>Ga0207421_10000631_pt1 | contig 45436 bp, 46 predicted proteins | sample SodLakKL_010_SED_4_FD_187542 | JGI IMG/M metagenome (GOLD analysis project Ga0207421, IMG submission 187542) | Alkaline sediment microbial communities from Lake Tanatar, Kulunda Steppe, Russia - 8KL_010_SED (SPAdes) (version 2) | ecosystem: Environmental > Aquatic > Non-marine Saline and...
CATACCTGACCCAGCCTTTTGGCCGGGCTCCAGGCTGGAGCCATGGGATTGCCCTTTATGCCTGTGCGTGGAATCATTGGAACGGATTACTTGAAAATACGCTCGGATTTTAAAGTCCTGGACAACCCTTACGGGGACGACCAGGTTGTTGTCGTGCCGGCCATAGAGCCAGATATTGCTTTGATCCATGCCAAGAAAGCGGATCTGTCGGGCAATGTCCTGGTAGATCGCTTTGAAAATGACCCCCTTTTGGCCCGCGCTTCCAAAAATGTTTTTGTTTCCTGTGAAGAAATGGTACAGAATGTCTATGATGATTTTACTGTAGAAGATATCGTGATCCCTTCTATCTACATTGACGGAATTATTCCTCTTCCCGGGGGTGCCAGGCCGACCCAATGCCATGGGTATTATGATTTTGATGGTGAAACCATCAAAAAGTATATCAAAGCTTCCAAGGATGAATCCGCACTGCAGGGTTTCCTGAACGAGTTTGTGGGTCAATAAGCAAACAAGTCTTTTAAGGAGGACATTAATATGTCAGCTACTTATACAATGGAAGAACTGATGGCGACTGCAATCTCCCGGGAAATCAAAGATGGAGAAGTTGTAGCCGTGGGGACTTTATCTCCTGCTCCTGCTGCCGGTGCCATCCTGGCAAAGTTAAGCCACGCCCCAAATGCGGAACTGGCCGTTTGGATGGTCCGGGAGTACTGGCCGTTTACCGAGGGGATTAAGGAGTTTTTTGACCTGGCCCAGAAGGGGGCCGTGGACCTGTTTTTCCTGGGCGGGGCACAAATTGATCAGCACGGAAACACCAACCTGCATGTTCTGGGTGATTACTACCAGCCTAAGGTGAGGCTGCCCGGCGGAGCAGGCACTGGGACGCTGTATTATACGGTGCCCCGGGTGATGCTGTTTAAAGCAGATCACAATACCCGTTCTTTTGTGGAGAAAGTAGATTTTGTGACCGGTGCCGGGAAATCTCCCCCGGAAGTTATGCGCAGGGGGCATGCCGAAAAGTGTATTACTCCCCTATGTGTCTTTTCTTATGACAAAAAACAAGAGCGGCTGGAGCTGGATTCTATCCACCCCGGCATTGAACTGCAGCAGGTAATTGACAACACAGGCTTTCCTTTGCATAACCTGGAAAATATTCCAGTTACCAGGGAGCCGTCGCCGGATGAACTCCGCTTGTTAAGGAATGAGGTGAAAAACAAGCTGCAGGCTGCCTATCCTCATTTTGTCAAGTCTGCATTTGCTTCCAGTTAACAATATATGGAATTAATGGCTTAGTGATATACCAAGGAGGCGAATAGAAGTGATTACCCGTGCAGAAAAGTTTTGCGGTGCGCTTTTGGGGACACATGTTGGAGATGCCCTGGGAATGCCGCTGGAGGGGGCTTCTGCTGCTGCCATTAAGAAAAACTATGGACAGGTTCGTGAGATGCTGGATGCCCGGTTAGGTGCCGGGACATATACTGATGATACAGAAATGATGATCGCGTTGGCAGAGAGCCTGGTCCGCAGCCAGGGGATGAACGGGGCAGACCTGGCCCATTCTTTCCTGGAAAACTTTAACCCGCTGCGCGGTTACGGAGCGGGGAGTCGCAAAGCCATGGAACTGCTCCGTGCGGGAATCAGCTGGAAAGAAGCAGGGAAAAGAATCTTTGAAGGTGGTTCCTACGGTAATGGAGCTGCCATGCGCATAGCACCATTGGGTTGTCTCTATTGTCATGATCCCCGGGAACTCCAAGAGGCTGCACGAGTTTCTTGTTTAGTGACGCATGCCCATCCCTGGGGGCAGGAAGGGGCCTTGCTTCAGGCTTATTCTGTGGCCCTGGCGGTAAACGCGGATCCCGCCCGGGGGCTGGAAAGGGGTCAGTTCCTGGATTCCCTGGAAAACCTGTTGGAACCGGACTCTCCCTTCCTGGAAAAAACTGCAGTGATGCGGAAGCTTTTGGACCAGGACATGCAGTTGGAAGACGTAGCAAATGTTCTGGGAAATGACAGCCGGGCGCTCACCTCAGTGCCTGCAGCGATTTTCTCCTTTCTCCGGAACTGCCAGGACTTCGAAGAGACCGTGGTTTATGCGGTAGGAATCGGTGGGGATACGGATACCATCGCTGCCATGGCCGGGGCTATGGCCGGTGCCTTTCATGGTAAAGGGGCAATTCCCGGGCGTTGGCTTGATTCCCTGGAGAGAGGGGAAAAAGGCGCGGATTATATTGAGCAGCTGGCCCTTAATCTTTATGAATTACACCAGGAATTTAATCCGGGCTCATAGACATGCCGTCAGCCTTATAGTATAATGATTCTTACTTACTTAAGTACAGGAAATGTTGGAGGCGGGTAGCGATTATGAGTAAAGTTTTTGTGTACGATACGACCCTGCGAGACGGCGCACAAAGGGAAGGAATCTCTTTTTCTGTCAATGACAAGATCCAGATAGTAAAACTATTGGATGAGCTCGGAATTCATTACATCGAAGGCGGATGGCCCGGTTCAAACCCCAAAGATATGGAATTTTTCCGTCGTCTGAAAGACATCCCTTTAAAAAATGCCTGTATAGCGGCCTTTGGCAGCACCCGGCACGCTCATATTAACGCGGAAGCCGATGCCAATGTCAGAGCGCTGCTGGAAGCCAGCACACCGGTAATCACTGTGGTGGGGAAAAGCTGGGATTTTCATGTTGAACATGCTTTAAATACCACCCTGGAAGAAAACCTCTCCATGATTTCCGACACCATTGGGTTCCTAAAGGGTAAACAACGGGAAGTCTTTTTCGATGCGGAACATTTTTTTGACGGCTACAAAAACAACCCGGCCTATGCCATGGATACAATCCGTGCCGCGGCAGAAAGCGGGGTGGATACCGTTGTTTTATGTGATACGAACGGTGGGACATTGCCTGGCGAGATCCAGTCGATTATTTCTGAAGTGAAAAAAGAACTGGATGTGCCTTTAGGTATCCACGCTCATAATGATACCGGTATGGCCGTCGCCAACTCTATCCTGGCTTTGCAGAGCGGGGCAGCCCATGTCCAGGGGACGATCAATGGATACGGGGAGCGGAGCGGGAATGCGGATCTCTGTACTATCATTCCCAACCTTCAGCTTAAGCTGAAGATGGATCTGTTGGAACCTGAACAGCTGAAACAGCTGACCCGTGTTTCCAAAGTGGTGGCAGAATTGGCGAACATGATTCCCCAGGACAACCAGCCGTACGTGGGCCGCAATGCTTTTACCCATAAAGGCGGTATCCATGTGGATGCCATGGTCAAGCATGTACGGACCTATGAACATGCCAACCCTGAGGCCATCGGCAACAAGAGAAGAGTTCTTGTATCGGAACTTTCGGGAAAGAGCAACATCCTGCTCAAGGTCAAGGAAAACCGTAGCCAACTGCTTAAACAGCACCCCGAGGCCAAAGAGGTTTTACAGGTCTTGAAGGAGATGGAACACCAGGGCTACCAATTTGAAGGGGCCGAGGGTTCTTTTGAGCTGCTGATCTGGAAAACCTTGAAAGCATACCAGCCCTTGTTTAAATTAGAAGGCTTCCGGGTGATTGTAGACAAGCAGCGCAGGGAAGACGATCTCTACGTGGAGGCGACCATTAAAATCCGGGTAGGGGACCAGCTGGTTCATACTGCAGCAGAGGGGAATGGACCCGTAAACGCTATGGACACAGCATTGCGCAAAGCCCTGGAAGAATTTTACCCGGAATTGAAAGACATAAAACTGACTGACTACAAGGTGCGTGTGCTGGATGGAACAGACGGTACGGCCGCCAAGGTCAGGGTATTAATAATTTCACGCAACGGCAACAAAAGGTGGGGGACTGTCGGTGTCTCAGAAAACATCATTGAAGCCAGCTGGATTGCCCTGGTTGACAGTATTGAGTATGGTTTGCTTTGCCAGGACAGTCCTTCAGTAAGCCACTTGAAAAAAGCCCTTAAGGAGCTGGCCTGGGTCGAAGAAAACGCTATTAATTGCTAACCAAATAAATTAAGTGGGAGTGGTCTCATTGCAAAAACCGTTGGATTTTCTATATGGAACCGTGACAGGGATCGGGAGCATGCCCGATGAAGATGCCAGTTCAGCCCTGGAATTAATCAAAAATACCATCAGTGTAGGACCTCACTGGCCCCAGCTTCCCAAGCGTGGGCGCCAGGAGAGCTTTATCCGGCAGTATCTTACTCCCCTGGTTCGCCTGGGGCTTATTGACATCGAATCAGGAGACTCCCCGGTCTTTCAGGACGATTCCGGGGATTGGCTGGAAAACATGGAACAATTTTACCAATACTTTTTGAATTTTGAAGAAGGGGGAAACTTGAAAGAAGAGGCTCTTTCTTTTTTTGCTTTCCCAAAAGAAGCAGCATCGGGTTTCCACCTGTTTCTGCAGCAGGAATGGGAAAAAATGTCGCCTGTGCCATCCTTCGTTAAAGGGCACATCAGCGGTCCGTTGACAGTGGGTCTGCAGTTGTTTGCCCATGATCAGTCAACCTCTTTTTACCGGGAAGACCTGCGGGACATCTTGACAAAAACTCTCTCCTTGATTGCCGCGTACCAGGTCCGGGAAATGAAGAAATCTTCAGTGCCTGTACTCATTTTTATCGACGAGCCGGGCCTGTTGACTTTTGGCCAATCGACGTATGTTTCTTTATCCCGTGATGATATCTCTGCAAGCTTACGCCAGGTAGTCGACGGAATAACCAGGGCTGGCGGTTATGCCGGGACACATTGCTGTTCCGGTGTGGACTGGTCTATTTTATTTGAACTGCCGCTGCAGGTGGTCAACTTCGATGCGTACGGCTTTTTTGATTCAATGCTGGTTTATACCCGGGAGCTGGATAGATTCCTGGCCAATGGGGGATGCTTATCCTGGGGTATTGTCCCCACCACTGAAGATGTGGAAAAAGAAGATGTGAACTCCTTGAAAGCAAGATTCTTTGAAGGAGTCGAACGCCTTAGCAGTCAAGGGGTGAACAAAGAACGGCTGTTAAAGCAATATATGATTACTCCCAGCTGCGGCGCCGGCACATTAACCAGGGAACAAACAGAAAATGTATACCAGTTAACCGGCCAATTAAACCAGGCCATCAAAGCAGAATTACCCGGTTAAATCAGTTTAAGAACGGTTCGTTTTAAGCGAAGCTTTGAGGACGGAAGACGTTAAAGGGAGGTTTACCAGTTGGGATTGCGTTCACTGCTTAAGGAAATAACCCAGAAAGACGGGGTGTCAGGATTTGAACAGGAGCTGGCAAAAACAATAAGCCAGCATTTTGCCTCCCTGGTGGATGATACCAGGACAGATAACCTGGGGAACTTGATCATGTTGAAAAAAGGCAGCAAAGGCTTTCCCCGGGTGATTTTATGTGCTCATATGGATGAAATCGGATTAATTGTAACCAAAATGGAAAAAGGCGGTTTTTTACGTTTTACTTCGCTTGGTGGTTTTGATGTCCGTACTCTGCCCGGCCAGAAAGTTACTGTTTATGGCCGGGAAACCTTTGAAGGTATCATCGGCTTTAACCCGCCTCACCTGCAAACAAGCCAGGAAAGAAACAAAAGTCCCCAAATGGACACCCTGTTTATTGATACCGGTTTGCCCGAGGAAGAGGTGGAAAAGTCCATTCCAATAGGCTCTGTGGCGGCAATACAACGGAGCTTTTTAGATCTCATGCATCAGACAAGTGCCGGGAAGGCATTCGACGACCGTGCCGGCGTGGCTGTGCTCTGGCAATGTGCCGGGGAATTGAACAAGCTCGTCCACGAGGCGGATGTCTATCTCGTTGCCACAGTCCAGGAAGAAGTGGGCGTGCGGGGGGCTGTTGTTTCTGCTTATGGCCTCTCCCCGGACCTGGGAGTCGCTGTAGATGTCTGCCACGGCAGTATTCCCGGGGCCAAGGAACACGAAGCTTCCGAGCTGGGAAAAGGTCCCGTGGTCACCGCCGGTCCCAATATCCACCCGGGTATTGCCGAGAGGCTGGCAGCAGTAGCCAAAGATTATCATCTCCCCTGCCAAAGGGATGTTTCCCCCGGACCTACGGGAACTGATGCCCGGGCTATCCAGGTCAGTATGGAGGGAATCCCTACCGGTCTGCTGTCCATTCCCCTGCGCTATATGCATACTTCGGTGGAGTTGGTCGACCTGGATGATGTAAAGTTGAGCGGAAGGCTTCTGGCTTATTTCACGGCCGGGCTGGATCAAACGATGGTGGAGGAACTGTCATGCTTATAAAAGAGTTGTCTGACCTTCCCGGTGTCTCCGGGGACGAAAAAAAAGTCCGAGACTATATCCGGGAGCAGTTGGAACAAGAGAAAATAGAGCACTTTACCGATTCCATGGGCAACCTGTACGCTGTAAAAAAAGGCAGAAAAAACAGCGGAAGAGAACATCAAATCATGCTGACCGCCCACATGGATGAAGTGGGATTGATGCTCGCTTCGGTGGAAAAAAGTGGTCACCTGCGGTTTTATACCGTGGGAGGCATCAATGAATGGTCTCTGGTCTCCAGGCCAGTAATAATTGGCAGGGATGAAGTGCCCGGTGTCATCGGGGCCAAGGCTGTGCACCTGCAGAAACCCGAAGAGCGCCGGAAGGCCCTGCAGGTGGACCAGCTGTATATTGATATCGGTGCCCGGAGTAAAGAGGATGCAGAGAAAAAAGTCAAAGTGGGTGATTATGTTTCCTTTGATGTGCAGGCAGGCAGCATGGCCCAGGGCCGAATGATTTCCGGTAAAGCCCTGGACAACAGGGCCGGCTGCGCAGCGCTGCTGGAGTTGCTGCAAAAAGAATATGAACAGGGCTTTACAGCAGTCTTTACCGTGCAGGAAGAGGTGGGGTTAAGGGGGGCCAGGGTGGCCGCCTACCGGGTAAACCCGGAGATTGCCCTGGTGCTGGAAACTACAACAGCTTCCGACCTGCCTGAGCTTAAGGAAAAAGACTTTGCCACGACAATGGGTAAAGGCCCCGCTTTTACTATCCGGGACGGCTCGGTAGTCTCCCATCCCCGGGTTCTGGAGCGGCTCATCCAGACAGCAGAGGAACAAAACCGTCCATACCAGTTTCGGCAGTATGCCGGGAGTTTCACCGATGCAGGGATCATCTCGCAGTCCCGTGCCGGGGTAAAAGCCGGGGTGATCTCAACACCGTGCCGTTATATTCACACATCCGCTTCACTCCTGGACAAAAAAGACTGGGAGCATCTTGTAGAAATTGCTGCTGGTTTTGTAGGCTCAGTACATGAAAAGGGGTTGGAATAGTGATGAAGGAATTAATAGAAACATTAACAGGCACTTTTGGGCCTGCTGGCGCTGAAAATACGATAAGTTCGGTGATCCTGGAAGAAATCAAGCCCTATGTGGACGATTATTTTACCGACAACCTGGGCAACCTGGTTGCTTCCAAAGGTGATCCGGGCCAGGCAAAGCTCCTGGTCGCCGCGCATATGGATGAGATCGGGCTGATGGTTACTTATATCGAAGAAAAGGGTTTTTTACGTTTTACCGGGATCGGCGGGATCAGGAACGAGCTGCTCCTGGGCAGCAGGTTGGTATTTGAAAACGGGACAACCGGTGTGATCGGCTTGGAGAAGTTAAAAGAAAAAAAAGACCCGGAACTAAGCGATTACTACCTGGACATCGGGGCAAAAAATGCGGATGAAGCCAAAGAACGGGTCAAAATAGGCGATACAGCCTGTTTTCTGGCTCCTTTCGCCCTGCAAAACCGTCGTGTGATGGCAAAATCCCTGGACAACAGGGCTGGTTGTGCCGTATTGATCGAAACGATAAAAAATCTCCCCCGGGAACTCCCCATAGGCGTATATTTCGTTTTTACCGTGCAGGAAGAGTTGGGGTTAAGAGGAGCGAGGCCTGTATCCTACAGGCTTAAGCCAAACTATGGTCTGGCTGTTGATGTTACCCGGGTGGGCGACACACCGGAACCGGAATATAAAATGAATCTAGCCCTGGGGGAAGGTCCTGCGATTAAGGTCAAAGACTCTTCGGTAATCTGCCACCCCTTGATTATTGAGAAAATGACAACGGCAGCGGTAAACAATCGTATTCCTTACCAGTTTGAAGTCCTGGAGAGAGGGGGTACTGATGCCGGGGCCATCCATCTTTCCAGGGAAGGCGTTCCTTCGGGGGTGCTTTCGATCCCCTGCCGCTATATCCACAGTCCTTCCGAAATGGTTGACCTGGATGACATGGAGCATGCAGTCTCCCTGCTAAGCGCTCTCTTGCAGGAATCCTGGTAACCCCAAAGAACCAGTGGCTTTTGAACCTGGAACTTTGAAGCAAGGTGCGTTCGACTGAACCATTCTTTGCTGCTTCCAGCTGGAAGCAGCAAAGGAAGTAAAGGTAGCAATGAATACCCGAGTGTAATCCCATGTTTTTGCTCCATATTTCTTGCATTACCTTTTGGATCATGGTAAAATGGCGTGGGCGGGGACACGAACCTGCACCAGAAGCCATTAGTTTTGTTTGTATCTGCCTTCAATGAACAAACTAGTTTTAACTTAAGTGATTGCTCTGCCTGGAGCCGTCAAAGGACCGGGACAGCAGGTACATCAGCTAAGGATTTTTATGTGCCTTCCTGTTTTCCTGGAAGGCATAATTTATTTTAAGGCCTGGTGAGCGATGAAAAAAATTGCCGTAATCGGTGCAGGAAACGTGGGAACCGTGTTGGGGCTGGCCCTGTTTAATAAGGGCTACACCCTTGTTGGTGCAGTGACTAAGTCCTCGGAAGGTCGTGCTGAAGCTGCTAAACAGCTGCAGTGCCCGGTTTATTCCCAGCCCCACCAAGCTTCCAGAGAAGCGGAGATTGTTTTTATTACCACCCCGGACCGGGTTATCGAAGACGTGTGTCAGCAGATGGCCCGTGAAGGAGGTTTTTACAAAGGGCAGATTGTCATACACTGCAGCGGTGCCCATAGCTCTGAGATCCTGCAATCCTCCCGGAAAGCCGGGGCATGGGCCTTATCCATGCATCCCTTGCAAACCTTTCCAGGGACGGAAGCCGGACTGCGAGCTCTTCCGGGCACCTTTTTTGCTGTAGAAGGAGATACTGGCGCTTTGCCAACTGCCGGGGATTTGGTTAATGCCTTGGGGGGTGAAATGCTGCCCATCTCCACAGAAATGAAGACTCTTTACCATGCTGCAGCATGTGTTGCCTGCAACTACTTGACCTCCCTCCTGGATGGAGCACTGCGTATGTACGAACAGGCTGGCGTATCCAGGGAGCAGGCTGTAAAAGCTCTTTATCCCCTGATCTCCAGGACCCTGGAAAACATCAAAGAAGCAGGTCCCGAACAGGCTTTAACGGGCCCCATCGCCCGGGGGGATACAACAACGGTAAAAGCTCATGTGGAAGAGTTGCAGCGCTTCCTCCCAGAGCTTCTCCCATTTTATCAAATCATGGGTCAGCAAACAGTGGGGCTGGCTTTGCGTAAAGGAACGCTGACGGAAACACAGGCAGAAAACATAAATTATTACTTAAAACAAGGAGGAACCGATTAACATGGCCGGTCGCTACTCGATTGTTGATTTTCGCGAGATGAAAAAGGAAAAGAAACAGATCTCCATGCTGACAGCATATGACTTTCCAACAGCCCAACTTCTTGATGAAGCAGGCGTGGAAATGATTCTTGTTGGAGATTCACTGGGTATGGTGGTTCTGGGATATGAAGACACTCTTTCTGTAACTTTGACTGATATGATCCACCACGGTAAAGCGGTGGTTCGCGGGAGTAAGCAGGCTTTTGTGGTGGTGGATATGCCTTTTTTAACCTACCATATAAACTCGGAAGATGCCCTGCGCAATGCCGGGAAATTAATCCAGGAAACAGGGGCTCAGGGGGTTAAATTGGAAGGCGGACAGGAAATTATCGCTGCGGTTCGTGCCATAACGGGTGCAGGAATACCTGTTATGGGTCATTTGGGGCTGACTCCTCAATCTGCCGGTCAACTCGGAGGCTTCAAGGTCCAGGGTAAAGATCCCCAGGTAGCCAGGAAAATGGTTGAGGATGCTGAGGCCCTGGAGGAAGCAGGAGCTTTTTCCCTGGTGCTGGAATGTGTCCCCTGGCAGTTGGCCCAGGCAATTACTCAGCGGGTTTCTATTCCTGTTATCGGTATCGGAGCAGGGAAAAACTGCGATGGACAGGTACTGGTTTATCATGACGTAATGGGTCTTTTTACTGGTAAGCGTCCCAAGTTTGTCAAACAATACGTAGATGCACGGAGCGAGATGCTCAAAGGGGTAAAGAGGTACTTAAAGGAAGTCCAGGAAGGCTCTTTTCCCGAAGAAAAGCACACCTTTTCCATGTCCGAATCGGTCCTGGAAGAAGCATTAAAAGAAGGCTAGAAAGAAGGCTAGGAGGTTGCCATGCAGGTCGTTGAGAAAATCCAGGATCTGAAACATATAATAAATCAGCTCCGGCAAGAGGGGCAAAGTATTGGCTTCGTCCCTACAATGGGCTTTTTGCATGAGGGCCATCTTTCCCTGGTGCGTGCGGCTCGCCGGGAAAATGACTTTGTAGTGGTCAGTATTTTTGTAAATCCCATCCAGTTTGGTGCAGGGGAGGATTATGAAGATTATCCCCGTGACCTGGAAAGGGATCAGCACCTGGCTTCCCAGGCAGGGTGTGATTTAATTTTTTCTCCCACAGTTACAGAGATGTACCCTGCCGGTTATGCTACTTATGTTGAGGTGGAACAGCTCACCGATACTCTTTGCGGCAGTCACAGGCCTGGTCATTTTCGCGGAGTGACCACGGTAGTTGCCAAGCTTTTCAACCTGGTAATGCCCCACCGGGTCTATTTTGGCCAAAAAGATGCCCAGCAGGCCCTGGTGTTAAATAAAATGGTCCTGGACCTGAATATGGACCTGCAGTTTCAAATCCAGCCTACAGTAAGAGAAGAAGATGGACTGGCTATGAGCTCAAGAAATAAATACCTGGACCCAAAACAAAGACGTGAGGCTGCAGTTCTTTTTAAAAGCCTGCAGGAAGCGGAGAAGATGATTCAGTCTGGAGAAATAAAGGCTGGTAGCGTGAAACATGCTATGGATGAACTGATTCGGGGGGGTAGTGACTCAGAGATCGAGTACGTGGAAATAGTGGACATTCAAAGTTTGCGTCCGGTGGAAACAATACAGGGACAATGCCTGGTTGCATTGGCTGTCCGGTTCGGAAAAACCAGGTTAATCGATAACATTATCGTGGAGGTGTGATCTTTGTACAGGACGATGTGCAAGTCAAAAATTCACAGGGCAACTGTTACAGACGCTGATTTAAATTACGTGGGCAGCATTACCATCGACCAGGAATTGTTGGAACAGGCGGATATAATGCCTTATGAAAAAGTCCAGGTAGTAAACAACAACAACGGAGCCCGCCTGGAAACATATACAATTCCCGGTGAACGGGGCAAAGGCGATATCTGCTTGAATGGCGCGGCAGCCCGCTTGGTCCAGCCGGGAGATATTGTTATCATCATCAGTTATGCCCAGTATTCCCAGCAGGAACTGGATACTTATGCGCCTAAAGTTTTGTTCATGGGTGAAAACAACCGGATCGACCGGGTTGCTTCAGAGGGTTAGCCACAGGGCAGGCATGCCTGGAAATTTAAGGAATGTTTTTGTTTACAGTATTTGTGATTTGTGTTATAATAGCCACAATTTTAAACGCTTGGATCCATTATATCCGATCCCAAGTATAGTTAGGCTCAAACCTATTTTTCGAAGGGAATGTACGCGTTATGAGTAGCGAAATAATTACTGGCGAAGAAGGAAGAAAAATTGCCTTAAAACGTGCGGAAGAGTTAAAAGACAGTATTGCAGATTACCTGGAATACCGTCAAAACGTCCCTACCGGTTTTTCAGAATGGGATGCTATACAGGAAAGACAGGAGCAGATCAAAAAATACTTTGGCGCTTCAGAAGAAGATTGGACCGACTGGAAATGGCAGTTAAGAAACCGGATTCACGATGCTGATACACTGAGCAGTTTTTTAAACTTGAGCGCCCAGGAAAAGGAAGAAATTGAACTGACTGGGAGCAAATACCGCTGGGCTGTTGTCCCTTACTACCTGAGCCTGATTGATCCGGACAATCCCAAAGACCCTGTGCGATTGCAGTGTATCCCTACCAGCATGGAATATTATGACCAGTGCGGTGTGATGGATCCCATGGCCGAGGAGTATACCTCACCAGCCCCGGCCATAACCAGGAGATATCCGGACCGCCTGATCATCAATGTTACCAATCAGTGTGCCATGTACTGCCGCCACTGCCAGAGGCGAAGAGATATCGGGGAGACGGATCATCAAACACCGAAAGACCAGATTGAAGCAGCCCTGGAGTATATCTCCAAAAATGAAGAAATTCGCGATGTTCTGTTAACAGGCGGAGACGCTTTCATGCTCTCCGATGACACCCTGGACTGGGTCTTAACCGAACTGGACAATATTCCTCACGTGGAAATAAAGCGATTGGGGAGCAGGACACCTGTAACTCTCCCTTACCGGATAACCGATGAGTTATGCCAGGTGTTGAGCAGGCACCTGCCTCTGTACGTAAACACTCATTTTAATAATCCGCTGGAGATATCTCCGGCATCCCGGGATGCCTGTATTGCCCTGGCCAGGGCTGGAGTGGGTCTGGGCAACCAGGCGGTATTGCTCAAGGGAGTGAACAATCACCCGCTGCTGATGCGCAAGCTAAATCATGAGCTGCTGAAGATCATGGTCCGTCCATATTATATTTTCCATGCCAAAGGCGTTCAGGGGACTACCCATTTCCGCACCAGGGTGGAAGAAGGCATTGAAATTATGGAAAAGCTGCGGGGTTACACCTCCGGGCTGGCCATTCCAACTTATATTGTGAATGCTCCCCAGGGATACGGGAAGACCCCAATGCTGCCCGAATACCTGCTCTCGATGGGTGCCGACAAGCTTGTTATCCGGACCTGGGAGAAGCGGGTGCTGGAATACGAAAACGATGAAGATATTTAGAGTGCACCGGTAACAGCTAAACAAAAAGAAGCCATGAGTTTACAGGGACTCATGGTTTCTACTTATTCCAGGATACTTCGAATAACCATGACAGCTATAACTTCTTAGCAGCTCTGAACAGTTGCAGCAAAAAATAACAGGAAACAAGACAGTGAGGTGTTGGTCATTCATCATACCAGGGAACAGGCAGTATACTTTCATGCCTGGAATCAGCTTGTAGAAATCGGTCCTAAGAGAATGCAGAGGTTGTTGGAGCATTTCGGAAGCGCCTCAAGAGCCTGGAAGGCAACTTCAAAAGAATTTATCAGGATAGAGGGTTTTGACCACAACCTGTGTCAGAAAATTGAACAAAAAAAGCGCTGTATCGACCCGGAGAAAAAGTGGGAAGAACTTGCTGCCAGCGGTATATCCATCCTCCTTTACAGCGCCCCCGGTTATCCTTCGGCCTTGAACGATATTTATGATCCGCCAATGGTCCTGTATTACCAGGGAGATCGGGAGCTCTTAAACACTTTATCTATAGCTATCGTGGGCAGCCGGCGCCATACCCATTACGGGAGGAAATCAGCCTCCAGGCTGGCATCGGAACTGGTTTCCAGGGATGTAACTGTTACCAGCGGCATGGCCCGGGGGATTGATACCTGGGCTCATAAGGGGGCGCTGGAAGGTAAAGGGAAAACCATTGCGGTTCTGGGTTGCGGCCTGGACATTTGCTATCCCCCGGAGAATAAATTGTTAAAAGAAACCATCCAGGATCAGGGGTTGGTAATCAGTGAGTTTCCTCCAGGCACACAGCCAACTCCTTTGAATTTTCCCAGGCGCAACCGAATTATCAGCGGCCTCTCCCTGGGTACTGTGGTGGTAGAAGCTGCAGTAAAAAGCGGCGCGCTGATTACGGCAGAATTTGCCCTGGAGCAGGGAAAAGAGGTATTTGCAGTTCCTGGCTCTATTGAAAGCCCCTACAGCCGGGGATGCCATAAGTTGATTAAAGAAGGGGCTAAGCTGGTCGAAGGGGTGGAAGATATCCTGGAAGAGTTTTTATCCCCTTTTTCCGGCAAGGCTTCCAACCGGGCAGACCTGGAACTTGACGAGAACGGTCTCCAGGAGCAGCTTTCCTTGGATGAAGATGAAATTAGCTTGCTGGATGTAATTCAGTTTGAACCTGTTGTCCTGGAGGAAATTGCAAAAAAGGTAAAAATACCTCTTTCCAAAATAAACCTGCTGCTTTTAGAGCTGGAACTTAAAGGCATAGTAAAACAATTGCCTGGAAATTACTATATACGGAACAAACACGGAGGTGTTTAGATGAAGCTGGTTATTGTGGAATCTCCGGCCAAGGCAAGGACCATCGGCCGACTGTTGGGCAAGGGTTACCAGGTCAAAGCGTCTATGGGACACCTGGTGGATCTTCCCAAGAGCCAGTTGGGGATAGACCTGGACAACCATTTTAAACCTAAATATATAACCATCCGCGGAAAAGGCAAAATACTGCAGGAGTTGAAAGAAGCCGGCAAAAAGGCGGATAATGTTTATCTGGCCACCGACCCGGACCGGGAGGGAGAGGCCATAAGCTGGCACCTTAGCGAAACCATGGGATTGGAGAAGGACGCTCCCTGCCGCGTGGTATTTAACGAAATCACAAAAGATGCCGTCAAAAAAGCTTTTTCCAAACCAAGGCTGCTGGATCCAAACCGGTTTGAGGCTCAGCAGGCACGCCGCATCCTGGACCGGTTAGTCGGTTATTCTATCAGTCCCCTGCTGTGGAAAAAAGTGCGCAAAGGTTTAAGCGCCGGACGGGTGCAATCTGTAGCTTTAAAGCTGATCTGCGATCGTGAAAGAGAAATCCAGGTTTTCGTCCCGGAAGAATACTGGACCATTGAAGCGAACTTCCGGGAGCTCTATGATAACAATACCTTTAAAGCCAGATTCCATGGCAAACAGGGTAAAAAAGTAAATTTGGCCACAGAAGATGAAGTGAAAGAGATTTTAGCCCTGTTGGAGCACAGCAAATACCAGGTGAGCCGGGTGCGAGTAAGTGACCGTAAACGCAATCCGGCCCCTCCTTTTACCACCAGCACTCTACAGCAGGAAGCATCCCGCAAGCTGGGCTTTGCGACCAAAAAAACAATGATCGTCGCCCAGCAGTTGTATGAAGGTATCGAAGTAGGTAAAAAAGGTGAATCTGTCGGTCTGATCACATATATGAGGACGGATGCAACCCGTGTATCCCCCCAGGCAGAACAGGAAGCGCGCCAGTTTATTCAAGGAAAATATGGTGAAGACTACCTGCCTGCCAAGCCAAGGCGTTTTGGGAGCCAAAAGAGGGCTCAAGAAGCTCATGAGGCCATCCGCCCCACTTCAGTGAACCGGGAACCGGATAAAATCAAACAGTTTTTAACCAAAGACCAGTACAGGGTCTATAAACTCATTTGGGAGCGTTTCCTGGCCAGCCAAATGGAGTCCGCAGTCCTGGAACAGATCAGGGCAGATATTTCAGCCGGTGAGTTTATCTTTAAAGCCAGTGGTTCCAAGATCAAGTTTCCCGGCTTTATGGTCCTGTATATCGAGGGCGAAGACGAGGAAAAAGAAAAAGAAAATGAACTGCCTTTGCTCCAGGAGGGGCAGAACCTGGAACTGTTAGCCATGGAACCCAACCAGCATTTCACTCAACCTCCTCCACGCTATACGGAGGCGACCCTGGTAAAAACCATGGAAAGCCAGGGGATAGGTCGTCCCAGCACCTATTCGCCGACTATAGAAACTATCTTGGGGAGAGGGTATGTGCAAAAGGAGAAGAAAGCCTTAAAGCCTACAGAGTTGGGGTTTATTGTTACTGACCAGTTAAAAGATTTTTTCCCGGAAATTTTGGATGTGGAGTTTACTGCGCAATTGGAAGATAAGCTGGATCAGGTAGAATCCGGGGATATTTCCTGGTTGAAGGTTCTGGATGAGTTTTATGAACCCTTTAAAAGCCGGCTGAAAAAAGCGGAAGAAGAAATGGAGAAAGTGGTCATTGAAGACGAGCAGACCGAGGAGGTTTGTCCACAGTGTGGTAAAAACCTGGTTAAGAAGCACGGGCGCTACGGTCCCTTTCTAGCCTGCCCCGGTTTCCCGGAGTGCCGATACACCATGCAGCCCAAGGTAGATACAGGTGTGGCCTGTCCTCAGTGCGGTGATAACCAGGGTAAAATTGTAGAACGCCGGAGCAAGAAGGGAAGAAAGTTTTTCGGCTGCAGCAATTATCCCGATTGTAAGTTTGTGCTTTGGGATAAGCCTGTTAATACCCGCTGCCCCGAATGCGGCTATCTGATGGTTGAAAAAAGCAGTAAAAAAGAAGGGACTGTTTACCGCTGCGGAGACAAAAGTTGCGGTTACCAGGAGAAAAAAGTGTCCGAAAATGAAAAAAGTCCCGCGAAGCAAACCTGATCATCTTCAATAACAGGGGTTGGGAAGGTATAACACCGGCCCTGCCCTAAAGGGGAGGGGAAGAATATTTCCGGTAAAGTGATTGTTGTAGGGGCAGGCCTGGCAGGCTCTGAAGCTGCATGGCAGATTGCACAAAGAGGAATAAATGTTGTCCTTTATGAGATGCGTCCCCAAAATATGACTCCAGCGCACCAAACCGGTTATTTTGCCGAACTGGTCTGCAGCAACTCTCTGCGTGCAGCCTCAAGGACCAACGCTGTAGGGTTGTTGAAAGAAGAAATGGAACAGCTGGATTCCTTGATCATGCAGGCGGCACGTAAGTCAAGTATTCCGGCGGGAGGCGCCCTGGCGGTAGATCGTGAAGAATTTGCCGGTTATATTACCAGGATGTTAAAAGAGCATCCCCGGATTGAGGTGATTGAACAGGAACTTACTGCTATTCCTGAGCACAAACCGACAATTGTCGCCACTGGTCCCTTGACGTCTTCGGGCCTGGCGTCTCAACTGGAGCAGCTTACAGGTGAGGGGAAGCTGTACTTTTATGACGCCGTTGCCCCTATTGTCACCTTTGACTCAATTGACTTAACGAAGGCTTTTTTCGCTTCCCGGTATGGTAAAGGCGGGGACGATTACCTAAACTGCCCCATGAATAAAGATGAATATGAAAACTTCTGGTCGGAACTGTGCCGGGGGGAAATCTATCAACCCAAGGAATTTGAAAAAGAAGTGTTTTTTGAAGGGTGCATGCCTGTTGAAGTCCTGGCCTCCCGGGGAAAAGACACATTACGGTTTGGGCCGTTAAAGCCTGTGGGGATCGCTGCCCCTGATGGCCAGGCAGATTTTCATGCAGTGGTCCAGTTGCGTAAAGACAATAAAGAGGGCACTCTTTATAATATGGTTGGCTTTCAGACTCGATTGAAATGGCCTGAACAAAGGCGGATTTTTCAATTAATACCCGGGCTGGAAAATGCGGAGTTTGTCCGCTACGGCGTTATGCATCGGAACACCTTTATCAATTCACCGCTTTTACTGGAGGCCACCCTGGAGATGAAAAGCCAACCGGGGCTATTCTTTGCCGGCCAGGTTACCGGGGTAGAGGGTTATGTGGAATCGGCAGCAACGGGTATCATTGCAGGAATTAACGCTTTGTGTTATCTTCTAGGGAAACCCAGGCTGGTTTTTCCCCGGGAAACGGCAATGGGAGCATTGACCAACTATATTACCACTGCTGATCCCGGCAATTTCCAGCCGATGAATGTCAATTTCGGCTTATTTGCTCCCCTGGAAGAAAAGGTGCCCAAAAAAATTCGCAAAGAGCGGATGGCTGAACGCAGCCTCGAAGCCATGTCGAGATTTCGAAAAAATTTCCAGGACTTGCTTGCACAATAGAAAGGGTTATGCTAATATTGAAAAAGGAAAAAAATTATGGATACTTATCTTGAGAATTTTAATGAATTCCTGAAAGTAGAAAAAAATGCTTCAATACTGACTCTTCAAGGCTACCAGAGGGATATTAAGCAGTTTCTGCGGTTCCTCGACCAGAGCAGCCTGGATATTAACGAAGTAAGTCATTTTCATTTAAGGCAGTTTTTGGGGGTTTTAAAGGAACATGATTATGCCAGAACCACCATTGCCAGGAAGCTTTCAGCAATTCGGGTTTTTTTGCGTTTCTTAAAAAGGGAGAATGTTTTAAAGAATAATACCTGGGAGATCATTTCGACACCGAAGAAAGAAAAAAAGCTTCCCAAGTTTCTTTATTTAGACGAGGTTTTGGATTTACTGGACTCTCCGTTAAAAAACTCGCCTTTAGGGTACCGCGATAAAGCAATCCTGGAGCTTTTTTATGCTACAGGAATCCGAGTGGGCGAAATGGCCGGCCTGAGCATCCGTTCTATCGATTGGTCAGAAAAGTCTCTGCGTGTTAAAGGAAAAGGCTCAAGGGAGCGGATTGTTCCATTAGGCCGGTACGCATTAATGGAGCTGGCACAATACCTGGAAAAAAGTCGGCATGCCCTGGCCAGCCGTTCTGACGAGGAGACAAATGCTTTGTTTTTGAACAGGTTCGGAGGTCGCCTTACTGATCGCAGTATCCGAAGGCTGGTAAGAAAGTACGGCCTGGAAGTTGCGACAACAAGCAATGTAAGCCCTCATGTCATCAGGCACAGTTTCGCCAGCCATCTGTTAAATGCGGGGGCCGATTTACGCACTGTCCAGGAACTGCTTGGGCATGTAAATATATCCACTACGCAGATTTATACACATATAACCAGGGAAGAGTTGAAACGCACATATTTACAAAGCCACCCCAGGGCTTAGTATGGGTTAAATTATCGAAAGCTTTTCTATATTTTGGAAATTAAATGCGCGAAAAGGGAGAATTGTTTTTTGTTTAAGTCAACGACAATTATCGCGGTTAAACAGGAAGAAAGGGTTGCTATAGCCGGGGATGGCCAGGTCACCCTTTCAGGAAATTATATTATGAAGCACAATGCCAACAAGGTAAGGCGCCTGTATCAGGACAGAGTCATTGCCGGGTTTGCAGGTTCTGTTGCCGACGCTTTCACCTTATTTGAGAAATTTGAACACCAGCTGGAAAATTACCGGGGCAACCTACGCCGTGCTGCTGTTGAGCTGGCCAAGGAGTGGCGTACAGATCGCTACTTAAGGCGGCTTGAAGCGCTGCTAATCGCCGCTTCACTGGATGGAATCCTGGTAATTTCCGGGACAGGCGAAGTGATTGAGCCCGATGACGGAATAGCGGCGATTGGTTCTGGAGGCCCCCTTGCTTTGGCTGCAGCCAGGGCACTGTCCCAGAGAACCGAACTGCCAGCGGCCGATATTGCTCGCGATGCTCTTTTGGTGGCAGCAGAAATATGTGTTTATACAAATGATGAAGTCCTGTTAGAGGAGATTTAACCATTTATATTCTTAGTCAAGGGAGGTGCCACATTAACAGGTAATGTCATTTCTGGAAAAAGATTTAACTCCAAAAAAAATTGTTGCAGAACTCGACAAATATGTCATCGGGCAGCTGGAAGCAAAAAAAAGCGTTGCCATTGCTTTGCGAAATCGCTACCGCAGGAAGCAGCTGGAGCCTGAGTTAAAAGACGAGGTTATACCCAAAAACATCATCATGATTGGTCCGACTGGTGTTGGGAAAACCGAAATTGCCAGAAGGTTGGCTCGCCTCGTGAGTGCTCCCTTTGTAAAAGTGGAAGCATCAAAATTTACGGAAGTGGGGTATGTTGGACGAGACGTAGATTCCATGATAAGAGACCTGGTCGAAATGTCCGTGCGAATTGTTAAAACAGAAAAAATGAAGGATCTGGAGCCAAAAGCGGCAAAAATGGCTGAAAACAGGCTTTTGGAACTGCTTTCTCCCCTGCCGGGCAAGCCAAAAAACTCTGGAAATCCCCTGGATTTTTTGTTTCAAACTTCCAAGGGGTTGGGAGGCTCTGCTGCAGAAGAAGATGACGAGCAGGAGTACGAAGAGCAGGCGCAAAAAGCAAGGGATGCTCGAGAAATCACCAAGCAAAAGTTGTTGCGTGGGGAACTTGAGGAAGTCCTTGTGGATGTAGAGGTAGATGATCGCCAACCTCCTGTAATGGAAATGTTTTCAGGCCTGGGTATGGAAGAAATGGGAATGAATTTCCAGGACCTTTTCAGCAACTTAATGCCTAAAAAAACGAAAAAGAAAAAACTTCCGGTTAAACAGGCCCGCAGAATTCTGCAACAGGAAGAAGCGGAAAAAATGGTCGACATGGATGAAATTTCTAACGAAGCCGTGGACAGGGCAGAGCAATCAGGCATTGTGTTCCTGGATGAAATCGATAAAGTTACAGGAAAAGATAGTGGACAGTCAGGACCTGATGTTTCCAGGGAAGGGGTTCAGCGGGATGTTCTGCCCATTGTGGAAGGCTCCACTGTGGTCACCAAGTATGGGCCAGTAAAAACAGATTACATGCTGTTTATTGCTGCCGGTGCGTTTCACTTCACCAAGCCATCGGATCTAATACCTGAACTGCAGGGCCGCTTTCCTATTCGCGTGGAGCTGGAGAGTCTTGAAAATGAAGACTTTAAAAAAATTCTTTTAGAACCGGAAAACGCTTTAACAAAACAGTATACTGCTCTGTTAATGACCGAGGGGGTGAGCGTGGAATTTTCTGCGGACGGAATTGAAGAAATTGCCAATGTTGCCTGTACACTAAATGATGAAATGGAGAACATTGGAGCTAGAAGGTTACACACCATCATGGAAAAACTGTTTGAAGAAATATCATTTGAAGCGCCTGAACTAAAAGGGCAGACATTTATTATTAACAGAGAGTATGTTAAGAATAAACTAAAAGATATTGTCAAAAATAAAGATTTAAGCAAGTACATCCTGTAATGAATAGCTTGAATTATTTTTTGCAAAAGAATAGTGAATTATATTCAACGTTTCTAAAATATGAAAGAGGTGAAAAAAATGGTTACTTCTTCTTTGCTAGAGAAAACCAGGCGAATCAACAAAATTCTTCAAAAAACGGGAGGACAGCGAGTTGATTTTGCAGAAGTGGCAGAAGTGCTAAAGAACGTCATACATGCCAATGTTTATCTTGCTACAAGGGACGGCGCAATCCTTGGTTACGCCCTGGTGGATGAGTTTGAGTGCGAAATTATGGTGAGCCAGGTCCTGAAAAGCGATGAGTTCCCCGAACGATACAACGACTTTTTGCTCCGGGATGATGAGACAAGAGTCAATTTGACCCAAAAAACAAATGACTGTGTTTTTGTCGATAATGAAGATTGCCTTTTTACAAACAAGATTACTACAGTAGTGCCCATCATGGGTGGAGGCAAAAGATTAGGAACCTTGCTTCTGGCCCGGTTCGCAGAATCATTTAATGCGGAAGACCTGATCCTTGCCGAGACAGGTGCAACAGTGGTGGGGATGGAAATACTGCGTTCCAAGGCAGAAAAAATTGAAGAAGAAGCAAGGAATAAAGCTGTAGTCCAGCTGGCTATTGGAACCCTTTCCTACTCTGAGTTGGAAGCAGTGGAACATATCTTTGAAGAACTGGATGGAGATGAAGGACTGCTGGTAGCCAGTAAAATTGCCGACCAACTGGGGATAACCCGTTCGGTGATTGTGAATGCGCTGAGAAAGTTTGAGAGTGCCGGAGTGATCGAGTCCCGTTCCCTGGGGATGAAAGGGACATACATTAAAGTGCTTAACCCTTACCTTCTGGAGCAGTTGGCCAAAAAGAAAAAGACTTTCCACAAGTAGTGAATTAACTTCTTGGCAAAACAAGAAAACTCCAATGGGGAACCATGGAACGTCAGTGGTTCCTCATTTTTTTAAGGCAAATAGGGCTAACAGGAATTGCTATTTGCCATGTTCTGTGTTATACTACCTAATGGCTTTAAAACGCACGCTGTTGAAGCCTGATAAGGGGTGCCTGGCTCATGCCAGGTTCTTTAGGGTAATGACGCAGCGGAGGAAAAACAAAACCAGGAGGTTGTGAAAATGCCAGTAGTGACTATGAAACAATTATTGGAAGCCGGGGTTCATTTTGGGCATCAGACAAGGCGCTGGAATCCCAAAATGAAAGAGTTTATTTTTACAGAAAGAAATGGGATCTACATTATTGACCTGCAGAGAACTGTGCGCTTAATGGATACTGCCTACAATTTTGTTAAAGATCTGGCTTACAATGGTGAAAAAGTGCTTTTTGTGGGGACCAAGAAACAGGCACAGGAATCTATTGCAGACGAGGCAAACAAATGCGAGATGCCTTACGTTAACCAGCGCTGGTTGGGAGGCATGTTGACCAATTTTGCCACCATCAAAAAGCGTATTGACCGGCTTTTTGAACTGGAAAAAATGGAAGAAGATGGGCACTTTGAAGTTTTACCGAAAAAAGAAGTCATTAAACTTAACCATGAAAAAGAAAAGCTGAACAAGTTCCTGGGCGGCATCAGGAACATGAAAGACCTGCCTTCGGCTGTTTTTATTGTCGACCCGCGCAAAGAAAAAATTGCAGTAGCCGAAGCCAGAAAACTTGAAATCCCCATCATTGCCATTGTTGATACGAATTGCGACCCCGATGAGATTGACTACATTATCCCCGGCAATGATGATGCCATCAGGGCAGTAAAGCTCATCACCTCGAAAATTTCCGAGGCGGTTCTGGAGGGCAAGCAGGGATTCCAGGAAGCAGAAGCAGCGAAAAAGGAAGCAGAAGCTGCAAAGCAAACAGAGGAAACAGAAGAAGCATCGGAAGGTTCCCTGGAAGCTCCGGATCCAGCAGAGCAGGAAGCTGAAGAAGGGAAAGTCAAGCCAGAAATCCAGGAAGAGAAAACGGAATCCGATGAAAAAGTGGAACCTGCCTGATGCCCCTGGTCTACTGATGGTTATAAGAAGTGAAATACTAAAGATAATGTTGGAGGATGTGATACAGTGATCACCGCTGAAATGGTAAAAAAACTCAGAGAAGCAACAGGAGCCGGTATGATGGACTGCAAAAATGCGCTGGTTGAAACCGATGGGGACGCAGAAAAAGCTGTTGCCTTGTTGCGCGAAAAAGGTCTGTCCAAGGCGGCAAAACGTGCTGGTCGGACTGCTTCCCAGGGGATGATTGATTCCTATATACATCTGGGAGGAAAAGTGGGTGTTATGGTGGAAGTAAATTGTGAAACGGACTTTGTTGCTCGCAACGATGAATTCAAGTCCTTTGTCAGGGATATCTGTTTACAAGTTGCTGCTACCAATCCTGCGTATTTAAGCAGGGACGATGTGCCGGAAGATATTATCAACCAAGAGAAAGACGTTTTGAAAAACCAGGCACTGCACGAAGGAAAACCGGAAAAGGTTGTTGAAAAAATTGTCGCTGGCAAGATAGAAAAATATTTTGAAGAGAACTGCCTTTTGGAGCAAGCTTTTGTAAAAGACCCGGACATCAAAGTCAGTGAATTGCTTTCCAATCTGATCGCTAAAATAGGTGAAAATATTGTTATCCGTCGCTATACCCGTTATGAAGTAGGAGAAGGTCAGGATCAGCCGGAAACCTGCTCCTCCTGATATGCAACAGGAAAAGAACACTTTTTAAGTGTTCTTTTTTTAAGATACTATGTTTACAAACTGGAGGTAAAGTCATGACAGTGCCCGTTTACAAAAGGGTTGTCTTGAAACTAAGTGGAGAGTCCCTGGCCGGGGAACAGGGTTATGGAATTAATAATGATGTGCTAACGGACATTGCCGAGCAGATCAAGGAAGTTAAAAAGTATAATGTTGAAATTGCTGTTGTCGTTGGTGGTGGAAACATCTGGAGAGGCGTTTACGGAGGAGAGCGGGGCATGGATCGGGCAACTGCCGACTACATGGGGATGCTGGCTACAGTGCTCAACGCATTGGCCCTCCAGGATGCCCTGGAACGTATCGATGTGGATACCCGCGTCCAGTCAGCCATTGACATGCGGCAGGTCGCCGAACCTTATATTCGCAGGAGAGCCATCCGTCACCTGGAAAAAGGGCGTATTGTGATTTTTGCTGGAGGGACAGGAAACCCTTATTTTTCTACTGATACTACAGCAGCCTTACGCGCAGCTGAAATAGAAGCTGAAGTGATCCTCCTGGCCAAAGGCAAGGTAGATGCAGTTTACAACATGGACCCACTAATTAACCCTGATGCCTTTAAATATACGGAGTTGGATTATATTGACGTCATCAAATCGGGGCTGGGAGTAATGGACTCTACCGCTGCTTCTTTGTGTATGGACAACAAGATTACGCTGGTGGTCTTTGGGTTAAACAAGTCGGGGAATATAAAAAGAGTTATTATGGGAGAAAAGCTTGGAACAATAGTAAGGGGAGGGTTATCTTGATGGATGAGATTTTTGCCAACGCAGAAAGTAAGATGAAAAAAAGTGTTGAAGCATTTAACAGAGAACTCTCAACGTTAAGGGCCGGCCGTGCAGTTCCTTCATTATTGGATAAAGTAATTGTCGACTATTACAACACGCCAACCCCATTGAATCAACTGGCTACCATAACTGCACCTGAGGCCAGGTTGCTGGTTATCCAACCCTGGGATAAAAATGCGATCAAGGACATCGAAAAAGCAATCATGAAGTCTGACCTGGGATTAACGCCCAATAGTGATGGTAGTGTGATCCGGTTGACCATTCCACAGCTGACAGAAGAGCGCCGCAAGGAACTGGTCAAAGTCATCCGCAAGAAAGCGGAAGAATCGAAAGTGGCCATTCGAAATATTCGACGCGATGCCAATGACCAGTTGAAGAACCAGGAGAAAAGCGGAAATATCTCTGAAGATGAGCTGAAAATCGGCCAGGACGAAATCCAGGAGCTTACGACCAAGCAAACAGAAGAAATTGACAAACTGATGGAAACCAAAGAAAAAGAAATAATGGAAGTTTAGTGCTGAACAGGTGTGATAAAGCTTGCAAGTGCCCGATGTAACAGCTTTTCGTCTTGACCGTGCGGTGGAGCGGTTGGACCAACAAGGAATCAACTATTACCTGAAAAAGGTTGTGGCCAGGACGACTGCAGCAGTCATTTCAGTTCAGTGCCAACCGCAGAATTACCGGGTGGTTAAGCAAGTTATGGATCAAGATGGCCTTCTTGAGCTAACTGTCGCCCCTGAAATGGATTAATTTAACAATACTTGTCTTGCCCCCGCATCAGGGGGTAAATTTATAACGTTCAGGTGAAGGCTATGAAAGAGACAGGAAGAAAAAAACACAAACTAACAGAACTCCTATCCGAGCTAGAAAAAAGCAGACTTCCCGAACATATTGCTGTAATCATGGATGGCAATGGTCGCTGGGCCAGGAAACGGGGTTTACCCCGGATAGCCGGACACAGGACAGGTATGAAGGTGCTGAAAAACACTGTTGAATTTTCTCACGAATTGGGGATCAAGGTTCTTACATTGTTTGCTTTTTCAACAGAGAATTGGAAAAGGCCCCAGTGGGAAGTGGATTTTTTAATGCGCCTACCTGAAGAATATTTGCAAAAAGAACTGCCAACCCTGGTTGAAAAAAACATCGTGATCAGGTCCATGGGTGATATTAAGCAGTTGCCCCAGAGTACTCTGGGAGCGGTTGAAAACGCCCTTGAAAAAACCCGGCATAATACGGGAATGGTTTTAAATTTTGCTCTCAATTACGGGGGGCGTTCGGATATTATTCAGGCGATTAAAACTCTCTGTCAGGATGCTCAAGAGGGTAAAATAAACTGCCAGGAGATTGATGAAACACTTTTTTCCAGCTACCTCTACAGTCAAGAACTGCCTGACCCTGACCTGCTGATTAGGCCCAGTGGCGAGCTGCGAGTGAGCAACTTTTTGCTTTGGCAGCTGGCTTATACAGAGCTTTGGTTTGCCAGGGTGCTCTGGCCGGATTTCACCAGGGAACACATGTTGGAGGCTATTTTGGATTACCAAAGTAGGGACAGGAGATTTGGAGGAGTCAGTATTACATAGGCGGTGTTCAAATATGTTTATAACCAGAGTTTTAACAGGAATCATTGGTATCCCCCTGCTTCTTTTTTTTGTTTACCTGGGGGGATATATTTATGGTCTTTTATTAGTCCTGCTGGCTGTTATCGGTTTACGTGAATATTATACGTTGATGGAAAAAACCGGTTGGGGGCCTGTTCCGCTACCCGGCTATGTTTTCATCCCTCTGCTCTTTTATGCGGTTTACCTGGAAAGTATTTCCCTGACTGCTTTGCTTTGGGTGCTCTTGTTTGCCTTTTTCTCGCTGCTGCCTGTATTTTTGGCCACAAGAATTAAATATTGGGAATCGGCTCTTTCTTTTTGGGGTATCGTATATGTTGGGGCACTTTCCAGTTTTTTGTTAGCCATCCGTCTGCTTCCTGAAGGATTTTACTTAACTGTGATCATATTCGCCATGGTTTGGGCTTCTGATATTACGGCCTACCTGGTAGGTAGTTCCCTGGGCAGGATACCCCTGGCGAAAAAGGTCAGCCCGAAAAAAACTGTGGAAGGGACGCTGGGAGGAATAGCAGGGAGTTGCGCTGTCGGTTTATTACTGGCCAGCTTGCTGCCGCAAACGGTTTTAACAGTATTCAGTGGCGGCTTATTGGGGATCCTGGTAGGAGGCGCGGGGGCTTTGGGTGACCTGACCCAATCTGCCTTAAAACGCAGCGTTAATGCTAAAGATTCAGGAACCCTTTTCCCTGGACATGGTGGGGTGCTGGACCGTTTTGACAGCCTTTTCTTTGCTGCGCCTTTGTTTTATGCCTATATCATTTTTTAATCCGCTAAAAAAGATGACGTTTACAATTTTCTTATGCTATAATTAATGTTAAGAAGGTAAAGGAGAACGGTATGGTTCGAAAGATTACAATCCTGGGGTCGACCGGATCAATAGGGAAGCAAGCCCTTCAGGTTATAGACCAGTTTCCAGGTCGGTTTAAGATTGTTGCTCTGTCAGCAAAAGAAAATATTGCAGAGCTGGAAGAACAGGCCAGGAAGTATCACCCTGAGGCAGTGGCCCTGGAAAACAAAGAAAAGGCAGAAGAGTTATCCCGGCAACTTCGGGGCACAGGCATCCAGGTTTTAAGCGAAGCAGCTGGAATTGAACGGCTGGCTTCCTGGCCCGGTTCCGACTTGGTCCTTGTTGCCTTAGTGGGCTTTAGCGGACTGCTGCCCACATTGGCTGCCATTGAGAGTGGAAAAAACATAGCCCTGGCCAATAAAGAAGCACTGGTTGTAGGCGGTGAACTGGTCCTATCGGCAGCTGCTAACAAGAATTGCTCAATTATACCTGTAGATAGTGAACACTCTGCTGTGTTTCAGTGTCTTCATGCCGGGGCAAAGCAGGAAGTAAAACGTATTGTTCTTACAGCTTCAGGCGGACCTTTTAGAGGGTGGACCAGGGATGAGATGTCTGGAGTCACTCCTGAGCAGGCCTTAAAACATCCAAGCTGGGATATGGGTGCGAAAATAACCGTTGATTCGGCAACTTTAATGAATAAAGGATTTGAAGTCATTGAGGCCCACTGGTTGTTTGGGTTGAGCTATGATTCAATTGGTGTTGTTGTCCACCCGGAAAGCATTGTCCACTCCATGGTGGAATATATTGATGGTTCAGTTATGGCCCAGATGGGTTTGCCCAGCATGATGCACCCCATCCAGTACGCATTTAGTTTTCCCCATCGTTGGGAGAGTACATACCAGCCTCTAGACCTGGCCGGGATTCAATCATTAAACTTTTCCAACCCGGATACGGATGTCTTCCCTTGCCTGAAGCTGGCATATGATGCAGGGAAGACCGGAGGAACAATGCCGACCGTTTTAAACGCTGCCAACGAAGTTGCCGTATATCATTTTTTAAACAAGCAGTTACACTTTGCTGATATCCCTGTTTTGCTGGAAAGGGTCATGAAGCTGCATCAATTGACAGCATTTCCTACATTGGAAGATATTCTTTCTGCTGACCGGTGGGCTCGAAAAGAGGCTGAGTTGTTGTTAAAAAGAAATTTTGCAGGTTAAAGGAGTGCAGTGAATGGCTGGCACGGTTATAGCTACGATAATTATGATTGGTGTTCTTATTTTTGCCCACGAATTTGGGCACTATATTGTAGCTCGTTTAACGGGTATTCGTGTTTTGGAGTTTGCTATCGGTTTTGGCAAAGAAATTATCGGGTGGGAAAAAGGAGGCACTCGCTACTCGTTAAGGCTTTTGCCCCTGGGTGGCTTTTGTCGGATGCTGGGAGAAGATCCTGAAGATGCTGTAGCGGAAGGCAGTTTCCAGGAAAAGCCTGTACTTTCACGTCTGGCTGTTATTGCAGCGGGTTCCGGAATGAATTTCGTATTAGCGATCATTTTGTTTGCTTTCATGTATTTCTTCTTTTTAGGTGTTCCTCAGACTGATACTACAGAAATTGGCCAGGTGTTTGCGGATGGGCCTGCTTCAGAGGTAGGGATCCAGGAAGGTGATCAAGTCCTAGCCATAAATAATACAGAAGTCAACCAGTGGGATGAAGTAGTTTCAGTAATCAACGCGCATCCGGAACAGGAAATTGCAATGACCATAATGAGGGGAGATACTGTTGTTGAAAAAACTGTTGTCCCCCAGGATGACGAAGGAATCGGCTTGATTGGGATTGCACCGGTGGCCCAAAAATACGCTTTTTTCTCTTCAATATACCTGGGGATTACCTATACCGGGTTCTTGATCCAGCTCATCTTTGTCAGCTTGTTTCAGATGATTGTTGGCAGCATTCCTGCTGATGTAGCCGGTCCCGTGGGCATTGGAGCCGTGGTTGGGGAAGCAATGCAGGAAGGGGTTGTAAACCTGGTTTCCCTGGCTGCGATTATCAGTGTCAACCTTGGTATCATCAATTTGCTACCTATCCCGGCGCTGGATGGTAGCCGGATCATGTTCCTGATTCTTGAAGGCATTCGGGGTAAACCCATTGACCCTCAAAAGGAAGGATTCATCCATTTTATTGGTTTTACCCTGTTGATTCTTATAATGATTCTCGTGGTATTTCAAGATATCAGGCGACTTATTCTATAATCGCTCCTGGAGGTGCTTTTATTGCGCCGCCAAACTCGACCTGTCAAAGTAGGCAGTAAAACAATCGGTGGGGCTGCTCCCGTCTCAATACAGTCCATGACCAACACGGTTACCCGGGACCGGGATAGCACCATGCAGCAAATTTTCCGTCTGCATGAAGCAGGATGTGAACTGGTGCGCCTGGCAGTTCCCGATGAAGCATCTGCAAAAACCCTTAGTTACTATAAACATAATTCGCCCATACCTGTAATAGCTGATATCCATTTCGATTACCGCCTGGCACTGCTTTCTATTGAACATGGTGCCGATAAGATCAGGATTAACCCCGGAAATATTGGTGGTGAAGACAGGCTCGGCCAGGTCATAAACAAGGCGTCTGAAGCAAATGTTGCTATTCGCGTGGGGGTTAACGCTGGCTCGGTGAGTAAAGAAATGGTCAAGAAACATGGAGGAGTTACAGCCGATACCCTGGTAGAATCAGCGCTAAATTGTTTGGACTTGATGGAAAAACTGCAGTTTTACAATATTGTTATTTCTCTTAAAGCCTCCGATGTGGCAACCAATGTGCAAGCTTATGAGAGAATTGCTGAATTTACCTCCTATCCTCTTCATTTAGGGGTTACAGAAGCAGGACGTGGCTACCGGGCTGCGGTAAAATCTGCACTGGGGATAGGCTCACTTCTGCTGAAGGGCATTGGTGATACCGTCAGGGTTTCAGTGACGGGAGACCCGGTACAAGAAGTCTTTCTGGCGAAAGATATTCTGCAGGCTGCGGGTGTAAGAGCCTTCGGCCCGGAGATTATCTCCTGCCCTACCTGTGCTCGCTGCCAGGTGGACCTGGAGGCGCTGGTGGAGCAGGTGGAAGTTGCAACAAAAGATGTCCGAGAACCTTTAAAAATTGCAGTAATGGGGTGTCCGGTAAATGGCCCCGGCGAGGCGCGTGAGGCCGATCTGGGCATTTCCGGGACCGGTGGCAAAGGGGGCGTCGTGTTTAAAAAAGGGAAAATTGTCAAACATGCTGTTGCAGGAGATTTGCTGCAAATTTTTAAGGAAGAATTGGACAAAATAATAACGCAATAAAAGGAAAAGATAATATTGAAAAGGTTTAAAAATAAATAAAGGCGGAGGAACATGATGGACGTTATTTCTGTTATTCCGGCTTACAATGAAGAAAAAACAATTGGCAACGTATTGTCTGTCTTGAAAGAAGCTCCACTCGTTAAACGAATTATAGTTGTAAGCGACGGGTCTGTCGACAACACGGTTGAAGTTGCGAAAAGCTACGATGTAGATGTTGTTGAGTTAAGAGAAAACAGGGGGAAAGGTGGAGCACTTCAGGCCGGGCTCGACTCCACCAAGGCAGACGTTGTGCTTTTTTTGGACGCCGATTTGCTGGGACTTACCACTGAGCATGTGGAAAGGCTTCTTCAGCCGGTTTTGTCTGATGAAGCCGATATGACAATTGGCATTTTTGAAAAAGGGCGTATGGCCACGGATTTTGCCCAAAAAATGGCGCCTCAGCTATCAGGGCAGCGAGCTATCAAGTTCTCTATTATAGAGCAAATCTCAGATCTGGATGTATCCAGGTTCGGTGTGGAAGTGGCTTTGAATCGCTTCATTGAATCATCAAAAATCAGGGTAAAGCCCGTTCTTCTTACCGACATGTCCCATGTGATGAAAGAAGAAAAGCTTGGGGTATGGAAAGGGGTTGCAGCCCGGATGAAAATGTACTGGGAAATTATTAAATACATCACCCGGGTGGATTCTTTGAAGCTAAAATAAGCTGCCTTGCGCATCCATCGCTGATATGATAGAATATCGGTTGGAGCAAAGTATATTTATTAAAAAGAGTGGGCCGTACCCACTCTTTATTCATAAGTCATAAAAAGGAGAGAGGTATGGCATCTGAAGAACGGAAACAGATGATGCAGCAGGTGGAAGAACTTGCTGAGACAATAGCTCATGAGACCGGTGTGGAGCTGGTAGACGTTGAATTCAAAGGTTCCAGGCAAAAGCCCCACATCGTAGTTTATATTGATAAAGAGGGCGGGGTTACCCTGGATGACTGTGAACATTTCAATAAGTTACTGGGGGAGTTGCTGGATATTAAAGACCCTATTCCCTCAAGTTACGTGCTGGAGGTTTCTTCTCCCGGCATAGAAAGGCCGATCAAGAAAAAATGTGATTTTTTGCGTTTTCAGGGAAGCTATGTCAAGATAAAAACCTACGAAAAGATTGAAGGGCAAAAGAATTTTAAGGGACTGCTGACCGGATTACGAGATGACCACGTGGTGCTCCAGGACGAAGGTGGCCGGGAAATACAGATCAGCCTGGATCGGATAGCCAAGGCACACCTCTGGGATAAACAACAAAATGGGGGTATATGAAAAGTGAACCAGGATTTTATGATGGCACTGGAATCCATTGAAGAAGAAAAAGGAATAAAAAAAGAGATCCTGTTTGAAGCCATAGAGGCGGCATTAATTTCTGCTTATAAGAGAAACTTTGACTCTGCTCACAACGTAAAGGTAAATATAGACAGGGAATCAGGGGATATTAAGGTTTTTTCCTGCCTGGACGTGGTGGAAAATGTAACCAACCCCCAGCAGGAGATTGACATAGATGAAGCAAAGAGTAAGGATCCCAACAAAGACATTGGCGACGTTGTTGAAGAGGAAGTAACTCCCAAAAATTTTGGCAGAATTGCTGCCCAAACAGCCAAACAAGTAGTGATCCAGCGCATCAGGGAAGCGGAGAGAGAGTTAATCTTTGAAGAATACATTGACCGCGAAGAAGACATCGTAACCGGGTTGGTTCAGCGTTTTGAACACAGAAATGCCATTATCAATTTAGGGAAAACAGAAGCGGTCCTTCCTCCTTCAGAGCAGATTCCTGGCGAAGTCCACAGGCAGGGAGACAGGATTAAAGCTTTTATCCTTGAAGTGAAAAAAACCACCAAAGGCCCGCAGATTGTTATCTCCAGGACGCATCCCGGCCTTTTAAAACGTTTGTTTGAGCTGGAGGTTCCGGAAATATATAACGGGACTGTAGAGATAAAAGCAGTGGCCCGGGAGCCGGGCTATCGTTCCAAGATCGCCGTTTATTCCAGGCACTCCGATGTTGATCCTGTAGGGGCCTGCGTTGGACCTAAGGGATCCAGGGTCCAGGCTATAGTGGGCGAATTAAAGGGGGAGAAAATCGATATTATTGAATGGAACGATGAGCCTGAGGTCTTTATTTCCAGCTCATTGAGTCCAGCCAAAGTAATGAAGGTAGAAGTTTACCCAGACAGCAAATCGGCAATGGTCCTGGTTCCTGATTACCAGCTTTCACTTGCCATTGGAAAAGAAGGGCAAAACGCACGCCTGGCAGCCAAGCTGACCGGCTGGAAAATTGATATACTTAGCGAATCCAGGTATAACGAAAAAATGGCCGAAGCTGGCACCGTCGAACCGTTGCTGGAAGACAGTGAAAACGTTTTTTGTCCCCCGGGTGTTGAACTGGATGAACCGGAGCAAAACGAAGTTGCTTTGGAATACAGCAGTGAAGAAAAAGGGGTGGAAAAAGAAGAAGTGGATTGTGAAAACGGCACTGATGAAAATGCAGAAGGTGTTTTTTTGAGGGAAGAAGTGATAGAGGATAACACAGAAGATCAGCCTGAAGCAGATGATGAGGCAAAGGAAGATGATTAGTCGGTAATATAATTATTAAAAGCCTAATAACTGCTTAGCAATATTTGTAAGCGAAGTTGAGGGGACGGTTCTCATGCTTCCGGAGCGCAGCGGAGGACCGATAGGGGAAGCGCGAGAACCGTCCCCCTGCTTTGCGGCGTGTTGTGCAATCACACGAGGGCTGAGCAGTTACGAAGCCTAATCATTTCAATAGCTTTTTCCCATTGTCTTTCTCAGTCTATCCAGGTAAGGTGGTTATATTATGGCAAAAAAAAGAAAAGTTCCCCAGAGAATGTGCCTGGGTTGCCGGGAATACAAAGAGAAAAGAGCCCTGGTGAGGATCGTTCGAACCCCTGGGGAAGAGGTGGTGCTGGACTCTACGGGGAAAAAGCCAGGCAGGGGGGCTTATGTTTGCAATGATGAGCAGTGCCTGGAAAAGGCCACCAAGGGCAAAAGTTTGCAAAAAAATCTCCGCTGCCCTATCCCGGAAACCCTTTTCCAGGAACTAAAAGAACACCTGGATAAATAAATAATCAGTCGTGAATTAAACAGGCTTGGGTGTAAGGAATATAGCCTTTTATATAAACTATTGAATGTTTGATAACTTGATTTTATTTTCTTAGATTACCTAATTTAAGGAGGTAACTAAATGGAGGTGTAATATAGTGGGAAAGGTTAGGGTCTATGAGCTTGCCAAAGAGCTTGGCATTAACAGCAAAAAGTTAATTTCAGTATTGCAGGATTTACAAGTAGATGTTAAAAATCATATGAGCACTATGGACGAAGAAGTGGCTAAAAAAGTGATGGAAAGGTTGACCAGTGGCGAAAAAAAGCCAATCGATCAAGCAGAGGGTGCTCAACCGGTCCAGGATACAGAAACATCAAAGGAAACAAAAGAAGCTGTCGTAGAAGAAAAGAAAAGGCCTCCCAGAAAGAAGCAGGAAAAAAAAGAAAAATCAGCCAAAGAGGGCCGAAAGGCAAGAAAAGCGGCCAGGAGATACAGGTCTGAAAAGACGGAGAATGAGGAAGTCCTGCTGCTGGAAGGTAGAGTCACCGTGGGAGAGTTGGCTGGCAGGCTTGATGTTCCGTCATCAGAGTTGCTAACGAAGCTGCTTGATTTAGGAATTATCTCTAACATAAATCAGCAACTTGAAGAAGATACCCTGGAGCTTTTATCCGAAGAATATGATATAAAAATTCAATTAAAATCGGACCCCGATGAAGAAGAATTGGTCAGTTTGCGGGAGGATAGCGGGGCACCGGAAAATCAAGGGACCAGACCACCTGTTGTTACAGTTCTGGGCCATGTTGACCACGGAAAAACATCTCTGCTTGACGGTATCCGGGAAGCTAATGTTATGGCTTCCGAAGCCGGAGGCATAACCCAACATATCGGTGCTTATAAAGCTGAAATCGAAGGCAAACAGATTGTATTTCTTGATACCCCTGGTCACGAAGCGTTTACAGCAATGAGAGCGCGGGGTGCCCAGGTTACAGATATTGCTATTCTTGTAGTGGCTGCCGACGACGGAGTCATGCCGCAAACAGTAGAAGCGATCAACCACGTAAAAGCCGCAGGTGTTCCAATAATTGTTGCCATTAATAAAATCGACAAACCCAATGCCAACCTGGATAAGGTTCAACAGCAACTGGCGGAAGCCGGCTTAATCCCCGAAGAATGGGGCGGTGAGACAATATGCGTCCACGTTAGTGCATTAAAGAGGCAGGGATTGGATGAACTGCTGGAAATGATCCTGCTTGTGGCAGAAATGTCCGAGTTAGAAGCGGATTTTTCCAAGCCGGCCCAAGGGACCGTTGTAGAGGCAGAATTGGACAAAGGAAGAGGGCCTGTGGCTACAATGCTGGTACAGGATGGCATCATGGAGGTTGGCGATCCAATTATCTGCGGCAGCATTTACGGCAAAGTTCGTGCTATGCTGGATGAGCATGGAAAACGCGTCAAAAAAGCAACACCTTCTACTCCTGTAGAAGTCTTGGGTCTAACCGATGTGCCCCAGGCAGGAGATAGTTTCATGGTGGTAAAGGATGAAAAACTGGCCCGGCAAATTGCTGCCAAGCGGGGGGAAAAACTCCGCGAAGCCAGTCTCCGAAAAACCCAAAAGGTTTCCCTGGACGACCTGTTTAAACAGATTCAAGATACAGCAGTTGATCTCAATATCATTATCAAAGCCGACGTGCAGGGTTCTGCAGAAGCCCTGGAAGAGTCTCTGCTAAAAATAGAAACTGAAAAAGTAAATGTTAAAGTGATCCATAAAGCTGTAGGTGCTGTTAATGAATCTGATGTAATGCTGGCTTCGGCATCTAATGCGATTATCATCGGTTTTAATGTTAGACCGGAACCCAATGCCAGGAAGCTTGCGGAAAAGGAACGGGTTGACATCAGGCTCTACCGGGTTATCTATGAAGTGCTGGAAGACGTCAAATCGGCCAGTATGGGACTTTTAGAACCAGAGTACGAGGAGGTAATTTTGGGGCAAGCTGAAATCAGGCAGGTCTTTAAAGTCTCCAGGATCGGCAATATTGCCGGCACTTATGTTCAAGAAGGCAAAATATCACGCAATGCCGGTATCCGGGTGATCCGCGATGGTACTGTGATTCATGAGGGGAAAATAGATTCACTGAAGCGTTATAAAGATGATGTCAAGGAAGTACAAACCGGCTTTGAATGCGGGATACTCCTGGAAAACTTTAACGATATCAAGGAAGGCGATATAATCGAAGCCTTTCAAATGAAGGAAGTCACTTCATCTTAATATAATAATGTAAGGTATTTGGGGGTTTCTTATTATGACCAGGCAAAGGATTCTTCGTATTGGCGAGGAAATCAAAAGAGAGGTCAGTGATATTTTAAACGTAGAATTAAAAGATCCAGGTCTCGGAAAGATGACCAGCATAACAGATGTTGAAGTTACCAGGGACCTGGGTTATGCCAGAATATATGTAAGTATTTATGGTAACGAGGAGGAACAGGAGAGAATATTGAAAATCCTGGATAAAGCCAGGGGGTTTATCCGCTCTGAAGTCGGCAAGCGGGTGCGCTTGCGTCATACACCGGAAATTGAATTTCGCCTGGATAGGTCTATGGAATATGGTGCCCACATTGAGCAGGTTTTGAAAAACCTGGAGCATAACCGGTCAGACGATGGGAATAAAAATGAAAATAATCATTGAACAGTGATGAGGTTATTAAATATGGAGGATTTTCTTTTAAACAACCTTTTGGATAAGTGCGAAGGAGTAAGTATCTTTTGCCACATAAGACCCGATGGCGATGCCATTGGGTCCAGCCTAGGATGGATGCAAGTATTAAGCCAGCACACGGATAAACCCGTGCAGGTATATTGTCCGGATGTTATTCCTGCAAAATATACTTTTTTGCCAGGAGTTGAACGTTTTAAGCAGGTATTAGAAGGCACCATCAACAATCATCTTGTTTTTGTTTTGGACTGCAGCGATTTGGACAGGTTGGATTACCTGAAAAAAAGTGTGTGGCAGGCGGAAGAGATAGTGAATATCGATCACCACACGACAAACACCAACTTTGGACGTTACAACCTGGTCGATACATCGGCCGCGGCAACAGCTGAGATTATCTTTCAGCTAAGCAGGCAGTATAGTTTAAACATTGACCAGGATGCCAGTATCTGTCTTTATGCGGCCATTTCTTCTGATACCGGCTCCTTTAAGTATGACAATACAACCTCTACAACCATGCGTATTGCTGGCGATCTCCTGGAAAAAGATGTAAAACCATCACTGGTTAGCCAAAAATTATTCGATGAGCGTCCTTACACGACCATGATTCTCTTGGCTGAAGCGTTAAAAACACTCTCCTTTGACCGAGATAATAGAGTGGCCTGGATGAGCATGGACGATGAAAGACTGAACAAATGCGGTAGCAAGCCGGAGGAATTGGACGGTTTTGTCAATTACCTTCGTGATATCCAGGAAGTAGAAGTAGGGATCTTTTTTTACCATACGAGTGAAGAAAAAACAAAAATAGGATTTCGTTCCAAGTCGGTTGATGTAGCCCGTATCGCTTATTCATTTGGTGGAGGCGGTCATCCACGCGCCGCCGGATGTACCGTTGAGGGACATCCTTCCAGAGTCACCAGTGATGTGCTACAGGCGACTTATGAGGCTGTGAAAACCATGACTATAACCAAGCAAAAACAGCAGGTTTAAAAGCTTAACAGGCTGGAAGAAACAAGGTATTGCTACCGCTGGAATGCTTTTTCATTTTGAAGGAGGTCCACTGTTGGACGGTTTTATCAACCTGTTAAAAGTGCCAGGGATGACTTCTCACGATGCCGTGTCATATACCCGGAAGCTATTTCCTGGAACCAAGGTCGGTCACGGTGGAACCCTGGATCCTGCAGCGGCAGGTGTTCTACCATTAATGCTTGGGAAAGCAACCCGTCTTTCTGATTGGGTCATGGATGGTTCCAAGCATTATCGTGCTGAACTGCAGCTGGGTGTAACCACGGATACCGATGATACAACAGGTACTGTTCTAAGCAGCTCTACTCTGCCTCAAATTGATGAACATTACTTACAGCAGCTATTCGCTTCCCTTGAAGGTGAACTTTCCCAGGTCCCCCCAATGTATTCTGCTGTAAAACACCAGGGGAAAAAAATGTATCAGTATGCCAGGGAAGGCAAGGAGATGGAACGAGGTCAAAGGTCTGTAACCATTTATTCTTTGAAACTGGTGACACTATTTCCACCCGACCGGGTTATTATTGATGTCCATTGTTCCAAGGGGACATATATCCGAACCCTGTGCAGGCAGGTTGGAGAAGATCTGGGTTGTGGTGGATGCATGTCCTTTCTCCTGAGGAAAGCAGTTGGCCAATTTCAGCTAAAAGATGCGGTTTCCCTGGATGATATGGAAAGCAGCCGGGAGAAAGTAATCTTTCCCCTGGATTTTCTTTTCCAAAACGAAGAAAAAATATTCTTGGAATCCAAGGAGTTAAATGCTTTGTGTCAGGGACAAAAGATAAAGGCAGACAGGTTATTAGAACAAGGACGACAGACTATTTCTGTTTCCGTTGACGGGAACGTGTCACCAGTATATACTACAAAAGGGGAATTTGTGGCCTTGGCCCGCTGGGAACAGATTGGAGACGGGGAGTATTCCACCTTGGTCCTGGCGCCCCAGCGCGTTTTTAAACCGAATCAGTAAAGGTGGCAGGTATGAAGATAATAAATGGAGTTTGGAATATGCCGAAAAATGATGGAGAGACAGTGCTGGCCCTGGGTAACTTCGACGGCCTTCACTTGGCTCACCGGGAAATTATTGCCAGAACACGTCAAAATGCCCTGAAGCGAGATGGCAGGAGCGTGGTTTTTCTCCTGGACCCCCACCCTGTTAAAGTGCTTTACCCGGATAGGAGCTTCAAGCTTCTAACGACATTGGATGAAAAATTGGACAAAATCAGGTGCCTGGGTATTGATTATGCTGTTGTTGAATCCTTTACAGAAAACATATCGGCAATGCCCCCTTTTTATTTTGCTCAAAACTACCTGACCAGGGCTTTACGTGCTTCCAAGGTGATTGTAGGTTTTGACTATACCTTTGGACGCAAAGGCAAGGGGACTGTAAACCATTTGCTCAAATGGGGAGATGATCTGGGATTTGAAGTAGAAAGTGTTTCTCCCATCATGTACAACAATTATGTTGTCAGCAGCTCTCTGGTCCGGGAGCTTTTGATCAAAGGTGAAGTTGAGCAAGCAACTCAAATCCTGGGGTATTTTTACAACCGGACAGGCCGGGTTGTCCACGGAGACGGGCGCGGAAAGAAAATTGGTTTTCCCACGGCAAACCTGGAAATTCCCGAGGGGCTCCTTCTGCCGGGGAGGGGTGTTTACTTAAGCTTGATTTCCCGGGGCAGAGAAAAAAAATTTGCGTTGACTAACATTGGCATCAAACCGACATTTTGCCAGGACCGCAAGACAACGGCAGAAGTTTTTATCCTGGACTTCCAGGGAAATATCTATGATGAAGAATTAACAATATATTTTTTGCACAAGATTAGAGATGAGCAGGCTTTTGAAAATGTTTCCCAATTTACGAAGCAGGTTGAACTTGATATTCAATCTGCCAGAGAGTTAATTAAAAATAAATACCATTTATTATTGAACCAGGGGGACGGGATTGACTGCTGTCCCATGTTTACAAAGCTGACGTGATGTGATAAAATTTTCATTGCTGTGAAATGCCCGTATGTAGTGCCCGTTAGACGTAGGTGCTCTGAATCTATTATCCATGATGGGAGGTGAAATGAAGATGGCTCTGTCAAATGAAACAAAGAATAATATAATTAATGAGCACAAGATCCATAACAGCGACACAGGATCTCCAGAGGTACAGATTGCGATTCTTACCACCCGCATTACCCAACTCACTGAACACCTCAAAGTGCACAAAAAAGATTTTCATTCCCGGCGAGGCCTGTTAAAAATGGTTGGAAAGCGACGTGGTTTGCTCAATTATCTGCGAGAGAGAGACCCCAACCGCTACAGGGAAGTCATTGAGCGCTTAGGACTCAGAAAATAAATTTAGAGGTCAAGCCTTAAAAGCGGGGAGACCCGCTTTTAAAAAATGAAGGAGGTGTGTTTGCTTGGGAAAATATTCCATTGATTTGGAAGGCAGAACCTTGTCCTTTGAAACGGGAAAGTACGCCAAACAGGCTAATGGTGCTGTAATGGTCAGATATGGGGATACTTCCTTGCTTGTAACAGCGACTGCAGCAAAAGAGCCCAGGGACGGCATAGATTTTCTGCCTTTAACAGTTGATTATGAAGAAAGGCTTTATGCGGTGGGTCGTATTCCGGGCGGCTTTATTAAAAGAGAGGGCAGGCCCACAGAAAAGGCAACCCTGGCTGCCCGTTTGACAGACAGACCGCTTCGCCCACTCTTTCCGGATGGGCTTCGAAACTCTCTGCATATTGTTTCCACTGTTCTTTCCATTGACCAGGACTGCATTCCTGAACCAATGGCCATTACGGGAGCTTCTGCAGCTTTAACCATCTCCGATATTCCGTTTGCAGGGCCTGTTGCTGCTGTGCATGTTGGCCTGGTTGATGGTAAGCCTGTGATCAACCCTACGGTGGAGCAGAGCGAGAACAGCCGGCTGGATTTAATTGTTGCCGGGACAGAAGATGCCATCATGATGGTAGAAGCGGGTGCATCTGAAATATCCGAAGAGCAGGTGCTGGAAGCCATTATGGCCGGGCACGAAAAGATTAAAGAACTGGTTCAGCTCCAGAAAGAAATGGCCCGGGATTGTGGACAGGAAAAGATGGAAGTTGTTCCTTTTGAACCGGAACCGGAAATTGAATCTGCCGTGAAAGAGTTCTGTGAAGAAAAAATTAAAGCAGCATTAAAGACGGAAGAAAAACAGGAGCGGGAAACCGCCCTGGATGAAGTGAAAAAAGAAGCAGCAGAACATTTCCTGGAACTTTACCCGGAAAATGAACAGGATATCAAGGCAACGATCCAGGATATGATTAAGAAAAACCTGCGCTCCATGATCTTGCAGGAAAAAGTCCGACCAGATGGTCGGGGCTGGGATGAAATCCGTCCCATTTCCAACGAAGTTCAGCTATTTAGAAGAACTCATGGTTCTTCGGTATTTACCCGGGGACAGACACAGGTTCTGAATATATGTACACTGGGAGCACTCCGGGATGTACAGATATTGGATGGCCTGGGAATCGAGGAATCAAAGAGGTTTATGCACCATTACAACTTTCCACCATACAGCGTTGGGGAAACCGGCTTTATGAGAGGGCCGGGACGAAGGGAAATCGGTCACGGTGCCCTGGCTGAACGGGCATTGGAAGCAGTTATTCCTTCGGAAGATGAATTCCCGTACACCATTCGGTTAGTTTCAGAAGTGATCGAGTCAAATGGTTCCACTTCCATGGGAAGTGTTTGCGCGGGTGCCCTCTCCATGATGGATGCTGGAGTTCCCATTAAACGAACTGTGTCAGGCATTGCCATGGGCTTGATTAAGGAAGAAGACGGTGTAGCCATTCTTTCTGACATCCAGGGTGTTGAAGATTTCCTGGGTGACATGGACTTCAAGGTAGCAGGTACCGAGGAGGGAATTACTGCCCTGCAGATGGATATCAAGGTCAAAGGGCTTTCCCGGGACATTTTACGTGAGGCACTGGATAAGGCCCGGAAAAGTTACCTGTTCATTCTGGACAAAATGCTGGAAACCATCGAAGCTCCCAGGCCCCAGCTTTCCGAATTTGCCCCACGTATCATGACCATGCAGATTAACCCGGAAAAAATCCGCGATGTAATTGGCCCCGGAGGGCGGATGATTAACAAAATTATCAGCGATACCGGTGCGGAGATCAACATTGAACCTGATGGCAGGGTTTTTATCGTAGCCACAGACGCCAAAGCAGGGGAAAAAGCAGAAGAAACCATTAAAAACTTAACGGCTGATGTTGAGCCCGGCAAAATGTATCTAGGAAAAGTAACCCGCACAGAAAAATATGGTGCTTTTGTAGAGGTCCTTCCGGGCAAAGAAGGTCTGGTCCATATCTCCCATCTGGATCATCTAAGAGTCAATAAGACAGAAGATATAGTCAATGTAGGCGACCAGGTTATGGTCAAGGTGCTGGATATTGATGATAGAGGCCGGATCAACCTTTCCCGCAAGGAGGCCATGGCTAAGGATAAAGAAGAAGACAGCCGGGGCAAGCCTCAAGGACAGGGCAGAAACGAACAACAAGATAGGCCACCAGGCCGGGAACAAAAAAACCGGCGCCACTTTAATAAAAAGCATAAGCCTGACTAAGGTTTATGTTTTTTACTTTTATGGCATACTTTATTCCATGCAAAATATAATAATAATAAACAAGATAAAAGAGGGTTTAAACCTATGCCAAGACCTCTTTTTTTTTGGGATTAAGTATTATCGCTGCTTTGTTGACCATCAACCTGGTAAGCTTCAGGCAGTATTCAGAAGTTCCGGAGCCCGTTTACGTTCTGGAAAACAGGGAAAAAGCTGTTTACTTAACGTTTAATGTTTTATGGCCCGATGAGTCTCTTTATGAGATTGCGGAAATCCTAGATATTTATGAGGTCAGCGCTGTATTTTTCCTCACCGGTGAGTGGTTGGAAAAGCATCCGGAAGAAGGGGCCTTATTGCTTCATGAAGGGCATGAACTGGGCTTTCAAGGTTTTTCTCGTCAATCCATGCTTTTACAGGAAGAAAACAGCATTAGGGAGCAGTTGGAACAATTTAAACATTTGTGCCTGGATACTTTCAATTACCATCCTTTGTTTTTCCGTCCTCCTTACGGTGAATATAATGCCCGAATCGTTCGTACAGCGAAAGATATGGGCTATACAACATTGCTTTGGAATATGAACCCCTGTTTAATTCCGGGGCAGGAGATTGAACAGGTTTTACTACGGCTTGAAGAAAGACTGCAGGAAGGTGCTGTTTTGCTCTTTCCCGCCTCCAGCTCGAGCATTGAAGTGCTAACGGAAACACTGGATTTTTTAACCTGGAAAGGTTATGATTTTGGCTCCCCGGAAAACTTGTACCGTTAACATGGGGTGCGCAGGTGCACCCTGGACCAGTACACACAAGAACCGTCCTGTGTTCACCATTTCTATTCCCTGTTGTGGCCCATAAGGGCCGTGACGGCTAGTTGGAAAAGGGGGATAAATGTCCAGTGTTTATTTTTTATCTGGCATCGGTTTATAAGCGACTACTTTTGCTGGGCGCATTATTGCTCTTTGCAGTATTTCTTTTCCGTAATCCCTTGCACCACACTTTTTTCCAGGAAAAAACAGAACCGGATGTTTATTTTTGGGGGATCAATATGGGAAAACATACCCGGGAAGAAGTGGAAGAAATTGTGGCAGCCAGGATAGGTGAGTGGCAGGTTAACCCTGTTGATGCCTGTTATGATTTAGAACAGCATGAGTTAATTCCCGAGGTCTGGGGGTACCGTGCCAACGTGGAAAAAACGGTTGAAGAAATATTAAATGCTTCGTCAGGCCAACAAGTCATGCCTTTTTTGGAGACTGTCCTGCCTGAAGTGACCCAGAAAGACTATCCTTCAGCTGTAATCCGAAAGGGGAATCCAGTTAAAGACAATGTTGCTTTTATGGTTAATGTTGCCTGGGGCACGGAGTGCATTCTGCCCTTGATGGATACCATGAAGCAATATGAGGCCAAAGCTTCTTTTTTTCCCGTTGGCAGTTGGGCTCGCAAAAACAGGGAACTGATTCAAGAGATGGCTGAACGTGGACACATGATAGGAAACCACGCTCATACGGATTCGGCTGTGATTACAGAAATGAGCATTGAAGAGTTAAAGGATGGATTGTCACAAACCAATGCCTTCCTGGAAGAAGTAATAAACAGGCCGGTACAATTTTTCACGCCTCACAAAGGTGAATATAATTACCATTCCCTGGAAGCCATTTCCAGGCTGGGGATGAGGACAGTTTTATGGTCAGTTGATACAATAGATTGGATGGAACCGGGTGTGGAAGCTATGGAGTCTCGCGTTCTGGAACAGGTTCATAGCGGGGCGATCATTTTAATGCATCCAACAAAAGATACAATTACTCTATTGCAAAATATTTTACCCCAACTCCGGAAGCAAGGCCTTACTGTCGTTACCATCGAAGAACTGTTTAACCCTGACCATCCCCCCGAGACTTTCTCTATACCGGGTAGCTAAGATGAAAAATAATGTAATTATTTGTCTTAGAGGAAGCTTGATTCTTCTCCTGTTATTATTTGTTATTTCTGGCTGCCTGGCGCATAATATTCGAGACAGGGTGGTTCGGCAAAAGTATGGTGTGGCAGAAGGAGTTTATTTTTCTCACTGGCCCATGGAACAAAAGTTAGAACACGAAGTAGAAACTATCGTCAAAGCCTTTGGAAAGGAACACTTTAAAAAACCGCAAAACGCTTTCCTTGACCAGGAAACAGGTGGTTATATTGAAGAAATCTGCGGGGAAAAAGTCCACATAAACCAAACGGTAGCAACAATTATGAATGCCGAACCGGACACGTTGGTTTGGCCTGTCGTTGTCGTCCTAGAGCCAGAAATCAGTGTGGAAGTTTATCGGAGCATCCGGGTTTGTAAAAGTTCGTTCCAAACCTGGTTTGGAGGGGGAGGCAGAGGGCATAACATCAGGCTGGCAGCACAATCTATAAATAATTACCTGCTGGCTCCAGGGGAACTATTTTCTTTTAATCGAGCTACAGGACCCAGGACGTCAGAACGTGGGTATCAGCAGGCCCCCATTATTGTTGGGGGTTCTGTTGTACCCGGTTATGGGGGAGGGGTCTGCCAAGTGTCTTCTACATTATATAACACAGTAAAAAAAGCTGATTTGGAAATTGTTGAACGTTTTCCCCACAGTCGCCCTGTCGATTATGTGCCTCGGGGCAGGGACGCTACTGTATCCGATTTTTTGGATTTCAAATTTCGGAACAATACTGAAGAATACTTGTTAATCAAAACGTCTGCTTATAATTTTCATCTGGTAATCGAGCTCTGGCATTAAACGGTTAATAGCGGGTTAGAATTCACCGATAAATAAAGCAAATAATAAAACGGAGGTAATGCCAATGACCTTATCAATTAACGTAATGATCAAGAAGCTAGCTCATGCCGCAGACCTGCCCATTCCCTGCTATATGACTGCTGGATCTTCGGGGATGGACCTTTTTGCTGCAGTAGATAAAGATGTTGTTTTAAACCCCGGAGCTTACCAGCTGATCTCTACGGGGATTTCTCTGGCCATCCCCCCTGGTTTTGAAGGTCAGGTCAGGCCGCGAAGCGGACTGGCCGCCAGGCATGGTCTCACTCTTTTGAACAGCCCCGGTACAGTTGACTCTGACTACCGCGGGGAAGTAAAAGTAATCTTAATTAACCTGGGAACAGAGAAATATCAAGTCCAGCGGGGAGAACGTATTGCCCAACTGGTCATCAACCAGGTGCCAAAAGTTGTTTTGCATGAAGTAGATGAGCTCCCAGATAGTGCCCGTGGGGAAGAAGGCTTTGGGCACACCGGGAAGTTTAATGCCTAGGTAATAGCTGTAAAAGTTGCATAGAAAAAACCCTTTTGGAAATAATACAAAAAGCAAAGGACGAAATGTTAAACTTATGTAGGAGGTACTGTAGATGGCAAAATCTGTAGTAGGGGTTTTTGAGAACGAAAACCAAGCCAAAGAAGCGATTAATGAGCTCAAGCGACAGGGCTTCGATGAACGAGAAATTTCCCTGATTGCCCGGGAAGAACGAGAGCAAGGAGTGGGCCAAGAAGATGAAATGTCCATGGCTGAACAAGATCTGGGTGATGGTATGCTGACCGGTGGCGCCCTGGGAGGGATAGCCGGCATTCTTGCTGGTGCCGGGGCATTACTGGTTCCAGGAGTGGGGCCGATCATTGCTGCAGGACCCCTGGCTGCCTTCCTTTCCGGCGTTGTGGGTGGAGGCCTTGTGGGGGGGCTTGTCGATTATGGAATTCCAGAAGAAAGAGGCAGGTATTACGAAGAACGGATTAAGCAGGGCCATATCCTGGCCGCCCTGAAAGCAAAGGACAATGAAGTTGGCCTGGTTACGCAAATATTATCCCAGTATGGAGCTACGGATGTAGAATCACATTAGTATGAAAAACCGTGTTTTGGCGCTGTTGTCCGGGCGACTGGGTAACTCTGTGGAAGGCGCTAGGGTTCCCTCGGGGTTCTCAGGCG
>Ga0207421_10000632_pt1 | contig 45421 bp, 33 predicted proteins | sample SodLakKL_010_SED_4_FD_187542 | JGI IMG/M metagenome (GOLD analysis project Ga0207421, IMG submission 187542) | Alkaline sediment microbial communities from Lake Tanatar, Kulunda Steppe, Russia - 8KL_010_SED (SPAdes) (version 2) | ecosystem: Environmental > Aquatic > Non-marine Saline and...
AGCGGCTATTCCACCGTAGCGGCTATTTTGCTGAATCGTTTGTATATTATCATGAAAACCAGTTTTTCAAACCATAGGCAACCTTATGTCACAAATCTGGCATCAGCAAACCCTCCGGCTCACATCCAGGCAACGCGGTTTTCACCTTGTTACCGACGAGATCGTCTCCCAACTCGATCACATCGATGACATCCGCATTGGCTTGATGCACATCCACATCCTGCACACCAGTGCCAGCCTGACCCTGAATGAGAATGCCGATCCCACGGTCCGGGAAGATTTTGAAACACATTTCACGCGCGCTGTGCCGGAGGACACCTCTCTCTACCAGCACACACTTGAAGGTCCCGACGACATGACCTCCCATATCAAGGCGTCTCTTCTCGGAAATTCGCTGACCCTGCCCATCCGCAACGGACAGCTTGCCCTGGGCACCTGGCAGGGTATTTATCTGTGCGAGCACCGGAACAACGGCGGCAGCCGATCCCTGATTGCGACGCTTACAGGAACCGGCTGATCCGATTGCTGCCTGTTTAACCCTCCGAACTGCTCCGGCAAGGTACGCCTGAAGCAGCTGCGGTGCACCCGCATGATGGTTTCATCATCATGGATAACAACATCATCATCGCCGCCCCCCTGCGGTGTGTCCGGCTTCCAATTCGTCTGGCAAATACCAGCCGCATCCACCAGAAAAAAAAAGATGAACTTGTGCGTGATTTTATTTAGATTAAGTCTTAATAGGAAATGGATGTAAATACTATTATTCCCTCATGTATAAATCATTAGTTGAACTGGACTTAAAAGAAGAGGCCGAAGTCGTTGCATTCAATGGCAGTTCGTTGATAAACCGCCGGCTGGAAGGCATGGGGATTCGCCAGGGGAAAAAGATTTCCAGAATAAGCTCGCAGTACATTCGCGGACCCGTCATCATCAGTGTGGACGGACATCAGGCCGCCATGGGCCGTGGAATGGCCACCAAGCTGATTGTCAAACCTGTCAATACGAACGGTCTCTGAGGATAAGCGGATGCGTGTCTTGCTCCTGGGAAATCCGAATGTTGGCAAAAGTGCCATATTCTCCCGGCTGACCGGCTCCCACGTGGTGGTGTCAAACTATGCCGGCACCACGGTCGAGTACACGAGCGGAACATTGCGTACCGGGAACTCGGAACTGCAAGTGATCGATGTGCCCGGCACCTTTGCCCTGGAGCCCACCAACCGTGCGGAAGCAGTTGCTTCGGAGATGATTGCCGACGGGGACGTGGCAGTCAATGTGCTGGACGCCACCAACCTGGAACGCGGACTGTACCTGACGCTGCAGTTGCTCCTGACCGGGAAGCCGGTTGTGGTCGCCCTCAACATGTGGGACGAGGCGCATAAGGCCGGCATTTCCATCGACACCGGCAAACTGGAAGAGAAACTCGGTGTTCCTGTCATCGCCACCTGCGCACTGACAGGCGAGGGCATCCCGCTGCTCAAAAGCCGGCTGACGGAAGCCCGCAGCAGCACCCTTGTGTCGGAGAACGGCGCCTCACTGTGGGATAAGGCTGCGGAGATCAGCAGGGAAATCCAGCAAAGACCCGGCCGCCGCACTACCTTTCGCGACAAACTGGACCATGCCACCGTCCACCCGGTTTACGGTCCGCTCTTCGCCCTGTTCATACTGCTTCTGAGTTTTGGTTTTGTCGCCTATTTCGGTGATTTCCTGCATGAGATTCTGGAGGATGTTTTCAGTTTTGTCTGGCTTCCGGTGGCAGTGTGGATATCGGGCCTGCTCGGGGGCGGCGGAATGCTGCATGATATCCTGGTCGGCGGCCTCATTGACGGTGAAATCCATTTCGAGGAGTCGTTCGGTTTGCTGACAACCGGTCTGTTCATTCCCCTGGCTGTGGTCCTGCCCTACATTTTCAGCTTCTATCTGGTCCTGAGCCTGCTGGAAGATGTCGGTTATCTGCCCCGCCTGGGCGTGGTCGTGGATGCGTTCATGCAGCGACTCGGCATACACGGACTGTCGATCGTGCCCATGATGCTGGGCATCGGGTGCAACGTACCCGGGGTCATGGCCGGACGCATGCTGGAAACACGAAAGGAACGTTTCATCGTGGCCACGCTCATAGCCATCGTCGTACCCTGCATGGCGCAGCAGGCCATGGTCATAGGCCTGCTCGGACAAGCCGGAATAGCCGGACTGGCAATCGTTTACGGCACCCTGTTCCTTCTCTGGATAGTGACAGGATGGATCATGAACCTTTTCATCAAAGGTGAATCCCCCGAGATGCTGATCGACCTGCCGGTCTACCGGATGCCCTATTGGGAGTCCCTCTGGAAGAAAATATACATGCGGATGAACGGGTTCATCCGTGGTGCGCTGCCGTACGTGCTGCTCGGGGTGTTTGTAGTGAACATTTTTTACACGCTGGGCATCATCGACTACATCAGCCGGGCTTTCGCACCTGTGATAACCGGCCTCTTCGGACTGCCGGGCGAGGCAGGCGGCGCACTGATCATCGGCTTTCTCAGAAAGGATGTCGCGGTGGGCATGCTGGCACCGCTCGGACTGGAACTGAACCAGCTGATCGTCGCGAGTGTTGTACTGATGGTCTACTTCCCCTGCATCGCCACTTTTGTGGTGCTTTTCAAGGAAATCGGACTTCTGGACCTGCTCAAACTGATCGCGATCATGATCCTTGTGGTTGTTGTAACCGGCGGCGGACTTCATCTGCTGCTTCAGCAAACGGGTTTCTGACGGTGCACTGGCATCGTGTCATAAACGGATTTTGATAACAACAAAAAACGAAAAGAACAAAATGAAGACATCTGCAAACGTTGCAAAAAGTGCCCGACGGGCTCTCTTGTGGATGGGAGTGCTGCTCCTGCTCCTCCTGCCGGGACATCTGCCCGATGCGGCCGCACAGTCACTGACCATCTACTCCGGAAGGAGCAAGGCCCTCGTGGAACCGCTCATCCGGAAATTCGAACAGGAACACGGCATTCGCATGAACGTGCGTTACGGCGGCTCCACACAGCTGGCGGTCGCGCTCCTGGAAGAGGGGCGGCGCACACCGGCCGATGTCTTCTGGGCGCAGGATGCCGGCGCATTGGGAGCGGTTCATCGCAACGCCATGTTTGAAACACTTCCGCGGGAGCTGCTTTCCCAGCTCCCCGAACAGCTTCACAACTCCGAGGGAACCTGGATTGCCACCAGCGGACGCGCCCGTGTCATGGCCTATTCCACTTCACGGGTGGATACGGCCCTGCTTCCCGGGTCAATTTTCGGCCTGACCGACAGCCAGTGGAGCGGACGGGTTGGATGGGCCCCCAGCAACGGTTCTTTCCAGTCGCTTCTGACCGCTATGAGACTGCAGAAAGGCGATGATGTCATCCTCCAGTGGCTGCGCGACATGCGCGGCAACAACGCCCAGAGTTATATCAACAACAGCGCCATGCTGCAGGCTCTTGCGGCAGGCGAGATAGATATCGCCCTTACCAATCACTACTACCTGTTCCGGTTCCGTGAAACAGATCCCGGATTTCCGGTCGAACAGACCTTTTTTGCACATGGCGATGCCGGAAACCTGGTAAATGTTGCAGGTATCGGCATGCTGAAAACGGCCGGCAACAAGGACGAGGCCCTCGCCTTCATGAAATTTCTTCTCGAAGAGGAAAATCAACAGTGGGTCACACAAGAGGTTTACGAGTACCCGGTACTGGAGGGCATGTCCACGCAAGCAGTCGACACCCCGTTCCGTGACATCCAGGAACTGAGCCCCGATCTGGACCTTGACGATCTCAGCGACCTGAACCGGACGCTCGATCTCCTGCGCCGGGCGGGACTGCTGTAATCGGACAGATACAAACAATTTGCTGCAAAAAGTAACGTACATATTCCGCAAGTATAACCTGCCGTCATGGTATTTCCTGACACCTGCGGTGCTGGTAGGGCTTTTTGTGCTCATTCCGCTTTTTTATCTGCTGGTCCGGGCCCTTGAAGCCGACACGCAGCTGTCCATGGAACTGGTTTTTCGCTATCGAAACCTCCGGCTGCTTTACAATACGCTGCTCCTGGCTTTCGGGACGCTTGTCGTGGGCACCCTGATTGCCCTGCCGCTGGCATGGATCACAACGCGGTCCGATATTCCCGGACGCAAAATACTAACCCTGATGGGTGTTCTGCCGCTCGCCATACCCGGATATGTGATGGCTTACGCCTTGCTGGGTTTCACGGGCGCCAACGGCACCATGGCACTGGTTTTCGGACTGGAGCTTCCCAGGCTGAGCGGTTTCACGGGGGCATTGACGGCCATCAGCCTCTACACGTTTCCCTATCTGTATCTGAACTTCCGTTCGGCGCTGGCCGGGCTGGATCCGTCCCTTGAAGAGGCATCGCGCTCGCTTGGCTACCGTCCGGCCGAAGTGTTCTTCCGGGTCACGCTTCCGCAATTGCGCCCGGCATACTATGCCGGCACCCTCATCATTTTCCTGTATGTTCTGGGCGATTTCGGCGCGGTTTCGTTGATGCGTTTCGAGACTTTCAGCTACGCCATCTATCTGCAGTATGCCGCTTCCTATGATCGCGTGTATGCTGCCTGGCTGGCCCTGATGCTGCTGGTACTTACATCCACCGCACTCGTTGTTGAATACAAGTTGCTTCGCGGGCTTTTTTTTCACCGCATCGGTTCCGGAAGCGAAAAAAAGACGGCCATCATCTCGCTGGGCCACTGGAAATGGCCCGCCTACATCTTCGTGACGGTCCTGGTGCTGCTGTCCTTTGTCCTGCCGGTCAGCACCATCCTGTTCTGGATGATGCAGGCCTTTGACACACAGCAGCTGGCCGGCTTGCAGCGGGCCCTGACGGCATCGGTCATGGCGTCGGCCCCGGCTGCCGTACTGGCTACGGCCCTTGCCATCCCACTGGCGTACATTGGGGTGCGCCATCCATCGCGCCTCACGCGCGGACTCGAACGCGTTGCCTACCTGGGCTATGCCACCCCGCCCCTGGCCTTCGCCCTTGCCCTGATCTTCTTCACGCTCAACGCCGTTCCGATACTGTACCAGACACTGACGCTGCTGATCCTGGCCTATGCCCTGCATTTCCTGGCCGAGGCCATCGGTCCGGTACGCACCGCCCTGTACCAGGCCTCACCACGGCTTGAGGAGGCAGCCAGATCCCTGGGATACGGACGCCTCAAGGCCTTTTTCCTGGCAACATTTCCAGTCATGCGGAGCGGTCTGATCGTCTCGGCCGCTTTTGTGTTCATGTCGGCAATGAAAGAGCTGCCCATTACGTTTTTGCTTGCGCCGGTCGGTTTCCAGACTCTTGCCGTCAATGTCTGGAGCTATACCGCCGAAGCGATGTTCAGTCAGGCGGCTCCCTATGCTCTTGTAATTTTGTTATTTTCGACGTTGTTCGTCGGGCTTCTTTTTGCCCGGGAATGGACATCGCGTTAATTTGCACCTTATGCGCCAACAAGCAGACCCCATGGATATCCTTCTCAATGCAACCGGCCTCACGAAAGCATTCGAACCATCTGAAAAGGTGGTCAACCGGGTTTCGTTTTCCGTAAACCGGCATGAAATTTTTGCCATTCTCGGACCCAGTGGATGTGGAAAGACAACCACGCTGCGAATCCTTGCCGGCTTTGAGCATCCCGATGAAGGCGAAGTGGTCCTGAATGGGCGGACATTGGCCAGAAACGGATCCATGGACACCATCCGCGGGAAGGGGACGCCGGCTCCCAAAACGATTGAAAACGAAACCAACCGAAAAACCGGCCCTGCAGTCCCGCAGGGCAACACAACAAATGTCCCGGGTAGGACCGGGAAGGGCAACGGACACCGCCACGGATCCGCATCCCGGGATTCTGTCTACGTGGAGCCGGAAGAGCGCGGAATCGGTTTCGTCTTCCAGGATTATGCGCTTTTTCCCCATTTGTCGGTGATCCGGAATGTCATGTTCGGGCTGCGAAATGCGCCTCGCAAACAGCGTGAGGAGCGTGCCCTGGAAACTCTGTGCATGATGGGACTTCGTGAATTCAGGGACCGGAGTCCTTTTGAACTTTCGGGCGGACAGCAGCAGCGTGTTGCCCTGGCCAGGGCCATCGCCCCCACACCGGAACTTATTCTGTTGGATGAACCCTTTTCCAACCTGGATGCCGTGCTGCGACAGTCGACCCGCGACGAAATCCGCTCTCTCTTGAAAAAAGCCGGCATGACCGCCGTACTGGTGACCCACGACCAGGAAGAGGCACTCTCCTTTGCCGATCGCATCGCCGTGATGAACAATGGCCGTATCGAACAGATCGGTACACCTGAGGAGGTCTATTACCGTCCGCGTACCCGTTTTGTCGCCCAATTCCTGGGAACAACCAATCTCATCACTGCAGAGGCCATAGGAGCTACGGCACTCACCGAATTCGGACGTGTGAACCTTGACCGTCCCGCCACAGGCCGGGTCACCCTCTCCATCCGCCCCGAGCATCTCACGGTGGAAAAGCCGAATCGCCACTACGACAATTACCTGGGAGAAATCATCTCAAGGGAATTCAAGGGACACGATATCACGTACCGGGTACGCATCAAGGCCCGCGAATGCCTTGTGCACACCGACAACCGGAACCATTTCCGGGCAGGAGATCAGGTAAATGTGCGCCCCCTTGAGACCGCCGTGGTGCTCGAGGAGCCGGATATTGATGTCAGCTTCGAGACCGGCGCGGGCAAACCTGCATCCTGACACGTCAAGGCTGCAGCTACAAATCGACCAGGACGGCAGCGTAATCGTCAAGTCGCCGGACGTACTTTTTCTGCAGCAACGGTGACGAGATCATGAAGTCGGCAGACGATCGGTTGCAGGCTACGGGAATATTGTACACCACAGCCAGCCGGAGCAGCGCCTTCACATCGACATCATGCGGCTGGGCGGACATCGGATCCCAGAAAAAGATCATCATGTCAATGTCTCCATCCGATATTTTGGAACCGACCTGCTGATCCCCTCCAAGCGGACCGCTCTTGAAGCGGTAGACATCCAGTGCCAGCTCGTTCGCAATGATCCCGCCGGTGGTGCCGGTGCCGTACAGATCGTGCTGCGCAAGCAGTTCCTTGTTCCACCGGGCCCACTCAAGGAGCTCCTGCTTCAGATTGTCATGGGCAATCAGAACGATTTTCTTTTTTTCTTCCATGGGAATCCGGTTGTGCAACTTTTTTGTGTTTCCGGATGCGGATGGGTTGGTTTGCAAGCTCATAATGTGATCTGTTGTGGATTTTTCCAGCTATATCTCGGGTATTTCCAACTACCTGTCTGGTATAATTAAACAAAAAAAAGCGTAATCTCACATTTTGCGGGATTACGCTTTTCGGATGCGGAGAGAGTGGGATTCGAACCCACGGAGCCCCGTGAAGGGCTCAACACCTTAGCAGGGTGCCGCTTTCGACCACTCAGCCATCTCTCCGTGTTTACTGCACATGTATTGCCAGATTCATGAATGCGAGCAACACATTTTTAGTATGGAGAAAATGAAAGATACTCCATTTTTGATCGCAATTCAATCCCGGAAATCAAACCTGCATGCTATTTTTTTGCATGCTCCGGAATGACCGGGGACGAACTGTCTTCCGATCCGTCATCAATAACATAGATCTGCGCAAGGTTCCTGCCTTCCTGTGCGTAGTCCATGCCGTATCCAAGCACAAAAAGGGTGGGAATCTGAAAGCCGACGTAATCGACATTGACATAGTGTTTGGTGGCATCCGGCTTGTGCAGCAGTGTGACAACGGCAACGGATGCCGGTTTTTTTTCTTTTATGCGGCCCACCATGTATCGCATGGAGAGGCCGGTATCCACAATATCCTCAATCAGGATCACGTGACGCCCTTCAACATCGGCATCAAGGTCCTTCAGTTCGGTCACACTTCCGGAGGATACTTTTTCATCCCCGTAGCTGCTCAGCTTGAAAAAATCCACCTCGCAAGGGACGGTCACATGTCTCATCAGATCCGCCAGAAAGACGAACGCGCCATTAAGGATACCAATAAAGATGGGTTTTTTGTCTTCGTAATCACGGTTGATCTGCCCCGCAAGTTCCACAATGCGCTTGTCGAGCTGCTCCTTGTTGATGTAGAGGCGAAATAGTGCTCCGTTGCAAAGTACTGTTTCCGGTTGGTAAAAAGTCATGGATGATGGTCCGATTGTTTTATTAGAAGTACGGGTTGCCCTTCCGTGCGGCACCTGTTCTGGGCGGCAATGGTTCCCATTTCCCCGCTGTCCAGGCAATGTGGAAATATAACGGCATGAACTTTTCCATCAAAAGAAACCAGTACCAAAGTCGATTTTTTTTGCGCCGCCGAGACCTTTCTGTTGGTCAGATGATCGGCCACACTTTGGGAACCCTTCATTCCCAGGGGGTTGATGCGGTCTCCGTCTGTCCAGTTGCGCAGCAGGAGCTCTTCCGGCAGCGAGTTCAGAGCAAGCTGCAAGTCCGTCCCTTTTCGTTCCGGATCGTACTGGTCAATTGTAAACTGAATTCCGGCGCAGTTCGTGCCGGTGCGGGCAAGGTCGGAGAGTTTGAGGATGCGGGCCATGCTTTTGCCTGATTCGGCCGCAACGACAAAACGGTCACGGTCGCGCATAATGGCGATGTCCGGATCCAGCATGATGCGCCCGCCTGTCGGGATATGCGCAAGGTCGCCCAGTCGTTCCACTTCCCCCTTGCTCCACCCGGTGTACCCTGTCTGTCGCGAGATCCAGTGCCTCGCCACGGGAATTTGCAGCCCGCGAGGGAGGGCCATCCATGCGGCCCGGTCCATGTCCGACCGGTCAGGAGTGCCTGTCCCGGTATATGTAATCACAACCTGATCTGTCACATGATCAAGCATTTCACGTTGGCGCAGCCCGGCGCGTGCAACATGCCTGATATTGCCCCGCCAGCCCGGAAAAGCTTCGTCAAGGATGGGGAACAGTTTATTTCTGAGGATGTTGCGGGTGTAGATGGATTCCAGGTTCGTGGCATCGGTTCGGTAGGGAATGGCATGATCACCGGCAAATGCCAGCAACTCGCCTTTGGTGACTTGCAGCAGCGGCCGGTACCATGGCGGGTCGGCCGGACTCATTCCCGCCCATTTATCGGGTGCTGCCCCGCGAAGTATTTTCTGAAAAATGGTTTCGGTCTGATCGTCATCATGATGGGCAAGGAAGATGGCGCATGCCTTATATTGTTTCATTACCGAGAGCAAGACTTTGCGTCGAAGATCGCGGGCATATTCCTGAAAATTCCCGGCGGCTTTTTCCTCATCCCCAAAGTTTTCCTTTCCGGAATCCCGATGGACTTCGAAGCGGATGTTGTGCCTGCCGCAGAAATTCCGGACCAGTTCCTCGTCTTTGCCGGATTCTTCCGCTCTCTTTCCGTAATTGATATGAACGGCAATCACATTCAATCTCATGGCAACGGCAAGGATCCACAAGAGTACCATGGAATCAGCACCGCCGCTGACGGCGGCAACCACCGGCGTATCCTTCACCGGAAGGGCGCTGTTACCGATTTCGGCGGAAACCAGGTCAATCAGGTTGTGTTTGGATCCGGACCTGCTCATGCGTGAATGTTTTTACATCGTCATTTGCCGTCAGTACCATCAGGTACCCATATTCATTAACGCCGAGTATTTTAACGGGGGTATCCTCTCGTTTTCCATCGACCACCAGAGACACCCATTGCCCGTGCCCATGGATACTCCGGTTGATACTGCGGATGAGTTCCAGGTCGCCGTTCTCGGCCTGATCGATAAGCGGTTCCAGCCTGTTCAGCAGCACAGCGAGAAGCAGCGTGCGGTCCACAGCCTGTCCGCCTGTAAAATGCCGGACTGAAGTTGCCGTTTGCTCCAGTTCCGGAGGAAAGGTCTGCTGGTTGACATTTATCCCGGTACCCAGGAGCATTCTGTCCAGGTTCTGTCCGTTATACCGGCATTCCGTAAGGAGACCGGCCACTTTTTTCCCTGATACAAGCAGGTCATTCGGCCATTTGATCGCACTTTCACAGGCAAGGGTCGCCGAGAGGGTTTCCCTGAGTGCCAGCATGACTGTAAGGGAGATCAGCTGCAGCCGGGTATTGGTACGGGGTTTGAGCGCTATCGTGAAGGTAAGGTTATCGCCGGGACTGGAGTACCAGTTTCTGCCGAACTGGCCTTTTCCCTTCAGCTGGCTGTCAGCCAGGCACACCAAACCGTGCGAGAGACGCTCATCCGGCAAATCTTGGAGATATCTGTTGGTGGAGTCCAGTTTGGGGAAATACCAGAAACGCCGTCCCAGCCAATCGGTTTGCAGCAAGCGGTAAAAGGTTGCGATATCGAACAATGCAGCAGAATATGTTCCGGTTGTTTTTTCTGATGATACAAAAAAAAGGTCTCATATCTGAGGCCGTGCAGAAATAAAAACGGCCGGTCATGTCCGCTGTGAAACGTTCTCACAGCATGGCATGACCGGCCGCGCAGTCTTTTTCGGCAAAGAAGGGATCAGCTGCCGATAATAAGCAGCGAATCCTCGGTACCGTAGGGGTTGGTGGCGTAACCGTCCGCCGAATCATCGTTAGCCCAACGCTCACCGTCCAGCAGATAACGGAACCGGTACTCTGTCTGGGGTGTCAGCCGAAGCGTGGTTTCCCAGGAGCCGTTCTTCTGATCCAGCTTGTTGGCTTCGGTATCCCACTCATTGAAATCACCGACAACGGCAACTTCTTTTTCAGCCCACTCTTCCGGTACACGGAAGGTTACCTTGCAAATGGTTCTTTTAGGTGTGAATTTTTTTTCAATCATGATATCAGTTTTTTTAGTGTTCCAGAGTGCAATGAAAAACAAATATACCATAATAAATTTTTGCTGTAAAGAACCTGAGCCTTATTTATTTTTGTTGTTCATTATTTAATGTTAAAAATTTTACTTAAGCACCCCTGTCCTCCTGTACATGGCTTCCATGTAAGCGCTTTTACAATTATGTATTTAACCAAAATGCGGCAACACTTCAAATATTTTCGGATTTCTTAACTCTATTTTATAGAGTATTAATTTTCGAGCGCTCTTCTTTCAATTTCAGATCGTATGCTTCGCGCCATTCCATCCGGATGGTTTCCCGTTCGCTGCGGTTGTTGCACTCCAGTACTTTTCTGGAGACCGACTTGATTTCCTCCAGGTCGTGCAGCCGAACTGCCTGTTTGACTTTTGGAATAAGTCTCGGCGTCATGCTCAGTTCCCTGACACCAAGGCCGGTAAGGACTAGGGCCGCAAATGGATCGGAAGCCAGCTCGCCGCACACGGCAACAGGGATATCAAACTCCTCGCCTGCCTTGACAGTCATTGAGATAAACGTAAGGACTGCCGGGTGCATCGGCTGGTAAAGGGAGGCAATGAGGTTGTTGCCCCGATCCACCGCAAGGGTGTACTGTGTGAGGTCGTTGGTACCGATGCTGAAAAAATCGACGTGGGGAGCAAACTGGCGTATTTGAAGCGCGACGCTGGGCACCTCCACCATAATCCCCAGTTTGGCATTCCGGTCCACCGGAACCCCCCGCTTTTCCAGCAACTCCTGCATATCGGCCAGCTCCTTTTTCACCTCCAGAAACTCCTCCAGGTTGGAGATCATGGGAACCAGTATGCGTGTCCTTCCCGGATATCTTCCGGCAACGCGGCATATGGCCTCCAGCTGGCTTTGAAGCAACTCTCTTCGATCGAGCAGAATCCGCACTCCTCTCCATCCAAGAAAAGGATTGGCTTCTTTGTGCTTGATGTTGAGCAGCTTGTCTCCGCCCACGTCAAGAAGACGTACCGTGACCATGCCTGATCCGCTGCCGGAGTATGCCGTCTGGCAAAAATCCTCCTGCCTGCTGCGGTCCATGGTCAGTGGTCCGGCGTTCATGAGCAGGGTATCGGTCCGCAACAGGCCGATACCCTCCGCACGGTATTTGTCAATGTTCAGCACTTCATCCTCAAAATCGATATTCGCCTGAAGTGCGATCCTGGTGCCGCAAAGGGTCTCGGCGGGTTTGTCGATGACATGACGGAGAAACTTGTCCTCTTCCTTTTGGCGTTTGATCACACGCGTGTAGGAACTCGAGGTCTCATCATCCGGCCGCACAATGACATTCTGTCCGTAACCGTCAAGGATGATGGTGTCCCCATCCTGAACAGTCCGCAATACCGATTTTGCACCGATGATCATGGGAATGCCCATGGCATTTGCAATGATGGATGCATGGGAGGTGAGACCACCTGCCGTGCAGATAATGCCCCTGACACCATTCCGGGCAAAGGTGATCACCTCAACGGGCGACACATCCTCCGACACCATGACGGCATCCTTGCCGAAACTTGCAATCACGGCAAGCTGCTGGACGTTGAGGATCAACCGGTCGCGCATGTCGCGCAGATCGGAAAGGCGTGTGACAAGAAAGGATTTATTGGTGGATTTGATCAGATCGATATAGTGTTGAAAAGCGTCATAAATGGCTTTTTCGGCCCGGAAGTTTTTCTGGTCGATAAGCTGATACACCCGGGTTTCCAGTTCCGGGTCGTTCAGTATCTCGTATTGCGCATTCATGATGTCACGGGTGTCCGAGTCATTCCTCGAATCGGCAAAATCGGAGAGCCGTTCCATGGTCATCCCAACGGTTTTCCGTGCCTGACGGAATTTTTTCTTCTCATCGGGCAATCGGGCTTCATCCACCGGATCCGGATTGATGTTGATGTTGCCTCTCGTATAAATCCGTGCAATCCCCATCACCAGTCCGGTCACAGCAGTGATGCCATTCAGCGTGATATTTGGCTTATGCGCATTTTCTTCTTGCATGGAAACCTGTGCTCCTTGTTGATATTTATCACTTCACTTATCTGTCATCTTGAAGCCGTTGTTAAACAGGGTGGCAATCCGCTCCATCGCTTCTTCCTCATCCGGACCGTCGAGTTCCAGCTCCAACTCGGCCCCTTCCTCTGCCGCAAGGGTCAGCAAACCTAAAATACTTTTGCCGTTTATCCGGTAACCATACATGTGGACATGAAACTCCGACTCAAACCGGGTCGCTTCCTTAACGATAAGAGAGGCCGGCCTGGCGTGGATGCCGGCAGCATTCTGTACAGTGACTTTTTTCCTGATCATGCGCGCAATCTACATATATCATCAGCAAAAATCATAGTCAAACATGGGGTTTTTTACCACCTCGATCACGCTTCTTGTTCATCAGCGACACCAAACAGCAACCTTCGCGGTGAAAGCATGCCCCAAAGTTACACTTTGGCGACACATTTTGTAAATTGCCTTCATATTTTTTCTGCATTCTTAACTCTCAAATCAGTTTTTTATGTCGGTTACTCTGGAAGATGTTCGTTACATGGCCAATCTCGCCCGCCTGCAACTGTCGGATGATGAGGCCAGGAGCCTGGTCAGGGACATGAATGACATCCTTGGCTACATGGAGCTGCTGGGACAGGTCGACACATCCCATGTTCCGCCGCTTGAACATGTGACCGATGCAAAAGCCGGGTTCCGCACGGACAGGGCCCTTCCCCCTTTGGACCACGAAGCGGCCCTGAAAAATGCACCGGATGCCGATTCCGATTATTTCCGGGTACCCCGAGTGATCGACTGAAGTACCCGTCCACCGGAGTTGGCACGGCCGGCAACCTGCACGGCCCCTGCGGCACGCCCGACAACCAAAGCGAAACGCCTGACCCTTAAAGCGACTTAAAACATATCCATACACAGAAACGGACATGGCAAAAAAACGGCGCGATACTTCCGCGAAAAAAACATCCCGCAAAGCACGCAAAGAGCAACGCACCGGGTCCACCCTGCCTGACCTTTGGGAGAAAATCCCGCAGCGATATCAGCACCTGATCGTCCTGGTATTCCTGCTGCTGGTTCCCTCGTTTATCTTCAGCGAGGTGTACTTCGGCGGACAGCAGTTTGTCGCACACGACATCCAGCAGTTCCGTGCCACCGCCCAGTCGGTCATCGAATACCAGGAGGAAACCGGGGAGGATGCGCTTTGGGCTACGAATATATTCAGCGGCATGCCAGCTTACACGGTCATCAGCAACAAGGCCTTTACGCATCTGGATACTGTTTTGCGCCGGATCTTTTCCAGGGTTTTCATCCCGGTATTCCCGTTCATTTTCTGTATTGCGGGGGTCTATTTTTTCTTCTGGCTGATGGGATACCGTCCGCTTCCCTCGGCGATAGCGGCTCTGGGAATCGGCCTCACCACCTACATTCCCATCATCATTGGGGCCGGACACAATTCCAAGCTGATTGCCTACTCCTGGATCCCGTGGGTGATGGCAGGCTACTGGATGCTTTCACGCAGTGAAAAACGGTGGGCCGGACTCTTTCTATTTGCCATTGCACTCAACTTTGCACTCCGGGCCGAGCACGTCCAGGTCGTCTACTATTTCCTGTTCCCCCTCGGCATCTGGTTTGTCTACGACAGCGTGCTTGCATTTCGCCGCGGCGTGCTGCCGGACTGGTCGCGGCGTGCCGCGCTCATGATCCTTGCCGGACTGCTCGCCCTCGCGGCCAACATCCAGCCCTACTGGAGCATCTATGAATACTCCGCCCACAGCACCCGGGGCGGTTCGGAGCTGCAGGAGGAAGCCCTGGCAGGCGACGGGCTGACTGTGGACTACGCCTTTGCCTGGTCGCAGGGACGGGGCGAACTGCTCACGCTCATCATTCCGGGCAGCTACGGCGGCTCCTCGGCCGAAGGCACCTACTGGGGACCAAAAACATTCACCAGCGGCCCGCACTATTTCGGCGCCATCCTCTTCCTGATGTTCGTCATCGGCCTGATCCGGGCCCCCGGCAATCTCAAGTATGTCTTCCTCGGTGCCGGATCGCTCACGCTTCTTTTTTCTCTCGGTGAAAACCTGTTCCGCTTCAATCACCTGTTTTTCCAGTATATGCCCTTTTTCAACAAGTTCCGCACGCCCGAGATGTGGCTGATCGTCACTGTGTTTTCCTTTACGATCATAGCGGCGATGGGCATGAAATGGGTGTATGACAGCTGGAAGGACGGATCCCTCATCCTTCCTAAACTTTACCTCCCCGGCGGCATCGTCCTTGCGATGGCACTGTTTTTCACCCTCTTTTCCGGATACGTGCTCAGTTTTGAGAAAGAGGGTGAACACCAGCAGCTTGCCCGGCAGGTGGCCAGCCAGCAGAACATGCGTGCGGAAGATCCCCAGGTGCGGCAGTTCGTCAATCGCTACATCGAAACGGAACTCAAGCCGCAGCGGGAAGAAAAAGCGGCCTCCGACAGCCGGCGGATGCTTGTGTTCGTACTGCTTGGAGGCGGGCTGCTGGTCGCCACAGCCCTGCGCTTCGTGCCGGCCTCCTATTCGCTTGCCGGACTCGTTCTGCTGGCTGCGGTCGACCTGGCACAGGTTGGCAGTCGATATGCCGATAAAAGCGGGCTGGTTGCGGCTGACGTATCCAGCTACGACGTCATTGCGCGGCAGGTGCGCGCCATCGACCGCTATGTCGAAGAGCAAAAACGGGACGGCCAGGCCTGGCCCTGGCGCACCTTACCCCTTGGTGACAGCCCGTTCAACAATGCCGTACCCGCCGCATTCGTATACCCCTCAATAGGCGGCTACTCCGGTGCCAAGCTCAGTCACTACCAGGATGTTATCGACGAAGCGATTTTCGGGGAACAGACACTGCTGAACATGCCGGTGCTCAACATGCTCAATACCCGCTTCCTGACCTATCCGATTCCTATTGACCTGCCCGGATGGGAAATCGTCTACCGCGGCGACGTGGGCGTGGTCATGGAAAACCGTAAAGCGCTGCCAAAGGCGTGGTTTGCCGACAGCCTGGCCATTGTCCCGCTGCCCAGCGACGCCATAGCCGAACTCAACCGGTTCGATCCGTCCCATACCGCAATTCTGATGGATGAGTACCGTATCCCGCAGATCATTCCCACTGAAAACCGGTCGGCCGAAGTCACAACGTACGGCCCGCGTGAAATCGGGTTGAACCTGTCCACCGATGCTCCCTCCTTCCTGGTACTCAGCGAGATCTGGTATCCGGAAGGATGGCATGCCGAGCTGAACGGGGAACCGGTACCCATCCACCGGACCAATTACATACTGCGCGGATTCGAGATCCCGGCCGGCGAGCATACGCTGACATTGCGTTTTGACCCCCGATCACACATCCTCGGAAGCCGGCTTTCCTGGTTTTTCAACATCCTCATCCTGCTGATCGGTGCGGCGGCACTGGCAGCGCATTACAGAAAATGGTAAGCCCCGGAGACATATCCCACGATTCTGGTGAAACGGCCGGACGGACCCGTGTGCTCATCATCACTTATTATTGGCCGCCAAGTGGCGGAGCCGGTGTCCAGCGATTTCTGAAATTCGTCAAATACCTGCCGCAGTTCGGTATCGATCCGGTGGTGCTCACATGCGCCAACCCTACCTATCCCATACAGGATCCCACACTGGTCGCCGATATTCCTGAAGGGGTGCCGGTCTACCATGCGCGCACTATCGAGCCATTCCGCATATACGGCAAGGTGAGCGGCACCACCCCGGAAGAGGCCGCCAGTCCGGCAACCGTTCTCGGCTCATGGGACAACAGTCTGCAGCGTGCCGCACGCTGGCTCAGGGCGAATCTGTTTGTGCCGGATGCCCGTGCCGGCTGGGTCCCGTTTGTACGCCTGAAAGCGCGCGACCTGATCGGCAAATACCAGATAGAAACCGTCGTGACCACCGGTCCGCCCCACTCCACGCACTTTGCCGGCCGCTGGCTGAAAAAAAGGACCGGGATACGCTGGGTAGCCGATTTCCGCGATCCATGGACGGACATTCACTACAATCGGGTGCTCCCGCGCACGGGTTTCACCCGAAGACGGGACCTCCGCATGGAAATGTCCATACTGCAACAGGCTGATGAAGTGACTGTTACGGCACCTGGAACCGCCCGTTATTTTGCCGAAAAGGTGGAGCGGAGCTATCACACGATCCCCAACGGCTTCGATCCGGATGATTTCCCTGCTGCCAACCGTATCCAGGAGGAGAAAAAAGAACCCTTCCTGATACGGCATGTGGGCAGTATCACGGAAACTTGTCTGCCACACAACCTGCTTGCGGCTGTCAGGAGCCTGTCACAAATACCGATCAAGGTGGAGTTTGTCGGAATGGTCCATCCACGCCTGCATGACCTGATCAGGGAATTTGGTCTTGAAACCAGGGTGACGGTCCGGCCCTACGTCCCTCACAAAAAAGCGACCGCCCTTATGCAGCAATCCGATGTGAACGTGGTCGTCGTTCATCGTTCGGATGACAGCCGCATCCTCATACCAGGCAAACTGTACGACTATCTCTACGCTGGCCGGCCTGTCATGGTCATAGGCCCGCCGGATGGTGATACCGCACAGATTGTACGGGATTGCGGCATGGGGCAGGCTTTTGATTATGAGGATGCTGCAGGTCCGGAAAACTGGATCAGGCACCTTGCCGGTGTGCATCACACAACCACTCACTCCGAAACTGCCACTATCACGTATCCGCCGTTGGAAGCGGATGAAAATGAGATAGCACGGTATGCGCGTCCCGAATTGACCCGCAGACTCACAAGAATTCTGACTTCATCCCCTGATTCGTAAAAAAAAACTGCTGAACGAACCCTGGATTGAAGTGGTATTCCGGGGCCTGACACTCTCCGCAATGAAATCACTACATGGTGGTCAGATATCAGCTTTCATTATGCCACATTGCAACATGCCGTCATCTGCCTCTCCAAGGAAAGGCCGGTTCAATACCGGTGCTGCCGCCCTGTTTTTAATAATTTTACTCGTTTTTGCCACCCCCGCAGAGGCATCAGCCCATCTTCCGGCTGACCTTGACAATACTGCCACGTCACGGCAAAATACACTTCTTTTTTTTAATGAGATCATGGCATCCAACGGCAGCACCATTGAGGATGAAGACGGAGACCGGCCGGATTGGATCGAACTCTACTACGACGGGGACAAACCCTTGTCACTGCATCTTTTCGGGTTGTCGGACGATCCGGACGAGCCGTTCAAATGGATGTTTCCGGATACGACCATCCATCCGGGTGAATATCTGCTGGTTTGGGCCTCCGGGAAAGACCGCGCCACGGCCGGTGAGCCGCTGCACACCAGTTTCCGGATAGCCATGGCCGGTGAGGACATGATCCTTTCACATCCCGCGGAGGGAATGCTGGACACTTTTTATGCACGTATGGTGCCCACAGACATCTCTGTTGGACGCGTACCCGATGGCTACGGCGACTGGTATTATTTCGAGGCCCCCACACCAGGTTTCCCCAACACCACGGAAGCTTTTGATGGGCTGAATGAACCGGTGACGTTTTCACATCCACCCGGATTTTTCGATATTCCGATCGAGCTGGCACTTGCGTCGCAGGAGGAACATGCCGTCATCCACTATACTCTGGACGGCTCAGAACCGGACCGCAACGCGCCTGTATACTCCGGCCCCATCACCATATATGACCGGTCCCCGGATCCAAATGTTTTCTCAACCATACGCACAAGCAAACGGACACTTGACTGGCGCCGGTGGTACGAGCCGGAAGAGCCGGTCACCAAGGCAACGGTTCTCCGGGTAATGGCATACAAGGAGGGCAACATTCCGGCACATTCAAAAAAAACCTTTTTTGTCCTGCCCCGGGGGGCCGACCAGTACGATGTTCCGGTGATATCCATCGCAACCGACAGTCTCCATTTTTTCGATTACGAAACAGGCATCTATGTCCCTGGAATTCACTACAGCGGCGGCGGCACCGGCAACTACCACCAACGGGGAGAAGAGTGGGAGCGGGAAGCGACCTTTGAATTTTTCGATCCGGACGGCGACAGGGTGCTGCACCAGAACATCGGCATTCGCATCCACGGAGGGTTTTCGCGGGAACTGGCCCAGAAGAGCCTGCGACTTTATGCACGCAACAGATATGGGGAGAGCCGCTTTCAGCATCAGATTTTCGGTGAAACCGACGATGATGCGTTTAATCGCCTCATCCTGAGGAATGCAGGCAACACATGGGGTGAAGACATGTTCATGGATGCCCTGGCCCAGTCACTTGTGAGGCATTTCAATGTTGATACCCAGACGTACAGGCCGGCCGTACTTTTCCTGAACGGGGAGTTCTGGGGAATCCATAATATCCGGGAAAGGTATGACAAACACTATCTGGAACGGGTTTACGGGGTGGACCCCGAGAATATCGACCTGCTCACACGCAACCAGGATATCAAAGAGGGCGACAACCACCATTACCAGCAGATGATCTCATTTGTCACCAAAAATGACCTGAGTGACGACGCCGTCTTCGATGAAGCCGCTACCATGATCGATATCGACAACTATCTGGATTATTACAGCGCCCAGACCTATTATGGCAACAACGACTGGCCGCATAACAACATCGACTACTGGCGGGCGCGGGTGCCCTTTGACCCTGAAGCCCCTGCCGGACAAGACGGACGCTGGCGCTGGCTGTTATTTGACGTCGACCGCTCCATCGGCCATGAAACCGGTCCCGAATTTGACATGATTGCATGGATCACCCAGCCGCTTATCAGGGACGAAGAATGGGCCAACCTGCTTTTCCTCAATCTGCTTGAGAACGAACAATTCAAATACGATTTCGTAAACCGGATGGCCGGTCATCTCAATTCAGCTTTCCGGCCCGAAAGGGTCGCAGAGGTAATAGACAGCCTCAGCGGTACTGTGGAATCACTCATTTCCGAACATATTGAAAGATGGAGCTTGCCGCGAAGCGTGGCGGTCTGGCAAGGCTTTGTGGATGAGATGTACCGCTACGCAGAAGAGCGCCCGCAATATCTCAGGGATCATATTGTCAAACACTTCGAACTTTCCGGCATGCATCCGGTTACACTGGATGTCACTCACCCGCAATCCGGCTTTATCCGTGTCAGCACCCTGGATGTGCTTCCATCCAGCCCGGGCATTCCGTATGATCCCTACCCCTGGACCGGCATCTATTTTGAGGACGTTCCCGTAACTTTGGAGGCTGTCAGCATGCCGGGCAATTCGTTCAAAGGCTGGCAGGTCGACGGGCACATTGTCCCGGTAAATGAACCAACGCTTACCATCCATCCGGGAGAGCACCATGAGATCAAGGCGCTGTTTTCCATCCCGAGCAGCACAGATGCGGATGACGCCCCCAGCCGGTTCGCACTGCACCAGAACTATCCCAATCCGTTCAACGCATCCACAACCATCGCCTTTGACCTTCCCGAACGGAGCGAGGTCCGTCTCGAAATATTTGACGTGCTCGGCCGACGGGTCGCCGAACTGGCAAACCAGGTGCTGGAACCCGGAAGGCACCAGTTTGTCTGGGATGCTTCCTCATATGCCACCGGTGTGTATATTGTCAGAATGGAAGTATCCGGGGGCAGTGGCTTGACATTGCACTCCTCCGCGCGCAGCATGCTTCTGATCCGATAGCCCGGCACATGACCCTTTCACAGTCACCATGAATACCATTCCAATCCATGCCAGATGAAGATGAATGTTCAGATACTGCCTGACGGCAAGCATTCCCTGTCGACCGGCAAACCTGACCTTGTTTCAGGGACAGTGTGGGACAATGACCGGTTTGTCACCGGCACAGAGCTGGCGTCGCTTTTTGCCCGGGCTTCCACGGTTGCGGAGGCCTCCCGCCTGTGCTCCCGCCTCACCGGTCGGTTCCGCTGGATCCGTGTCCAAATGGACAGCGTTTGGCTGGCTGCGGACCACTTGCAGTCCATGCCCGTTTTCTACACCATCGATGGCAACACCGTTCGCATCGGCACCACCCCCGGGGCTGTTGCCGCTTCCATGGACGATCCCCAGCCGGATCCGCTGCTTGCTGCGGAGTACCTTGTTCTGGGATATATCACAGGAAATGAAACGCTGATGCGGAATATACGTCAGGTGGAACCGGGGACCCTTCTGGAAATCAGTGGCGGCAGGAATGACCAGCCGGTCCGGACGACGGTGCATCGCTATATGCATTATGCACACACCTACCGTGATGACTCCCGGGAACGGTTTTCCCGGTACCTGGATGATATTGTGATGCAAACCATGGAAAAAGCGGTACGGTATGCCGACGGTCGTCCCATTATTCTTCCGCTAAGTGGTGGATACGATTCACGCCTCATAGCGCTGTCCCTTGCAAGGCTGAACTATCCCGAGGTGCACTGCATCAGTTATGGCACGACAGGAAGTACCGAAATGAATGTAAGCAGACAAGTTGCCGGGGAGCTTGGATTCCGGTGGACGGGCGTGCAATACACGAGGGAAAAATGGCGTTCCTGGTTTAACAGTGCTGAGCGACGGGCTTATTACCGGAAAGCCTCCCGGGAAGCCCGTATTCCCAACATTCAGGAACTGGCAGCGTTCGGAGAGCTGAAAGAAAACCGGCTGGTGCCTGAGCATGGTGTGGTGATGGGCGGTCACCTGGGTGACGCACTTGTCGGCGGAAAGGGGATCTACGACAGTTTCACCTATCGGGAGCGTCCCGAAACCAATCCGGAAACCATTATCCGCCACATTCTTCACTATCACTACTATCTGTGGGACTGGTCGCCTTACCGGGCGGGACTCGAACCCTGGTTCCGCAAACGTATTCTGGATGATCTGGGGGACATTGAACGATACCCCGACAGTCCGAGCGCCTGTGAAATGTGGAATATCCGGGAACGCCAGTCGCGCTTCATCGTAACTGCAGGCCAGCTGTACGATTATTTTGGCTATGATTTCTGGATGCCGTTCTGCGACCAGGACTACCTCCGTTTCTGGCTGACCGTGCCATTGCGGTACCGGCATGATAAAAGCCTATATACATCCTATATCAATCGATTATCGCCCGTCAAGACCGCAACTCATCAGCCCGAAAAGTCTGTTCTGGCCCTGCGTGAAGCCATACGAAACACACCGCTTTTCGTTCCGGCAAGAAACCTCTACCAAAGGTGGGACCGGCACCGTAAAAAGCAGCGCGAATACCACCGGCATCCCATGGCATGGTATGGCATCATGGAGCCGGATGATTTCAACACCCTTTTTACAGGTCGTGAAAACATCAATTCCTTTCAGTCGCTCGAACTGCTTCGAACTCTGCTGGAAAACGGCTATCTTTCGCCCGATTGCATTTTAAAAAGTGCCACGGGATGCCTCTCCGGCATGGAGCCGGCAGACCGGTCCTAAATCCGGGTTCCGCATTCCTTTCAGGCCCTTTCCCACCGGAACACGGGACGTGTCCCTATCATTATTTCAGGTTATCATGCGATTCGGTATTGTTACACCGGCCCATAATGAAGCCGATACCATTTCCGATTACATCTCGTCCGTGATCAGGCAGAGCATCCAGCCGGCCGCCCTGATCATCGTCAACGACAACTCCACCGACAATACCGGGGAAATTGCACGTCATATTGCCAAAAAGCATGACTGGATCACGGTTATTGACAGGGAATCACTCCCCGTTCACCGTACTGGCTCAAAAGTAATTGCAGCCTTTCTGCATGGCCTTTCGAAAACGGATTACAATTCATGGGACATCATTGTAAAAATGGATGCGGACCTGATCCTTCCGCCTGATTATTTCAAAGGGGTAACAGATGAATTTGCACGGAATGAATCGGCCGGGATATGCGGCGGGATTTGTGCATTGCGTATTGATGGAGAGCTTGTTCCCGAGCGTCTTACCGATCGGTTTCACGTGCGCGGAGCTTTGAAAGCGTATCGCAGAAGCTGCTATGATCAGATTGGAGGGGTGCGCCCGGTTTACGGCTGGGATACCCTTGATGAGCTGCTCGCCGCCTATTATGACTGGGAGACGGTAGTGCTGCCGGATCTGGTGGCCGAACATCGTGCGCCGACAGGAAGCGACACCAGTCCAACTGCCTTGCACAAAATGACCGGGGAGATGTTCTACCGTTTGGGATACGGTCCCGTCGTTTCCCTGGCGGCATCCGCAAAACGTTACCGGATGAAACCGTTCCTCATATCCGCACTCTGGAGCTACCTGGGATATCTGCTCGCGGCACTGCGAAAACCGGAGCAGTATGTTACCCCGGCACAGCGTATATTTATCCGGAAATTGAGGTACCGGAGAATGCGGGAAAAAATCTCAGGTAAACGTGCATAATTATTTTTTTACAGCCAAATCGCAATGTTAGCACATGCGCAATCAGGACGCTGCACATGGGACTGATTCTTAGACAGAGCTTTGCCAATACGATTTACTCCTATGTTGGAGCATTGATCGGGTTCGTGAACGTCATATGGCTGTTTCCGTATGTCCTTGAAGCAGAACAGTTCGGGCTCACGCGTGTCATGATATCCATAGGCATCATCGGTGCCCAGGTGGCCAGCCTTGGCATGGGTAATGTGACCATCCGTTTCTTTCCGCTCTTCCGCAATCCGGGCCGCCGCCACTTTGGTTTTCTCTTTTTTGCGGTGACTGTCCCGCTGGCAGGATACCTGCTGCTAAGCCTGCTGGGCTGGATATTCCAGTCGCCTGTCATCCAGTTTTATGCCGATGACAGTGCGCTCTTCGGCGACTACTACCTGCTTCTCTTCCCGCTGCTCCTGTTCATCCTCTACTTCCACATCCTCGAGAGCTACATCCGCTCGCTGTTCGATACCGTGGTCGCCACATTTTTTCAGGATATCCTGCTCCGCCTGTTCCAGACGGCCGTCGTCCTCATCTACTATTTCGGCTATATCCCGTTCGGTATGTTCATGTGGATGTTTGTGGGGACATTTGGATTGCAGACACTTCTCATGCTGCTATACATCGGTTTCAAGAAGCAGTTGTTTGTAATCCCGGACTTCAGCATCCTGACGCGGCCGCGCATCAAAAGCATGGCAGAGTATGCGGCTTATGCCTTTCTGGGCAGCGTAACGGCCATGACTCTGGGCAACATCGATATGCTGATGGTAGGCGGCATGACCAATCTTGCTCAAACGGCTGTATATGCCGTAAGCCTCTACCTGGCCACCATGATCAAGATCCCTTCCAAAGCGCTGATGAAGATATCCCAGCCGCTGATTGCCGAAGCGCAGTACAAAAAGGATATGAAAACCATCTCGGAGATATACACCAAAAGCTCCATAACCCAGATGCTTGTTGGCGGCGTCATCTTCATCATAATCGGGGTAAACCTGTCTCACGTCTACCAGTTCCTTCCGGAGGAATACCATGCCGGCGCCTATGTATTCCTGTTCATCGGGCTGGCCAAAATGATCGATATGACGGCCGGACTCAATGCCGCCATCATCCGTACATCCAACTGGTACCGATTTGACCTCTATGCCACACTGCTGCTGGTGCTTCTCACCATAATCACCAATCTCATCTTCATCCCGATATTCGGCATCACCGGTGCGGCCATGGCCACAGCCCTTTCCGTGCTGGTCCACAATGTTGTTTATGTTATCTATGTACAGGTCCGGTTGGGCATCCACCCGTTCAGCAAAAAGAACCTTTCCGGTATTGCCGTTCTGATTACCGCCCTTCTGGTTGCCTGGGGTATACCGGAATTCCCGGTTTGGCTTATCGATCTGATCTTCCGAGCCGCTGTAAGCGTAGCAATCGTCACCGTCGGCATCTTTGTCCTTGACCTTTCGGAGGATCTCCAGGATTTCATCCGGCAGTCTGCCGCATCACTCATCCGGCGCAAGCGCGACTGATGCCCGCCGTTTACCGGCAGCATGTGATGTGAGAGCCGGTTTCAGTCCGGCAACCTGATATGCTCCGCAGGTAAAGTAATTTTGCCGTGATTCCCTTATCTTTGAGCGGTCCGCATCCTGTGCAAACGGAAACAGAAGAATTTTCACAGGAATTGTTACAGGAAATTCCGCAGATACTGCCACAGGAATTGTCACAGGAATTGTCACACTGCAAATACTTACTTCCGAAACATCACGAATGAGCAAAACCACATTTACCACCCACCACGGAATGACCGATCTGCTGCCCGGTGACATCGAACAGTGGCAGGCACTGGAGTCCCTGATCCACGAGACGGCCCGGCGGTACCACTTTCAGGAGATCCGTACACCTGTCATGGAACAGACCGAACTGATTGCGCGTGGCGTGGGCCAGCTCACGGATATCGTGAGCAAGGAAATGTTTACCTTTGACCGCGGCGAGGACCATTATGTGCTCAGGCCGGAAGGGACCGCGCCTGTGGCCCGGGCCTATGTGCAGAACCATCTTGCCCAGCGGGGCGGCACGCAGCGGCTCTACTATATCGGCCCGTTTTTCCGGGCTGAGCGGCCGCAGAAAGGCCGGCAACGCCAGTTCCATCAGTTCGGTGCGGAACTGATCGGCTCCTCCAGCGCCATAGCTGATGTGGAGATCATTGCCTTCATGACCGCCATTTACCGGCAAATCGGCATCAAAAACACTACGCTGAAACTCAATTCCGTTGGTGATCCCGCTACACGGGATGCCTATCGCAAAGCGCTCCACGACTATTTCAGGCCGCTGGCGGACAAACTCAGCGAGATTTCGCTCAACCGCCTTGATGTCAATCCCATGCGCATCCTCGACTCCAAGGAGGACCAGGATCAGCCGCTTAAGGCGGCTGCCCCCAGAATCACCGACTATCTCAGTGAAAAATCGCGGGAGCATTTTGATGCGGTCAAGGAACTGCTGGACCGGCTTGATATCCCCTACGAAATGGATCCCTTCCTTGTGCGGGGACTCGACTACTACACAGAAACCGCTTTTGAGCTGGTCAGTCCGGATATTGGCTCGCAGGATGCCCTTGGCGGCGGGGGCAGATACGATCTGCTCATCGAGGAGGTTGGCGGCCCGCCTACACCGGCCGTCGGATTCGCGTGCGGCATTGAGCGGCTCATGATCGCCTGCGAGGCGTTAGGCATTACCCTGGCGCATCCATCCGGCCCGGATATCTATTTTGTCACGCGTGGTGAAGAGGCCGCCCGCTGGGCGCTCGAAAAAATGCCGGAGTTGCGAAATAGCGGACTCGTTTGTACTATGGACTATGCCGGCCGCTCGCTGAAGGCACAGATGAAGGACGCCAACCGCCAGCAGGCACGGTTTGCAGTGATAATCGGGGAACAGGAGCTTCAGGAAAACCTGTTTACCCTGCGGGATATGGTAAAAAGTGAAGAATATCAGGTGACAAGCGATGACATTGCGGGTCGCGTTCTATCCTGATTTCCTGCTCTTATCTAAAAAACAACGCCGGCGTCACGTCGACAGTCAGACAAATCTGGCGCGATGCGTCCACCTGGTTAAACAAAACTACTACACGGACCGTATCAGTTTGCTATGAGAACCAGGCTGATCTTATCTGCTCTTCTGCTTGCCGGGCTTTTGTTCCTGCTGAACTGGGCTGCAGGGCGCTACCTGGCCTCTGTTGTCACGCAACAGTTCGACCGGATCGCCAGTTACCATGCGCAGACGGAGTATACGTATGACAGGATTTCCGTTAATCCTGCCTTCGGATCGCTGACCATCAGGGACCTTGTTTTCAGGCAGCAGGACAATGTGGTTGAAATCGAACAAATCACCGGATCGCTGACCCATGCCGATCTCTGGCGCGTCCTTCGAAAAGGCTCCCGTGACCCGTTGGCCCAGATTCACTCCTTCCGGATCCGGATGGAAGAACTTGTTATCCATGATGCTTCCGAAGGATCTTCAGGAGCATATTTGCAGGATAACGATCCCTTCCAATGGCTGTTTGGTGAAAGCGTGACGGTGCGCAGGGCCTATCTGCTGTACAACGGCCGCATGGATGAACTGCTTCAGATTGCAGCAAGCCAGGAGCCACCCAAACATAACCACCGCATAAGCATGAGCCTGGATGAGATCACCTTTCATGAGGAAATACCGGAACAGCTGATGGCACTGCCGATTTTTTCCGGATACCGTTTCCCCGATTTCATGGAACAGGTGGCTATGCAGATCCAGTATCGCTCAGACCGAAAGACCGCCACCCTGAGTTCACTTCGCATATCAGCGCCCGGACTCTCTTTCAGAACATCGGGTGACATCAGCTTCAGCAGGGAAGGCTGGCCGGCAGAACCCGATTCGTGGACCCTGAAATACATGCTGCGGGCTGCTACACCGGAACTGGCCCGGCTGCCCCTGCCCGGCAAGCTGGGTGGATTTGCCATGGACACGCTCTCCGTGACCAGCGACATCTCTTTCGATCATGAAATGAGGGACCGGCACCCGCTCACGCTTCCCGGCGAGAATTCCGTCTATCTGGGCGAGATACGTTGGTATCCCTCACGCGAACTCATCCAGCAGTACGGAATGATGCTGGGTATGTTCGGACTGCCGGAAAATGAGCTGCCTGTCCATTCCATCAGTGCAAACTGGATCAACAGAAGTGACACCCTTCGTATCAGGGACACCAGGATATCGACCGAGCCGTTTGATGCCAGGGTACAGGCTGTTGTGGCCTTACCGCCCGGGGAACGCGCAACCATCATGGATGGATCCGTCACTTTTTCACGCACAAGTGCTGCCTTCAATGATTTCATCGACGGAGTGGAGGGCCTGTTCCAAATCGAATTGCCGCGAAAAGACGGTCAGCTGCACTTTGAGTTCTACGGCGATCCGCAGGCACCTGCACTGCGGTTCATGGAAGAGCTGGACGAGCCGCCGGGTCTTCAGGGGTAGAAAAAACAGAAAAATCAGCCAGGGCAGGCAACAGAGCCGGCAGAATATCCCGCTTGTGAGCCGGGAGACACCGGGCGTCAGACCGTCAGCTCCTTTTCCTTCTTCTCGGTACTGTGATAATCCTTGAATGAGGCCAACCCCTCGTCACCCATATATCGCCTGAGGATGTTGGGATCGGTTTTTGTCAGGTCCACCACGATCAGACCGTCCAGAACATCGCTGAAGTCCGGATCCACGTTGAAACCCACCAGTTTGCCGCCCAGTTTCAGATACTGCTTGAGCAGGATCGGAACACCCTTGTTGTCACTTTCAAATTCGGAGATGAGTTCGGAGACATCTTCCAGGCTGCGGATCATCGTACGGTTTTTCGGGTCCATTCCCTTTACCAGGCGTCCCCGATAGGGAGTCTTGGGCTTCACCATGCGGGCCATTTCCGGCAAATAATTGTGCAACTTGAGGAAACTGACCATCAGATGGCGGGACATGGAGTGGTACTCGCTGCTGATGCTTACCGGTCCGAACAGCACCCTGTATTTCGGATACTTGACCACATAATGACCGATGCCTTTCCAGAGCATCAGGAGCGGAGCAAAGCTGCGCTGGTATTCGGGACGTACAAAGGATCGTCCCATCTCCAGTGCCGGGTTGATCCGGTCAAACAAGGAACTTTTTATATTGAACAGAGTGGTAGTGTAAAGACCCTTTTTCCCGTGTCTCTTGATGATGTTGTCGGTCCGCCCGATCCGGTAAGCACCCACCAGTTCCTGCTTTTCCCGGTTCCAGATAAACAAATGCACATAATACTCGTCAAACTCATCAAGATCGATCGACTTGCCGGTTCCCTCATGCGTGCCCCGGAAAGTCACCTCCCGAAGCCTGCCAATTTCATGAAGCAGTTTGGGTGCCTGTTTCTTTACAGCGTGATACACCTCAAACTCGTTGTTCTCCAGAAGTTTCTGGGTGGGTGGCAGTTCTGCGATCTCCTTTGCCACATCTTCGGGCGGAACCGGATCCACTATGGGTTCCACTGTTTCACCGGTGATGCTGATGGAGATGGAGGTATCCGGGGATGCCTCTTCCTCACCGCTGCGGTTTTGCAGCATGAATGTACGCTGCCGCAGATAAGTGATCATCTCCTTGTCGCTTTCGAACGATTTCAGCTTGTTGAAGCCAATCACTTTGCCAATGCAGATATCGATATCACTGTCCTTTTTATTGAGCAGCTCATTGGGCAGCATGGCCGTGCGCAGGCGCGGGTGGATAAGTCCCATCATCTGGAACATGGGCCCGTTGAACCCGTCAAAATAGACCGGCAGCACGGGGGCCTCTGTTTTGCGTATCAGTGTCGCGACAGATTCGGCCCATTCCGACTCCACTACTTTGCGCTTACTCATGGAGAAGTGAGCAACTGTCCCGGCAGGAAAAATACCCAGCATGTGGTCATCCCGCAGCCACTGCATCGACTTTTTCATGGATGCCAGATTGGCGCGCGCCGAACTGCTCCCTCCGAACGGATCCACAAAAAAGAAGACATCCCGGAGTTCAGGAATGCGCTCCAGCAAATAGTTGGCCAGTATCTTGGAATCATCCCTTACAGAACGCAGTATGGAAGCGAGAATGATTCCTTCCAGGCCGCCAAAAGGATGGTTGGCTACCACGACTACACGCCCCTTTTTCGGGATGCGGTCCATATCCCTCTCGGAGATATGATAGTTGACATTCATCCTGTCCAACAGCTTGTCATAAAAAGCCTGCTCGGTCTCATAGTGCAACGCCTCATTATAGAGGCTGTTCAGGCCATTAAAAGACAAAAGCCGCTCCAGGGGCCTGCGGGCAACGCGAAAGAGCTTATTCCTGACTGAACCATCAATCTCAAGATCCAGATTGAAAATTTTTGCCGGCTTTTCCGATTCACTCATACAAACTGATCCTTTTGTTACTTGAACTTTAATGCGAATTGCTCCTTGCCCCTTTCCTTGTGGGTGGCTCCCATTGCCGACCGGGATGACTCCCATCAGACAAAGAAATTCAACTCCGAACCGGGAAATGAAAATGCCTTTTCCTGAAAAAGGTTTCACTATTGCAACGTGCAGACCTAAACGATAATTTTACAGGACACTCAGGCGTTTGAGGATTTGTCGGAATATAAGAAACAAACTTACAGTATACCATGTCTGAAGCAGCACAGAAACAATCAGCTACCCGAACCAGAAAAAAAAGCAGGACAGGCGAACCTTCCATGTACAAGGTGATCCTGCTCAATGATGATTACACCACCTTCGACTTTGTTGTAAACGTGCTGACCGGTATTTTTGGCAAATCCGTCCCCGAAGCCGTTACTATCACGGCGGATGTTCACCAAAAGGGCTCCGGCATCTGCGGAGTATTTACGCGCGACATCGCCGAAACCAAAGTCGACATGGTGACACAAAGCAGCAAAAAAGCAGGCTTCCCGCTTCGATGCACCATGGAAAAGGCATAACCTAATCGCGAAAGAACCACATATCTCATGATTACCAAGGCACTGGACCGGGTTCTCCGGAATAGCTTCATGATTGCTTCTCATCTCGGGCATGAGATGGTTACGCTTGAGCATTTGCTGCATGCCATTTTGAAGGACGAGACCGGGGCCAGGATACTTCGCAGCTGCGGAACGGATATTGAGATGCTGGACAAGGACCTGGAAGACTTTTACAGCCACATCCCTGACCGGCGAAACAAAGCCGCGGAACCCCTTCATACCCTCGGATTTCGCCGGACCGTCCAGCGCACCCTCATCCACAGCCAGTCTGCCGAACAGGAAAAGGTCGACATAGGCGACCTGCTGGTTTCCATGTTCGCCGAGGAAGAGAGTCACGCCATCTATTTCCTGGAAAAGCAGGATGTAACCCGCCTGGATGTGCTCAATTATGTGGCACATCGCATTGCCAAACCCGGTTTTGAGCAGCCTGAAGATGACGAAGCGAATGGCGGCGCTGATCCGGGCAGTGATACGGATGATTTCCACGACCCGGAATGGGACGACGGGTTCGATCCGGATTCCGCAGACGACGAAGATCGGTTCGGGGAACAAGAGGAGCATGGCGGACATGGCCACGAAGATGAAGATGGTTTTATGGATCCGGATGGTGATGGAGATGCTGATGGCGATGACAGAGATGATATCTTCGGGATTCCCGACGAGCCGGGAAGCGGCAGAAGGCGGTATCACTCCCGCCCGGACAAAAACGAAGAGGATCCTGCACGGGACACTCGGCCGGGAACAGCACCAGGGAGCGGAGCCGGCACCCGGCGGAAAAAGACCGATCTGCTTGAGCTTTATACCGAGGAATGGACAGCCAAAGCCCGTGAGGGACACTTTGACAAGGTTATCGGGCGTGATATGGAAATCGGACGGAGTATTGAGATCCTGTGCCGCCGCCAGAAGAACAATCCAATTTTTGTCGGCGATCCCGGTGTGGGCAAGACCGCCATCACCCAGGGACTCGCCCAGAAGATCGTGGCCGGCGAGGTGCCGGAACGCATCCATGATTTCCGTATCTATGCATTGGATCTGGGTTCGCTGCTTGCAGGCACCAAGTTCCGCGGTGATTTCGAAGCGCGGCTGAAAGGGGTGCTCAAGGCGCTTCAGCGACGCAAAAACGTTATCCTTTTCATTGATGAGATCCACACGATCATCGGTGCGGGAGCGGCGGGATCCAGTACGCTGGATGCGTCCAACATGCTCAAGCCGCTGCTGGCCGACGGCAAGATCCGGTGCATCGGGGCCACCACCTTTGAAGAGTACAAGAACCTGTTTGAAAAAGACCGGGCACTGTCGCGCCGATTCCAGAAGATTGAGATTGACGAGCCCGATGTGGCGACAACCGTCGAAATACTGAAGGGCCTGAAAGGGGTGTATGAAGAGTACCATGGATTGAAAATCACCAATGCGGCCCTCGAGTCCGCGGCCCGCCTGTCAGCCAAATATCTGACCGATCGCCGGCTGCCCGACAAGGCGATCGACGTGATCGACGAGGCATGTTCGCAGGTCTCCCTGCGATCATCGAGCCGCAAACAGGTCGGAACACGCGATATTGAAATGCTGGTGTCCAAGATGGCGCGTGTCCCCGTGCATCAACTGGCGGGTGCTGAAAAAGAGGGTCTGCGCGACCTGGAAGAGGAGCTGAACCGCAATGTTTACGGACAGGGTCCTGCGGTCAAAGCATTGGTGGCTGCCGTCAAGCGAAGCCGGGCCGGACTCGGAAACGAAAGCAAGCCGGTCGGATCGTTTCTCTTTTCCGGTCCCACAGGCGTGGGAAAGACCGAGCTTTGCCGTCAGATGGCCGAACAGCTCGGCATTCCCCTGATACGGTTCGATATGAGCGAATACATGGAGAAGCATACCGTGTCGCGGCTCATCGGAGCGCCGGCCGGATATGTCGGTTTCGAACAGGGCGGCCTGCTGACCGATGCCATCCGCCGCCAGCCCAATTCGGTGCTACTGCTGGATGAGATCGAGAAAGCGCACCCGGATATTTTCAATATCCTGCTGCAGATCATGGACTATGCCACGGCCACCGACAACACCGGACGCAAGGCTGACTTCCGCAATGTACTGCTGGTGATGACATCCAATGTGGGTTCGCGCGAGATGAGCAGCCCGAAAATCGGCTTTGGAGGGGAGGGGACTTCCAGACTTGGCGGTGAACCGAAAAAAGCCATTGAAAAGCATTTCAGCCCGGAGTTCCGGAACCGCCTTGATGATATCGTCATCTTCCGGCATCTGGACCGCACCGTTGTCGAAAGTATCGTCTACAAATTCATAAAGGAGCTGGAGCTGCAGCTCAAAGGCAAGAACATCCGCATCCACCTGACCAAAAAGGCGGTAAACTGGCTGGCGGACAAAGGATACGACCCGGCGTTCGGTGCCAGGCCAATGGCCCGGGTCATTCAGGAATCCATCAAGGACAGGCTTGTGGATGAGATGCTGTTCGGCAAGCTGCAGCAGGGCGGCAGCGTCACCCTGTCAGAAAAGGACGGCGGGCTGACATTCCGGTTTGACTGAATGCAAAAAAGCCATGGCCACCGAAGTGGTCATGGCTTTTGAGTAGCTTTTTTGCCCCCTCAGAGCGATACTCCTGTGGGAAAATTCCCGGGCCTGACATATCAGAACTGAGTTCACATACACATTTACTGTGGATGGTCAGCCGGACATTGGATGGTCAGCCGGACAGTCGGTTGCCACGAGATCAATCTGCAGAGGGAAGCAGTACTTCATCGATGACATGGATCACGCCATTGGTACCGCTGATATCCACCGTAGTGATACCCGCCGAGCCGTTTATCGTAGCAGCACCACCGGAGACTTCAATGGTCAGTGTTTCACCGTTTAATGCGGTCACTTGCTGTGTCGGTTGAAGATCGGTTGAAAGGACTTCTCCCTGAATCACATGATAGAGAAGTACGTTGGTCAGCTCTTCCACCGTAAGTCCGGCAGCAACGCTGGCAATGGCGGCAAAAGCTTCGTCGGTCGGCGCGAAGACCGTGAACGGTCCTTCACCGAGGAGCGCATCCACCAGGTCAGCCTGGATGACGGCTTGCACGAGGCTGGAAAGGAAATAGCGCTTTACAGCATTGTCGACGATCGTTCCATAGGCATCGGGAAGAATTACGGCATCGATAACATGGATGACACCGTTACGTGCTTCAATGTCAGCGGTAGTTACACTGGCAGCCGCGTTTATGGTGACACCGCTTCCGGAGGCAGTTACGAAAATATCCTCACCGTTCAGGGTTTGAGCGGCTTGCTGTGCTTCGAGCTGGCCGGAGAATACCTCGGCACCGAGTACATGGTACAGAAGGATGGATTCCAGCTGCTCTTCGGTGAGTGACTCCAATGTTCCTTCAGGAAGTGCGGCAAAAGCATCATTGGTCGGTGCAAATACGGTGAATTCACCGTCGCCGTCCAGGGCTGCATCGAGTCCCGTGGATTGCAGCGCTCCGACCAGTGTTGAGAATTGGGCATTGGAAGCTGCAATTTCAGTGATGCTTGGATCCTGCATATCGGATGAGGTGGCATCATCGGAGCAGGCATTCAGAGTGAATGCAAACGTTAGTACGAATACAGGCAGATAAAATCTTCTTGTTTTCATTGATACGGTATCTGGTTGTTGATTGGTTGTGTTGTCGTGTTGTTGTCTGTGAACACAGTGCAAAAGGGCAAAACGGCCTGTGACGTTCCCGGGAATTTGATTTTTTTTTGTAACCACCACTGGCCGGACCGGATCCGTAGAATCGACTTTAGGGCTCAAGTGATTGGCATGCAATAAACTGATCATTGACAGACAATGCATACGACCAGCTTTAACATGCGCAACAAAAAAAGCATCAGCCCCGTGGGGAAGCCGATGCTTTTTCTATGACAGTGGCTTATGTCCGGTGACAATGCCTGAAGGGCAGTGCCGGACTGAAGGGCAGTGCCGGAAAGGGTAAATTATGATTATTGAGCAGAAATTTTGCGGATGTGTCCGAAACCGGATTATCGTTTTATTGGATAATCGGGCGGTTCCGGAAGTTCGACATCGATCTCTTCCAGAAGTTCGAGCAGATGTTCCACAGCGGCATTCAACTGCTCGTCGATGCCGGCATACTCTTTGGCCGGATCGTTGTCGACCGGGATATCCGGTTCCACTCCGTAACCTTCAATGATCCATTCCGTGCCTTCGGTATCATAGGAGGCAAATTCCGGCCGGTTCAGGGATCCGCCATCCACAAACGGCAGGCTCTGCCGTATTCCGACCACGCCGCCCCAGGTCCGTTGTCCGATCAGCTTGCCAAGGCCGTGTTTGCGGAACCGGTACGGGAACAGGTCGCCGTCGGACGCCGAAAACGGATCGATCAGGGTGACCATGGGCCCGAGCATCATGGCGGATGGATCCGGCGTGGGCACGGCATTCCGCGCCTTATCGATCATGGCCAGTTCGCGTCGCAGGCGCTCGATGATCATGGGGGATACGTTTCCGCCACCGTTGCCGCGCACGTCAATGATCAGCGCATCCTTGCGGAGCTGCGGATAGAAATGCTTGACGAACTCGTTGAGACCGCCCGGACCCATATCCGGAATGTGCAGATACCCGACACGTCCGTCGGAAGCTTCCGTCACCTTCCTGATATTATCCTGCACCCAGTTGTAATAATAGAGATCGGCTTCATCGGCTATCGGCGTGACCACCACCTCCCTGGCACCAGAGGCCTGCGGCTGATCGTTCACACTCAGCACCACCGGTTTTCCGGCCTTGTCTATCAGCGATTCGTAGATATTGGCCATTTCGGAAGTCAGCAGGCCGTTCACGCGGATGATATACATGCCATCCGTCACCTGCACGCCCACTTCCGTGAGCGGCGACCGCCGTGAATCCACCCAGTTCTCCCCTTTCAGGATGCGCTCGATCCGGTAGAACCCGCTGTCCGTGTCACGGGCAAGTTCGGCTCCCAGGCGGCCCATCTGGATGCGGTCCGGCTGCGGACGGTCACCACCGCCTACATAGGCGTGTCCCACGTTGAGCTCCCCGATCATCTCGCCGATGACATAGGTCAGGTCGTTGCGGTGGGCCACATGATCCACGAGCGGACGGTAGTTCTCGCGCACTGCTTCCCAGTCCACGCCATGCATGTTCGGCGCATACAGGAAGTCGCGCATCTGCCGCCAGCTTTCGTTGAAGATCTGCACCCACTCTTTTGTACGGTCCAGGCGCACTTTCATGTTGGACAGGTCCAATGCCGGATCGGGATCGGTCTCCTGCCCCGGCAGATCCACGATGGCGTAGGTGTTTCCGCGCGCCAGCATCACCTTCTTGCCGTCATGGGAAATCCGGTAGCTGTTGAAGGCACCGATGGTCTGCTCTTTTTCATCATCCAGATCATAGAACAGGAGCATGGTCTGACGGTCCGCCATACCATTGCGCTGGTAGTAGATGCGTGATCCGACCGATTGCAGGTTCCCGTAATTGGATGCGGAAACCGGCAGGTCGATAATGCGGTTTGAAAGGCCCTCGGTGTCGATTTGGATCCGCTCTGTGGGATCGTCACCGTTATCTCCCTTCTCTTCTTCCTCATCTCCGATCTTCACCTCGTCGTTTTTTGGCTTGAATGGCGATTTCAGGTCCGCCCGCAAGGTCACAAAGTAGATGCGCTGCATATCGGCATAGGCGTGGTTCCACTCCGTTTGACTGTAAATCGGGTTGAAGTCGCGATTGGAAACGAAGAACAGATGCTTGCCATCGCGGCTGAACTCGGGATTGCTGGCCGAATACCAGCCGTCGGTTACTTTGAAATGCTCATCGTTTTCCACGGAATAGATCCAGATGCGGCTCATGGTCTCCACCTCGGGAAGCGTATAGGCAATCCACCGGCTGTCCGGCGACCAGGTGTACTGCGACATCTCCCAGGCCTCGGCCTGGCGCACCACCGTGATATCACCGCTGGCCACATCCACCATGTTCAGACGCAGTTTCTTGTCCGCCCAAATGATTTTTTCGCTGTCGGGTGACCATGCAATGCGGTATTTGTAGGTGTCTGCCCCGGTTGTGATCTGGCGCGGTTCGCCGGATCCGTCCTGCGGAATGACATAGATCTCATCCTCGCCGCTCTTGTCGGAGATGAAGGCGATATGGCGACCGTCGGGTGACCAGACCGGATTGCGGTCGTGTACGCCCGGGGTGCGGGTCAGGTTGCGGGTGATGCCGCTGCGTGCCGGCACGGTAAAGATATCGCCGCGGGCGCCGAAAAGCGCCCGGTTGCCGTCGGGAGCCACATCAAAGGAATGGATGATATCGGAAGCATCGGTGAGCCCGCCGCGACCGGTAAGCCGGTCGTCGCGGACACGGATCGGTACCCGCTGGTATTCTTCGGTAGCCAGGTTGAAGCGGTAGATATAGCCGCCGTTTTCAAAAACGATATGTCGCTGCCCGATGGATGCGAACTTGATGTCGAAGTCGGTAAAGTTTGTCAGCTTTCGGGTTTCTTCCGATTGCAGGTCATAGACATACAGGTTCATCCGGCCGCTCTCTTCGCGGTCCGAGATGAAATAGATGCGGTCACCGTACCACATGGGAATGATGTCCTGGGCGGGTGTATTGGTGATGCGGATGGTCTCTTTCGTTTCGAAATCGTACACCCAAATATCGTCGGCCATGCCACCGCGATAGCGTTTCCAGGTTCGGAATTCGCGGAAAATGCGATTGTAGGCCAGCTTATTCCCGTCCGGGGAATAGGATGCAAAACCACCGCGGGGCAACGGAAGCTGCTCGGCGATGTCGCCTTCCGGGTGGGTCAGGTAGAGGTGTCCTTTGAAGGAATTGAATTCGCGTTTCCGGGATCGGAAAAGGACCTGTTCCCCGTCGGGAGTCCACCCGATGACGATGTTATTCGGGCCCATGCGATCGGCTACATCGTCCCGGTCCAGGGTCGGCGTGAAGGTCATGCGTTCGGGTTCGCCTCCACCTGCGGGGATCCGGTACACTTCGGTATTGCCGTCGTACTGACCTGTAAAAGCGATCCACCGGCCGTCCGGCGAATAGCGCGGGAACACCTCGTACCCTTCATGGCTGGTGAGCCGACGGGCCGTTCCTCCGTTGACCGGTACGGTGTAAAGATTTCCGGCATAGGAGAAAACGATTTGGTTTTCGTGGATGTCAGGGAAACGCAGAAGGCGTGTTTCATCAGCTGCCTGTACACTTGCGGCGGCGAATAAAGGCAGCAGCCATAGCGCTGCACAGAAGGCCCATATACAGGCAATATGGTAATTGCTTTTTCCGGTTTTGTTCATGGTTTTCAATAATTGATTTGTGTAGGGCAAGTTTATCGGGATGAATACGATTTTTCTTACCTTGATCCCGAAAGATAAAAAAACCGTGGTCATCTATATTAATTTTTTCGCATTTCCGGCATGACGCCTGACAATCAAAACAGACTTGGCATCCTTTTCGACATGGACGGTGTGCTTGTCGACAGCAATCCCGTCCACAAAAAGGTGATCCGCGCGTTCTGTTCCCGGCACGGAATAAAGATCAGCGAATCGTTCTTTCTGGAAAATATTTCGGGTCGGACCAACAGGGAATGGCTCCCGCTCGTTTTCCCTGACAGATCCATCCGGGAAATTGACCGGCTGGCGGATGAAAAAGAGCAGCTGTTCCGGGAAACGTTCGATCCCGCCGCTGCCGTCACGCCCGGACTCCTGCCCTTCATCAAGGAATTGCGCAGCAATCGGATACCCATGGCTGTCGCCACATCCGCCCCGGAGGAAAATGCGGTATTCATCCTCGAACATCTCCGCATCATCCCCTGTTTTGATGCCGTGCTGCATGCCGCCCATGTATCCAAAGGGAAACCGCACCCGGAAATTTACATCAAGTCGGCCAGCGCCATTGGGTTGGAGCCCGGACATTGCATCGTTTTCGAAGACTCTGTTGCCGGTGTTACAGCCGGCAGAAAGGCCGGAGCCCGTGTGATCGGTGTCACGGGAACCCATACCCGCGAGGAGCTGAGTGCCTGCATCAAGGTCATTGCGTCTTTCGAAGAAATTGCATTTGCCGACCTGATGCAACTTTGATTCGGCGGCGGACCCCCTGGAGCCGACGGCACAGATACAGACAGCGTACCCGGACCTTCAGGCCCGGGTATCATTCGCATTTACAACTTGCTGTGCGGAGTTGCATGCACGATACCTTGCATTGCTGCGAGGCCGGCAGGGTGATGCTACAGCTCTGCAATCTTTTCGCCGCAATCGATCATCTCCGGGCCGTGGTACGGATTTGCAACGCGTTCAGTCCGGCTTAGCCATACGACACCGTCATCGCCATTGTGCGGACAATGAAAAGCGTACAGCTTGTCCCCAGGATTTCCAAAATGCTCAATAAAATCCATCATTCTGTCCGAAAGCGTCGCCATTACCTCTCTTTGTTCTACAATATTTTCAGCATCCACGATATCGCCGGCAGCCTGGGCCAGTCCGTTGCGGAGTCCGTGCCACAAGGACAGTTTGTCCTCGGGGAACACGTCATCCGGCGTTGTGCGAAAAGTTGTCTCCAGGCGCTCTGCCCATGCTTCGGCAAGATCTGAACGATTGTGGATCAGGCCATCCTTTACATTCATGTACTGATCGATCATTCGCTCAAACCTTGTTGCAAAATCATTATCCTGGGATTGGACAACAGAAATACCTGATAGCAGAAGTGCGGCAAAAATCAGGGTTACGGTCTTTCTCATATTCACCTCTCCGTTTTGGTTATCGGTGAAACTATCTGATTGAGTGAAAGATGAACAGAATCCGGAGAAAAGAAAAGTTTTTCCATCTGTATTGATATATTTTTACATTTTCAGTGTTCTTGAATCCCCAAATCATTACCCCATTGCAATGAAATCCCTTCCTGTCTGCAAAGAATCCTGCGGCATCAGTGTAAGCCGCATGATTGCCATCGTAATCCTGGCCATTCCGGTTCTTTTCTTTCTCTCTTCCTGTGAACGCCACACGCATGACATCATCATTACAAACGGCTCGATCTACGATGGAACCGGCGGAACGTCCTACAACGGCGGCATTGCCGTGCGTGAAGGCCGCATCACCCACGTCGGCGAGCTCCCCGACGGCTTGTCGGCGCCCGAAATGATCGATGCGCGCGGCATGGCTGTCGCACCCGGGTTCATCAACATGCTCAGCTGGGCTGATGTACCCCTGCTGCACGACGGGCGCTCCTTGAGCAACATCAAACAGGGGGTGACGCTGGAAGTGATGGGAGAGGGATGGTCCATGGGTCCGTTCACCGACCGGATGGCCCTGGAACGGGAGGAGGATCAGGGGGATATCACCTACGATGTCACCTGGCGTACACTCGGCGGTTTTCTGGAACATCTGGAGGAGCGCGGCGTGTCCACAAACGTGGCCTCTTTTGTAGGGGCCACAACGGTGCGGATTTACGTCCTCGGCCGTGACGACCGAGCACCGTCTTCCGATGAACTGGCCAAAATGCAGGGCTTGGTCAGGGAGGCGATGCAGGAAGGAGCCATGGGACTCAGCACTGCCCTGATCTATGCCCCTGCCTGGTATGCCGATACCGGTGAGCTCATTGCCCTGGCATCTGCGGCGGCCGAATACGGGGGCGTGTACGCCACACACCTGCGCAGCGAGGGGGACCGTTTCCTCGAGGCCATCGAGGAGATGCTTCAGATAGCGGAAGAAGCCGGGATCGCTGCCCACATCCACCATCTCAAGGCGGCAGGGACCGAAAACTGGCACAAAATCGACGAGGTGATCGATCGTGTGGAACAGGCGCAGCGTGACGGTCTCGACATTACGGCCAACATGTACATGTACACCGCCGCATCCACCCAGCTGTCAGCGGTCGTGCCGCCGTGGGCCCGGGAAGGCGGACGCCGGATCATGATCGAACGGTTTCAGAATCCGGTCATACGGGCCGAAATCATCGAGGAAATGGAACGCCCGGATCCCGAATGGGAAAATTTCTTCCAGATGGTGTCTTCTCCGGATGATATTACACTGGTCGGTTTCCGGTCCGACCAGCTTCAGCATTTCATCGGCTGGTCGCTGGCCGAAGTGGCCGAACTGCGCGGAACTTCTCCCGCTGAAACCGTTCTGGATCTGATCACAGAGGATGATTCCGGCATCAGCGCGGTATACCATCTCATGTCCGAGGAAAACGTCGAGCGGCAGGTGCAGCTACCGTGGATGACATTTGGATCCGACGGCGGATCGATCGCGGCCGAGGGTGTTTTCCTGAACCGGAATCCGCATCCACGCGCCTACGGGAACTTCGCCCGGCTGCTGGGCCATTATGTCCGGGACCTTGGACTTGTTACCCTGGAGGATGCGGTCCATCGGCTTACGGCGCTACCGGCCCGCATACTCGGTATCGACCGGGAGCGCGGTTACCTGGCGGAAGGATACCATGCCGATATCGCCATTTTTGATCCGGAAGAGATCCGCGACCATGCAACATATGACAACCCGCACCAATACGCCACAGGGGTCTATTATGTGTTTGTGAACGGAGTGACGGTGCTGCGCAACGGGGAGCATACGGAAGCCATGCCGGGCAGGTTCGTCCGCGGTCCGGGCTGGCAGGAAAGGGACTGATCTTGTCAGAATTTGCAATCTGCCATTCAGGCAGATGAATGGACCGTGCAGCAGATGGAAGGGCTTTCTGCCAGGTTGACTGATGGGCTTCTGCCGGGGAGGCGGATCGACTTTTGACAGTCAAATGGACTGACGAGCAGGCGAGTTCCCCTGCGTTATTTAGAGGTACTGCTCAAGGTAAGCGTAATCCGGAGTCAGTCTCCCGTTTTGTACAATGACCGCACGTTTCAGTTCCGCCGGCAGGTGCAACTCGTCGAAAGGAACCTGGAAATCGGCACTTGCCAGCGCAGGAATCCATGGCGACAGCAGTCGGCTGAAATGTTCCGAAGATTCGCGCGGCAGCTCGCTGGGCAGGATATCCACGGCCATCACGGCAATGCCCGGGCCTTCAAAACCCATGGCATGGCCACTGCTGGCCGGATCGTACACGAATACGGGATCCTCGATCCCGGTGGCCTTGACCGTGCATTCCACGGAGCCCTCCGGATCGCAGGTGATGTCGCCGATGACTGAGAGTTGAAGGGACCCCTGTTCTTCCCGATTCCGGAGCCACTCCCTGGTCACCAGGCGCGGGTATTTTTCATCCCAGTAAATGCCATTCACCAGCACATCCACCGGCTCCAGGAAATGTTCAAAGCGGGATTCGTAGGCATCCGGATGCACGATGTAATCCGCAAGATCGAATTCCTTCCCTTCCCTGTGCACCATATAATCGGCCGGGACCAGGTTCACCAGGTACGCTTTGCGGGATCCGCCGAACTGTTTGCGGCCGTTATCTTCTGCAAGCCGGGCCGCCGGGATCTTTTCCACCGGCAGCAGGTCCATGATTTCCAGGGCGCCCTGTGCCACATTTCCGTCTCCGGTCACGGCAAACAGCAGCGGTCCCGTTCCCTCCGGCAGTCCGCGGGCGAGCAGCTCCTCCCCTGCCTGGCGGATATCCGATTTGGCCTCGTCCAGCGAATCATAGGTTGCGGCCTGGCGGATCTTTTCAAAAGGATTGGCCTTTCCGAGTACCTTCAGGCGCTGTCCCAGTGTCCAGAGTGTGTTGATCGTACCGGCGATTCCCGCATGCCGCCCGAAGAAAATGAGGCGCCGGCCCTGCTCGTCGAGGATGCGTTCGTAGTCGATCAGGCTGGCTCCCGCATCCATCAGGTCCCGGAGCATCGGCATATTCTGAGATTGTCCCTTGATTACATGCGAGAAATAGACATAGACCTTTCCCTTTCGGAAATAACCGATGGGCATCTCTTTGACGCCGAGTATGATATCGCAGCCGGAAAGGTCTCCGGTCACTTCCGCTCCGGCCGCTTCAAATTCCCGGTGTGCAAAAATGCGCTTTGGCGAGGCCTCCACCTTGAAGGCGATGCCATGCCCGCTGATCAGAAAGCGGACATCTTTGGGCACCAGCGGAGTACGGCGCTCCGGCGCATATTTGTCCTCGTGACGAATGCCTGTTCGGTTCATGGCAAGTTACAGCACGATCTGCATCTGCAGCGTGAGCAGATTTCCGAGATCGACATTCTCCCGGCGGTCACTGCGCACTTCATAATTGAGTGAGATGCGGGTTTGTCCCTGCAGGTAGTAGTTGAGTCCGGCCGTGAGGATGGTCAGCGCCGAGTCGGAAAAATCCGGATCGGTATCCGGGCGATGCATTTCAAGCCTCAGAATACCCTGGAGCTCCTCGTTGAAATGATATCCGGCCAGTACGTAGCCGCCGTGCTGGTTCTGATTATCGCCATCTGGCTGCTCATCAGAACGAATGATGTATTCGCCGCGGATCAGCAGCGGATCCGGGCGCCAGGTCGCATCCACCCCGAAGCGGAACCGGTTGGGTTCGGAAGCGATTGGCCTTCTGCCCATATGAAACGATGCTCCCAGGGCCAATTCGTCAGTAGCCTGGTATCCGATCCTTCCGATAAGGTCTTTCGGGTCGATGCGTTCGGCGACATTGGCTCCTGTTCCGTTTATCAATGCAATGGCATAGCTGATTCCATCCTGGGAACCGCTGGCCTGGATGCCGACGTCGCGGAACATGCGCAGGTCGTTCATCCGGCGCACTGTCAATGAGCGCTCAATGGCGGGATTCATGAAAATGGGTTCCGGTCCTTCGAGACCGAAAGGCACCAGGAACTGTCCCGTCCGCAGCTGGAACATCGGATGGATGTCGAAATCCACAAATCCGTTAACCAGCTGGGGATTGCGGTTAGGAGGCTCCAGCGCACCGGCGACAATATTCAGGGAGATCAGTTCATTAAACCGGCCAGCTATTCCGACCCGTGCACGATAAATCGAAAAGCCTGCGGGGTCACCCGGATCCTGCTCATAAGAGAAGTTTTGCTCCATGAATCCGGTAACACGGTAGGCAGGATAGGGATTATCGCCTTGACCGGCCGCCTGGCTGCCGGCAATTCCAAAGGCGGTGCTGCTGAGCACGAGAAGGACGAGTGTTGTGATGGCTGCTGTCCTGGACAGAGGCGAAATAAACGTTTTCATCTTTCTGTAATCATTTGGTACTTTTACAATAATGTCACGATGATCAAAAAAGTAAGATAAGCAATTATGGAAGAGTTTGAAGTATCCGGCAACAATCTCATCCGGTGGGTGGTATCGCACCTTCCGGAGCAACTTCAAACTCCTGCTACAGAGACTGCTGCCGGAATCATCCTGCTTGCCCTGCTTGTTTTTTTTCTGCATGTGATCGTTCGGAGCTGGCTGATCAAGCTGTTCAAAAGGCTGGGGAAGAGAGCCAATCATCCGTGGTATGATGCGCTCATGCAGCACAGGGTTCCGCAACGGGCCCTTTTTTTCCTGCCGCTGCTTATTTTTTACGTTGGAGTTGACTGGGTATCCGATCTGCCGGAGGATTTGCTCGGTTTTTTCATGCGGCTGATCAATTCCCTGATGATCCTGGTCTTCGCACGCACGCTGGATGCGTTCCTTTCGACGTTGCACACCATATACGAAAAGCGGCCGGGATTACAGCGAAAGCCCATCAAAAGTTACATCCAGCTGCTGAAGGTCATCATTTATATCATCGCGATCATCCTGATCATTGCACAGCTCGCCGACCAGTCGCCCTGGTATTTCCTGAGCGGGATTGGAGCTATGACGGCCATCTTAATTCTGGTATTCCGGGATACGCTGCTCTCCCTGGTTGCCAGTGTGCAGCTGACCAACAACGATGTGATCCGGGTGGGTGACTGGATACAGATGGAGCAGTTTGGAGCGGACGGTGATGTCATTGACATAGCCCTGAACAACGTACGGGTCCAGAACTGGGACAAGACCATTGCGACCATCCCTACACACAAGTTTCTGGAACACAGTTTCCTGAATTGGCGCGGGATGCAGGAAAGCGGCGGACGTCGCATTGCGCGGTCACTGCTGATCGACATCCAGAGCATCCGGTTCCTTACCCTGCGGGAAGTGGAGCACCTCAAGGAATCGTACCTCCTCCGGGATTACATTACCGGAAAGCTCGACGAGGTAAATACCTACAACCAGAAGAATCTGAAAAAAACCAATATCATTACAAACGGCCGCTGGCTTACCAATATCGGCACCTTCCGCATCTACGCATTCGAATATTTGAAGCATCATCCACAGACCAACAAGCAGCTGCTGACACTGGTTCGACAAATGGAGCCTACCTCTCAGGGACTTCCCCTGCAAATCTACACATTTGCCAATACAACGCAGTGGGCGCTTTTCGAGCACATTCAGGCAGAGATCTTCGACCATCTGCTGGCGGTCTTGCCTGAATTCGGATTGCGTTATTTCCAGCAACCATCCGGTTCCAACTTCGAGAGATTTGCCGGCGGATCGAAACAGGATGCCGGCAGTTGATAATGGAGCAGACTTTCAAGGAGCAGGCTTGCCCTGTTACCGGCGCAACAGCAATTCATGTTGTGCCCGGTTTACGAAAAGCAACGCCTGAATCAACGCTTTCCGGTTTCCGCCAAGTGCACGCGACAAGTCTTTCTTCCAACTCACAAGAAAAGGGGCTCTGTGTGATGAGATGATCTGAAATCCATGTTCTTCAACCATGGCTTTCAGCTTTCCAGAGGAGAAGGTGTAGGGGTGTCCCCTGTCTATGACCGCCAGCTCCATCAGCCAGCGAATGAACCTACCCCAAAAATGATACACGTTCACCCGGAGATACACCACTCCTCCCGGCCTGAGCACTCTTCGGGCTTCAGATATGATCTGATCCGGTGATTCCGTGTGATCCAACACATTATCTGTGATAAGGAGATCAAATTCCTGGTCGTCAAATGGCAGTTTTTCTCCTTTTGCCTCCATATAGGAAACACCATGCTCCCTTGCCTTCTCACGATACCTGCAATACGTATCCACCGATTCGAACAGATTATCCAGCGGGTCGGTTGCAACACGACGCCTGCCCCTGAGGCAGGATACGATCCCAACCGGTCCGGCACCCACCTCAATAATATCAGCTTCTGAGATATTCAGATCTGTATTCGCAAGTTTGTCCTCAATATCGGAAGCAAATCGCTCCAGATACGCTGTATCATAAATGTCCGTGACGTTTTTCCACCAGGCGGATTCGTATTCCTGCGCCTTTTCCCA
>Ga0207421_10000633_pt1 | contig 45406 bp, 36 predicted proteins | sample SodLakKL_010_SED_4_FD_187542 | JGI IMG/M metagenome (GOLD analysis project Ga0207421, IMG submission 187542) | Alkaline sediment microbial communities from Lake Tanatar, Kulunda Steppe, Russia - 8KL_010_SED (SPAdes) (version 2) | ecosystem: Environmental > Aquatic > Non-marine Saline and...
GGCAACAAGCCAGAGCCACTGATCTGGCGAAACAACAGGGTGCGGACCAGTCAAAAGACAAGGATCGATCTGTTCTGATACGATTGCGCAAGCTAAACAGTTGGAAAAAGCTTGCGAACAGGTTCACTTCCGGGGGGGAAGACACCGCGTATCAGCGCAGGCTGGTGGATCCCTCGTGGAAGGAAAGCATGGTTTCCAGGTTCAGGAGCCCTTCGTAGTAGGCCCTTCCAATGACCACGCCGTACATTCCCTCAATGGCAAGCTGCCGCAGGTCCTCATCACTGGCCACACCACCGGATGCGATGATGTTCACCTGGGGATAACGTTTGGCTATTTCGGTATAGAGGCCGGAATTGACCCCGGTGAGCATGCCGTCACGGGCTACATCGGTGCAGAGGATGGTCCGGACTCCCAGGCGGACCATCTTTCCAAGAAAGTCCAGGGCATCCTCATCGGAAGTTTCTTCCCATCCGCCGTAAGCCATTTTCCCGTCCTTGATGTCCAGGCCCAGGATACAGGTGTCACCTCCATAGATATCGATCGAAGCAAGCCACTCGTCCGGTCGCTGGACAGCCATCGAACTGCTGACAATGCGCGATACCCCCACCTTTAGAAGTGTCTTGATATCCAGGCGGCTCCGGATACCGCCACCACACTGAACACCTACGCCGGTCTCTTCGATAATGCTCTCGATCACGGGCAGGTTAACGAACTTTCCCTCCCTGGCACCGTTAAGATCCACAATGTGGATGTGGGAAAAACCCGCATCCCGGAACTCCTTTACGAAAGAAACCGGATTATCCGAGTAAACCGTGACCTCTTTGTAATCACCCTTCTTCAATCGTACGACCTGCCCGTTCAGCAGGTCAATGGCAGGAATAACATGCATTACGTAACCCTTACTGATAAACCCTTTTGTTTAAAAAGAAATATTTGAAAAAAAACCCCACAGTCAGGCGGGCAATATACACGCTGCAAAATTATTCTGCACCCCCTTTTTCTTGAGGATGGGATTTCCATTTGACCTGCGTCCAGAGGATCCATATCCCGAAAATAACAAGGGGGATACTGAGCAGCTGACCCATGCCGATCATCCAGGTCTCCGTGAAATCCGCCTGCTCCACCTTCGTGTATTCCACAAAAAAGCGGCTGCCAAACAGGATGATCATGAAAACACCGGACAGCAAACCAACAGGCGGAAACTTTTTGTAATAGTAGTAGATGGCGACAAGCACCACGAAGATCAGGATGCAGATGAGCGCCTCGTACAGCATCGTGGGGTGCCGGGGCAGCATATCCACACGGGCGAAAATGACGGCCCAGGGTACTTCGGTGGGCAGGCCCACGATCTCGGAATTGAAAAAGTTGCCCACCCGGATGAACGCGCCGCCAAGGATCACGGGGATGGTGATCCGGTCCGCCAGCCAGAAAAACGTGATGCCGCGGTTTTTCCGGATATAGAGCCACATGGCCAGCATGATGCCCACCGCGGCGCCGTGACTGGCCAGACCGCCCTGCCATATGAAAAGCACCTCGTGAAGATTGCGGATATAATAGTCGAAATCATAAAAAATGACGTGGCCGAGCCGGGCGCCGATCACCGTGCCGACAATAATATATATCAGCAGCTGGTCGGCAAGGGCCACATCCTTTCCGGCATCCATGAAGAGCTTGCGCCCTATAAAGTAACCGATCAGGAAAGCCGCGGCGAAAAGCACACCATACCAGCGGAGCATCACGGGCCCTATCTGCTCAATGGTGGGACCGGGCAGGATCAGGAACACCAGCTGGCCCAGAACGAGCGACCCAACCAGGACGCCGGCCGTCTGCCATCCGCTGAGCTCCTCGGGCTTGTCACCCTTCTCGCCCTTGACTTCTTCCTTTTTTCGTTTGCGTCGTTTACGCTTGCCGGCGCTGTCATCCTCCTTTTTCAGAAGGAAGTAGGGAGCCGCGATGAACAGGACGGCGGCAAGGATCAGCCCCGGAATGCTCACGGCAAAGGGAAGTGTGATCTCACCCAGGTTGAACATGACGGGACTTCCTTCCCAGAAGAAATAATCAGAATTCATAGCGTTTGTCAGGATAGTTTGTAGGTCGATCCACCCGGACCGTCCTCAATGATGATTCCCAGTTCAGCAAGCCGGTCACGTATCCGGTCCGCCGTCTCCCAGTCCTTGTTCTGACGCGCGGTCTGCCGCAGATCCAGCAGGATCTGCATCACCCCGTCAAAGGGCAGGTCACCTGCACCCTCACCGGCTTCCCCGGGTTGCCAGATGCCCAGCACATCACCGCAGAAATGCACCAGAAATTCGGAGAGTTCAGAGATATTGGACGGGGCGTTCGCACTTTGCAGAACAGCTTTAAGTGGACGAAGCTGCTCAAAGAGCAAGCCGATCGCCCTGGCTGTGTTGAAATCGTCGTTCATGCAGGCATGGAGGCCATCCATGAGTTTCTGCAGGTCGAACGGCTCTCCGGCGGAGTTGCTGCCACCCTCATCGCCATTTCCGGCATCGGCGGTCTTGTGGATGGCATCCAGGATGCTGACCAGGTTGATGTATCCGGTTTCGGCCGATTCCAGCGCTTTTTCGGAAAAATCGGTGGTGCTCCGGTAGTGGCTCTGCAGCAGAAAGAAACGGATAACTTCGGGCGACCAGGAACGGCTGAGAAGTTCATGGGATCCGGTGAAGAACTGCTCCAGCGTGATGGCATTGCCCAGCGATTTGCCCATCTTCCGTCCGTTGAGCGTGACCATGTTGTTGTGCATCCAGTAGCGCACAAACGGAGTGTCATGCGCCCCCTCGCACTGGGCAATTTCACACTCGTGATGCGGGAACTGGTTTTCCAGTCCGCCGCCGTGGATGTCAATGGTTTCACCAAGGTATTTGGTGGCCATGGCCGAACACTCAATGTGCCAGCCGGGAAACCCATCCCCCCAGGGGGAATCCCAGCGCATGATGTGCGATTCATCAGCTTTCTTCCAGAGCGCAAAGTCGGCCGGATTCCGCTTGTCGCTGCTCACATCCACCCGCGCGCCTGATTCGGCCTCATCCAGCGAGCGTCCGCTCAGCTTGCCGTAATCGGGCAGCGAGGTGACATCGAAATAGACATTGCCGTCCGCCTCGTACGCATGACCTTTTTCAACAAGCTTTTTTATCATGGAGATCTGTTCGGGGATGTGTCCCGTCGCACGCGGAGAGATATCCGGTCGCAGCACATCCAGCCGGTCCATGTCCCGGAAATAGCGGTAAGTGTATTTCTCGGCAATTTCCATGGGCTCCAGCTGCTCGATGCGCGACTGTTTGGCCATTTTGTCCTCGCCATCATCCGCGTCATCAGTGAGATGCCCGACATCCGTGATATTCTGCACGTAACGCACGCGATAGCCCAGGTACCGGAAGTAGCGCACGACGATGTCAAAACTGACGTAACTTTTGGCGTGGCCCAGGTGCGGGTCGCCGTAAACCGTAGGACCGCATACGTAAATGCCGACAAAACCCTCTTTCAGGGGCTCGAATGTTTCTTTTTTCCTGGATAGCGTATTAAACAGCTGAAGTTCTTGCATGTTGGATGGGATCGCGGATCAGATCACTGTTGGCGTAATATGTTTGGAAGGAATGGATTCATTTCCAACTCCCAAGATACGAAAGGCGCAGCGAAAGGATAAATGCCGTTTGCGTTTTTGTAGCCGATCGTGATTTTGCAGATTATCCGCAACAGATTGAACGGGATTTCTTATTTTGCCATGGCAAATTAATGATGACCTAAATCCGTTTATCCACCCGGAACGGAAACACGTTTCCTTCAAAGCACCATGACCGAGTCGAAAAAAAAGGAGCTCTACCAGAAGCAAAAAAAGGATATCGAACACCTGTTCCGGCACGGACTGGAGGAGGTATCACCGGAGAATATCGTCCGATCTGCTGTCTCCCTGGAGGATGACCGGCTTACGGTCAGCGGACGCTCCTATGCCTTGCCCGGAGACCGCCGCATTTGGGTGTTCGGCTCCGGTAAAGCGGCCGGGCGCATGGCGTTTGAACTGGAAGCCATCCTGGGAAAGCATGTGTATGACGGAATCGTCATCTGTCCATACGGCCTTAAAACATCCACAAAACGCATCCAGCAGTTTGAAGCCGCACATCCCGTGCCAGACCTGAACAGCCTCACGGCCACGTATGAACTGGTGGATGTGGCTTCCGATGTGCAGGAATCCGACCTCGTGATCTACCTGCTGAGCGGTGGCAGCTCATCCCTGTTGTGCATGCCCTGTGAGGAACTGGAGTTCGATGAAGTGCGCGTGCTCTATCGCCAGCTGCTGCAGTGCGGAGCGCCTATCGGTGATGTCAATAAAATCCGCAAAAGCATTTCACAGGTAAAAGGAGGGAGGCTGCGCGCGCATTTTGGCAATGCCGCTGTCGAATTGCTCGCCGTGTCCGATGTTCCGGGAAACGAACCGGCGGATATTGGAAGCGGTCCCCTGATCGATGATCATGTTTCCCCGGGCGAAGCATTGGAGCTCATGCGCAAATACGGTATCGACAAGAAAGTGCCGCCCGCCATTTTGCGCTTTTTGGAACGGGGAGGTGCCAGGCAAGACGGCGCATTTGGCGCCTCCGGCCGTACCACGCACACCACGATAGCGGCAAGTGTCGAAAAGGTGGCGGAGACGGTCCGCGGGGAGGCAGAAGCCATGGGTTACAAAACCTGGGTCGATCAGGAGTTTGTGACGGGGGAAGCCCGGCAGGTCGCAAAGAAAATTGCTGAAAAGGCCTTGAATGTGCTGGCCCGTGACAAACCCGCAGCAAAACCGGCCGCGCTGATATTCTACGGAGAAAGTACCGTTACCGTGACCGGCAGCGGCAAAGGCGGCCGGAATCAGGAACTGGCACTCAGTGCCGCAATGGCCCTGGAAGGCCGGCACTGCATCACCTTGCTGAGCGGGGGGACTGACGGCAGGGACGGCGAGACCAATGCCGCCGGGGCGATTGTCAACGGCCAGTCCGCCCTGGATGCCAGAGAGGACGGTGTGAACCCCGAACCTTACCTGGAAAACAACGATTCGCATACTTTTTTCAGAAAAACAGACGGTTTGCTCGTGACAGGCGTTACGGGTAATAATCTGATGGATATTCAAATAGTTCTGGTTGACAAATGATCTGGGACGTACCCGGCTACCTTTGGCTTTTACTCCTGCTGCCGTTGCTGTACGGTATCAGCTGGTTTTTGAGATTCCGGCTTCGCAAAAAACGGAAACGCTATTTTTCCGACCAGCTCTTTTCCCAACTGCAGACAAATGTCCGTCCAACGGCATTGCGGGTAAAAGAGGGACTGTTTTTTGCCGGACTGTTTTTTCTTTTCATCGCATTGGCCGGACCAAAAATCGGGACGGAAGTCCGCGAAGTATCCCGTGAGCAGCTGGACCTGATCGTCGGACTGGATCTGTCCCTCAGCATGCTGGCCGAGGATGTGCGTCCCAGCCGGCTGGAAAAAGCCCGCTTTGAAATCGACAGGATGCTGCGGTACCTGGAAAACGACCGGATAGGACTCATTGTCTTCACCGGAGATGCCATGCTCCACTGTCCGCTGACCACGGATTACTCAGCATTCCGGATGTTCCTTGATATCGCCGAACCGGATATCATGCCGTCCACCACCACCGATTTCCAGCCCCTTTTCCGGGAAGCAGCATCGGCTTTTGAATCATCCGAACGCGCCCAGGGAAATCCCGCACGGGTACTCATCATCTTCTCCGACGGCGAAGACCATTTTGACCGCTACAGCGAACCGCTGCAACAGCTGGTCAATATGGGAGTCTATATCTTTACGGTCGGCATCGGAACGGAGGAGGGAGGAAGGATCCCGATTGTGGACCCGGAAACCGGTGCCTTCCGCGATTTTCACAGAGATCACCAGGGTCGGGTTGTCACTACCAGGCTGCAACCGGACCGGCTCCAGGAAATGGCCGAACTTACCGGCGGTCAGTTTTTTCAGATCTCCCGCACCGCTCACAGCATAGAGGGATTCATCCGTCAGCTGGACCGTCTGGACCGCAGCACCTTCGCCACCGAAGAGATCACACGCTACCAGAACCGGTATTATTTCCCCGCATTCTTTGCCCTGCTGTGTTTCCTCGCAGCACTTTTTATACCCGGATACAAGCCGGAGGAAACCCGAAAGCAAAATTGAATTTCCATAATGATCACCTATTTTGTCCTGGACCTGGACGGCTGCCTTACCTACCCGTTTGAAACCCCTGACTGGAAATCGGTTACCAAAATCCGTGAATATCAGCTGCAGAGTGGAAAAGACCACACCATTCCCGCTCTGAGCCTGTGCACCGGACGCCCACTTCCGTATGCCGAAGCGGTGGCCCAGTGGATGGGCATCCGTGATACCATTATCTTCGAAAGCGGCGGCGGCTTTTTCCACCCGCTTACAAACGAACTGACCTGGTCACCCCATTTTAGCGGGGAAATCGCCAAAAAATCACAGGAGATCCGCACCTGGTTTGGCACTCATGTGCTGTCGCAGTTTCCCGCAGTGATGCTCGAGTTCGCCAAGCATACCGATGTGGGCATGGTGCACACTGACGTGAATGAGATCGAACAGGTGTACGAAATAGCCCGAAAACGCATTGAGGCGGACTACCCCGAGTTCGAGGTGCACCAGACCGGCGTGTCGGTCAACATCATCGTCAAGGCATGCAACAAGGTATCCGGATTGAAGTTTTTTGCGGAACGTCAGGGTGTGAGCGCATCGCAGATCGCTTATATCGGTGACTCGACCGGGGACCTGATGGCCCTGGATTGGGCCGGTGCTCCTTTTGCCCCCTCAAATGCCATCCGGGAAGTGCGGGAGCGCTCCCGCGTCATGAAAGGCGAAGCCACGGCCGGAGTGCTGGAGGCCTATGAGGCCATTATCGCACAAAACAGGAGCTTGTCTGGCTGAGGTTGAATGGGAGTCAGCCATGTCTGGCTGTGACGCATTGACATACGGATGTGGCTGAATAACCGGGCATGTCTGTGGCGCATTCGTTGCCCGGCGTGGTGACTGATCTGTATCTGAATATGGATGGATGCGGCTTAGCGCTGTGAGCGCGCTTCCGGTTCCTCCAGAAGCTCCTCCATCAGTTCGAAATAGCGCTCGATAAGCCGGCGGTAATCCTCCCGGAAACGGGTGTACCGGGTCTGGTCGGCGCCGGACCGGATGCGCTGCCGCAGCTCCTCCATCGTCATTTCAGGCACATCACGCCGCTCGAACTCTCCGGCCGTTTCGCCAAGGCGCTGCTCCTCGTCCTCGTCGCGCTTGTGTACCGACTCCTCGACCTCAAGCAAGCGGGAAAGGATATTCTGCTGCCGCTCCACCATGATCTCGTCGGTCGATCCGCCGCGCAGGTCGTTGATGGCATCCTCCATCTGCTCTGCCAGCCGTTCGATATCGCTCATCAGCCGGTCGCCCTCGCGTCCGCTCCGGCGCTGCAGCTGCCGCATCTGTTCGCGGATCTCGTTCTGCTGCCGCGCCATCTGTTCCAGCCGTTCCATATGGTCCTGCGTGAGCCGCTCACCCTGTATGTCGTTGATGAAATCCTGGATCTGCTGGTTGAGCTGCTGCTGGTCCTGCGACATGTCCTGCAGCTGCTGCATCATCTGCTCCATGCTCATGCCGCCTTCGCCACCGTCACCGTTCTGCATGTCGCTGAGCTGGTCCAGCAGATCGGCCACCATCGTCCCGATCTCGTTCAGCCCGCCCAGGGCCGTCCGCTCCTGCGAGGTGGCCTGCTGCCGGTCGCGCTCGATCAGGGATTCCAGCGCCCGCTGCATGTTCCGCTGCACCTCGCGCTTGCGGTCGTTGATAAGGTTCGAAAATTGCGGAATTTCAGCGGATACGCGGTAAAGCGAGTCCGTAATCATGCCAAACTGCCCGGCGATGTTGCGCTGCCGGCGCGCCTGGTCAATGAAACCGGGACTGTTGGATGCAAGGTCAGCCGTACGCCGCGTCACATCCTCCTGCTCGTCGGAAAGGAGCAGCATCGTATCCAGGATGTACCGCAGGGCCTGCATGTTGATGCTGATGGCCTGCTGCTGCATCTGAGAGCGCATATCGGACATCGACTGCGCCATCTGGCGCATCTGCGTACTCATGTCCTGTTGCTGCTGCCGGATGTCAGATGGATCCGCCTGTCCATCCTCCATCTGCTCAATGTTCTCCTGAAGGCCGCGGTCCAGCTCTTCCATCTGCTCCCGCATCTCCTCACTCATCTGCTGCATCTGCTCCATGCGCCGCTGCGGGCTTTTTTCCGGCATTTGACGGATCTTGTCGGAAAGATCCTGCATCTGCTCACGGATCTGCTCCTGCTGGCGGACCTGCTCTTCGCCAAATTCTTCCTGCCCGGAGAGCGCCTCCTCCTGCGCAGCCAGGTCATCCAGAAGCTTGGACATCCGGTCCAGGTCCGCATCCAGACGAAGCGACTTGAACAGCTCCAGCGTGCGCTCCAGCCGCTCCCGGTAGCGCTCCTCATTGAACTGGATCTGATCAAGCTGCTCACGAAGCTGGCTCTGGTCCATCTGGCTCAGGTTCTCCTGCATCTGCTCAAGCAGCTTCAGGATCTCCGGATCATCGATCTCACTCATGAGATCCTGCAGTTCGCGATAGCGCTCCATGGTGTCCTCGGACATCAGCCCCTGCTCTTCCATGTCGCGCGTTAGCTCCTCGAAATCCTTGCGAAGTTCATCGATCTGCTGCTCAATGTCACTGCGCTGTTCACGGATATCATCGATAAGCTGGGATTGCTCCCACTCCTCGTCCGGCCGCGTCCGGATCTCCTCGCGCAGCCGCTCCAGGTCCTGCTGCATGCGCCGGTACGATTCCTCCACCTCGGAAAAACGGCTTTCTATCTGTTCCTCCTGCTCATCCTGGTCGAAGAAGCGTGAGGCCAGCGAAGGGATTTCAATGATGTGGGTGGATGACCGGGTGGTCTGGTAACCGTCGAATTCGTTGTTGTCGGTGATCTCGATCCAGTACTCGAGGCGGTCCATGGCCCCCAGGTTCATGCGGCTTACATCCCAGTCGTATTCGGCAAGTCCCCGTAAGCGTCCGGGCACCGGAAGGTCTGCCGATCCCTCCACCGGAACGTTCACAAACGCCTTGTGCAGCCGGTATTTCAGGCGAACAGCCGTAAAACCGAAATCGTCCTCGTATTCGTAGAGCAACGGCAGCGATCCGGTTACGAAATCGTTGATGCGCGATTCGGGACTCAGTATTTCAACAAACGGCGGCTGATCAGCGGTGACCGAAAGGCGGAACCGGAATGGATTGCTGTTTTCCAGCCCGAATTCGTCACGCATCACAAAATGGTACCGCTCGTCGGAAAGCGCGGTGATGCGTTCGGTGATAAGGGAATCCGGGGAAAACGACAGGGTATCCCCGCTGTTCTCGGCGATCATGTGCAGTTCTTGCAATGGTTTGTTTTTCCGGGCGCGGATCTCCAGCTCGGATCCGGCCACCGCATCCATCCGGTTGAACGGATACGTGAACGTTTCACTATCCAGGCCGGTGTATCCGGGTGGATGGGCCGTGACGGTCAGCTCCTGCAGCCGGGGAAGCAGTTCCACGCGCACATGGTGGAGTCCGGTGCGGAACCCGTCCATATCCACAAAGAACTCGGCATCCTCAAACAGCTCGGTCTCACGTGACAGGAACGTCTGCTCGTCGTGGCGCACCATGCCCTGGATGCGCGGTTCGTTTTCCTGCTGCGACCGCAGTCCCAGCCGCACCTGATCGGGGACGCTGCCGGCGAACCGCACCGCAACCTGGAAGGAGGAACCCTGCTCAATGGTCGTATCGCCCGGCGATACAGAGAATTCAAACGGTATCGGCCGCTGATACGATACCCAAAAGGTGCTGCTGCGGTAAAACGCATCACCGGCCCAGAGCAGCACGCCGGCAAGCAGGAAAATACCGGCAATGGAAGTAAAGATTGAGTATTTCCGCATGGTGGATGCGGGATGCCGGTCGCGGTAGCGCTGCAGCCTTCCCTCCGGATTTTCCGAGGCGATCTGAGTGAGGTTCTGCCGGACCGCCGCATCCGTCAGTCCGGAATCGACCGGGTAGCGGCTGTGGGACAGATCCAGTATGTGACGTATTCCCGGCAGCCCGATCTCATCGGCAGCGCTGCGGTAAAATGCAGTAAAAGGAGGAATGGTTATGCGCTGGCGGATCAGCCACACCGCAACCAGGCTGCCGCCAATCGCAGCTATCCAGAAAACGGATTTGACAACAGGGGAGAGGAACAGCACCTGCTCCAGCAGCACAAAAACGACAAGCACCGCCAGCAGTGCCGAAAAGCCACCCGCGGCCATTGCTGTACGGAATCGCCGGCGCAGTGCCTGGTGACAATTGCGTAACAGCTTTTCAATGGTCTCAATGTGCAGGTCCTGCTTCATAAAAAGTGATGCAATGTGTCAGTTGTGGTGGTGGATGCGTCCGGCTGCCCGGTATTCCGGCGTCCCGGCTGCAAACTGTGAGAACGTAGCCCTTCGGCTATGTCCTGCCGGAGATCTTTCGCCAAAAGACCGTTACCCAATGGTTACGTTGTTTCATGCGGGTTAGTATGCCGATAACCGTCACAGGTCATCCAGTGTTCCCGCCCAGGCAACAGATGGACGCTGAGGCGTTTCACCCAGCGTTACCAGCTCATGATGAGGATCGTGTTCCAGGAACAGCAGAATATTCTCGCGGATGCATCGCGAGAAGACGCGTTTTTTGTCTTCAAGCGTGAGCAGCGGACGCGTGTCAAAGCCCATTACCCAGGGCAGCGGAAGATGCGAGGTGGTAGGCAGCAGGTCAGCCGCAAAGAGCAGCTTGCGATTGCCGTCGATCAGCAACGGGAGCTGCTGTCCGGGCGTGTGCCCCTCCACCACAACAATCTCAAACCCGGGTTCATAGACATGCCCGTCATCCACCAGCTGGATCTGCCCGGATTCCCGGAGCGGCTCAATGTTCTCCGGCAGAAAACTGGAGCTTTCCCGTTCGTTGGGATGCAGCACATTGTCCCACTGTGCCGTGTGGACCCAATGCGGTGCCTTCGGGAAAGTCAGTTCCGGCTGACCGTCGTCGCCATGCCTGACCGCTCCGCCGCAATGGTCGAAATGAAGATGCGTAAAGACCACATCGGTGATGTCGGAGGTTCGGAAGCCATGGTATTCAAGCGACGACTCCAGCGTGTAGCCGGAGAAATCCAGCCCGTAAATCTTTTCAAACTTCACATCGAACTTGTGCCCGATGCCCGAATCGATCAGGTACACACGTCCCGTTGCCGCCGAATGGACCAGCATGACCCGCGCGGTGAGCAGGACCCGGTTGCGCTCATCGCATTCCAGCAGCCGCGACCATAGCGTTTTCGGAACTACCCCGAACATCGAACCGCCATCCAGCAGGAACGTCCCGGTTTCCAGGGTAAAAAGACGGAAATTGCCAAATTGTGCTTTGCTCAGTGCCATTATGCCAACCGTATGTTTTTTTTGCAGCTTGTGATTTCCAGTATCATCTGTTTATATTTTTTGATTCAATAGGTCAGATAAAATGTCCATGACGATTATATTCATGCTCCTGTGTGACGGGGAGCCGTCATGGCCATTTCATGTCACGTAACCATTGCGCCACCCGCCGGTCGGATAAGCCCGGATCTGCAACCATGTCCGGTCAACCCCGGCGCAGCCTCGATGCAACCCTGCCGGAAAAGGCCGGTTCCGTCAGAAACAATCCTCACAGTTTCTTGAGAAGGTCCGACAGAAACACGCGCACCTGGTTCAAATCCTGTGCCACTTCCACGGGCAGGGGAGCAGATTCTTCCTTATCTTTGCCGCGGGAACCTTTTTTTTGTTCCTTCAGCACCTTGCGGGCACCGGCCGTGGAGTATTTTTTCTGCTGGATGAGTTCCTTTAGGGTCAGGACCACCTGAATCTCATTATCTTTGTAGACCCGTTTCCCGGCCCGGTTTTTGACCGGTGACAATTCGGGGAAAAGCGTCTCCCAGTATCTGAGAACATGCGGTTCCACCCCGGTCAGTTTGGAAACCTCCCCAATGGTGTAGTAGAGTTTATTCATTTTTCAGATATTTGTGGGTACGGTAACATCCATAATAGCAATTTAACAAGAACAAATTTTGGTGAAAAATACAACAGGGACAAATCCCGATGTCAGTGTGGTTGTACCGCTTCTCAACGAAGTCGATTCGCTTGAGGAACTGACGGACCGCATCCACCAGGCCCTTTCCGGGGAATGGACGTACGAGGTGATTCTTGTGGATGACGGATCGGATGACGGGTCGTGGGAGAAAATCCGGAAACTGTCGGATAAAACACCGAATATCAGGGGGATACGGTTTCGCAGAAACTACGGCAAGAGTCCCGCCCTGCAGCAGGGGTTCCGCAAGGCGCGCGGCCGGTTCATCGCCACCATGGATGCCGACCTTCAGGATGATCCCGCCGAGGTGCCGCACATGATCCGCATGATCGAGGAGCAGGGTCTGGATCTGGTGAGCGGATGGAAAAAGGTGCGCTACGACCCCATCAGCAAGACCATCCCGTCGCGGTTTTTCAACTACGTGACCTCACTGACGACCGGCATCAAGATTCACGACTTCAACTGCGGACTCAAAGTATACCGAGCCGAGGTGGTACGGCACCTGACGCTTTACGGCGAACTGCACCGCTATATCCCGTACCTGGCCAAGCAGCAGGGCTTCAGCCGCATCGACGAAAAAGTGGTGCAGCACCATGCCCGCAAGCACGGCGTGCCTAAATTTGGCCTGTCCCGGTTCATCAAAGGGTTCCTGGACCTGCTTACACTGCTTTTCCTGGGCCACTACATGAAACGGCCAATGCACTTTTTCGGGGGAATCGGAACCCTGTTCCTGATCATCGGAGGCGGCATCACAGCCTACCTGACCATTATGCGCCTCTTCTTCGAGGTCTACCTGACCGGACGGCCGCTCTTCCTGTTTGGCATCCTGTTCCTGATCCTGGGGGTGCAGCTTTTCGCCATCGGTTTCCTCGGTGAGATCTTCAACCAGACACGGGTGGACCAGGAAGGCGATCCCGTGAACATCAGTGATTTGTCAGGGTTTGAGGACTCAGGCACACCCTCCGGAACCAGCCGGTCCGCTACCGATCCGCAAGCGCCTGTCGCCGGTCACGCCTCCGGTCCCGATCCCCACGAACCCAAAAAGAGCGGGGCGTAGGTCCATGAGTAAAATCGCCTACGATCCGACCAAGGACAAATTCGCCCGCTGGATCCGCCGTTCGCGCCTGCTGCGCACCCTGTTCTACAAAACCCTCGACCTGTTTTTCCTGCGGAGCTGGTATGTGCGCACCGCGCTTCGCACATACTACCGCAGCCGGTTCGCGACGCAAAGCAGGTGGGATATCCTCGATGCCGGCAGCGGCTTCGGACAGTACGACCGTTTCATGCTGCGTTCGTTCCCCAACGCGGTGATCCACGCCGTGGATGTCAAGGAGGACTACCTGCAGGATTGCCGCTACTATTTTGAAAAAGAGATCACCCGTGGACGCATCCGGTTCGAGACGCACGATCTGGTCACGGACGACCTTCCACCCGGATCATTCGACCTGGCCCTGTGTGTGGATGTGCTCGAACACATCGAAGACGACACCGGCGTTATGCGCCGCATCCGGATGGCTCTGCGTCCCGGTGGCATCTTCATCATGCACTCCCCGTCCCACTTCTCCGAAGAAGATGCCGGGGAGGATGAGTTTTTTGTGGATGAACACGCCCGTGCGGGCTATTCCAAAGAGGAGCTGTCGGAGAAAATGAAAAAGGCAGGGCTGGAGCCGGTCTCCCTGCGCTACTCCTACGGCAAGTGGGGACACCGCGCCTGGGTGACGCTCATCAAGGTGCCCATGCTCTGGTTCACCCGGTTCGGCATGGTCACACTGCTGTGGCTGCCGTTTTACTATCTGCTGACCCTGCCGCCCGGTCTGGTGATGATGGGAATGGACCGGCGTGCCGACAACGAGCGCGGGACCGGGATCCTCGGCATTGGCCGCAAATCCTGAGGATGGAAAGAATTACGGCCGGCTTGTGCATCCTCCAAAAGATTGACCCCCACCGGATATAATAAAAGCCCGGCGTTCCGAAGAAGACCGGGCTTTTGCGTACCGCGTACGGGATTCGAACCCGTGCTACCGCCGTGAAAGGGCGGCGTCCTAGACCCCTAGACGAACGCGGCTTTGTATGGGAGCCCAATGGGAATTGAACCCACGGCCTCCAGGGCCACAACCTGGCGCTCTAACCAACTGAGCTATGGGCTCCGTGATCGACAACAAAATATGAAAACGTTGAGAAAGTACCGCGTACGGGATTCGAACCCGTGCTACCGCCGTGAAAGGGCGGCGTCCTAGGCCTCTAGACGAACGCGGCATTGTAAACTGGGTGAAGAGGCGACAGGCGGATTCGAACCGCCGTACGAGGTTTTGCAGACCTCTGCCTAGCCACTCGGCCATGTCGCCAATCTCAAAAACGGTGTACGCCCGACAGGACTCGAACCTGTAACCTACTGCTTAGAAGGCAGTTGCTCTATCCGGTTGAGCTACGGGCGCCTGTCGGATACCTCCGTAACGTTTATGGCAGACCTGCAGATATCCTGGAATTCCTGATTTCAGTATCTGCGGATCTTTCAGTAACGGTTTGTGTATCCAAAAAGTCGGGGCGACAGGATTTGAACCTGCGACCCTCTGCTCCCAAAGCAGATGCGCTACCGGGCTGCGCTACGCCCCGATCATTTTCTCAACCGAATTAGCCCATGTCGTTGGTGCCGATCGCTACATTCTATCACTAATACAAAGAACGGTTGCCTTGCTGTGCTTTTTCAAAATACGAATTCCTGAAGTAACCTGTTGCGTATGTGAATTCTACTTCAGCAAAGACACCAAAGATAAGTGAAAAGGGGGAGGAAATCAATCTGATTGTGTCCGAATTTATCTGCTTACTTGTAAAAGTTCTTTTCAAAGGCGCTGACACGGTTTCTTCCCAGGATATGGATCAGGACAAAAGAGTGCATAAGACCGGTGCCGTATCCACATAACTGTACAAAACTGGCCGGCGGGACCAGAACTGATGCCCCGATATCACCGGTCGACCGGAACCCGTCAATGAAAAGGATTACGGCAAGGATGCCGACCGGATACCACAGTAACCCTTGAGCCCCAACCAGCAGCGACACCAGTGCTGCTAAAAGGTACAGCACGAACAGGGAAGGCAGTAAATGGACCGGTTTCATGGTGCCGGGATGCAGCCGGTTCAGAACCACACGTGCCATGCCGGAATTGTAGACCTGCTTGAAGAATTTCTTCAAATCGGTGCGCCGCTTGTGATAGACCCAGGCATCCTCAATCAGCGCCGACCGATAGCCGGCTTGCATAAGCCGCATGCTAAGGTCCAGATCCTCGCCAAAGCGCAAACCTGAAAACCCTCCGACATCGAGAAATGCGGCTTTCCGCACACCCTTGTTGAAGCTGCGCGGATAGTACTTGTCGAGCTTTCGGCGCCCGCCCCGGATCCCGCCAGTGGTCAGAAAAGAGGTCATGGCATAGTCGATCGCCTTCTGAGTTGCCGAGAACTCCGCGGCCGCGCGGTCAGGCCCGCCGAAAAAGTCAATGGACGTATCCTCCAGCGCCCTGTCCACCGCCTCGAAATACCCATGCGGTATGATGCAGTCCGAGTCGAAAAACAAAAGCCATTCACCGCGGGCAGATTTGGAACCCGCGTTGCGCGCCGCTGCCGGACCGGCATTCTCCTGGAACTGGTACCTGAGCTCAAGATCCCCGGAAAATGCCTTGCAAATCTCATCCGAGCGAACTGACGAACCATCCTCCACCACGATGACCTCCCAGTTTGCCGGATTATTTTTCGAAGTCGCCTGGCTGTCCTTCACCGCTTCATTGTCCTGCACCGCCCGGCTGTCCCGTAGCGCTGCCTTTTCCCGTGTCGCTTCACGGTCCCGTGCCCCTGCTGCCTTTTTTAAGCTGACAAGACTCTCGAGAAGCTCCCGGAGCTCGTCCGGACGGTTGTACACCGGTATTATGATGGAATATCGTATGGTCATCAACACCTTATATTCTGTAATATCCTGAACAATCTTTGCACCGGTAATGTTAGGAAATCATGGCATGAGTTGCATAGCAGATTGTGACAGATTGTGTGGCACTACCTTCACAGAAAACAAAACCTGACCTGCATAATGAATAAGGCGATAATTCTCTGCATTCTTACACTTTGTATTTCCATTTTTCCTGCGCTGACCCAGCTGGGCGCACAGGAAATAAGGTTCTGGTATTCGCCTGAAACGGAACAGTTTGCGGCTGACCAGTTCCGGACCGACCTTCTGCGCGGGGACAGCGGCACCAGCATTCGTATCCGTGACGGGGAACTCATCTTCGGTGACGGCACAGCCATGGTTTCCGGGTTCCGTCACGCATCCATAAGCGAAGACCGGTCATTTGTCGGCGTCCTTTTTGTGAGAGGCGATCAGGTGGCGGCAGAGATCTACCGGTCCGACGGATCCCTGTTGCATCGCATCAGCCGCATTGCCGGCTACGACCCTGGTGATCCCTCCATCCATCTGTACATGCTCAACAACGGAAGTTTTGTCTATCGCGACAATATCGCCTCATTTACCTATTATGATGAGCGCGGAGAGGAAATTTTCCAGATTTTCAACAGTGCCGGCAGCCCGGAAGGAGAAGCCATTTCGGAATTTGCAAGCACACCGTTCGGACACCGGATGGTCGCATTCAACCCGCGGATTTTCTTCGGCGAACAGATTGGCTCACGCATCAGGGACATCCGCTCCGGGGATGAGGGCCGTACGCTCACTCAATCCCGGAACAGAAGCATCCGGTCGGTTCGGATGCATCCCTCGGGCCGGCTGATGCTGGCCCACCTTCTGGATGAGTCCAGTGACCGGAATTACGCACTGGTGCTGTCGGTTCGGGGAGATATCCTGGCGGATATCGACTACGAAGACAACGAAATAGAGGAGATCGTTCTGAGTCCATGCGCCCGGTATGTCACAAGCCGTGCTTCCGGCAGGGCCATGGTGCATGAAGTGGCCGGCGGGGAACGGCTTGGCAGCGCCAGTTTCCGGGAACGCGTACAGGTGGCCTCGTGGATGCCCGATGGCAAACTGGCAGTACTGACCGGAAACCGAAACAACGACCGCCTGGAAAATATCAGGATGCATGTCATCGATGTGCGGCAAAGGCGGGTCGTCCGTGAAGAAACAGGCCTTACCGTGCACACATCTCCTCATTTCCCGCTTTCGCTGCAGTACGAAAGTAACGCGACATATCGCCTTCAAGGCACCAACAGAGAGCTGATCATCCGTCATTCACTTTGAAGATTACGGACCACTTTGCAGAGTCCTGCTGCAGTTGCCGTCGGACCGATTCCGTGAGCCTTGCTTCAGACGAACTCCGCTTCAGAGGAGCAGGGTGGATGGATACACCGGTATGGGATATCCACTGCATGATGGGATACCCCCGCTATGAGATTATGAGATGCACCCGGGATACGGGGATATCCTCACATTGGAGGAGTATCCACAAAGAGTGCATTCGGGATCAATTTCGGGATTCTTCCGGGAAATTTTCACGTGACGCCCGTTTATCTGCGTCATCTCCCGGTTTTTTAACCTGCTTTTCCGGGACTTTCCAGTCAAAGGCCAGCCCGTCACGAGATTGGTTCATCTTTATGCGAATGACCGATCCCTCTTCTTTTGCAGCTCCCAGGATCTCCTCGGCAAGCGGGTCTTCAACATATTTCTGGATGGCCCGCTTGAGGGGACGCGCTCCGAATTTCTGGTCAAATCCCTTATCCGCAAGAAACTCCTTGGCACCCTTGGTGATATCAACCTTGTAACCAAGATTCTCAATGCGTGCGAACAGCTCTTCGGCCAGGTTGTCGATAATCTTGAAGATGTCGGATTTCTCCAGCGGCTTGAACACGATCACATCATCGACACGGTTCAGAAACTCCGGATTGAATACTTTGTTCAGAGCATCCTGGATGGTGGTTTTCATCTTAGCATAATCGAAGGTGGCATCTGTGCTCGCGAAGCCGATGCCGCGACCCATGTTCTTGATGTCACGCGCTCCGATGTTCGAGGTCATGATGATAATGGTATTGCGGAAATCGACCTTGCGCCCAAGACTGTCAGTTAATACACCGTCATCCAGTACCTGCAGCAACAGGTTGAATACGTCCGGGTGTGCTTTCTCGATCTCGTCGAGCAGAACCACACTATAGGGCTTGCGGCGAACTTTTTCGGTCAGAATACCGCCCTCTTCGTAGCCGACATAGCCGGGAGGTGCTCCCACGAGTCGTGAGACCGAGAATTTTTCCATGTATTCACTCATATCCACACGGATGAGCGCATCGGTGGAATCGAAGAGGTACTTGGACATGACCTTGGCCAGCTCGGTCTTTCCGACACCGGTAGGACCCAGGAAAATGAACGATCCAATCGGACGGAACGGATCTTTCAGACCGGCACGGGTGCGTTGGATAGCCTTGCTCAGCTTGAGGATGGCCTCCTCCTGCCCGATGACACTGGAGGAAAGCTCTTCTTTCATCTTGAGCAGCTTCTGGCCTTCACTCTGAGCAATTTTGTTGACCGGGATGCCGGTGATCATGGCCACTACCGTCGCCACATCCGATTCGTTGACGTCATGGATTATCTTCTCACACTCTTTTTCCCATTCCCGCTGCTCGCGCTCCAGTTCCTCAATGAGCTTCTTTTCGGTGTCACGCAGACGGGCAGCATCCTCAAACCGCTGCTTTTTGACCATGTTGTTCTTTTCTGCGCTGGTAAGTTCAATATCATCCTCCAGCTTCACGATATGATCCGGGACGGTGATATTGGAAAGGTGAACCCGCGCACCGGCCTCATCCAGGGCATCAATGGCTTTGTCCGGCAGGAAACGGTCGGTGATGTACCGGTCGGTGATGGTGACACATGCACGGATGGCCTCATCGGTGTAGCGCACATTGTGGTGCTTCTCGTACTTGCCCTTGATCTGATTGAGGATGGTGATGGTCTCCTCGGGCGTGGTCGCATCCACCATGATTTTCTGGAAACGGCGCTCGAGGGCACCGTCCTTTTCGATGTACTGGCGATATTCGTTCAGCGTGGTGGCGCCGATAGCCTGAACATCACCGCGCGCCAGAGCCGGTTTAAGCATGTTGGATGCGTCAAGCGACCCGCTGGCGCCGCCAGCCCCCACAATGGTGTGCAGCTCGTCGATAAAGAGGATGATATCCGGCGTTTTTTCAAGTTCGTTCATCACCGCTTTCATGCGCTCCTCGAACTGGCCGCGATACTTCGTACCGGCTACCAGTGCAGCAAGGTCCAGCGCGACCACACGCTTGTCGTAAAGCACGCGCGAAACTTTGCGCTTGATGATGCGCAGGGCCAGGCCTTCGGCAATCGCCGTTTTACCTACGCCAGGCTCGCCGATGAGCACCGGATTGTTCTTTTTGCGCCGGCTCAGGACCTGGGCAACCCGCTCAATTTCCTTTTCCCGTCCGACAATGGGGTCGAGCTTGTCTTCTTCAGCCAGCTTGGTAAGATCCCGGCCGAAGTTGTCAAGTACAGGAGTTTTGGTCTTTTCCATTTTTCGTTCTCTTGCGCTACCGGATGATTTGGGGTTTCGTGATGGAGGTGCTTCGCTGGCACGGGTCTGGGACACGTCCGACTTCGGAGCCTGTCCGGAGACGATCAGATCCAGATCCTCTCTGACGGCATCGTATGTGATATTGAACTGGTGCAGTATCTGTGCGGCGATATTTTCGTCATCGCGCAGCAGCGACAGCAGCAAATGCTCGGTTCCGATCGTGTCGCTTTTATACAGCTTAGCTTCCAGATACGTGATGCGCAGCACTTTCTCGGCCTGCTTGGTCAGCGGGATGTTGCCCACCGTGACCGCCGAACCTGTCCCGCGTACGGTCTCCTCGATTGTTTTTTTCAACTTGTACAGATCGCAGCGCAGATTCTTCAATATCTTGATAGCTATGCCGTCACCAAGGCGCAACAGGCCAAGGATCAGATGCTCTGTCCCGATGTAATCATGCCCCAGCCGCAACGCTTCTTCACGGCTGAATTGTATGACATCACGTACTCTGTTTGAAAAATTGCCTTCCATATAACTATTGTGGGGAATCCAAATTCGAATTGCGCTTTCACCAACGGAGACTATAACCGCAACGGCCTCGTCAACGTTCGAAAACAGTAACGAATGTAGGCCGGGCTTAGTGTAAATGCAAGTACCCTTTGCACTTTGACAACCGAATCAGATCACCCCGTGCCCGGGGCGGTAACAGGCACCCTCAGAAAAGGGCCTTGCCAGTCATCTCCTCAGGTTGCGGAAGGTCCATTAGCTTGAGCAGAGAAGGGGCGACATCGGCCAGGATCCCGTCCTGAGTGGATGTAACATCCGGTTCGTTGATCACGATGAAAGGCACCCGCGCCGTGGTGTGCGCCGTATGCGCACTGCCGTCGATTTCTTTCATACGGTCGGCATTGCCATGGTCGGCAATTACGATGGTCTTGTACCCGCTGTTGTTGGCCGCTTCGACAACCTGCTTCATGCACTGGTCCACCGTCTCGACAGCCTTGACCGTGGCATCGAAATCACCGGTGTGTCCGACCATGTCGGGGTTGGCATAATTCAGGATGATCATGTCGTACGTGCCACTCTCAAGTAGCTTGACCAGTTCCTCTGTAAGCTCCGGAGCGCTCATCTCAGGCTGATGATCATAGGTCGGCACCTTGGGGCTGGGGATCAGCTTGCGGTCCTCTCCCTCGTTGGGTTCCTCCACACCGCCGTTGAAGAAATAGGTCACGTGCGGATATTTTTCCGTCTCGGCAATGCGAAGCTGCTTAAGTCCTTGTTCAGAAACCACTTCTCCGAGCGTATTGACCAGCGACAGGGGGGGATAGGCTACCTGGACGTTGGTGTAGCGCTTGTCGTACTGCGTAAAGCAGACATAGTGAAGGTCCAGGTCTTTTTCCACTTCAAACCCGTCGAACTCCTGATCCGTAAGGGCAGATGTGATTTGCCGGGCCCTGTCACCGCGGATGTTGTAGAAAATGACGGGGTCTCCCTTCTGCAACCGGGAAGCCGGACTCTCATCCAGCAACACCGGGTTGATGAATTCGTCGGTAACACCTTCTTCATAGGATGCCTTGACTGCATCGAGCGGATCAGTGGCCTTGCGGCCTTTGCCGCGCACCAGCAGATCATAGGCCAGTTGGGTGCGCTCCCAGCGCCGGTCGCGGTCCATAGCGTAATAACGTCCGACAATCGAAGCCAGCTTGCCCGCACCGATCTCGTCGGCACGCTCGCGGAACTCGGTGACATAGCGCGCTCCGCCGTGAGGAGAGGTATCACGTCCATCAGTGAACGCATGAACGTAGATGTTGTCGATTCCCTGATCCTTGAAAAAACGCAGCAGGGCATATACATGCTCATTGTGGCTGTGTACGCCTCCATCCGAAAAAAGACCCATGATGTGGACCTTGCCGGCCCTGCGCGCCTGATCCGCAGCAGCCAGGAGCGCTTCGTTCTTGAAAAAACCGCCTTCCTTTATGTCCTTGTTCACCCGTGTGAGCTCCTGCCAGACAATGCGCCCGGCACCGATGTTGAGGTGACCTACCTCCGAGTTGCCGAACTGTCCTTCCGGCAGGCCTACATCAAGACCGGAAGCACTGAGGGTGGAATTGGGATATTTTTCCAGCAGGGAGTCGAAGAACGGGGTCTTGGCCGCTTTGATGGCACTTACCGAGTCGTCATCGGAAATGCCGTAACCGTCAAGAATTGCAAGAAGGGCTTTTGCCATGGGTGTGCGTATTTGTGCGTCAGGGCCGGGACAGTCACACCCGGGTGACGTCATGAATATGTATAACCAAAAATGAAAAGTGTGCCGGGGGACCGGCACGGGTATAAATCAGAAAGCTGTATCACTGCAGTACCCAACGGTATCCGTATAAAAATGCTGCCCGGCAGTGATAGCAGTTGATGCTTCCGGCAGCCCCGTGAAGCGTGAGGCGGCCGTGCCCCGGTGTTATCCGAGATTGTTGACGTGCTTCACAAGACTGGATTTGCGGTTGGCAGCCGTGTTCTTGTGGACAATTCCCTTGGTAGTCATTCTGTCAATGTAGGAGACCGCGCCCTTGAGCAGCTTTTCGGCCTGCTCTTTATCCTGCGCCTCCATGACACTTCGGGTCAGGCTTCGCATGCGGGATCGTTTTTCACGGTTTGCCAGACGTAGCTTGGCAGATTGACGTGCTCGTTTTTCAGCTGATTTATGTTGAGGCATGGTAAGTTACAAGAAAAACATTCTGAGTTTCGAATTATAAATTTTGCAGAGAACCCAAATTTATGACTTAATCAGACTTTTTACAAGATTATTTTGCAAAAAAATGATATAAGGCATAAATTACCCAACATTTTGAAAATGCATAAAACCAGCGTCAGGTATAACGGAAAAGATCATTGATCATAGTAATAGATGGTCCGGCAGGCGCCGGAAAAAGTACCACAGCCAAGGAAGTTGCCCGTCGCACCGGCTTTGATTATGTCGACAGCGGGGCCATGTACCGGGGTTTTACGTACCTCTATCTCCAATATGATCAGGACCGCACCCGGCTCATTGAAATACTGGACAACCACGGTCTTCGTTTTGAGTTTCATGTAACGGAGGCCCGTGTCTTTCACGGCGAAACAGATATCACCGATGATATCCGGTCTGACAGCGTAAACAGCCGGGTCAGTGAAGTAGCTGCCATGGAAGAAGTAAGAAACACGGTACGTCAGCTCCTTCGCGATGTTTCGGAAGACAGCGATGTTGTCCTGGAAGGAAGAGATCTGGGAACTGTCGTTTTTCCGGACGCTGATCTCAAGTTCTTTCTCACAGCAGATCCCGGGGCACGTGCCCGGCGCAGATATGATGAACGCATCCGCAAGGGGGAACAGGTTTCCCTGGAACAGGTGCGGGAAAATGTGGAAACAAGGGATCGCATCGACTCGACACGCGATATCGCCCCCCTGAAAAAGGCTGATGATGCCGTGGAAATCGATTCCACGTCCCTCACTTTTGAGGAGCAGGTAACAAGAATTTTGAAGTACATCCGTAATAGATCTACAGCAGCACAAGGCAGCATAAGTTAACCTAAACCAGAACCATAATCCCCTGACACAGAGTACCGGTCAGGCGGCAAACAGAAACAAAGGATATCTAAATGACCGATGAAGTAAAGAAAGACCTCGAAAAAGAAGAACAGAAAGATCAAGCGGCAGCCGCAGCAAACGAAGAGGTAAGAGAGCAGGCCGCTGAAAACGAAACCGCCGCTGAGGAGAAGAAAAAGGAATCCGCCGTCACGGAGGAAGAGAAGCCGGAGGAGTCCACAGTGGAAAAAGCGGAAGAAGAGACGCCGGAACCCGCCGATAAGACCACCAAGGCCGATCCTGCCGAAGAACAGTTTACCGAAGAGGCCGCTCCGGAAGAAGCGGCAGCAGCGGAGTCCCCAGGAGAGGAAGCCGCAAAGGAGGAAACTCCCGTAGAACAACCCGCTCCGGAAGAAGCAGCATCCGTGGAAGCGCAGCCCGCCGAAGAGCCGAAGGAAGAAGAATACAAGCTCCCCTCGTTTAGCGGTGAAGTAGGAGAAAAAGTGTACAGGATGGAAGAACTCGAAGAGGCTTCCGAAGAGTATGACGATGACCGGTTCAATCAAATGGTCAAAATGTATGAGGGCACGCTCACCGCGTTTTCCGAAAAAGAGATTGTCACCGGTCGCGTACTCTCAATGGATGAGAAATACGTCATCGTGGATATCGGATTCAAGTCCGAGGGAATCGTACCGCTGAACGAATTCAAGAATCCGGATCAGCTTAGCATCGGCGACGAAATCGAAGTGTTTCTCGACAAGGTGGAAGACCGTGACGGGCAGCTTGTCCTTTCCCGCCGCAAAGCCGACTCACTGCGCGTATGGCAGGATATTGAAGATGCGCACACCTCCGAAAAAATCATTGAAGGTTACATCAAACGCCGGATCAAGGGCGGAATGGTTGTGGATATCAATGGTATCGACGCGTTCCTTCCCGGTTCGCAGATCGATGTGCGCCCGGTCCGCGACTTCGATGCCTATGTAGGCAAGACCATGGAATTCATGGTGGTCAAACTCAACATGTCCAGCGAAAACGTGGTCGTTTCGCACCGTGCGCTCGTTGAATCCGATCTGGAAGAGCAGCGCGAGCAGATCCTGGCAAGCATGGAGCCCGGACAGATTCTTGAAGGCGTGGTCAAGAACATCACCGACTTCGGCGTGTTTATCGACCTTGGCGGTGTGGACGGACTCCTGCACATCACCGACCTTTCATGGGGACGTGTGGAACACCCCTCCGAGATCGTCCGGCTGGACCAGCGCCTGAACGTGGTCGTCCTGGAATTCGATGAGGAGCGCAAGCGGATATCGCTTGGCCTCAAGCAGCTTCAGCCGCATCCGTGGGATGAGATCGCCCAGAAGTACCCCGAAAAAATCCAGGTTCAGGGCAAGGTGGTTTCCATCGCCGATTACGGTGCCTTTATCGAACTGGAGAAAGGGGTTGAGGGACTGGTCCACATCAGCGAGATGTCATGGACGCAGCATATCAAGCATCCTTCCCAGCTGGTAGAAAAAAACCAGGTGATCGAATGCGTGGTGCTCAACATCAACAAGGACGAACGCAAGGTCTCGCTTGGTGTCAAACAATTGCAATCGGATCCATGGGAAGATCTCCTGGAACGTTACCCGGTCGGATCGAAGCACAAGGGTGTGGTCCGCAACCTTACCAACTTTGGTGTGTTTGTGGAGCTTGAGCCCGGAATCGACGGTCTCGTCCACATCTCCGACATGAGCTGGACCGACAAGGTGAACCATCCCAGCGAAGTCGTAAACAAAGGCGATGAGCTGGAGGTCGTTATCCTTTCGGTTGATTTCGACAACCGCCGGATCTCTCTTGGTCACAAGCAGGTCCAGGATAATCCGTGGGAAAAATACGCTGTGGAATACACCGTTGGCAATGAGACCGATGCCGTTGTGAGCCGTGTAACCGACAGAGGCGTATTTGCCAAACTCCCGCTGGGCGTTGAAGCGTTCATGCCAGCTCGGGAAGCCGAGCACGGAGACAACCTCGCTGAATCGTACAAGGAAGGTGACGAGCTGAAAGTGGTTGTCACTGAATTTGATGAAAACAGCAAAAGTGTTATCGTCAGCCAGAATAAAATCGGCAAAATGGACAAAAAGAAAGAAGCAGCTGCCAAAAAGAAAGAGCAGCAGGCTGCCTCAGCCACGTCGGGTGCTTTGACACTCGGCGAGATGTCCGGATTGCAGGATCTGAAGGAAAAACTTCAGAAAATGGAAAGTGATCAGAATCAGGTAAAAGAGGAAGATCAAAAGAAAGATGACAAGAAAGAAAGCGACGATAACAAGGAAAGCTGATATTCAGCGTTACCACTGATACAGATGGTTTTTGAAAAGGAGGCATGATATCCATCATGCCTCCTTTTTCTTTGTGCGCCCGGCAGGGCGCATCCGCCTCGATGTTGTCACCAGATTTTTTTCAGGATAACTAACACAGATACACATGAATCTAAAAATGCCGGAAACCGCATCGGCATCCGAGACCCTGGAGTTTCTGAAGAGAACATTGCAGGATATCGTGCCGGAAAGTGAGCTGGCCTTCAAGGCAGAAATCGCATACGAGATAAACCGGCTCAAGAAAGAGAAAAACGCCGTCATTCTCGGACATAACTACATGGAGCCGGCCCTGTTCTACAGCATCCCGGATCATGTGGGAGACTCTCTTGGACTTGCACGGATCGCTGCCGAAACAGATGCCGATCGCATCGTGTTTTGTGGTGTCCGTTTCATGGCGGAAACCGCCAAGATACTGAATCCTGACCGTATGGTGCTGCTGCCCGCCAAGGTGGCCGGCTGCTCGCTGGCCGCAAGTATCACAGCGCAGGATGTCCGTGACCTGAAAGCACGCTACCCCGGCATCCCGGTAGTCACCTACATCAATACCTATGCTGATGTGAAGGCGGAAACCGATGTCTGCTGCACATCAAGCAATGCCGCTGATATCGTACGCAAGCTGGACACGGATTCGGTCATCTGCCTTCCTGATGAATTCCTGGCCAAAAACATTGCCCGGGAGACAGGGAAAAATGTAATCTATCCCGGCAGTGACCGCACTGGAAAGGATGACATGGTCATCTGGGACGGACGGTGTGAAGTACACGATAAATTCACCGTGGAGGATATCCGAAATGCACGGAGCCAGTTTCCCGATACCGTGGTAGTCGCCCACCCGGAATGTTCGCCTGAAGTCGTGGAAGCGGCCGATTACAGCGGATCCACTACGGCGATGACACGATTTGTAAGGGAATCCGATGCCAGGCGTTTCCTGATATTGACCGAATGTGCCATGGGGGACAATATTGCGGCTGAAAACCCGGACAAGGAGATGCTCAGGATGTGCAGCATCCGCTGTCCCCATATGAATGAAATCACCCTGGAAGACACCCTGACCTGCCTTCGGGAGGATATTTACCAGATTGAAGTACCCGAAGACATTCGGGTAAGGGCAAAGCGTTCACTGGACAGGATGCTGGAATTGAGCTGATCGCGTTGACGTTTTTCAAAAAAAAAGCCTTTCATCAGTACATGGAAGGCTTTTTTTTTGCTTGTGTGCCGCAATCCGGCAAAAGAATGGGTATGATTGCCAGGTTATTTCTCCTTGTAGAAAAACACCTTTCCATTTACAGTATCTTTACCGCTTTTAACTTTTGCGCCTGTTTCCCTGTTGTAGGTATATACAACATTCCTCATGGAGTTTAACTCTTTATCATTGGAAAAAGTAACTTCCAGTGCATCTCCACCAGGCTCAAGCTTGTTCAGCGATTCAATCAATGGTCTGAATTTTGAAGAACTTTTTTTGGTGATACGAACATCCGAGCGAGGAACAAATTTTAATTTCATTGCCATTTATTTTTACGTTAATAAAACAGTTTAACTAAATGTAGTTACAAATCCATATAAATGTCAACGATGTTGCAAAAGCAATATTATGGAACCTGAATGTTTTTTAATATGGAATTTATGATATCCTCTGTTTTTATTTCTTCCGCTTCCGCTTCGTATGTAAGTACTATTCTGTGACGTAGGATATCATATGCAACAGCCCTGATATCTTCAGGAGTAACATAGGCACGATGTTGGGTAAACGCATGTGCGCGAGCCGCAAGATTCAGATAAATCGTGCCTCTTGGTGATGCCCCGTAGTCTATAAGGCCCACAATTTTATTGATGTTGAATCTTTCGGGATATCTGGTGGCCATGATGATATTTACAATGTATTGCTCAACTTTTTCATCCATGTAAATTTCATTCAAAACCTTTCTGGCCTCGAGAATGGTGTACGGGCTGACCACCGGTTTGAGCGTTTGGGGCCTGACGGTCCTGGCCATTCTGCGCATGATCGCCATCTCCTCCTCTTCAGTGGGATAGTCAATATGGATTTTCATCATGAAACGATCTACCTGTGCTTCAGGAAGAGGGTACGTTCCTTCCTGTTCCACCGGGTTCTGAGTGGCAAGCACAAGAAAGGGATTGTCCAGCAGAAACGTTTCCTCACCAATGGTGACCTGCCGCTCCTGCATGGCCTCGAGCAGTGCGCTTTGCACCTTGGCTGGTGATCGGTTGATCTCATCCGCCAAAATGATGTTGGAAAAAACCGGACCCTTTCTAACCGTGAACTCCCCGGTCTTCTGATTGAAAATAAGCGTGCCCACCAGGTCGGCAGGCAACAGGTCCGGCGTGAACTGAATCCGCTGAAACCCGGTATCGATTGCCTTCGCCAGGCTGGAAATGGTCAGTGTTTTTGCCAGGCCGGGAACCCCTTCAAGCAGCACGTGGCCGTCCGACAGCAGCCCGATCAGCAAGCGATCGATCATGACCCGCTGACCTATGATTACCTTGTCCAGTTCCGTGTAAATATCCTTAATAAAATGGCTGTTCTCCTGTATCCGTTCGGTCAGGGCTCGCATATCCGGACTTCTTTGAATCATGGGATGGGTAGTAAAAGGGTGAAAAGATTTTAGATTATTGATAAAAAAGCCTGAAGTAAAAACAAACTTTTCTTAAATTCCCGCACGAATTTACAAAAAAAACAGTCACAATTTCACCATGGTTTTCCAAACCCCGGACAAGTGTGCCGTTTCAGTTTTTCGTGATTCCGATTTTCTGCAAACATAGCAGATATAGTTGAAGAGACAAAGTTTTTTAGGTACCTTGATGCTCATTTTTCACACTGTGCCAACTTCATGGAGACTTACATCTTTATCCTCTTCGCAACACTGGCCGTAGCAGCAGCCGTTGGGATGATCACCAGCCGGGATACGGTCAACAGCGCACTGTTCCTGGTCCTTAACCTGATATCGGTTGCCGGGATCTTTCTGCTGCTAAAGGCCCAGTTCCTGGCGGTAGTACAGGTCCTGGTTTACGGAGGTGCCATCATGGTGCTATTCCTGTTTGTGATCATGCTCCTGAATCTTTCTGATGAGGAACAGATGCTCAGCAAGTTCAGCGTACGCTATGCCGTTGGCTTTTTCCTGGGCGTCATCGTGCTTTCGCAGTTGCTTTATGCCATCGCCAGTGTTACCGGTACCCTTCCGCAAATCCACCCGGAAATGGAACGCATCGGCACAGTCGAGACTATTGGCGATGCCCTCTTCACCGTCTACATGCTGCCGGTCCTGGTCACAGCCATACTGCTGACCGCAGCTGTGGTAGGCGCCCTGTTGCTCGCGCAACGTAACATCAGAGGAAAGGTAGATAAATAATGGAAATGGATTGGTATCTCGGATTGTCGGCAGTCCTGTTCACCATAGGCGTCATCGGTGTACTGACGAGAAAAAACGCCATCGTGATTTTCATGTGCGCCGAACTCATGCTCAACTCCGTGAACCTGACCCTGGTCTCGTTCAGCGCCCAGCTTGGTGATGTACACGGACAGATCCTGGTCTTTTTTGCACTCTGCGTAGCCGCTGCGGAAGCCGCCGTGGGGCTGGCCATCATCATTGCCATTTACAGAAACAACCTGACGGTCGATGTGACCAAAATAAACCTGCTTCGATGGTAGCGCAGGAGCAACGCATGGTTCCCAACAACCAAAACCGGAAATAGTTTACTTTCATGGACGCATACGTTCATCTCGTACCCTGGATCGTGCTGATACCTCTGGCCGGCTTCCTGTTCAACGGGTTGCTCGGACTTTCATCCGGGTCTTTCCGGGAGCAGAAGAACCTGATCGGCGGTGTGGCAACCCTCGCCGTCTTCATCCCGTTCCTCCTGGCACTCTGGCTCTTCTTCATGATGTCCAGCGAGAGCGAAGCTGCTACCGTCAGTCTGTTCACCTGGATCGAAGCGGGCAGTTTTACCACCGATATCGGATATCGTCTCGACCAGCTCTCGCTGCTCATGACCCTTGTAGTCACCGGTGTGGGCGCACTAATCCATTTTTACGCCATTGGCTACATGTCCGGTGATGAGGGCTTCTGGAAGTTTTTTGCTTTCATGAACCTGTTCATCTTCGCCATGCTCAATCTGGTACTGGCCGACAACATGCTCCTGCTCTTCCTCGGCTGGGAAGGAGTGGGGCTCTGCTCCTACCTTCTCATCGGGTTCTGGTATTCCGACATGGCCAAGTCCGACGCCGCCAAAAAGGCATTCCTGTACAACCGGGTGGGTGATTTCGCTTTCCTCATCGCCATGTTCATGATATTCCAGATTGTCGGGTCCCTGCGTTTTGAGGATATTCTGGCCGGAACCACCCTGTTCACGACCGACCAGGTCTTTCTGATCGGCGCACTGATCCTGATCGGCGCCACCGGAAAAAGCGCGCAGATCCCGCTGTTCGTCTGGCTGCCTGATGCCATGGCCGGACCGACACCCGTCTCGGCGCTCATCCACGCCGCCACCATGGTAACCTCCGGCATCTATGTCATTTCGCGGTTATCTCCGTTTTTCATGCAGTCCCCGGAACTGATGCTCCTGGTGGCCGTTATCGGCGCGTTCACTGCGATCATCGCTGCAACCATCGCCCTGACCAGGTATGATATAAAGGCCGTTCTGGCCTACTCCACCGTTTCCCAGCTCGGGTTCATGTTCCTGGCGCTCGGTTCCGGCGCCTACGTCGCCGCCATGTTCCATGTGGTCACGCACGCGTTCTTCAAGGCCTGCCTCTTTCTTGGATCCGGCTCCGTGATCCATGCCATGCATCACGTCGAGCACAAACTGCATGACGAAGGCAAACATGTGCATTTCGACCCTCAGGATATGCGAAACATGGGTGGGCTCCGCAAATATCTGCCGGACACCTACAAGACGTTCCTTATTGCCACCATCGCCATTGCCGGCATTCCGCCGCTGGCCGGCTTCTTCTCCAAGGACGAGATCCTTGTGATGACGTTCAACGCCGGCATGGGGACCTATGGCGCGGTCTATATCGGACTCTGGGCCATGGCCCTCATCACCGCCTTCATGACCGCTTTCTACATGTTCCGGCTTACGTTGGGAACCTTCCACGGGGAATTCCGCCTGCCTCAAAAGTTGGCCGAAGCCAAAGGCGCCGAAAAGTACCTTCACGAAAGCCCGTTCACCATGACTTCCGTGCTGTGGGTGCTGGCAGGCCTCTCAATCGTCGGCGGCTTCATCGGGATACCCAATTTCGTGGTGGCCACATTCACCGGCACGGCCGATGTCAACCTGCTGTCCAACTGGCTCGACAAAACCACAATGGATGCGGAACTTACCCTCAGCAAACTGGTGGAATGGTTCTTGCTCTTCGGATCGGTCCTGGTGGCTGCATTCGGAATAATTTTTGCCTACCGCCTGTTTGAAGGCGACCAGCTGGAAGCATCCGATGCCCGGATTTCAGAACGTTTCGGCGCCCTCTACCAGGTGTGGAACGAAAAATACAAGATTGATGAGATCTACGAAGGCGGTATCGTCCGTCCAACCGTGCGCTTCTCCGACCGCGTGCTGGCTGTTTTCGATATGAAAGGGATCGACGGCTTTGTCAATTTCGTGGCCGCCATGGTCCGCTTTGCCGGCGGTGTGGCCCGCTACTTCCAAACCGGACTTATCCAGTCCTACGCATACGGAATCGTCCTCGGGGTGATCCTGGTCATATTTATGTTGCTGTTCCGATAAACATCACACATTTCCGATGGAATTACTGTTAAATATCGTCATTTATCTGCCGCTTTTCGGAGCCCTGCTCCTGCTGTTCATCAGGCAGGATAATTGGGTGCGATGGACCAGCCTTCTGGTCACTACGGCAACATTTGTGCTCTCGATTCCGCTGCTGCTCCAGTTCGATATCACATCCACCGGAACAGCCCAGTATCTTACGGTTGGAGAACCGTTCATGGGCGACTGGGACGTGAAATACATGGTGGGACTGGACGGGCTGAGCGTGCTCCTGTTCATGCTCACCACGTTTATGGCCCCCATCGTCGTGCTCTCCTCGTGGACATCGGTCAGGAAACACGTGGCCGGCTTCTACTCCATGCTGCTCATTCTCCAAACCGGATCTCTCGGCGTTTTTGCCGCTCTCGACCTGTTCATGTTCTACATCTTTTTTGAGCTCACGCAGATCCCCATGTTCTTCCTGATCGGTATCTGGGGCGGGGAGGACAGGATTTACGCCACCGTCAAGTTTTTCATATACACCCTGGTCGGATGGCTTCTGATGCTCGTGGCCCTGATCTATGTGGGATTCGCTGCCGGCAACATGGTCAATGACGGAATATTCACCACCGACTGGCGGCTCATCACCAGCCCGGAATTCCAGCTCGGGCTGGTTGAACAGACCTGGCTCTTCCTGACCTTCGGCTTCGCATTCTGCATCAAGGTACCGATATTCCCGTTCCACAGCTGGCTCCCCCTGGCTCACACGGAAGCACCCACCGCCGGATCCGTGGTGCTCGCCGCCATCGCCCTTAAAATGGGCACCTATGCCATTCTGCGGTACCTCATCCCCCTTTTCCCCAACGCCGCCATCGCATTTGCACCGATGTTCGCCGTTCTCGGTGTCATCGGCATCATCTATGGCGCACTCGTGGCGATGGTACAAAAGGATGTAAAAAAACTGGTCGCCTACTCCTCAATCAGCCACCTCGGCTTCGTCGTGCTGGGCATGTTCGCCTTCAATACCATTGGCGCCCAGGGAGCGATCATCCAGATGGTCAACCACGGCCTTTCCACCGGGGCCCTGTTTATCATTGTCGGCATGCTCTACGAGCGCCGGCACAGCCGCCTGATCTCCGACTTCGGTGGCGTGGCCAAAATGATGCCCGTCCTCACCGTAATGTTCATGATTGCTACACTGGCTTCCATTGGATTGCCCGGCCTTAACGGGTTCGTCGGGGAATTCCTCATCCTGGTCGGGACATTCAACTCCGAGGTGCTAGGCTCACCCTGGTACGCGGTCCTGGCCGCTTTGGGCGTGATCCTGGCCGCCGCTTACATGCTCTGGATGTTCCAGAGAGTGATGTTCGGACCCATTACACACGAAGAGAACAAAAAGCTGACGGATATCAATGCCCGCGAGATCGGACTGCTCGTACCCATTATGATTTTTATCGTGTGGATTGGGATCCGTCCAACAGACTTTACCAGATACTCCGAAGCCCAGGTCACGTGGATGCTTGAGGATACCCAGGCAAGGGCCGATATGATTGCCAGCGATGCCGACGGGGAACAGCTGCCATCATGGGCCCTGATGCTTTACGACGTCACCCCGCATCTGGCAGATGCCATGGATATGACGGGAGGGGACGCCGATGTTTCGGTTGATGTTACGCCTGTCGCTGCAAAAAAAGGAGCCGGCACCACTGATGCGGCCGATGACATCCGTGAATCCGGTACGAAAGATGCAATTAGCAACACCAATACAAAAGAGGAATCGCAATGAAAGCACTCCAGCCTGCAGAAATCGAAAAAGAGCTCAGGTCCCTTGACGGATGGAGCGTAGAAGGAGACAAGCTCACAAAGCAGTTCACTTTCGCCGACTTCCGTGAAGCAATGGCTTTCATGGTACGGGTCGCTTTTGAAGCCGAAGAGCAGGCCCATCACCCCGAATTCTTCAATGTCTACAAGGACGTGAAAATTCAGCTGGCCACACACGATGCCGGCGGAAAGATTACCACTAAAGATATCGCACTGGCGAAACGTATCGACGCTATCTGATCGGACGTATCGACGCTATCTAACCGACATTCATGGAATCAGCAAACGAACTATTGACCATTTTACCCCTGATCATCATCGGTGTGGCGGGACTTTTCGTGATGATGCTCGATGCTTTCACGGGAAGCGCCAGGCTGGCCTACGTTTCAGCCATCCTCTTTTCGGCCGCCGCACTGGCCGTAGCTGTCTCGGACCTGTTCGGGCCCATGGGGGAATCGTTTCACGGCCTGATCACCTACGGGGGAACCGCCGCCTTCGGTATGGTACTGGTGATGATGGGAACCCTGTTTTCCGTGATCCTGAGCCGGGATTACCTGGAAAAAACAGGGAGGCATATCGCCGAGGTCTACTCCATGATCCTGTTTGCGGCTTTCGGCATGCTCCTGCTGGTTGCATCCAACAACCTGATCACGCTCTTTCTGGGCATCGAAACCATGTCCATCTCGCTCTACGTGCTGGCCGGGCTGGTCAAGAACGAGAAGAAGTCGGTGGAAGCCGCACTCAAGTATTTCCTGCTAGGAGCTTTTGCGACCGGTTTTCTGCTGTATGGCATTGCCTTGCTGTACGGTGCATCCGGGTCCACGTTCCTGTTGGATATTGCCGCCACCGAGGAAAAAGGGATGATCTACTGGGCCGGAGTCGGTCTGCTCCTGGTTGGATTTTTCTTCAAAATCTCGGCCGTGCCTTTCCATATGTGGACCCCGGACGTGTACCAGGGAGCACCCACGACCATTACCGCTTTCATGGCTACGGCTTCCAAATCAGCAGCATTTGTCGCCTTCATCCTGGTGCTCAGCCGCGCCCTGCCCGATGCACGGGCCGAATGGAGTGATGTGATCTGGCTGTTTGCCCTGCTGACCATGGTGATCGGGAATATCCTCGCCCTGGTTCAGGATAACGTAAAGCGCATGCTGGCCTATTCCAGCATCGCCCATGCCGGCTACATCATGATCGGCCTGGCTGCCGGCACAGCCGCCGCTTACAGCGCCGTGCTGTTCTATCTGTTTGCCTATACGCTTATGAATATCGGCGCTTTCGGTATCGTTGCCTACTATGAATGGCACAAGGGATACGATTTCACCGATATCCACAACTACTCCGGCCTCGGATTTCAGCAGCCGTTCATCGGGGTGCTCATGTCCATTTTCCTCTTTTCAATGGTGGGAATTCCACCCTTTGCCGGATTTATCGGCAAATACCGTGTTTTCGCCGCTGCAGTGGATGAAGGACTGATAAGCCTGGTCGTGATCGGCGTCCTGGCCAGCGCCGCCAGCGTTTACTATTACCTGCGGGTGCTGGTCCACATGTACATGAAAGAAAACGAGAACGGCATCACTCTCACACGTCCGGGCACCCTCTATTCGGCCGTTCTGCTGCTGCTCGCTGCCCTGACGATCTATTTCGGCATCAACCCGGGCATACTCACCGACCTGCTTGGCTCGTTCAAGGATGTGACCTATTAAGGTCATGTCACGGCAGGGGATTTCCCCGCCACGCATCCGTGAACAGCGCATAATAATTGCAACAGATATATAATGTCGTTATATTTGCGCCGCCTGCCGCTGGAAACGCCAGCGGCTGTTTACACCAAACAACCGAAGGTGACTATGAAAACCAATTTCTATGAAGTAACCTTTATCATCAACCCGGTCCTTGAAGAAGACCAGGTGAAAGAGGTCAAGGAAGGCTTCGAATCGTTTATAAAAGAACGAGAAGCCGAGATTGATGAAGTGGATGAGTGGGGTATCAAGCGCCTCACCTATGAAATCGACGGGAAAAACAGCGGCTATTACGTGAATGCCTACTTTCACGCGCCCGGTACCATCGTCAGCGATCTGGAACGGTATTTTAAACTGCAGGAGAATATCATCAGGAATATCGTCCTCAAGTATGACAACAAAATGCTGAAACACAGAGATCTCCAGAAAAAAGGCAAGCTTCCTGTGATATTCAGTGAAACTCCCGAAGAAGAGTGACCGCAAAACCCACCCATTTCAAAAGATTCTGAACATGTTAAAAAATCCCGCACACCCCAAAAAAGGCAACCTCAAGGAGAAAGAGTGCAAATTCTCCAAAGCGGGTGTTGTCTATATCGATTACAAGGATGTCGACACCCTGGAACGCTTTATCAATGACCAGGGCAAGATTCTTCCCCGTCGCGTAACCGGAACCAGTGCCAAATACCAGCGTCAGCTGGCCCTTGCCGTTAAACGCGCAAGACATCTCGGCCTGCTTCCGTTTGTTGCTGAAAACCTCAGATAATCACCTATCCAGGAGCCTATTATGCAAGTCATACTAAAAGAAGATGTAGAGAAACTGGGACTGGCCGGTGAAGTTGTTGAGGTTAAGGACGGCTACGGAAGAAACTACCTCATACCAACCGGCAAAGCCGTGCTCGCTACCCCCGGTGCCCGCAAAATGGTCGATCAGCAGATGAAGAAGGTGCTGGAACAGCGCCTGGCCAACCTCGACACCGCCAAGGAAATCGCTGAGGCGCTCCATGGAACCAATGTCACCATCGCTGTCAAGGCCGGTGAAGAAGGCAAGATCTTCGGTACGGTTACCAACGTACAGATCGCCGAAGCACTCAAGGAGAAAGGCTTCGATATCGATCGCCGCAAGATCCAGATCGACGAAGATGTCAAGCAGCTGGGCGAATACACCGCAACGATCAACCTGCACGAAGAGGTAAAAGCCAGCCTGACCTTCTGGGTCGTCAAAGCCCAGGACTGATTGCTCCGGTAGTAAGACTATTTACCGCAAAGCCATCGTTTAGAAAAGGAAATGCAGCTTCTGTGTTTCCTTTTTTTATTTCGGGTAACGCAACCCTTCCTCTTGAGAAAACGGATTCTCTTTCTGACCATCGCATGCTGCCTGTGGGCACAGCCGAATCTGCAGGCCCAGATCTCACTGGAAAGAGAGCGGCTCATCGCAGTGGAAGAGAGCGACTCCGTGATGACCCTGGACCGGTGGATCATTCCCGGCACCTTCCGGGTTACAGCCGATACCGTGCCATTGCCTGAAGAGGAATGGACCCTCTATCCCGTCAGTGGCCGGTGGAGCTGGGATGCCGGCCCACCGGAACGCTCCCGGTTCGACACGCTCCATTTCCGCTACGAGTTCCGGCCACTGGACCTTCCGGTAAGCATGCAGGCGAGAGAGCTGATCATCCCCGATACCGCCGAGGTACGGTTTGAACCGGAGGAAGATGTCCGGATTGCCCGCCGCCAGCTGCGGCAGCAGGACCTGTTCGCCGACACCCGGCTGCAGCGAAGCGGGAGCTTGCGACGCGGAATTGTCGCCGGAACCAACCAGGACCTGTCACTGGAAAGCGGACTGCACTTTGAGATCAGCGGCCACATCACCGACGATATTGAGGTGGTCGCCTCACTGACCGACCGCAGCACCCCCATCCAGCCCGATGGCACCACTCAGACACTGCGCGAATTTGACCAGGTATACATACGCCTGATGCACGAAATGGGCATGATGCAGATGGGGGATATCGACATGCAGCTGGATCAGAGCAGTTTCGCCGTCATCGATCGCCGGCTGCAGGGCGTCGGACTCCGGGCCGACCTCAACAGGCTCGGCGCATATGAAGGATCCGCAGCCGTAGTGCGCGGACAGTACCGGCAAATGCAGTTCACCGGTGAAGACGGGGTGCAGGGACCGTACCGCCTAAGCGGTGCAGAAAACGAACAGTTTATCATCGTGCTTGCCGGATCGGAACGGGTCTACATTAACGGGGAGCGCATGACCCGGGGAGAGGAAAACGACTATATCATAGACTACGGCCTTGGTGAGATTACGTTCACATCCAACAGAATCATCACCGACCACTCCCGCATAAACATCGATTTTCAGTATCTGAAAGACGCCTACACCCGCAGCGTCGTTGCCGCAGAGGCACAGCATGACCTTCTGCTCAATAACCGCCTGTCCTTCGGAGTCTCCGCCATCAGGGAAGCGGATAACGTCAACCTGAGCACGCAGCTCTTCCTCACCGAGCAGGAACGGGAGGTGCTGCGGCAGGCAGGCGACGATCCCGACGAAGCCGTCGTAAGCGGGGCAGACTCCGTAGGGTTCCGCCGAGATGCCGATTTCCTTCTCTACAGCAGGGTGGATACGGTCTTCCAGGGAGAGCAGTACCGGATATTCCAACACCTGCCAGGCGACTCGTCCGGCGTCTACCGTGTGCAGTTCAGCCGTGTGCCGGAAGGCGAAGGGGATTACCGCCGTGTCGGACGTGCCGCCAACGGCATCCTGTATGAATGGGCCGGACCCGGAATGGGGAACTACATGCCGCAGCGCCGCCTTCCACGTCCCGTCGAGCAGAGCATGGTGGCGCTCAGAAGCCGGTTCAGGGCCACGCAAAACCTGAATATTTACGGGGAATGGGCCGCCAGCCATTTCGATCAGAACCGGCTCTCATCCATCGACAACGAGAACAACAACGACGTGAGCTTTCTCGCAGGCGTGCAGCTCGACCCGGTATCCACCCGCCTCGGCGTTTTTTCACTGGATGTGAGGGGACGCTACGAAGGAAAGGATTTTGCCTATTTCGACAGGGTGCGCGAAGTGGAGTTTGAACGCCGCTGGAACCTCACCAATATTGACGCTTCAAGGGAAGAGCGGCTGGAAGGATCCGCCCGGTGGGCTCCCGCCGGGAACACACACCTGGATATCGGTGCCGGGACGATCCGCCGCAGCGGTTTCCGGGGCGCGCGCGGCGACCTGCACTTCATGTCAGGTGAAAACGGACTTCCGGCACTGGATTACCGGCTGGAACGTATTGAAAGCGAGGACCGGAATTTCGGTGAAGACGGTAACTGGTGGCGACAGCGCGGCCGCATTGACTACGATATTTCGTTGCCGGTCGGGTATCTCCAGCCGGAACTGGAGTTTGAACAGGAAGAACGCCTGCAAAAAGTTGCCGGATCAGGCTCCGCGGGCTCACCCGATTCGCTTCTGGCCGGTTCCCTCAGGTTTCTGGAAGTCGGACCCGGGCTCTATTACCATCTGAGCGACCGGTTCCGCATCGGAAGCACGATCCGGTACCGCAAGGACGAAGGGGTGATCGGCGGCGGTCTCACGGATGAATCAAGGGGAATCACCCAGCGCTACGTCGTGGACTACAGGCATGGGTCGCTTTTCCAGACCAGGAATACCGTCGGAGTGAGGCAGCGCCGGTTCGAGGAAATATTCCGGCTGGAACAGCAGCGGACGGACAGCAGGGGCGTGCTGGTCCGGTCGGTCACCGATTACCGTCCATGGAACCGGTTCATCGATACCCAGGTTCTGTATGATGCCAACACTGAACGCCGTGCGCTTCTGCAGGAGGCATTCATCGAAGTGGGACCCGAATTCGGACAGTATGTGTGGATCGATCTCAATGACGACGGCGTGCAGCAGGTGGACGAATTCTTCCCCGAACAAAGTCCCAACGAAGGAAGCTTCATCAAGCAGCTGGTCCCGTCGGATGAGCTGTTTCCGGTGATCGCCCTCAGGGTACGCTGGCGTACAGCCGTGGATCCGGCACAGATCATCGATTCCCATGATGCGCGCTACTCGGATTGGCTCCACTTTCTGTCGGGGATCCGCTGGCACTCCCTTGTGGATATCCGGGAAGAGAGCCGCACCAGACAACTGCAGGATATCTACCTGATGCGCCTGCACCGTTTCCGTGACGATTCACTCACGATCAACGGGCGCATCTTTATCGAACAGGACGTGGAACTGTTCCGGAACAACACGCGCCGGGAACTGCGTGTGACTGCTGACCGCTTGCGATCCCAGCAACAGCAGGCAAGCGGACTCGAAAAACGCCACGCAGACCATCTCAGGATAAGGGCTGGCGGACGGGTCTCCCGGCGATACCGGATCATCGCAGCGGCATCACTGGGGCGCAATGAAAACAGCAGTGAAACTTTTGCCTCACGCAATTATGCCATCAGGGGCGCGGAGCTCCGGCCGCGGGTGGATATGCGATGGAGCGCTTCACTTCAATCAGGAGCAGGATTTTCGGTTGTCCGAAAAACCGACAGGCATCCGGAAAACCCGGCGATCGTAAGCGGCACGACAGTGCATGCCGATGTGCGAACAAGTTTTGGGCGGAGGCTTCAGACTGCCGCACGCATGGAACACCGCCGTTTTGGACTGACCGGGGGGCCATCCAGCAGCATGGGTGAGTTTGAACTTACCGATGGTGCCGGAATGGGCAACTCCATGGCCTGGTCACTGCAATCCGATTATCGCATCAGTGATTTTCTAAGGGCCAGCCTGCAGTATGACGGTCGCACCGTCCCGGGCCGTCCATCCATCCAGACACTCAGATTCACTGTAAATGCGGTTTTTTAATGGGATGGAGACCAGTTTCGAACAAAACGTTTTTTTTCAAAAAGAAAAAAATAAACAACAAGCATGCAGGTGTCTCCGTTCGATTGAAAATGGATCAGTAACCGCCATTTTTTTTACTATTTCTTGCAAGGCATATTTTTCAAGTTTTTGTATTATTGGAGTGCATTTGTTTCCGGCCAATGCTATATCACTGATTCATGTGTGTTTCAAGATAGTCAGGATGTCAGCGGCCTTTGACATTTGATGCAAAATAGTCTATAATCACCGTATTGCGAATTGTCTTTACACGAATACAACATTAGGTAAAAATCGGAGAATCGTATGACCCTCTCGTTTAGTGCACTGCTTTTCCAGGGCGCCCTGGAAGAAGGCTTATTCAACATGCTCGTCGGGTATTTCAATGAAGGTGGTCCGTTCATGTGGCCCGTACTCATTGCCCTTATCCTTGGACTTGCCATTTTTCTCGAGCGGCTGATCACGCTCAACAGAGCCGACATCAACACGCGAAAATTCATCCTTGATGTGAAAGAAGCGTTACAGGATGGTGGAATCCAATCCGCTGAAGAGCTCTGCTCCTCCACAAGAGGTCCGGTTGCTTCGGTATTTCAGGCGGGTCTCCTTCGCGCCGACGAAGGTATTGACGCCGCTGAAAAAGCGATCCAGTCCTACGGATCCATCGAAATGAGCTTCCTTGAAAGAGGACTTGTCTGGCTCTCACTTTTCATCGCCATCGCACCCATGCTCGGATTTACCGGAACGGTTATCGGGATGATCCAGGCGTTTGATGCCATTGAGGCGGCCGGTGACATTTCACCGAGTCTTGTAGCCGGTGGTATCAAAGTGGCCCTTCTCACGACAGCTTCCGGTCTGATCGCCGGTATCATCCTGCAGGTTGGATACAACTATTGCGTTTCCAAAATCGACCGCCTTGTTGTGGATATGGAAGAAAGCTCCATTGTACTGGTCGACTCCATCGCACTCCTTCAGCAGGGCAAGCAGATTATCTCTGAGGAAGAGCGCGCCGAACGCAGTGCCGGCAAAGGCGATACTTCGGAAGAAGAAAAATCCGATTCGTAACCACTTACTTACCAATTACCACATATTATGTATGTACCTATAGCTATCGGACTGATGCTGGCATTGGTGGTCATCGGAGTGGGATCCATGATCGGATTCGGAATAAAAAATATCATCCAGGGCAAACAGGATGTGACAAAGATCCTTGTCTATCTGGTCCCCGCCGTGATATTTGGTGTTTCCTATCTGATTTCCGGAGCCGTTACCGATGCGGCCATGCTTACCATGCTGATCACCATGGCACTTCTTGCCGTCATGCTGGTCATTACCGGTCTTCGCACTACATTTAAATTCTGATTTCGGATATGCAACTAAAAAAACGTTCTCGTGAAGTAGCGGAAGTGCCTCAGGCGGGGATGGCGGATATCGCCTTCCTACTCCTGATCTTCTTTCTCGTGGTCACGACTATCGACGTTGATACCGGTATCGGCATGCAGCTGCCACCGCCGCCGGATCCCGACCAGGAGCCGCCTCCCATCCGGGAACGGAACCTGATGAATATCCTCGTCAATGCCCGGGGACAGATACTTATCAATGAAGAGCGCGCAAGCCTCCCTGAAGTGAGGCAGCTGGTCATTGATTTTGTTGACAATGCAAACCGTGCCCAGGATCCCAATCTCTCGGAAGATCCGCGCCAGGCCATCGTATCGATTAAAACGGACAGGCAAACGCCGTATGAGACGTATATCGACATGCTTGACGAGGTAATCGGTGCCTATCGCCAACTCAGGGATGAGGCATCCATGAGGGAGTTCGGAATAACCTACCGGCAGTACCAGGCACGCGTGAGCCGGGAAGACAACATCATCCGTGAAATGTATCCTCAAAACATCTCTCTGGCCGAGCCTGATCCGGGAACTTAAAATTATCCTGATATTGTTATGTCAAAATTTCAGAAAAAACAGGCCAAAACCAAGCAGCAGGTTCCAACCGCTGCCATGCCGGACATCATCTTCATGTTGCTTATTTTCTTCATGGTGGTGACGGTATTGCGCGAAGTGGAGCTGCAGGTCCGGGTTGACTTTACACGCGCCGACAACATCGAGAAAATCGAGCAGAAGCGTCTGGTCAGCTACGTCTATATCGGACCTGAAATCCTTGGTGGCGGACGATACGGTGATACCCGTGTCCAGATTGATGATGCCCTTATCGACGATATCTACGCCATTCGCCGGCTCATGTATGATAAACTGATGGAAGAACCACGCCTCATTGTATCACTGCGGGTAGACCAGCTGTCAGAGATGGGAATCGTGAGTGATGTTCAGCAGGAACTCCGGGAAGCCGGCACCTTGCGCATCAACTACTCAACGCTGAGGGGCGACCAGGCACCCATGTGACGCACGTATCGTACGACGACAGTTGTGCATGGATGTGATCCTCCTTTATGGATCGTCATATATACTAATGTTGTTATTCAAAGAGGCAATCCGGCCATATACGGATTGCCTTTTTTTCTGCGCTCCCATTCATTCCATTACTCATTCCCTGTCCTGAAAACCATGTCGAAAGATAATTCTGACAAAGCCATATCCAGCATCGGACGCGCCGGCCTGATCCGCCATATTTCAGGGGTGTCAGTATACCGCTCAGAGTGCGTAGCGCACGGTATCGGAGACGATGCAGCAGTGCTGCATGCAAATGAATCCAAATATGGCCTGCTTTCCAGTGAAACCCTGGTTGAAGGGGTGGAGTTCGATCTCTCTTTCATGCCGTTTCATCAGGTGGGAGCCAAAGCTGTTACAGCGGGTGTAAGCGATATTTATGCCATGAATGGCCAGCCGCACGCCGTTCTGATCAACCTGGGGGTGCCCAACAGGATTACCCGGGACATGATCGATGAACTGTACAAGGGCGTAGCCATGGCCTGCTCCGATTACGGGTGCCAGCTGTCCGGCGGAGATCTCACCGGGTCGCATAACGCAATGATCATCTCGGTCACCGCCTATGGTGACGTGGAAAAAGAAAAGATTGTATACAACAGCGGAGCAAAAGTTGACGATGCCGTTTGTGTCACCGGGGATCTGGGCAGCGCACTAGCCGGTCTCAAGGTGCTTCTGCGTGAGAAACGGCACTGGGAAGAGTCGGAAGACCCGGTAATGCAGCCTGATCTGACGGAATGGGATTACATTGTAAAACGACAGCTGGTGCCCATCGCCGGGAAAGATATGATCTCCCTGTTCCGGCAAAATGACATCCGGCCGACCTCCATGATCGACGTCAGCCAGGGGTTGATGCGCGACCTGCAGCGCGTCCTGACGAGCTCACAAAAAGGAGCCTATCTCTACCAATCTGCACTACCCATTGACCTGCAGACACGAAAACTCGCCGATGAGATGCAAGAGGACGTCGATAAATATGCCCTGTATGGAGGAGAGGATTTTGAACTGCTTTTTACCCTTCCGGAAAAAGAGGCCGGCAGGCTGGCAGAGCTGAGCCGCGATTTTTCCGTCATAGGGAAAATAACAGGGAAATCCGGCCGGGTGGACATGCAGACAGCCGAAGGTGACGTGATCGTATTCGGTGATGAAACCGGCTGATAATGGAAATAATGCGTATCTTTGATTTATGACAAATAAAAAAGACCCTTCTACAGATACGTACGAGCCAAGGAAAAAAGAAGACGGGAATCCGCGCTTCCCCTTCATATGGCTTTACCTGATCCTGTTTCTGGTGCTCCTTGCCATCCCGTACCTGGCTGTTTTTCCCGACGGCACAAAAGACCTGACATACAGTGAGTTCCTGAATCACGTGCGCAAAGGCCACGTGGAGAAAATCACCATTATCGACGGAAAAACCATTGAAGGTTTCTTCCAGATGGATGCCGTGAAGGAAGGCCACGTGACATTTGAAGATCCTTCTTCAGGTCGACGCTGGTTTGAATCCGCCGATGAGGATGAAGTACTCACCTACCCGTTCCACCTGACCATGATCGAAGGAGATGACATCCGTGCCCTGCTTGATGAACACAATGTTGCCTACGACGCCCGTATCAGTGGTAACTGGTTCAGCAATGTTTTCATCTGGTTTATTCCGCTCATGCTTATCATTGCCTTCTGGATTTTCATTTTCCGCCGCATGAATCCCGGCTCCCAGCTGATGAACATTGGCAAGAACAAGGCTTCGCTCTATGACCGCCAAAGTGAGCACAAGATCACTTTCAAGGATGTGGCGGGTCTTGAGGAGGCAAAGGAAGAGGTTGAGGAAGTTGTTGCTTTCCTCAAGGATCCCAAAAAATTCACCCGTCTGGGCGGGAACATTCCAAAAGGCGTTCTGCTGGTCGGTCCGCCGGGCACCGGAAAAACAATGCTGGGAAAAGCCACTGCCGGCGAAGCGAACGTGCCGTTCTTCAGCCTGAGCGGATCGGACTTTGTTGAGATGTTTGTCGGTGTCGGTGCTTCCCGTGTTCGCGATCTCTTCAAACAGGCCAAGGAAAAAGCGCCTTGCATCATTTTTATCGATGAGATTGACGCGATCGGACGAAGCAGAGGCAAAAATCAGGTCACCGGAGCCAACGATGAACGCGAAAATACACTGAATCAACTTCTTTCGGAGATGGACGGATTCAACACGGAAAAGGGGGTTATTATCATGGCCGCGACCAACCGTCCCGACGTGCTTGATTCCGCACTGATGCGGCCGGGCAGATTCGACCGCCAGATTCTGATCGACAAGCCGGATCTGAAAGGCAGGGTGGAAGTACTCCAGGTGCACACCAAAAAGCTGAAGGTATCCGACAACGTAAACCTGCAGCTGCTGGCCTCCCAGACACCGGGATTCGCGGGTGCCGAACTGGCCAACATGTGCAATGAGGCGGCACTGCTCGCATCCAGAAGAAACAAAGAAGCCGTTGAGATGATCGACTTTCAGGATGCCATCGAACGGGTTGTGGCCGGACTTGAAAAGAAGAACAAGATCATCAGCCCTAATGAGCGTGAGATCATTGCCTATCACGAAGCAGGCCACGCCATCGTCGGTTGGTATCTGGAACATACCGACCCGGTAATGAAAGTGAGCATTGTCCCAAGAGGTTTTGCCGCACTTGGTTACACACTCCAGACCCCGCTGGAAGACCGTTTTCTGATGACGACCGAGGAGCTGGATGACAAGATATGCGCACTGCTTGGCGGACGTGTCTCGGAGGAGATCATCTTTGGAAAGATATCGACCGGAGCCAGAAACGACCTGGAGCGCATATCGCGGCTGGCATATGCCATGGTGACCGAATACGGTATGAGCGAAGAGCTTGGCTACATATCCTATCAGGATCCGTCAGAAGAGGGCGGTTTCGCTTTTCAGAAAAAATACTCGGAACACACAGCGGAGCGGATAGATGAGGCCGTACAGACCATTATCAGAAGAAATGGCGAACGCACAAAACAGCTGCTGACCGAGAAAAAGGATAAACTGGTAGCTTTGTCCAAAATGCTTCTGGAAAAGGAAATTCTTGGGTCTTACGACCTGATCGGGCTTCTGGGCGAGCGTCCTTACGGCAACTATCCCGTTCGTTTGCCTATCGCCGAAATAAAGGATCAGGAGGTTGATCCGTTGGATATAACGTACGGGAATGCGTCAGAGGAGCTGCTGACGAATGAAAAAGCC
>Ga0207421_10000635_pt1 | contig 45241 bp, 41 predicted proteins | sample SodLakKL_010_SED_4_FD_187542 | JGI IMG/M metagenome (GOLD analysis project Ga0207421, IMG submission 187542) | Alkaline sediment microbial communities from Lake Tanatar, Kulunda Steppe, Russia - 8KL_010_SED (SPAdes) (version 2) | ecosystem: Environmental > Aquatic > Non-marine Saline and...
TTGAGCGACGGACAGGTGTGCCCGGCGGGGTCGATGGGGCGGTTGCACAGCCGGCAGGTCTCCCGCGCGCCGGCCTCGACGGCGTAGGCGGCGTGCGCGGCCATGCCCGCGAGCTGCTCGCGGGTCAGCCAGAAGCGCGCGAGCCCCGGGTCGTCGTCGGGGTCGGCGGGATCCTGGCCCGGCAGCTCCTCGACCTCGAGGACGAAGCGCTCCGCGGCGTCGTCCATGCCGAGGCTCATCGACCCCGCCCGCCACAGCGGCGCCCCGGGGTCGCGCAGGCGCTGGCGGGCCTCGTCGAGGTCGTCGGGGGTGACGGTGACCCCGGCGCGGGCGAGGAGGTCCTGGGCGAGCTGCGCCAGGGAGCGCACCTGGGCCTTCTCCGCGACGAGGGAGACCCGCTCGTCGCCCGACTGCGCCTGGACGTAGAAGGTGCGCCGACCCGGCTCACCGATCGCCCCGGCGGTGACGAAGTCGACGGACTCGAACTCGACGGACTCACCCACGGCTGGTCTCCTCACCCTCGGCGGACCCCCAGGGTCCGTCGTCGTTGAAGCGCACGAGCGCCGGTCGCGCACCCGGCCCGAGCCGCAGCGCCGAGACGGAGCCAGGGGCGACCTCGAGACGCCCGAAGAGGTCGAGGGGCAGCCCGAGGTAGAAGGCGGTGACGGCCTTGATGACGTCGGCGTGGCTCACCGCGGCGATCGTCTCCCGACGGTGCTCGGCGACGAGCGCCTCGGTGGCCTCCACCGCGCGCGCCTGCATCGCCCGCAGCGTCTCCCCCTCGGGGAAGCGCACGAGCGAGGGCAGCCCCTGCACGACCCGCCAACGGGCGGTGCGGGCGACCTTCGCGAGCGGGCGGTCGGTCCAGCGACCGTAGTCGACCTCCGCGAGGCCGTCGACGGTGCCCACCGCGCAGCCGACCGCCTCGGCGACGTGGCCCGCGGTCTCCTGCGCGCGCACGACGGGGCTGGCGTAGACCGCCGAGGGCGCGAGCGGGGCGATGCGCCGACCCGCGGCACGCGCCTGCGCCCGCCCGCGGTCGTCGAGGCTCGCGGTCGTGCGCCCGCCGAGGCGCACCCCGGTCGCGGCGGTCGTGCCGTGGCGGATGAGCAGCAGCGTCGTCATCGGGCTCCGGTCCTGCCTCGGGGGCTCCGCGCCGGGGGCGCCGCGGCGCGCCGGCCCGGCCGGGGGCGTGGCGGCCAGCGTAGCGAGCCAACTAGGCTGCCCTGCGAGATCCCCGGACGCACAGGAGCCACGTGATGACCGCCACCAGGACCGAACGCGACTCGATGGGCGAGATGCAGGTCCCCGTCGATGCGTACTACGGCGCCCAGACCCAGCGCGCCGTCGAGAACTTCCCCATCTCGGGCCTGCGGATCCCCCGCCAGGTCATCCGCGCCCTCGGCCTCATCAAGGCCTCCGCGGCGGTGTACAACCACCGCGTCGGCGTGCTCGACGACCGGCAGTACGAGGCGATCGTCCAGGCCGCCGAGGAGGTCGCCGACGGCGCCCACGACGCGCACTTCGTCGTCGACGTCTTCCAGACCGGCTCGGGCACGAGCTCGAACATGAACGCCAACGAGGTCATCGCCAACCGCGCGATCGAGCTGCTCGGCGGCGAGATGGGCTCGAAGGACCCCGTCCACCCCAACGACCACGTCAACGCCGGGCAGTCCTCCAACGACGTCTTCCCGACCGCCGTCCACGTCGCGGCCTACCTCGCCGCCGCCGAGGAGCTCCTGCCCGCCCTCGACGTCCTCCACGTCTCCCTCGAGGCGAAGGCCAAGGCCTTCGCCGACGTCGTCAAGCCCGGCCGGACCCACCTCATGGACGCCACCCCGGTGACCCTCGGCCAGGAGTTCGGCGGCTACGCCCGCCAGATCGAGCTCGGGTCCGCGCGCGTGCGCGCCGCGCTCGAGCGCGTCTCCGAGCTGCCGCTCGGCGGCACCGCGGTGGGCACCGGGCTCAACGCCCCCGAAGGCATGACCGACCGCGTCCTCGACGAGCTGCGCGACCGCACCGGGACCATCGCCCTGCGCGAGGCCGACAACCACTTCGAGGCCCAGGGCGCGCGCGACGGGCTCGTCGAGCTCTCCGGCGCCCTCAAGGTCGTCGCCGTGTCGATGACGAAGATCGCGAACGACATCCGCCTCATGGGCTCGGGCCCGCGGACCGGCATCGGCGAGCTGCAGCTGCCGGAGATCCAGCCGGGCAGCTCGATCATGCCGGCGAAGGTCAACCCCGTCATCCCCGAGTCGGTGACCCAGGCGTGCGCGCAGGTCATCGGCAACGACACCGCGGTGACCGTCGGGGGCATGAACGGCCACTTCGAGCTCAACGTCTACATCCCGATGATGGCCCGCAACGTCCTCGAGTCCAGCGCCCTGCTGGCGACGAGCGCGGCGAACTTCGCCGAGCAGTGCATCGACGGGCTGACGGCCAACGTCGAGCGCGCCACCGAGCTCGTCGAGAGGGACCTCGCGATCGTCACCGCGCTCGTGCCGGCGATCGGCTACGACAAGAGCGCCGAGCTCTCCAAGCAGGCCCTCACCGAGGACCGCCCGCTGCGCGACGTCGTCAAGGAGGCCGGCGTGCTCTCCGACGACGAGGTCGACCGCATCCTCGACATCAAGCGCATGACCGAGGGCGGCGTCCTCTAGGCCTCACCGATCGCTGCTCTCAGCCCTCCGCCTCGCGGCGCAGCTCGGCTGCGAGGTGGTGGGTCATCGGCTGGCCCATCGCCGCCATGCGCACCTCGTAGGTGAGCACGTCGCCATCGACGGTGAGGTCGCGCTCGAGGGCGTCGACGCGCTTCGCGCTCGGCGCCACCCCGACCGTGGTCGTGGCCAGGCGCACCGTCCGACCCTCGACGGTGCCCGCGTGGATCTCGGTGATCCCGCTGGGCTGGGCGAGGACGAGCTCGACGCGGCCGTCGCCGACCGCCCGCAGGTAGCCGGACTCGGCGTGCATCGGCGCGCCGGTGGCCGCGTCGGCGGTGCGCTGCTCGTAGACGAGGAACGGCTTGCCGGTGTGCCGGAAGCTCACCCACTCGCGGTAGGCGAAGTCGTCGATCGTGGGGTAGGCCCCACGGCCCTCCCCGCTCCAGGAGCCGAGGAGGAAGGACAGGGGCGCGGCGGCGGGATGCAGGGTGCTCACGCCGACAGTCTCGCACAGCACGCCCGGCGGTCGCGCGACGCGTCCGTCGACGCCGGTGACCGGGCGCTCACGCCTCGGGCGGCCAGCCCGCCGCGGCCCGCAGCCGCTCGGCGAGGCGAGACTCGTCGGGAGGACCCCCGCTGGGACGGACGAAGAAGACGTCACGCACCTGCGGGCCGAGCGTGGCCACGCGCGCGCCGACGACGTCGAGCCCCTCGTCGGCGAGGACCCGCCCGAGGCGGTAGAGCACCCCCGGCGCGTCGGGACCGGCGACCTCGATCCGCGTCGTCATCGGCCCGCGGTCGAAGCTCACCTCCACCTCGACGGGGTGGGCGAGGGCGGGTCGTCGGACGTCCCGGCGCCCCTCCCAGCGCTCGACGAGCGCCCCGGCGTCGACCGCGCCGACCGCGGCGGCGGTCAGAGCGGTGAGGACCTCCTCGTCGCCGTCGGGCGGCCCGTCGGCCCCGCCCCCGGCGGTGGGCGGCGGCTCGTGGCCCGCCCGCGGTCCGCCGTCGACGACGAACCAGTCGAAGGCGACGCCGTCGCCACGGGTGAATGCCCGGGCATCGAGGACGACGACGCCGTGGCCGGCGAGCGCACCGGCGGCGTCGGCCATGAGCCCGACGCGGTCGGGCGCGACGAGCGAGAGCGTCCTCGTGCCGGGCACCGGCCCGGGCCGCAGCGCCGCGCGGGCCTCGCCCACCGGGCGCTCATCGTCGAGCCGGGCGTGCTCGGCGACCTGCTCGGCACTCGCCGTGAGGAGGTAGCGCCGTGGCATGCCCTCGAGCGCCGCGGCGACCGCGCCGTGGCCGCCGTGGAGGCGCTCGGCGTCGGCGACGACCGCTGCGGGCGGCGCCACCGCGAGGTCGGCATCGACCTCGCTCGTCAGGCGCTGGCGCACCCGCGCGTGGAGTTCGCCGAGCAGGCCCTCCCGCCAGGCCGACGCGGCGGCCGGCCCGGTGGCCCGCCCGTCGGCGAGCGCGAGGAGGTAGAGGCCGTCGAGGGTCTCGGCGTCGCCGACGCGCTCGGCCACCGCAGTGATCTCGTCGGCGTCGTCGAGGTCGCGGCTCACCGCGACGTCGGGCAGGAGCAGGTGCAGGCGCACGAGGCGTGCCACGCGGTCGGCACGCCGCGCGCCGAAGCCCATCCGCAGGACCCACTCGCGTGCGCTCGCGGCACCAGCCACGGCGTGGTCGCCGGCGCCGACCTTGCCGACGTCGTGGAGCAGCGCGGCGAGCAGGAGGACCTCGGGCTCGTCGAGACGCTCGAAGATCGCCCCGTGACGCTCGTCGAGGGCGCCGTCGACGATCGCGCCGAGCTCGGCGACGGTCTCGACGAGGTGGGTGTCGACGTCGTAGCGGTGCAGGGGGTTGCGCTGCGGCGCCCCGCGCAGCGGCGCCCATTCCGGCAGCAGCGCCGAGAGCACGCCGAGCTCGCCGGCGTCGGTGAGCGCCGGCACGGCCTCGCGTCCCCGTCGCAGCACGCGCAGCAGCGCGCCGCGCGTCGCCGCGTCCCACGGCAGCGCGCCGAGCTCGGCGATCTGCGCGGCGAGCGACTCGGCGGTGGCGCGCCCGAGGTGGGTGCCCTCGGAGGCGGCCGCGGCGACGGCCCGGACCGCGAGGGTCGGGTCGTCGGCGAGGCGGCGGCCAGGAGCCGCCTCCACGAGGCCGTCGACGATCTCGAGGCCGTCGTCGACCTCGCGTGGCTGCGGCCGCACGCGTCGGCGACCCCCCCGCGCGTCGGCGAGCACGCGTGGCCAGGCGCGCCCGTGGAGGTAGGCGATCCGCCGGCTCGCGAGTCCGACGGCGCGCAGGAGCGCGTCGCCGTCACCCCAGTCCAGCCGCGTGGCCACGCCGTCCTGGAGGTCGAGTCGCAGGGTGTCGGCGCCGGAGCCCGGCGGCAGGCTCGCTCCCTGCTGCAGATGCAGGGCGCAGCGCGCGGCGAGGAGGACCTCGGCGGCCTCGGCGAGGGCGGGCAGGTCGCTCGCGCCGAGGTAGCGCGCGCCGACGAGCGCGTCGAGGCCGTCGGCGCCGAGCAGGCAGGCCGAGGCCCATCGCAGACTCTGGAGGTCGCGGAGGCCGCCAGCGCCGCGCTTGAGATCCGGCTCGAGCATGCCCGGGCGGTCCCCGGCCTGCGCGTGGCGCGACGCATCGGCGTCGGCCACCGAGGCGAGGAGCTTGCCACCGTGCCGTCGCAGCCAGCGACTCCAGCGCGCGACGAGGTCGTCGACAAGACCGACGTCGCCGGCGACGAGTCGACGCTCGACGAGCGACGTCGAGCTCTCGACCCGCTCGGCGGCCGCCTTCACCGCCGCGCGCGGCGTGTGCACCGCGTGCCCGACCGAGAGCCCTGCGTCCCACAGCGGGTAGCAGATCGCGCGGACCAGGCCCTCGAGCTCGGCCGTCGCCCAGCCGTCGTGGAGGAGCAGGACGTCGACGTCGGAGGCGGGCGCGAGCTCACGGCGCGCGTAGCTGCCGAGACCGACGACCGCGACGCCCGACGCCTCGCCGAGGCAGGACGACAGGACGTCGTCGATGCGCTCGGTCCACGAGCGGCACCAGGCCGAGCCCAGCGGGGCGTCGACGCTGGTGGGGTCGAGGCGCCGGCGCAGGTCGGCGACGTCGGCGGCAGGCCCCTCCACGGGGCCGGGGCTCAGAGGGCCTCCGGCCCGCTCTCCCCGGTGCGGATGCGCACGATGTCCTCGAGGGGGAGGATCGCGATCTTGCCGTCACCGATCTTGCCGGTGCGGGCCGCCTTCGTGATCGCATCGACGACCCCGTCGACCTGCGGGTCGTCGACCATGACCTCGATGCGGCTCTTCGGCACGAAGTCGACCTGGTACTCCGCCCCGCGGTACACCTCGGTGTGCCCGCGCTGCCGCCCGAACCCGCGTGCCTCGCTGACCGTCAAACCGGCGACGCCAACCTCGCGCAGGGCCTCCTTGACGTCCTCGACCTTGAACGGCTTCACGATTGCCACGACGAGCTTCATCGGCGCTCCTTTCTCATCGGTACCCCAACGGACCTCCGAGGATGGGCCCCTCGGGTTTCCCCATCGTCAGGCCCCTGTTTCACCGCCGTTACATCTTGCGCCGCCCATGGTGCCGCTGTCAGCCTCATCCGAGCAGCTCCCGGCGGAAAGCCTGGCTCACGAGCTCGGCGCGGTCGCCGGCCTCGAGCTTGCGCAGGAGGTTCTGGACGTGCTTCTGCACCGTGCGCGACGACACGCCGAGTTGCTCGGCGATCCCGGTGTTCGACGAGCCGGCCGCGACGAGCTCGAGGACCTCGCGCTCGCGCGGCGTGAGCTCGGCCTGACCCACGCCCACGCCGCGACCGAGGCTGTTGAGGAGCTTGGGCACGAACTCCTCGCCGATGACGGTGTCACCGTCGACGCAGCGGCGGATCCCCTCGGCGAGCTCGGCACCGGAGATGCTCTTGAGCAGGAAGCCGTCGGCACCGGCGGCGAGCGCCGCGCGCAGCGAGCTCGCCGAGGTGTGCGCCGACAGCACGAGGATCGCCACGCGGTTGCCGGCGGCCCGCAGCCGCTGGGCGACCTCGAGTCCCGAGCCCTCGCCGAGGCGCAGGTCGAGGAGGACGAGGTCGGGCTCACGCGCGGCGACCTCCTCGAGCGCCTCCTCCACGCCACCGGCCTCGCCGACGACGACGATGCCCACGTCGACGGCGGCGAGCAGGCGCGCCAAGCCCTCCCGCACGAGGTCGTGGTCGTCGACGAGGACGACACGGACCGTCCCGCTCATCCCTCGCTGTCGCCCTCTCCTGCCGGGGCGAGGACGTAGTCGTCGGCATCCTCGTCCCACGTCATCGTCACGAGGCCGCGGGTGCGGGCCGCCTTGGCGAACTGCAGGAAGCCACCGAAGCCGAACTCCTTCTCGCTGAAGTCCGGGTCGCGCTTGCGCAGCTGGTCCTTGAGCCCTGACAGCGGCGGCGGGCCGCCCTCGGCCTCGAGGTCGGCGACGACCTCGGCGAGCAGCGCGAAGGCCCGATCCTCGCCGCTGGACTCCTCGGGGAAGAAGACCTCCGGGTCGCCCTTGGCCGGGCCCATCTCGAGCTCGATGATCTTGCGGTCGGCGAGATGACGCAGCAGCTCGCCGAAGGCACGGAAGCCGTAGTCGGCCTCGCTGAACGTCGGGTCCTTGCGCAGCAGCGCGCGCTTGAGGTTCGAGGCGAGCACCGCGCCGCCCGACGAGCGCTGGAGCCCCGCGAGCGTCTGGGTGACGAGCTTGCCGAGCGGCGCGGGCTCCTCGCCGACGGTGATGGCCTCGTCGTCGTGGTCGGGCTCGGCCTCGGGCTCGTCGACGACCTCGGGCTCGTCGACGGCGTCGGGGCCGACCTGCTCGGGCTCGGGGGCGGGCTCGGGCGCCGCGACCGCGGCGTCCTGCGACGTCGTCGACGGCTCGTCCTTCTCGGGGGTCGCCGGCTCGCGTGGCGCGGGTGCCCGTCCGCCCCCGCGGCCACCGCGGCGGCGACCGCCACGCCCGCCCTTGCCCTTGGGGACGTTGACGCCCTCGAGGCGCTCGTAGAAGAGGAACTCGTCGCAGGCCGGCGGCAGCAGCGCCGACGTCGACGCCTGCAGTCCCAGGCCGATGACCCGCTTGTTGAGCTCACGGAGCTTGGCCACGAGCGGGGTGAAGTCGCTGTCGCCGGTGCCGATGACGAACGTCGTGATGTAGTCGCGCTCGAAGGACAGCTCGATCGCGTCGACGGCCATCTTGATGTCGGCGGCGTTCTTGCGCACCGCGCCCATGCGCTGGGGGATCTCGATGAGCTCGACGTGCTGCTGGGTGAGCATCCGGCGGTCGTCGTCGAAGTACGACCAGTCGGCATAGGCCCGACGCACGACGACGCGGCCGCGGTCGGCGAGCGCGTCGGCGACGGGCTTGAGGTCGAAGCGCAGACCGTTGAGGTCCTCGCGGGCACCGATCGCGAGATTCTCGTAGTCGAGGAACAGCGCGATGCGTTCTTCATCGGAAGTCATGCCCCTGCAGGCTAGCGGATCCGCGGCGGTACCCTGCCCACGAGCCCGGGGGCGTGGCCCAACAGGCAGAGGCGCGCCGCTTAAAACGGCGGAGCTGTGGGTTCGAGTCCCACCGCCCCCACCTCGGCGGTGCGGGGCGCCCCGCCCTCACGCCGACGTCGCGGGATCCTCCGCGATGTCGTAGCGCAGCTCGGCGCCGCGCAGCCTCTCCGCCTCGTGCAACGCCGTCATCGCGAGCGCGAGCGCGTCGTTGGAGCTCTCGGCGGGCAGGTGGACACGCGCGCGCACGCAGCGCTGCCCCTCGTCGTCCTTCCAGGCCTCGATGCCGCCGACGATGCCGATGCTGCTGAGCGCCCGGCCGAGCTCCTCGCGCGGCGCGGCCTCGACGGCGTCGAGCCGCGCGGTGACGACGACGACGTGCTCGGAGGTGCCCGCACCGCCCTCTGCGTACTCGGCGGGTGCGGGCTGCCCGGCGCTGGCCGTCGAGGCCGTGGCGTCCTCGGGCTGCGGGCCCACGTCGATGGCGACGACGAGGGTGGCCTCGGGGGCTCGCCACGCAACGTGGGTCGTCGCGGTGCGCAGCCCCGAGGCGGTGGGCGCGACGGGCACGACGACGAGGTCGTCCTCGTCGGCGGCGGCGCCGATCGCCATCGCGTAGCGGCGGGGGTCATGGTGGACACGGTCGGAGAGCGCGGCGACCACCTCGGGCAGATCGGCGTCGGCGGCACCGGTGCGCAGGACGCGGATCCGGTGCGGACGCTGCCCGGCGAGACGGCGCGCGAGCTCGGCGGCGAGGCGCACCCCGCCCTCACCGGCAGGCTGGAGGTGATCGTCGGAGAGCGGGACGAGGAGGTGCTCGGTCGGGCGCTGGCCGAGCCGCACGACGGCCATCGGCGTCCGCGAGCGGCCCACGACGGTGTCGATGAGCTCGCCGAAGACGTTGCGGTTCGTGCTCCGGCCCCGCCACCCCATGACGACGAGGGTCGCGCCGTGCTCGGCCGCGGCATCGAGCACCCCGTCGGCGACGTCGTCGCACTCGACGACGAGACCGCGGCTGGCCACCCCCCAGTCGCGCACGACCTCCTCGGCGGCGACGACGAGCGCGCTCGCGTCATCGCGCACCGCGCCCGGCGCGCCGGAGGGGACCACGGTCAGCGGCAGCACCACACCACCGTCGGCGCGGGCCACCGCGACGGCATGGGCCATGAGCCCCTCGGCCGAGGCAGGGTTGGTGAGCGGCACCATGACGACCGACCCGAGTGCCATCTTCACCTCCTGCTCGACCGGTCCTCAACGCGACCTCGCCCGCCGCGACGTGGCCCCGTGGCGCCGTGGCGCCGAAGCCCCGAGGCCTCGAGGCCTCGAGGCCCGATCGAGCGTACCCGACGCCGTCGCGACCACGCCGCAGGGCCCGAGCGCGCCTCACTCGCGCCAGCCGACGCCGCCCTCGGCCCGGACGACCCGCCGCAGTCCGCCATCGGCGTCGACGACGAGCAACTCGCCGATGAACGGCTCGAGGCCCGGCGCGGTGACCGCCGGCTGCGGCGCCCCGAGCGCCACGGTGACGTCGGCGCTCGGCAGCTCGCCGAGCAGGCCCTCGCGGGGGTGGAGCCCCGAGGGCAGGTCGACGGCGACGATCGGTGCGCGGCGGCGCTGGAGGGCACGGACCGCCGCGAGCGGCCCGTCGCGCAGCGCGCCCTCGAGGCCGCCTCCCACGAGGGCGTCCACGACGACCCCGGCCTCGGGCAGCTCACCGCCGAGGCGCTGGCAGGCCACGCCGTCGAGGCCCCGCGCCACCGCGTCCTCGGCGACGACGGCGACGGGATGCTCCGCCGCCGCGAGCGCCCGTGCCGCGGCGAGTCCGGCCAGGCCGTTTCCCCCCTTGCCCGCGAGCACGACGACCCCTCGCCGCTCGGCGTCGAGGCGACGGGCGACGTCAGCGAGCCGCTCACCGGTGAGCGGGACACGCGGGGCAGCGGTCGGCCGGTCCGAGCGCGACCCCTCCGCGACCCCCGTCGACGGCAGGTCGCCGAAGTGCGGCCCACGCGACGGGCCGGCGCGAGCGGCGAGCCACGGGGCGACCTCGCGGTCGGCGCCGAGGTCGGACGGCGCGAGGCCGCGCTGCCAACCGGGCACGAGCGCGTCGAGCAGCGCGACGGTGAGCACCCCCGTCGCACCCCACAGGAGGTTGCGGTCGTCGAGCTGCCAGGCCCACGACGCCCGTGAGGTCGAGAGCCGGACGACACGCCAGCGTGCCGGGTCGCAGAGCGCCGAGACCTCGACGGAGAGGATCTCGGCGACCTCGTCCTCGCTGCGCACGAGGGGGTGGGGGTGGTGCCAACGGCCGACGACCGCCTGCAGCCAGAACCGCGAGGGCGGCACGTAGAGCGCAGGGAGGGCCCCGAGCGGTTCGACGGTCGCAGCGTCGAGGCCGATCTCCTCGTGCGCCTCGCGCAGCGCCGCCTCCTCGACGGTCTCACCGCGGTCGACGCCGCCTCCCGGCAGCGAGACCTGGCCGGGGTGGGTGCGCAGGTCGTCGCGGCGCCGGGTGTAGACGATGCGGAGGTCGTCGCCGGCCTCGGCGAGCAGCGCGAGGACGGCGCCTACACGGGCATCGCCGGAGCGCGCGAGGACGTCGGGCGCCCGGAGCGTGCGCGACAGGGCGTCCCAGCGTGCGCCGGCGCGCACTCCCTCAGAACGCGGGAGCGACGGCGAGGGTGAGGACCATCGCCCCGGCGACGAGCGCCACGATGACGATGACGACACCGCGCTGGCGCTTGGGAGACATCATGGTTCGCCACGCTCCTCCATGGCCTGCTCGAGGCTCGCGAGCTTCGCCTCGCGATCCTGGCCTGGCTTGTCGCTACGGACGTCGTACTTCGCGGTGATCGACACCCGGGATGCCGTGGCGAGCACGGCGTCGGCCGCGGCGCGCAGCGCCGCGTCGCACTCCTCCCAGGAGCCTTCCACCAACGTACCCGAGGCGTCGGTCGTGCACCGCGCGCCGGTCGCGCGCACCGCGGCGACGGCGCGCGCGACCTCGGCGGAGACGCTCGCCGAGCCGGTGCCGACGGGGGTCACGGAGAACCACAGGTGCACGGCGCCCTCCTGGGTTGCATGGCGCGTGGGCGGGTACGACATGGGCATGCCGAGGGACACGCCGCTGCACACCATCATGACGTCGCGGGTCATCACCGTCCGCCCCGAGATGCCGATCGAGGACGCCGCGGCGCTGCTCGCCGAGAACGGCATCTCCGGCGCGCCGGTCGTCGACGCCGCGGGTCGGCCGCTCGGCCTGCTCGACGACACCGACCTCATCACCTCGAGCGCGCGACTCGACGCGCCGACGACGCTGCACCTCCTCGGCGCCTACCTCCCGCTGCCCGGCGAGCACCGGCGCTTCAGCGAGGAGCTCCAGCACGCCCTCGCCCAGACCGTCGGCGAGGTCATGCACGATGAGCTCCCGATGCTCGGACCCGACGACACCGTCGAGGACGCCGCGACGATCATGACGCGCCAGGGGGTCGGCCGCGTCGGCATCGTCGACGAGCAGCACCGGATCATCGGCATCGTCACCCGCACCGACCTCATCAAGGGGATGGTCGAGGGGATGGTCGAGCCCGACGACGCCAGCTGAGCGACCGGCACCGCCGCCGCGCTGGAGAGGGCGGGACCGTCGGGCACCGCGCAGGGGCCGTGCGGCCGTATGCCGCCACCGCGCACCGGAGAGGTTGCCTCCAGGCTGCGGCACAACCTCCGCACGACCTCCGGGTGGTGAGCCCCATGCGCTACGACGTGGCGATCATCGGCGGCGGCGTGGTGGGATGCGCGATCGCGAGAGCGCTGTCCCGCTACGAGCTCGAGGTGATCCTCATCGAGCGAGAGCGGGAGGTCGGGTTCGGCACGAGCAAGGCGAACTCGGGGATCATCCACGCTGGCGCCCACGCCAAGCCCACGGAGCTCAAGGGACCGCTCGAGTGGGCCGGCAACCAGGCATGGGGTCCGCTGCACGAGGAGCTCGGCTTCGGATTCAAGCGCGTCGGCGAGCTCATCGTCGCCGTCGAGGAGGAGCAGCTCGACACGCTCGAGAAGCTCCGCCAGCAAGGCGTCGACCGGGGTGTGCCAGGCCTCGAGCTCTGGGACGGCGAGCAGGTCCGCGCCGAGGAGCCCAACGTCAGCGAGGACATCATCGCCGCGCTGTGGGCACCCACCGCAGGCGTCGTCAACCCCTACGAGGCCACGCTGCTGCTCGCCGAGTCGGCGGCCCGCAACGGCGTCACGATCACGACCGACCGGACGGTGACCGCGCTGTCGTCCGACGACGAGGGCACATGGCGCATCGACACCGAAGAGGGCGTGGCCTACCACAGCCGCTTCGTCATCAACGCCGCGGGCCTGCACAGCGACGAGGTCGCGGCGCTCGCCGGGGTCGGGGACTTCACGATCAAGCCCCGCAAGGGTGAGGAGTACCTCCTCGACAAGCGCCTGTCGGGGATCGTCTCGCGGATCATCTTCCCCTGCCCGACGCCGACGACGAAGGGCATCCTCGTCATCCCCACCGTCGACGGCACGATCATGGTCGGCCCGACCGCCGAGGACCTCGACGACAAGACCGACACCTCGACCTCCGAGGCCGGCGCCGAGCAGATCTTCCGCTCCGTCCAGCGTCTCGTGCCCGGCATCAGCCGCAAGGACGTCATCGCGGAGTTCGCCGGCCTGCGCTCGATCTCCTCGACGAACGACTTCATCATCGGCCCGACCGCGGCCCGCGGGTTCATCAACGCCGCCGGCATCCAGTCGCCCGGTCTGACCGCCTCGCCGGCGATCGCCGAGCAGATCGTCGGCTTCCTCGACGACGAGGGACTCAAGCTGCGCGAGCGCGACGACTACGAGCCGACGCTGCCGCACCCGGCGCGCTTCGCCCAGCAGCCGCTCGACGAGCAGATCCGCCTCGCCGCGGCCGACCCACGCTTCGCCCACCTCGTGTGCCGTTGCGAGCACGTCACCGAGGCGGAGGTCGTCGAGGCGATCCACCGTGGGGCGCACACCCTCGACGGCGTGAAGTTCCGGGCCCGTTGCGGCATGGGCCGCTGCCAGGGCGGCTTCTGCACCTGGCGGGTCATCGAACTGCTCGCCCGCGAGCTCGACCTCGACGTCACCGAGGTCACGAAGTGCGGCGGGGACAGCTGGATCGCCCTCGAACGGGAGGACGTCGCCGACCCCACCGAGGTCGCGCCCGTGCGCGAGGAGGTGCCGACGTGATCACGACCCAGCCACGCCAGATCGCCTCGGCCTACGACGTCGTCATCGTCGGGGCCGGCCCCGCCGGGCTCGCCGCCGCGCTGGGCGCCCGGGAGCAGGGTGCGGAGTCGGTGCTCATCGTCGACCGCGAGCGCGAGGCCGGCGGCATCCTCCTGCAGTGCATCCACTCCGGCTTCGGCCTGCAGTACTTCAAGGAGGAGGTCACCGGCCCGGAGTATGCCGAGCGCAGCCTCGAGGCCGCGATCGAGCACGACGTCGACATCCTCACCGATGCCTTCGTCATGGACCTCACCGAGGACCGCCGCCTCGTGCTCATGTCCCCCGAGCACGGCGTCGTCATCGTGCGCGCCGGCGCGGTCGTCCTCGCGATGGGCGCGCGCGAGCGCACGCGCGGGGCGATCCAGATCCCCGGCACGCGTCCCGCCGGGGTGCTCACCGCCGGGCTCGCGCAGAAGATGGTCAACCTCCACGGCTACCTGCCCGGCCGGCGCGCGGTCATCCTCGGCTCGGGCGACATCGGCCTCATCATGGCCCGCCGGCTCACCCTCGAGGGCGTCGAGGTCGCCGGGGTCTTCGAGATCATGCCCTACGCCAACGGCCTCGGGCGCAACATCGTGCAGTGCCTCCAGGACTACGACATCCCCCTGCACCTGTCGACAACGGTGATCGACATCCACGGGCACGACCGCGTCGAGCGGGTCACCGTCGCGCCCGTCGACGAGGAGCTCACCCCCGACGCCAGCCGCGCCTGGGACATCCCCTGCGACACCCTCCTGCTGTCGGTCGGCCTCATCCCCGAGAACGAGCTGTCACGCACCCTCGGGGTGCGCATGGACCCCCTCACGAACGGGCCGATGGTCACGAGCGCGATGGAGACCTCGGTGCCGGGGGTCTTCGCCGCCGGCAACGTCGTGCACATCAACGACCTCGCCGACTGGGTCAGCGAGGAGGCGCTCATCGCCGGGCGCAGCGCCGCGCGCAGGGTCACCGGCAACCCGCACCCGGCCGACAACATCCGGGTCATCCCCGGGGAGAACGTCGGCGCCGTCGTGCCCCAGTCGGTCTCGAGTGACCGCCCCCACCGGATCTCCTTCCGGGTCAACCGCCCGATCCTCGAGGACGCCGTCATCAAGCTCGGCGACGTGCGCCGCCGCAGGGTGCGCGCGCTCGCGCCAGCGGAGATGGCGACGATCAACATCGCGCCGCGGCTGCTCGAGAGCTTCCACGGCGACGCCCTGCGGCTCGACGCCTTCGCGGCCGCCGAGGAGGGATGAGGATGACGACCACGCACGAGGGCCACGAGGCCGAGACCTTCGTCTACCTCTGCACCGGCTGCCCCCTGGGCTGCAGCCTCGAGGTCGACGCCACCGAGGAGGGCATCCTCGAGATCCGGGGCGCGACCTGCAAGATCGGCGAGCGCCACGCCGAGCAGGAGCACACCGACCCACGCCGGCCGGTGTCGACGACGGTGCGCCTCGACGACCCCGTGCACCCGCGGCTGCCGGTCAGGGCGGCTGCGCCGGTGCCCAAGGGGCTCGTCGCACCGTTCGTCGCCCACCTCCGCGACGTCGTCGTGCAGCCGCCGGTCGACCGCGGTGAGGTGCTCGCCACCGACGTGCTCGGCACCGGCATCGACGTCATCGCCACGCGATCGATGGCCGCGGCCGCCCGGGAGGACACCGACGCGCGACTCGCGACCGCGGACCGCTAGCCCGCCGCGGCGAGGGCCCGGCAGAGCCCGTCGAGGAGGTCGCGCTCGCTGACGACGACCTCCTCGAAGCCGCCCCAGGCCATCACCCGCTCGAGGATGAGCGCCCCGGCGGTGAGCACGTCCTCGCGGCCCGGCGCGACCGGCCCGAGGCCCGCGATCCGCGCGGCGGTGCTGCCGCCCAGTTCGGCGAGCAGCCGCGCCACCGCCCCACGCGACAGCACCGCGGCGTGGATCGCGTGCGGGTCGTAGGCGGCGAGACCGAGGTGCAGGGCCGCGAGCGTCGTCGCGGTGCCGGCCACCGCGACGAGCGAGCGCGCCAGGCTCGGGTCGAGGCGGTGCGCGACGTCGGCGAGCTCGCCGTCGATCACCCTGGCGGCGGCCGCGAGGGCCCCCTGCGACGGCGGGTCCCCGGGCAGCAGACGCTCGGTGAGGCGCACCGACCCGATCTGGCGGCTCTCGCAGGCCTGTGGACGGTCGTGGCCGAGGATGAGCTCGGTCGAGCCGCCGCCGATGTCGAGGACGAGCGCGGGCCGCGCGGGATCGACGCCGGTGACCGCCCCCTCGAAGGCCAGGGCCGCCTCCTCGTCGCCGTCGAGGACCTCGGGTCGCACGCCGCTGACGTCCTCGATGGCCTCGTAGAAGGCCGCCCGGTCGGCGACGTCGCGCACCGCGCTCGTCGCCACGACCGCGACGCGCGCACAGCCGAGGGCTCGCCAGCGCGCGGCGTAGCCCCCGACGACCTCGGCGGTGCGGGCGATCGCCCCGGGGTGCAGCCGTCCGTCGTGGTCGACGCCTTGCCCGAGGCGCGTGGTGATCGCGTCACGGTCGCGCCAGACCGTCGCGCCGTCGACGACGTCGGCGACGAGCAGACGCGTCGAGTTCGTCCCGCAGTCGACCGCGGCGACGCGGGTCATCCGTGCCAGCCGCTGCCGTCGGCGGCCACGCACGGCCCGGGGCAGGCCATGGGCTCGAGGCGCTCGCCAACCCACGCCCCGATCGGGTTGTCGCCCGTGGCGAGGTGGTGGGCGTAGAGCGCGTGGAGGCACTTCACGCGGGCAGGCATGCCCCCGGCCGAGGGGTCGCCGGGCACCTCCGGGCCGAGGCCGTCACGGAAGGCCACGAAGCGCTCGTGGGCGCGGTGGTAGGCGTCGGCGAGCTCGGGATCCTCGGCGACGCGCCCGCTCAGGGCGACCATGACGCCCGAGGCCTCGAGGGTGCCGATGTGCTTGGCCGCGAGCGGGCAGGCGAGCCAGAACGTCGTCGGGAACGGGGTGCCGTCCTCGAGGGCGGGATCGACGCGCAGCACCGCCGGCAGGCCGAAGGCGCAGCGCACCGCCGCGGCCGGCCGCCCACGCGCCGGCCGCCCAAGCATGCGGGCGACGAGGTCGATCTCGCCGTCGTCGAGCAGGGGGCGGCGCGCCTGCGCCTCGTACGACGCGTCGGGGGCGGGGCGGAGCGCATCGTCGGTCATCGCCGGCCAAGCCTCGCGCGCCACGCGCCGAGCGGCAAACCGGCCGCCGGACGCCCCCGCGTCGAGCCGCGTGTGGCCCCTCACCGCGCTCAGTCGAGGTGGGCCCCGAGGCCGGGATCGGCGAGCCGCTCGGCGACGATCGCGAGGTGCTCGCGGTGGGTGCGCCCCTCCGACAGCGGCGGGGGATCGGCGGGATCGAAGAAGCCCGCCTCGAGCGTCTCGACGCCGTCGGCGCGGGGCTCGGCGTCGGGCTCGCAGGCCTCACAGGCGATGAGGAGCTTGTAGATGCGGAACGGCAGCGGCGGCGCCGGCCGGCGCTCACGGTCGACGACGGCGAGCAGGCGGGTGGCGCGCACGGCGAGCCCCGCCTCCTCGGCGACCTCGCGCTCGACGGCCTCGCGCGGCTCATCGGTCATGTCCGCCCACCCGCCCGGCAGCGTCCAGCCGCCGTCGGCGGCCTCGCGCACGAGCAGGAGCCGCCGCCCGCGGGCGACGACGCCCCGGACATCGACCTTCGGCGTGGCGTAGCCCCGCTCGGCGCCGAGGAGGTCGCCGAGCTCGGCGGCGTCGGCGTCGGACTCTGCGGCGAGCAGCTCGGCGGCGACGCGCTGCACCGCCTCGTAGCGCGCGACGTCGAAGCCCTCGGCGTAGTGCAGCCCCGTCTGGGCGATCGCGGCGAGGCGCCGCCCCCAGTCGAGATGGCGCGGGTCCCGTCCGCTCACGCCCGCAGCATCGGCACGTGGGGGATACCGTCCTCGAGGAACCCGGGACCGCTCACGACGAACCCGAAACGGGCGTAGTAGGCCTCGAGGTGGGCCTGTGCGGAGAGACGGGTCGGCGGCCGGCTGCGCGCGAGCGCATGCTCGATGAGGCCCGCGGCGAGCCCGCGGCCGCGGGCCTGCGCCGCCGTGCAGACCCGGCCGATGCGCGAGCCCTGCCCGCCCTCGTCGAGCAGCCGCAGGTAGGCGATCGGCCCATCGCCCTCGTCGACCCAGACGTGGCGGGTGGCCGGCTCGAGGTCGCGTCCGTCGAGCTCAGGGTAGGGGCAGGCCTGCTCGACGACGAAGACCGCGACGCGCAGCGCGAGGAGGCGGTAGAGCGTGGCCGCGTCGACCTCCCCTGCCCCGGCGGTCCGCACCGCAGGCGTGGCGGTGCTCACCCGCCCGCCCCGACGAGGTCGCCGAGCCAGCGGCCGAGCCGGCGGTACCAGGCGTCGTCGGCCGGTGGCTCCTCGTCGCGAGCCGCCGGCAGGGTCGGATCGGGCTCCGGGCGGGCGACGACGTAGGGCTCCTCGCCAGGCATGACGAGTCCGAGCTCGGAGCGGGCGAGCAACTCGACCTCATCGGGGTCCTCGAGGGACTCGACACGGTCCTCGAGGTCCTCGACCTCCTCGGCGAAGCCGTCCCGGGCCCGCTCGAGCCCGTCGACGCGGTCGGCGGCGGCGGTGTAGACCTGCAGCGGACCGAGCGCCATCGCCCCGATGAGGGCGACGAGCGCGACGAGGGCGAGGACGTAGGGCCGGTCGCCCGCGGTCAGCGCCCTCCACACCCGGCCGCGAGGCCGGGAGCGGGGGCGCTGGGCGGCACGACCGGCCATCGCCGCCTACGACCGCGCGAGTCGGAAGGCGTCGTGTCCCGCGTAGCGTGCGGCGTCGCCGAGCTGCTCCTCGATGCGCAGCAGCTGGTTGTACTTCGCGACACGGTCGGAGCGTGCCGGCGCCCCGGTCTTGATCTGCCCGGCGTTCACAGCCACGGCGAGGTCGGCGATCGTCGCGTCCTCGGTCTCACCCGAGCGGTGGCTGATCATGCAGGTCCAGCCGTTGCGGTGGGCGGCCTCCATGGTCTCGAAGGTCTCGGTGAGCGTGCCGATCTGGTTGACCTTCACGAGCACGGAGTTCGCGGAGTCCTCCTCGATGCCGCGACGCACCCGCGTGAGGTTCGTCACGAAGAGGTCGTCGCCGACGATCTGAAGCCTGTCGCCGAGGCGCTCGGTGAGCAGCGCCCAGCCCTGCCAGTCCTCCTCGTCGAGGCCGTCCTCGATCGAGACGATGGGGTAGGCGTCGACGAGCTCGGCCCAGAGGTCGACCATCTCCGCGCTCGACAGCGTCCGGCCCTCACCGGCGAGCACGTAGCTGCCGTCCTTGTAGAACTCGCTGGCGGCGGGGTCCATCGCGAGGGCGATGTCGGTGCCGGGGGTGAAGCCCGCCGCCTCGATCGCCTCGATGATGAGGTCGAGCGCCTCGCGGTTCGAGCCGAGGTTCGGCGCGAAGCCGCCCTCGTCGCCGAGACCGGTCGACAGCCCGCGTCCGGAGAGGACCTTCTTGAGGGCGTGGTAGACCTCGGCGCCCATGCGCAGCGCCTCACGGAAGGTCGGCGCGCCGACGGGGGCGACCATGAACTCCTGGAAGTCGACGTTGGACTCGGCGTGGCTGCCGCCGTTGAGGATGTTCATCATCGGCACGGGAAGGACGTGGGCGCTGGGCCCGCCGAGGTAGGCGAAGAGCGGCAGCTCACGGGAGGAGGCCGCGGCACGGGCGACGGCGAGGCTCACGCCGAGCATCGCGTTCGCGCCAAGGTTGGACTTGGTGTCGGTGCCGTCGAGGGCGATGAGGGCGGCGTCGACGGCGCGCTGGTCGGTGGCGTCCATGCCGACGATCTCCGGCGCGATCGTGCGCAGGACGTTGTCGACGGCCTTGGTCACACCCTTGCCGCCGTAGCGGTCACCGCCGTCACGGAGCTCCACGGCTTCGAACTCGCCGGTCGACGCGCCGCTGGGGACCGCTGCGCGGCCGGCCGAGCCGTCGACGAGGAGGCAGTCCACCTCGATGGTCGGGTTGCCTCGCGAGTCCAGGAGCTCACGGGCCAGGAGTGTCTCGATCTCCACGTGACGTTCACCCTTTCGTGGTGCTGTGACGGTAGTGCAGCGCGGCGCGGCGACGCAACGATCCGCCACGGCGCCAATCGCCGCACCCTCGATCCTCTCCGACGACCTCAGTAGAGGAACATCGGCTTGCCGTTGATGTCACGGACCCTCGGCCGGTACTGCTCGGGGTCGTAGAGCGCATCGACGTCGACGTGCTTGGCGCCCTCGCGCGTGACCTCGATGGGGACGTTGATGTACGTGCCGTTGCGCAGGGCGACCATGCGCCCCCGCGCGCCGTCGACGGCGAGGTCGGCGGCCATGACCGCGTAGTTCGTCGCGACCATGAGGTCGAGGGAGTCGGGCGAGCCCGAGCGCATGAGATAGCCGAGCTGCTGGCTCACCATGTTCACGCCGGTGAGCTCCTTGAGGGCCTGCGCGGTCTCCTCGCCGATGCCACCGAGCTTGCGGTGGCCGTAGGCGTCGGCCTCGCCGGAGAGGCGCACCTCGCCGTCGATCATCTTCGCGCCCTCGGAGACGGTGACCATCGCGTAGCGCGAGGGGTTCGCCGCGCGGTCGGCCATGAGGAAGTCCGCGAGGCGCCCGACGTCGAACGGCACCTCGGAGATGAGCGCACGGTCGACCCCGGAGAGGTAGGCGCTGATGAGCGAGGTCTCCCCGGAGTAGCGGCCGAAGAGCTCGACGACGGCGATGCGCTCGTGCGAGCCCGTCGAGGTGCGCAGCTGATGGATGAACTGGACGCTGCGGGTCACCGCGGTCGAGAAGCCGATGCAGTAGTCGGTGCCGTGGACGTCGTTGTCCATCGTCTTGGGGATCGCGATGACGGGGAAGCCCTCATCGTGCAGCCGCAGGGCGTAGGACAGCGTGTCGTCCCCGCCGATCGGGATCATCGCGTCGATGCCGAGCTTGTCGAGGTTGGCGAGCACGTGCGGCGTGAAGTCGTGCGGCCCCTCATCACCGGCCTGCTCGCGCAGGAAGTCGGGGACCGCGTCGTCCTTGACCCGGCCGGGGTTCGTGCGCGAGGTGTGGAGGAACGTCCCGCCGGTGCGGTCGATCGTCCGCACCGCCTCCTTGTCGAGCGGCACCGTCCAGGTCGCCACCGAGGCGGGGTCGTCGGCCTCGCACTCGAGCAGTCCGCCCCAGCCCCGCCGGATGCCGACGACCTCGTGGCCATCGTCGATGACGCGATGGACGACCGACTTGATGCACGGGTTGAGACCCGGCACGTCGCCACCGCCGGTGAGCACACCGATGCGCATCTCTGCTGCCCTCCTCATCACATGGGTTCTCTGGCACGCTAGCGCGCCGGCTGCTGCGAGGAAAGCGAGCCCCGCCTGCCCTGCAGGACCGTTCGTCCCCCTGCCGGGCGCGGGGCTCGCTCAGGGGCGCCCGCCCTCGACCTCCTCGCGCAGTCGGTGCGCGTGCGCGCGCAGGGCGGACTCCGGGTCGACGTCGGCCTCGCGCGCGAGCGCGACCGCGGCGGCGAGGAGCTCACCGACCGCGGCGTCAGCCGGCTCGCCGTCCCACGCGTGCGGGCTGCCGCCGGCCGGCTCCGTCGCGGAGAGGGCCGCGAGGGCCCGCTGCGCGGCCTCACCCGGCCCCCGCGCGGCGAAGGGGTCGGCACCGGCCTTGCGCGCCCGCCGCAGGTAGGCGTCGGCGAGCTGCAGCGCGGGCTGGCTGGCCGGCACCCCGTCGAAGGGCCCCTGCCGCTCCGGCTTCTCCTCGGCCTTGAGCGCCTCCCAGTTGCGGGTGACCTCCGCGGCGTCGGCGACGTCGACGTCGGCGAAGACGTGCGGGTGGCGGCGGACGAGCTTCTCGGCGATGCCCCCGGCGACGTCGTCGATGTCGAAGGTGCCCTCGTCGGCGGCGATCTGGGCGTGGAAGACGACTTGGAGCAGGACGTCGCCGAGCTCCTCCCGGATCGCCGCGGGCTCGCCCGAGGCGATGGCCTCGAGGAGCTCGTAGACCTCCTCGATGGCGTAGCGCCCGAGGGACTCGTGGGTCTGCTCGAGGTCCCACGGGCAGCCGCCCGGACCGCGCAGCCGCTGCTCGACGGCGACGAGCTCGAGCAGGCGCACGCCCGTGGGCGCGACACCGAAGTAGACGACCTCGATCTCGATGCCGCGCCGGGCGGCCTCGAGGCCGAGGGCGCGGGTCAGCGCCTCGTCCTCACCGGGTCCGAAGAGGTAGGCGAGCTCGCCGGCCTCGTCGGCCCGGTCGAGCGCCGCCTGGGCGCGGGCCTGGGCCTCGGGCGACCCGCCGGTGAGGTCGACCCCGGCCAGCGAGCGCGGCTCGGCGAGGACCTCGTAGTCGAGCCCCGCCGCCTCGAGGTGCGCGACGAAGGGATGGTCGACGCGGCCGAGCAGGACGAGGTCGCTGGCGACGAGTGCGGACCAGCCGTGCAGCGGCAGCAGCCCCGGCAGCGCGTCGCTCGTGTCGACGAGGACGAGCCGGGCCACCTCAGCGCTCGAGGGGGCTGGGCCGGTCGAGCGGCGAGGTCGGCTCGACCTGGCCGACCTCGGCGCGCCAGGTCCCGAAGCGCGGGTTGACCTCGACCTCGCCGTCGTCGAGCAGCCCGCTGACCCAGGTCTCGATGGCGAGGTCGTCACGATCGGCCTCGGCGGCCGCGCGCACCTCGTCCTCGACCTCGGCGAGCGCCGGGGGCGCGAGGCGCTCGATGACGTGGTAGCCGAACTGGGTCTCGACAGGGCCGACGATCTCGCCGTCCTCGGCCTCGAAGACCGCTTCAGCGAACTCGGGGTCGAACTGCTCGGCGGTGATCGGGCCGAGCTCGCCCTCGTTCTGCTCGGCGCTGGGGTCGGTCGAGACCTCGACGGCGAGCTCGCCGAAGTCCTCCCCCGCCGCGAGGCGCTCGAGGACCTCCTCGGCCTCCTCCTCGGTGTCGAGCAGGATGTGCCGCGCGCTCGGCGTCGCGGTGTAGAGCTGCTCGTAGGCGGTCTCGAGCTCGGCGTCGGTGAGCTCGCCCTGCCCGGCGAGCTCCTCGCCGGCGCGCTCCTGGTAGAGCTGGATCTCGGCCTGCAGGCGGGCGAACTCCGGGGTGATGCCCTGCATGGCGAAGGCCTCGCGCAGCCCGTCGGGGTCGTCGGTGCCGGCCTGGGCGACGATGCGCTGCTCGACGTCGTCCTCGTCGACCTCGACGCCGAGCTCCTCGGCCCCCTGGTGGAAGAGCTCGCGCTGGATGAGCAGCGAGACGAGCACCGCCTCGACCTGCTCGCGCAGGCCCTCCTGGGCCTCGATCTCCTGGGCGAGCTCGGGCAGGTCCACGAGAGCCTCGTACTGCTCGGTGACCGCGCTGACGGGGATCGCCTCACCGTTGACGTCGGCGGCGACCGTCGGCGGCTGGGTCGCCGTCACGGGGGCGCAGGCGCCGAGGAGCAGGCCGAGGGCGACGAGGAGCGCGAGCGGCGCGCGACGGATGTGCACGGTGATGACCTCTCGGGGTGACGCGGGGTGGTCCCTGGGAAGCGTTGCCCGGCCGGCGGCGCGGCTGGCCGTTCCGGCCAGTCTACGCCGGAGGCGCCCTACGATGCGCGCGCCGCCTTGCGCTCAGCGCCGGCGAGGATCGCCTTGAGCTCACCGGCGAGCCACGCGACGAGATCGCCCCCACGGGGGATCGGCAGCTCCATCGCCTCGGCGGTGGCGTTGTAGACCGCGTCGGGATGACGGCGCGCCAGGCGCACCTCCTGGGCGTCGGAGAGCGAGACCGGCGAGAGCCGGACGGTCCGCCGCGGGGTCGAGGTGATCTCGTTGATGCCCCAGCGCCGCGCGGCCGCCCGCAGCGCGGCGATCGACAGCAGGCGCTTGGCCGGCTCAGGCAGGGGGCCGTAGCGGTCCGCGAGCTCGTCACGCACCCGCGCGACGCCCTTGGCGTCGCGCACCCCGGCGACCTTGCGGTAGGCCTCGAGGCGCAACGCCTCGTCGGGGACGTAGTCGGTCGGCAGATGGGCGTCGACGGGCAGGTCGATGGTGATCTCCGGCTCGGGCGCCACGGCGGGGCCGAACGCGCCCGGGCCCTGCTGGCCGTCGGTGAGCTCGGCGACGGCCTCGGCCATGAGCTGGGCGTAGGCCTCGAAGCCGACGCTGGCGACCTGCCCCGACTGGTCGGCGCCGACGACGTTGCCGGCCCCGCGGATCTCGAGGTCCTTGAGGGCGATCGACAGCCCCGAGCCGAGGCCGGTGTGCTCGGCGACGGTCTCGAGGCGCTTGTAGGCCTCCTCGGTCAGCGCCGCGTCCGGCGGGTGGAAGAGGTAGGCGTAGCCACGGTCGTTCGAGCGGCCGACGCGCCCGCGCAGCTGGTACATCTGCGCGAGGCCGAGGAGGTCGGCGCGCTCGATGACGAGGGTGTTGGCGTTGGGGATGTCGAGGCCCGACTCGATGATCGTCGTCGAGACGAGGACGTCGAACTCCCGCTGCCAGAAGCGCACCATGATGCGCTCGAGGGCGGCCTCGTCCATCTGCCCGTGGGCGACCTCGACGCGGGCACCGGGGAGGAGCTCACGCACCTGCTCGGCGGCGGCGTCGATCGTCGCGACCTGGTTGTGCACCCAGAAGACCTGCCCTTCGCGCAGCAGCTCGCGGCGCACTGCGAGCGCGGCGAGCGAGGCGTCCCACTCCCCCACGTGGGTCACGATCGGCTGGCGCTCCTCCGGCGGGGTGTCGATCGTCGACAGGTCGCGGATCCCGGTGATCGCCATCTCCATCGTCCGCGGGATCGGCGTCGCGGTCATCGTGAGCACGTCCACGCTCGTGCGCAGGGCCTTGATGCGCTCCTTGTGGGTGACGCCGAAGCGCTGCTCCTCGTCGACGACGAGCAGCCCGAGGTCCTTGAAGGCGACGTCGGCGCCGAGCAGGCGGTGGGTGCCGATGACGAGGTCGACGGTGCCCGCGGCCAGCCCCTCGAGGATGCGCTCGGCCTCGCGGGGCGGCGTGAACCGCGAGAGCACCGCGACCTCGACGGGGAAGCCGGCGAAGCGCTCCGCGAAGGTCTCGCCGTGCTGCTGGGCGAGCAGGGTCGTGGGCACGAGCACCGCGACCTGCGAGCCCTCGAAGACGGCCTTGGCCGCCGCGCGCACGGCGATCTCGGTCTTGCCGAAGCCGACGTCGCCACAGAGCAGCCGGTCCATCGGCACCGGTGCGCCCATGTCCTCCTTGACCTCGTCGATGACCGCGAGCTGGTCGGGGGTCTCGGTATAGGGGAAGGCGCCCTCGAGCTCCGACTGCCAGGAGGTGTCGGCGCCGAAGGCCCGGCCCTCGCTGTGCATCCGCGCCTGGTACAGACGGATGAGGTCGGCGGCGATGTCGCGCACGGCCTTGCGGACCTTGCCCTTGGCGCGCTCCCAGTCGGCGCCACCCATGCGCATGATCCGCGGCTGCTCACCGCCGACGTAGCGCGCGAGCGCGTCGACGTTGTCGCTCGGCACGAAGAGGCGGTCCTCGCCGGCGTACTCGACGACGACGAAGTCGCGCGTCACCGTCGTCGACCCCCCGCCGACGCTGCGGGTCGGCCCGCGCAGCTCCCGGGTGACGATGCCGACGTAGCGGCCGACCCCGTGGGTGGCGTGGACCACCGGGTCGCCGGGCTCGAGGTCGAGCACGGCCTCGGAGGCCACCCGCCGGCTCGGCAGGCGCTTGCGGGCGCTGCTGCGCCGCGGGCCGAAGAGGTCCCACTCGCCGAGCAGGGCGAGGCCGAGCTCGGGCGAGCGCAGGCCCTCGCGCAGCGTCGAGGCGACGATGAGGACCCCGCCACCCTCGGCCTCCTCAGGCCCGACGGCCTCGACGACGCGCGCGGCCACGCCCTGCTCGCGCAGCACCTCGCCGAGGCGCACCGCCGGTCCCTGCCCGGAGGTCGTGAGCACGACGAGGTCCCCGTCGGCGGCGAGGCGGCGGACGCGCTCGCCGACCGCGGCGACGTCGCCGCGGAAGGAGTCCCACGGCGCAGCGGGCACGTCGGCGTCGGCGCTCGACCCGAACGGCGTGAGCTGCCAGAGCGCTCCCCGCACCCGCGCCTCGACGTCGGGCCAGGCGGCGAACCCCCCGGCCTGGCCCGCGCCACCGAAGAGCCCGGCGGCCTCCTCCCCCGAGCCCCAGCCGGCGACCATGAGCTCAGCGGCCTGGCTCGCGAGCTCCTCGGCGCGGGAGGCCACGAGCACCGGATCGACGACGACCGTCCCGCCGCCCTCGGGCAGGAAGTCCGGCAGCCACGCAGGCGTGGGGTGGATCGCGGTGACGAGCGCCTCCATGCCCTCGAAGGCCACGCCGTCGGCGAGGAGGCGGAGCTGCTCGGCCAGCGCCGGCAGGCTCGGCGCGGCGAGCCGCGCGGTGGCGGCGGTCTCGTCGTCGAGGACGAGCTCGCGGGCGGGGTCGACGGTGACCCCGGCGAGGGCCTCGACGGTGCGCTGGTCGCCGGCGGAGAAGCTGCGGAGCTCATCGACGTCGTCGCCGAAGAACTCGACGCGCACCGGGTGCTCCGCGGCGGTCGGGAAGACGTCGACGATGCCGCCACGCACGGCGAACTCCCCGCGGGACTCGACCATCGCCACCCGCGTGTAGCCGAGCTCGGCGAGACCGTCGACCAGGCCGTCGAGTCCGCCCTCGTAGCGGTGGTCGAGGCGGATCGGCTCGCGCTCGGCCAGGCGCGGGTCCATCGGCTGCAGCGCGGCGCGCACGGGCGTGACGACGGCGGCCAGCGAGGGATCGCCGCCGACGAGACGGTCGAGGACGCGCAGGCGCTGCCCGACGGTGGACGCCTGCGGGCTGAGGCGCTCGTGCGGCAGGGTCTCCCAGGCTGGGAAATGCGCGACGGCGTCGCTACCGATGAAGGCGCCGACCCCCTCGGCGAGGGCCTCGGCGTCGCGCTCGCTGGGCACGACGACGAGCAGCGGCGAGGCCGCGGAGGCCAGCAGCGCGCAGGTCAGCGCGCGCGCGGCCGGCCCGGCGTGGACCACACCGGGCGGCAGGGGCTCGTCGAGCCGGTCGCTTGCGCGCTGGAGGATGCCCGCGAGGGGGCCGGATGGCAGCATCCGGGTAAGAGTGCCGAGGCGCGGGCGCGGCGGCAACGCCGGCGGCGCGCTCACAGCGACAGCCGGCCGGTGCTACCGGCCGTGGTGGCGGTTCTGCGCGGTCTCGAGGCCGTCCTCGACGAGGTCGACGATCGCGTCGGCGGCCCGCTCGAGGGCGACGGCGGCGTCGTCGGCCTCGTCGCTGCGGAAGCGCTTGAGGACGTAGTCGCGCGCCGGTTGGCGCCCGGGGGGCCGGCCGATGCCGATGCGCACCCGGGTGAAGTCCTTCGAGCCGAGGCGCTCGGCGACGTCCTTGAGGCCGTTGTGCCCGGCGGTGCCCCCACCCTGCTTCAGCCGGACCTGCCCGAGCTCGAGGTCGAGGTCGTCGTGGACGACGACGAGCCGCTCGGGCGGCACCTTGAAGAACGCCGAGAGCGCCTGGGTCGGCCCGCCGGAGCGGTTCATGTAGCCGTGGCAGACCGCGAGGACGAGGCGCGTGCCCCCGGGACGGGTCATCGTCTCAGCGACGTTGGCCTTCGCCTTGTGGGCCTTGAGCGTGACGCCGAGACGCTCGGCGAGCCGTCGCACGGCGTCGGCGCCGACGTTGTGCCGGGTGCCGCCGTACTCCGCGACGGGGTTGCCGAGCCCGACGACGAGCCAGCGGTCCTCGTCGTCCACGCCGTCGGCGCCGCGCAGCCGCTCGAGCCAGCGCAGCGCCGGCTACTCCTCGTCGCCGGCGTCGTCCTCGTCGCCGGCCTCCTCGTCCTCGACCTCGGCGGCGAACTCCTCCTCGCCCTCGACGACGCCCTCCTCGCCGACCTCGGGGACATCGACCGACTCGTAGTAGACGGTGACGACGGTCGACTCCGGGTCGTCGAGGGCGGTGACGCCCTCGGGCAGGTCGAGGTCGGCGACGCGCTTGACGTCGCCGATGTCCATGTCGGTGATGTCGACGATGATCTGGTCGGGCATCTCCAGCGGCAGCACCTCGACGTTGAGGGTGTAGAGCGGCTGCTCGGCGATGCCGCCGTCGGCCACGCCCTGCGCCTCGCCCTCGAGCGAGATCGGGATGTCGGCGGTGACCTTCTGCGTGCGGCTGATGGCGACGAAGTCGACGTGGAGGATCTCGCGGCGCAGCGGATGGCGCTGGATCTCCCGGGTGAGCGCAAGGCGGCTCTCGTCGTCGTACTCGAGGCGGATGATGGCGTTCATGCCGGCATCGGTGTGCAGCGCGTGGTAGAGCTCGCGCGCGTCGACCGACAGCGGGGTGGCCTCCATGTCGGCGCCGTAGGCGACGGCGGGCACGCGGCCCTCGCGACGGAGGCGGCGCGCCTCGCTCTTGCCGCTGCCGGGACGGCTGTGGGCGGCCAGCGCGACCTGCTTGGACATGGCGGAGGGCTCCTTGCGGGGGTGGCGACTCAGGGTGGGCCGGGGCCTCGCCGACGGCTCGGCGGCCGCGAGGGCACGCTAAGACGGGCACAGGCCTCGCGGCAGGATACTGCCCCGCCCGCGGACGTGCCAGCGCGACGCGCCGCCGAGCGGGCCACGGCCGGGCTCAGGGGATGTCGAGCTCCTGACCGACGGTCAGCCCCGACTGGTCGTCGATGCCGTTGGCCTCGGCGATCTCGCTCCAGCGGTTGCCGTCGCCGTAGACCTCCTCGGCGATGGAGTAGAGGGTGTCGCCGCTCTCGACGGTGTAGGTCTGCCCGTCGTCGTCGTCGGCATCGTCCTCGTCGCCGTTGGTGACGACCTCGGCGTCCTCGGCGGTCTCGCGGTCCTCGGCGTCCTCGCCCTCGTCGTCACCCTCCTCCTCGGCCCCGTCGTCGAGGTCGTCGAGCTCGCCCGGCGCGGGCGTGGGCAGGGGGTCCTCCATCGGGGTGGTCTCGAAGAGGCCGCTGTCGTCGGTGAACTCGACCGTCCCGAGCATCGCGTTGATGGCGAGCGGCACGCTGACAGCGACGACGATGATGATGCCCACCGCCGCGGCAACCCATTTGAGCGCCTGGGGGATCACTGGTTCTGGTCGTCGAAGAGCTCGCTCACGGACTGGTCCTCGAAGATCGCCTTCATCGTGCTCGCCACGATCGGCGCGATCGACACGACCTCGATCTTGTCGAGCTCGTGGCAGGGCGGCAGCGGCAGGGTGTTCGTCACGACGACCCGCTCGATCGGCGCGGCCTGCAGTCGCCGGCACGCCGGGCCCGACAGGACCGGATGGGTGGCCAGGGCGAGGACGCGCTTGGCGCCGCGCTCCATGAGGGCCTCCGCCGCGCCGCAGATCGTGCCCGCGGTGTCGATCATGTCGTCGACGAGCACGACGGTCGCGCCGGCGACGTCGCCGGTGACGCCGAGGGTCTTCGAGACGTTGTGCCCGGTGCGGGTCTTGGCGAGGTACGCCGGCGAGGCCTCCGGAAGCCTGGTGAGGAACTTCTCCATGAGGTTGACCCGGCCGGCGTCGGGGCTCGCGACGACGATCTCCTTGCTCGGGAAGCGCTCCCGCAGCCAGTCGACGAGCAGCGGCAGCGCGGTGAGCGAGTCGAGCGGCTGGTCGAAGAAGCCCTGGACCTGCTGGGAGTGGAGGTCGACGGAGACGACGCGGTCGGCGCCGGCGACGGTGAGCATGTCGGCGAGCAGTCGCGCGGTGATCGGCTCCCGGGACTTCGCCTTCTTGTCCTGGCGGCTGTAGCCGTAGAAGGGGCAGATCGCGGTGATGCGCTTGGCCGAGGCGCGCTTGGCGGCCTCGATCATGATGAGCTGCTCCATGATGTTCTGGTTGATCGGCTCGCAGTGGGTCTGGATGACGAAGACATCCGACCCCCGGACGTTCTCCTGGTAGCGCACGTAGATCTCGCCGTTGGAGAAGTCCTTGAGCTCGACGTCGCCGAGGCGCATGCCGAGGTGGTCGGCGACCTCCTTCGACATCGCGGGGTAGCCACGCCCCGTGAAGATCTGCATCCGCTTCTTCGTCGTGATCTCCATCAGGAGCTGTCCCTCTGGCTGCGCTCGTGCTTGGCGCGCTTGCGCTCGGCGTACCCTTCGATGATGCGTTGCTCGCTGCGGGCCACCGCGAGCGCGCCGTCGGGGACGTCGCTGGTGATGACCGACCCGGCGCCGGTGTAGCCCTCGGCGCCGACGGTGACCGGCGCGACGAGCATCGTGTCGCTGCCGATGCGCGCCCCGGGACCGATGACCGTGCGGTGCTTGGCGAAGCCGTCGTAGTTCACGGTGACCGTCGCCGCGCCGATGTTCGCCCCGGCGCCGATCTCGGCGTCGCCGACGTAGGAGAGGTGCGGCACCTTCGCGCCCTCGCCGATCTCGGCGTTCTTCGTCTCGACGAAGGCGCCGATCTTGCCACCGGTGGCCAGACGCGTGCCGGCGCGCACGTAGCTGAACGGCCCGACCGTCGCGTGCTCGCCGATCTCCGCGCCGAGGACCACCGATTGCGCGACCGTCGCGCCCTCCCCGACGGCGCTGTCGACGAGCCGCGTCGCCGGCCCCACGTCGGCCCCGGCGCCGACGGTCGTCGCCCCCTCGAGGTGGGTGCCGGGCCGCAGCACGGCGTCGACGCCCACCCGGACCTCGGCGTCGACGTAGGTGGCGTCAGGGTCGATGATGCTCACCCCCTCGCGCATGAGCCGGGTGAGGATGCGCCGCCGCAGGACCGCGCCGGCCTCGGCGAGCTGGGCGCGATCGTTGACGCCGCTGACGAGCCCGGCGGGGGCGGTCACCGCCCCGACCCCGCGGGGCACGAGCGGAGCGATGACGTCGGTGAGGTACTCCTCGCCCTGCACGTTGTCGGCGGCGAGGCGGGTGAGCCCGTCCTCGAGGGCGGCGCGGTCGAAGGCGTAGATGCCGCTGTTGGCCTCGGTGATCGCGCGCTCGGCGTCGGTGGCGTCACGATGCTCGACGATGCGGGTGACCGTGCCGTCCTCGTCACGCACGAGCCGCCCGTAGCCGCCGGGATCGGCCGGCTCGAAGGCGAGGATCGTCGCCGCGCGCTGTCCGGCGTCGGCGAGCAGCGCGGCGAGCGGCTCGGGCTCGAGCAGCGGGACGTCGCCGGGCAGGACGAGCACCTCGTCGATGCCCTCGAGCGCGCCCTCCTCGGAGGCGCAGCGCACCGCATGGCCGGTGCCGAGCTGCTCGGGCTGGGTGACGGTGACGAGCCCCGGGAGCCCCGCGGCCTCGGCCTCGGCGACCACGTCGGCGGCCTGGTGGCCGACGACGACGACGATGCGGTCGAGTTCGAGGGGCCGTAGCGCCTCGAGCACCCAGCGCAGCATCGTGCGACCCACGACGGGGTGGAGGACCTTCGCGAGGTCCGACCGGAAACGGGTGCCCTTGCCGGCGGCGAGGACGATGGCGGCGCGACTCATCGGCGTGGCAGCTCCCTGTCGCTGAGCTGGGATGGCTGGGAGGGAAGGGATCGAACCTTCAACTCCGACTCCAAAGGACGGCGTGATGCCATTTCACCACCTCCCATCACCAGCCCCACAGCCTCTGCGGCACCTCACTGTAGCGGAGGATCCGACGTCGGTGAGACCGGGCTCACCGCTCAGCGCCCGCGTCGCGGCGGAGCTCCGGGCCACCGGCTGGCGAGGTTGCGATCACCGTGCGTCCGATGTCGGGCGACAGCCGCGCGGCGATCTCCCGAGCGTGGGCGGGGCCGGCCGCGAGGCCGAGCATCGTGGGACCGCTGCCGGAGAGCACGGCACCGAACGCGCCGGCGTCGAGCAGCAGGCGCTTGCGCTCGGCGAGGTCGGGGCGCAGCGCGAACGCCGCCGGCTCGAGGTCGTTGTGCAGCGCCGCGCCGAGCGCCTCGGGATCGCAGGCCCGCAGGGCCTGCAGCACGGCATCGGGCTCGACCTCGCTCGGCGCGCAGCGGGCGTCCCACTCACGGTAGACCGCCGCGGTGGACAGGGGCTCGTCGTCGAGGAGCGCGAGCCAGGTGAACTCCCCCCTACAGAGCACCCGGGCAAGGGACGTCCCGCGGCCGGTCGCCAAGGCCGTGCCGCCCACGACGCAGAACGGCACGTCGCTGCCGAGCTCGGCACCGAGCTCCTTGAGCCGCTCCCGCGGCAGCGCGCAACCCCACAGCTCGTTGAGGGCGACGAGCGCCGCGGCGGCATCGGCGGAGCCCCCCGCCATGCCTCCGGCGACAGGGATCGCCTTGTCGAGCTCGATCACGGTGCGGGGGCCGCCCTCACGCACGCTCGGCGCGCCGTCGATCACCCCCGCGGCACGCGCGAGCGCGAGCGCCGCGCGCATCGCGAGGTTCTCCGAGGCGGCCGGCAACCCTGCGATGTCGTCGTGGGCGAGCTCGAGGCGCATGTGCCGCCGCGCCGCGGGATGCTGCCCGCGCCCCGGCGGTCCGGCGAGCGAGGCGCGCAGCTCGTCGAAGACGCCGACGGTCTGCAACACGGTCGTGAGCTCGTGGTAGCCGTCGTCGCGGATGCCGCGCACCGACAGGAAGAGGTTGACCTTCGCGGGGACGCGCACGGCGACGTGCGGACCGTGCGGGACCGTCTCCGACGCCACCCCGGGCATCCCTCCCCGCCGCGCGCACCCAACGGCGCTCGACCGCGCGGCTCGTGAGCATGAACAGCGAGGATCGTACGGGCGGTCCGCCGGCCCCGCCAAAGCGGGCCGGTCGGCCGTTGCCGCCGGCCGGGGGGCCGCAGGTGGACACCGGCGCCGGCCACGGCGCGCCCGAGCGCCCTACGCCGGCGGCGTGACCGACGGCAGGGCGCGCGCGAGGGTCACCCAGCCCTCGAGGTCGACCTCCTCGGCGCGGACGTCGGCGTCGAGCCCGGCCGCGGCGAACGCCGCGTCGAGCGCGGCCGGGCTGAGTCCGCCGGCGCGCAGCGCGTTGCGCAGCCGCTTGCGGCGCTGCGCGAAGCCGCTGGTGACGAGGCCGAGCACCTGCTCGCGCGCGACGTCGAAGGGCCATGGCCGGGGCTCGAGCCGCACGGTCACCGAGTCGACGCCGGGCACCGGCAGGAAGGCGTTGCGGCTCACCCTGCCGTCGATGCGGGCTTCGGCGTAGGCGGCGACACGCAGCGACGCGGCGCTGAAGGCCGGGTGGCCGGCGGTGGCGGTCCAGCGCTCGCCGACCTCGCGCTGCACCATGACCTCGAGGCGGCGGAAGCAGCCGGCCTCGAGCGCGCCGACCACGAGCGGCGTCGCGAGGTGGTACGGCAGGTTGGCCACGAGCAGGGCGGCACGCCCGCCGAGCAGCGTCGCCCAGTCGACCTCGAGGGCGTCGGCGTGGTGCAGCGTCACGCGGTCGGTGTCGGCGAGGACCTCGCCGAGCGCGCGGACGAGACCCGCATCGACCTCGACGGCGACGACCTCGGCGCCGGCCTCGACGAGGGCGAGGGTCAGCGCCCCGAGTCCCGGTCCGATCTCGGCGACGAGGTCCCCGGGACCGACCTCGGCCCGCGCGACGACACGGCGCACGGTGTTGGGGTCGACGACGAAGTTCTGGCCGCGACGGCGCGACGGGGCGATGCCATGGGCCTCGCAGAGGCGGCGAACCTCACGGGCGGTCGGCGGCCCGCTCAGTGCAGCCCCAGCTGGCGTGCGCAGTGCGGCCAGGCCCCCCAGCCCTGGCCCGCGCGCACGCGCTCGCCGACGGTGATCTGCTGCGCCCGCGTCGCGAGGTGGGCGTTCGGCGCGAAGGCGTGCCCACCGTGCGCCGCCCACGTCTGGGGGTGGAACTGCAGCCCGCCGTAGTAGCCGTTGCCGGTGTTCGCGGCCCAGTTGCCGCCGGCCTCGCAGCGCGCGAGGTCGTCCCAGACCCCTGGTCCCGGCTCGGGGGGTGCGGGCGGCTCTGGATCCGGCTCCGGCTCCGGCTCGGGCGGCGGTGCGGTGCCGACCTCGACGACCTCGTCGGTCGGCGCGTCGACGCGCTCGTCGACGCGCGTGCGGGCGGCCTCGACCCCGTCGAGGTGCACGACCTCCTCGACGATCGCGCGCTCGCCGTCGCGGCCCTCCTGCACGGTGACCCGCTCGCCTTCCACCCGCTCGTCGGTGTCGCGGGTGACCCGCTCGTGCTCGAGCGTCTCGGTGCGCTCCTCCTCGGTGCGGCTGACCCGGACGACGACGATGCGCAGGCCGTCGGCGATCGGCGTCGCAGGCTCGGGGGTGAGCTCGTCGTGCTCACCGAGGTCGACGCCGCGCTCGTCGAGGAGCTCCTCGACGGTGCGCGCCGAGGTCACGATCTGCTCGCTCAGGCCACCGACGACGAGGGTGACGACGGGCGGCTCGAGCCGCCGCGCGCTGCGCGAGGCCCCGATGCCCACCCGGTCACGGGAGGTGGACACGCCATCGTCGGGTGGGGCGCTCTGGGCGACTGGCGCGGCATCCCGGGCGGGCGCGGCGTCGCCGATGACATCGTCGAGGATGACGGCGAGGCCGAGGAGGGGAAGGACGAGGGCGAGCGCGGCCCGGCTGAGTGCGCGCCCGAGCCGTCGCCGCAGGCTCGGACGTGACGGAAGCGCACTCGGCTTGAGCATTCGCTGGAGGCTAGCGGTCGCCGATCGGCCCTGCCGTGGCCTATCCCCGTCCATCCAGTCGGAAGGCCGCCCGGGCGTTCGCGCTCGCCTGGCGCCCGAGCTCCCACGTGGGTAGGCCGTGCAGCTCGGCGAGCTCGGCGACGACGAGGGGGATGCGCGCGGGCTCGTTGGGCTTGCCGCGATGCGGGTGCGGCGAGAGGTACGGCGAGTCGGTCTCGGTGAGCAACAGCTCGAGCGGCGCGACGCGGGCCGCCTCGCGCAGATCGCGGGCATTGCGGAAGGTCACGTTGCCCGCGAAGGAGACGTACCAGCCCTCGTCGGCGCAGCGCTTCACGAGCTCGGTGTCACCCGAGAAGCAGTGGAAGACCGTGCGCTCGGGCGCGCCCTCGCTCTCGAGGATCGCGACGAGGTCGTCATGCGCTTCGCGCACGTGGATCATGAGCGTGCGGTCGAGTTCCTTGGCGAGGCGGATCTGCTCGCGGAAGGCCTCTTCCTGACGCACGCGCGGCGAGTGGTCCCGGAAGTAGTCGAGACCGGTCTCGCCGATTGCGACGACCGCGGGGTGCTCGGCGAGGCCGCGCAGCCGCGCGAGCACGTGCTCGGTCGCCTCGATGGCGTTGTGCGGGTGGATGCCGACGACGGCCCACACCTCGTCGTAGGCCATCGCCGTGCCGACGCACTCCGCCGACGAGGCGAGGTCGACGCCGACGGTGACGAGCGTGGTGACCTCCTCGGCCCGGGCCCGCGCGATGGCCTCATCGGGCGGGAGGTCGAGCATCTCGAGGTGGCAGTGCGCATCGGTGTACACGAAGGGCCTCCGGCGGCGGTGGGCCGCACGATCCGTCTCGCGGGCGGGATGTGAGCAATGCGGCAGGATAGCCCCTCGCCGTCCAACCGACTACGGCGCTGACGCCCACCGCCGGGCCGTGGTCGCCGGCACGAGCCCGAGACCGTGCGCTCAGCGCTCTCCCGGGTGCAACGCCGCGGCCGCCCACGCAGCCGGCAGCTCGGTGACCTCCGCGGTGTCGTCGACGGTAGCGGGATGCCGCACGTGCCAGACCCCTCCTCGGCCGTCGCCGAGCAGGGTGTCGCGTCCCTGCGAGGTGAGCCACGGCTCGGCGTCGTCGGCGGCGAGCGCGGCGGCGACGTCACCGCCGAGGGCGAGGTCGCGCCGACCCTCCGAGCCCAGGGCACCGCGACGCAGCCGCGCCTCGCCGGCTTCGTCGACACCGAGGAGGTCGACCTCGGCATGGTGCACGGACACCGGTTCGGCCGGCGCGAGCGCGAAGGGGTCGAGGCCGTGCCGCTCGAGCGCCGCCTCAGGGGGGAGCCCCTCCCGGTCGCCGGCCAGCGCGAGCCCCCCGTCGTCCTCGCGCTCGAGCGGGAGCGCGTGCCAGCGGTCGGCACCGTCGGTCGCCTCGGCGACGACGAGCCGCCATCCGGCGTCGCTGCCGAGCCAGGCGCGCACCGCGAGGTCACCGTCGGCCGCGAGCGACCAGCGCCACTGCTCGGCGTCCCCCTCGAGCGCGCCCTCGACGTCGACGACGCGCAGCGTCGCGCCCTCCTCGATCCAGGCGAGCTGCTGGCCACTGGGCGCGAAGGCCGCCGGCCCGGGGCACGACGTCGACACCTCGGCCTCGCGGCCGGTGGCGACGTCGCGCAGGACGAGGACGTCGAGGCAGCCTGCCGGAGGCGCGGCGGCGGAGCCCAGGCGGTAGGCGACCCGCACGCCGTCGCCGCGCGCGGCGACCGCCAGAGGCCCCACGCCCGGAGGCCCGGTCGCGACGGGACCCGGCTCGCCGCCCACGACGCGAAGCGCACCGTCCTCCTCGAGCAGCGCCAGCGACCCGAGGCGCTGCCGCAGCCCCTCGACGCGCTCGAGCGGGACGAGGGGGTCGACCTCGGCAGGCGCGAAGCCGGCCTCACCGTCGGACGGGGCGGCGTCGGCGCCGGGCTCAGGGGCCGCTCGCGGGCCCTCGTCTCCGGGCTCGGGCGGCGCCGTCCCGGCGGGCGCCTCAGCGGCGTCCTCGGCGACCTCGCCGGGCTCGGGGTCCACGGCGACCTCCGTCGGGGCGGCCAACCACGTCGGCGCGACGGCGAGCGCGGCGAGGACGACGGCCGCCGCACCGACGACCGGCGCCGCCGAGCGCCTGCGGCGACGACGCAGGACCTGGCGTCTGACCGCCTCGGCGCGCTCGGGACCGGCGGCCACGTCGCCGGCGCGGTCGTGCAGGCTCGCGCGCAGGCGCTCCTCGAGGCCGGCCATCAGCCGGCCCCGCCCTCGTCGGGGCGGTCGCCGACGAGCTCGCGGAGGTTGGCGATGCCACGGGAGACACTCGACTTGACCGTGCCGGTGGCCACCCCCATGACCTCGGCGGTGTCGGCCTCGGAGAGGTCCTCCCAGTAGCGCAGCACGATCGCGGTGCGCTGCCGCTGCGGCAGCTGCGCCAGCGCGGTGAACAGCGCGTCGCGCTCGCTGACCTGCTCGTCGTCGGCGCGGGCACCCCGAGCATCACCGGAGCGCCGGGTGAGCTCCCGACGCTCGAGCGCGAGGCGGCGGAAGCGCGAGTTGACGGTGTTGACGACCGCGCGGCGGATGTAGGCCCGCGGGCTGTCGATGCGCCCACGCCGCCAGGCCCGCCAGACCTTGACGAAGGCATCGGCGACGGCGTCCTCGGCGCGCTCCTGCTGCCCGCAGAGCAGGTAGGCCAGACGCACCGCCTCGGCGTAGTGCGCGGCGTAGAGCTCGGCGAACGCCTCGTCGCCCCGCGCGTCGTCAGCCACGGCGGCGCGCGGCCCGACCGCGCCGGTCGCCGATGGGGGCCTCGGCGGCGCACCCGGTGGCGCGCCGCCGACGGCGCGGGCGCCGGTCACGCTCGCGCCACCGCGCAGGAGGGTCGCCGTGGCCATGTCGCCCCCCTCGACGCGCGAGCGACGGGCGAGGTTGTCCCACGGCGGCGTCTACTCCTCGAGCTTGGGGAAGAGCACCTGCCCGCGCTCGGTGCGCACCCCCGGCACCAGCCCGCCCGGCTCACCGGCCTCGGGCAGGCGCTGGTCCTCGAGCGCCTCGTCGAGGCCGAGCTTGGCCCACAGGCTCTGGGCCATGTCGGGCATGACCGGGCTCGTGAGCACGGCGATGACCCGCAGCGCGTCGACGCACTCGTAGAGGACCCGGTCGAGGTCGTCGTCGGCGCCCTGCTTGTTCAGCGCCCACGGCTGGCGCGCCTCGACGTAGCGGTTCACGCCGCCGACGAGCTGCCAGAGGTCCTCGAGCCCCTTCTTGAAGGCGAGGCGATCGAAGGCCGCGAGTCCGGCCAGGGCGGTCTCGCGATCCCGGGAGAGCTGGGCCTCGGCGTCGCCCGCGGCCCCGGTAGGCGCGGGCACGACGCCGTCGCGGTAGCTGCCGACCATGTTGAGGACGCGGTTGACGAGGTTGCCGAGATCGTTGGCGAGGTCGGTGGTGTAGCGCTCCTCCATCGACTCCCAGCTGAACGTGCCGTCCTGGCCGAAGGAGATCTCGCGCAGGAAGTAGTACCGGTAGCAGTCGATGCCGAAGTGCTCGACGAGCTCGGATGGGCGGATCCCTGTGGCGTTGGACTTGCCCATCTTCTCCCCGCCGACGAGCAGGAAGCCGTGGGCGTAGACCTGGTGGGGCACCTCGACGCCGGCGGCGATGAGCATCGCCGGCCAGTAGACGGCGTGGAAGCGCAGGATGTCCTTGCCGATGAGGTGGACGTCAGCGGGCCAGCGCCGGGAGAAGGCCTCCTCGTCGGCGCCGTAGCCGGCGGCGGTGATGTAGTTGAGGAGCGCGTCGAACCACACGTAGAAGATGTGGCCGTCGTCCCAGGGGCAGGGCACCCCCCAACTGAACTCGGTGCGGGTGGCGGAGATGTCCTCGAGGCCGGCCTCGACGAAGGCCCGGACCTCGTTGCGGCGCACGTCGGGCTGGACGAACCCGGGATGGGCGTCGTACAGGTCGAGCAGCGCCGGCGCGTACTTCGAGAGGCGGAAGAACCAGTTCTCCTGCTCGAGGCGCTCGACGGGCTGGCGGTGGATCGGGCAGAGCTCGCCCTCGAGGAGCTCGGCCTCGGCGTAGTAGCCCTCGCAGCGCACGCAGTACGGCCCGACGTACGTCGACTTGTAGAGGTCGCCCTGGTCGTAGAGGCGCTGCATGAACTCCTGCACGCGCGCCTCGTGGCGGTCCTCGGTCGTGCGGATGAAGTCGTCGTTGGAGATGTGCAGCAGCCCGAGCATCTCCTTCCACCGCGGAAGGATGTCGTCGCAGTGCTGCTGCGGGGTCATGCCGCGCTCCTCCGCGGCGCGCGCGACCTTCTGGCCGTGCTCGTCGGTGCCGGTGAGAAAGTGCACGCGGTCGCCGTTGAGGCGGCGCCAGCGGGCGAGCACGTCGGCGGCCACCGTGGTGTAGGCGTGGCCGATGTGCGGCACGTCGTTGACGTAGTAGATCGGCGTCGTGAGGTAGTAGGTGTCCTTACCCATGGGTGGGTACCTCGCCAGGTCGCGGCTTGCGGGTCTGCTGCGGGCCGGCCGGATAGTATCGACCGCCATGGCAGGCCAGGGAATCCGGCGCAAGATCGACGACCTCGGACGCGTCGTGATCCCGTCGCAGTTCCGCCACGAGCTCGGCATCGACGAGGGCGACGAGCTCGAGATCACCCTCGAGGCCGACCGGGTCGTCATCGGGCCCGCGGTCGACCAGTGCACCTTCTGCGGCGCGGAGGACGAGCTCGCGACGTTCCGCGACAAGCCCGTGTGCTGGTCGTGCATGGCCGCAGTGCGCGCGCTCGACCGCGAGCGCGCCGACGAGGCTCCGAGCCCCTTCGGCTGAGCGCCGCTGCGCGGGCGCCGGGCCCCGCCGGCCGTGCCATCACCTCAGAGGCGGGCACGCCGCGAACCCGACCCGGAGGTCGGGTTCGCGGGGTGGTCTCATCGTCGCCTGCCGGCGCCGCCGGGTCCTGCACGACCCGCGCCGCCCGCGACCGCGGCGCCGCCACGGGCTCGCGCTGCGACGATCGGATGCTCGGGTGGGGCCGCGAGGCGGAAGCCGTGGCCGTCGGCGACGACGCTCCAGTCGTCCTGGTGCACGAGGTGGTGGCAGGCCACGCAGAGCAGCGTGAGGTTCTCGAGATCGGTGGGGCCGCCGTGGCGCCACCACACGACATGGTGGATCTCACAGCGCGTCGCTGGCGCGCCACAGCCCACGCAGCGGCGGTCGCGCGCGATGACCGCCGCGCGGAGCCGTTGCGTCGGCGTCCTGCGACGACGACCGACGTTGAGCGTGCCGTCGGCCTTCCAGCCGATCTCGGTGACCTCGGCGTTGCAGGCGAGCTCGCGTGCGGTGGCTGAGCCGACGGGCCCGTGGCCGACGAGCTCGGAGGCCAGCGCCTCGTCGACCCCGTCGAGCGCCTCCGGCGAGGTGATGAGGATCATGTGGGCGTGCCCGCGTCCACGTGAACGCGTGGCGGCGAGGTCGCTCGGGGGCCCGCCACCGCCGTCGGTGGCGCCGCCGTCGAGCCGGTCGCGCGCGGCCTCGGCGAGTGCGTCGAGGTGGCGCTGGCCGGGCGTGCGCTCGTCGTCGGCGCCCTGGCGGCCGCCGAAGACGTCGAGGTAGGTGCGCAGCTGGGCTGCGGTGACCGGGTCGAGCTCGCCCGAGAGGCGGCTGAGCTCCAAGGGGCCGGACGGCCCCGACAGCGAGAGCCAGCGGTGCTCGTGGGCGCGGCGCCTGCGCTCATTCTCGGAGGGCCGCCCGCGCCGTGCCTGCCAGTCGGTGAGCTGCCGTCGCAGCGCCGCGACCGAGGACCCGGGCGCCTCCGCGGCGACGAGCGCGTCGAGGTCGGCGTGGTCCTCGGCGAGCGCGGCGGGATCGTCGGCCAGCTCGGGATCGGCCTCGAGCTGGCGCAGCACCTCGGCAACCGAGCGAAGGTGGCGCGGGTCGACGTCACCGGCACGCACCCTCGCGGCGGCGGTGGGCAGCGTCTGGAGCGCCTGCGCGTCGGCGACGTCGCCGCGCAGCTGCCCGTACGTCGCAAGGCTGCAGCGGGCGAGCATGCCGGCCGTCGAGCCAGCGCCGTAGCGTCGCCACGTCCGACGCGCGTCGAGCGCGCCGACGCGCCGCAAGCGCTCCCCGCGCGCCCGCCTCTCGAGCCGCTCGAGCGCGACCGCGGCGTCGAGGACCTCCGCCTCCGGCACGACCTGCGGCGTCGGGCGGGAGCCTTCCACGGCGCGGCCGTTGCCACCCGACGGCCCGGACCCGACATGGGCTGCGGGCGGCTCGACGACCTGGCCGGCGAGGAGGTCGAGGAGCATGCCGACCCCGTCGGTGAGCTCGCGGGTCGAGGGGGCACGGTCCCCACCGGAGAGCAGGGCGTGCAGCCCTTCGACGAACGGGGACGAGTCCTCGCTGGCGTCGGGTGCGGGCACGGGGGCCGGGCAGGTCAGCGCCGCGTCGCTCCCGTCCTCGGCCCGGTAGGGCCCTTGGCCTTCTGCGGCGATGGCGGCGCGCCTACCGCACCGCCCTGGGCCGCTCCGCCGCACGCGGCGATGGCGGTGGCGGTCGGCCCGCCAGCCCCACCGCGTCGCCTCGGTCTCCGTGCGCATCGTCGCGAGCGTGCCACACCGCCCACCGGCTGGAGCGCGCCGTCCACAGCCACCGCGACCGTGGGAACGCGCGCCTGCGTGACCTCAGCTCGAAGACGACGAGGACGCCGCCGAGGCCGCGGCCGCCGCGGTCACCGCGGCCATCGCCGCCGCCTGGGCCTGCGCGACGGCCTCGCCCACCTCCCCGACGACGCCCTCCTTGGCGAGCTGCTTGCCGCGCTTGTGCGCCGCCCGCGCCGCGGAGCGCCCAACGAGGCGGCCGACGGCCTGACGCCCAGCGGTCGCGACGAGCCCGGCGAGAGCGGCGTCGCGCGGCGCGGCCGGTCCGTCGTCGGTGAGCACCGCGCTGATGCGCTGCCGCACCTGCGCCGCCCGCGCAGGGTCGGCGACCGGGTGGCGGGTGACCCGGAACAGGCGCAGGACGCGACGCTCTTCGACCCGCAGCACCCCGCGGTCGACGAGCCGGTCGACCGGCGCCTCGCGCACCTCCTTGTCGCGTGCCCAGCGCTGCATCCACCGGCTGATCTTGCGCGGCTTGGCGTCGTCGCGGATCCGGTCGAGCAGGGCGGCGCGCATCGGCCCGGTCGGGCTCACGCCGGTGACGGGCTCGACCTTGTCGTCGACGACCTCGATGAGCCCCTCGAGGGTGAGGTCGATGAGCAGGGCCCCGGCGAGGAGCTGCTCGAACTGCGCGCTGGGGGAACGCTTGCCCTTGTCGTCGTCCCAGCAGAGCAGCAGCAGCTCCTCGGCCACGGTGAGCTCGGAACCCATCGTCTTCCTCCTCGTCGGTCCGTCCGCCTGCGGCGCAGCCTCCGCCGAGCCTGCCATGCCCGCTCAGGCATCCAGGACGGCCTGGTAGACCTCCCGCTTGGCGACGCCCGTCACCTTCGCGACCTCGGCGATCGCCGCCTTCTTGTCCATCCCCGAGGCGATGAGCCCGCGGACCCGCCCGGCGAGCTCATCGGCGCCGAACTCTGCCGGGTCGCGGTCGGCCGCGCCAGCGACGACGACGGTAACCTCGCCGCGGGCGCCCTCGGCGAACGCCTCGGCGAGACCGGCGAGGGTGTCGCGGCGGACCTCCTCGAAGCGCTTCGTGAGCTCGCGGGCCAGCGCCGCGGGCCGCTTGGGTCCGAGGACCTCGGCCAGCGCTGCGAGGTCCTCGCCGGCGCGGTGCGGCGCGACGTAGAAGACGAGCGTCCTCGGGTCCTCGGCGAGCTCGGCGAGGCGCGTCCGGCGCGCCCCGGCCTTGCGCGGCAGGAAGCCCTCGAAGGCGAAGCGGTCGGGGGGCAGCCCCGAGAGCACGAGGGCGTGGATCGCCGCGACCGGTCCGGGGATCGACTCGACGGCCAGCCCACGGGCCACGGCCTCGCGCACGAGGGGGTAGCCGGGATCGCTGATCCCGGGCGTGCCGGCGTCGCTGACGACGACGACGACCTCGCCGGCGGCGACCCGGTCGAGGAGCTCGGCGCCGCGCACCGCCTCGTTGTGCTCGTGGTAGCTGCGCATCGGCGCCTCGGAGCCGACGTGGGCGAGCAGCGTGCCGGTGCGGCGGGTGTCCTCCGCGGCGACGACGTCGGCGCAGCGCAGCGCCTCGGCGGCGCGCGGGGAGAGGTCGCCGAGGTTGCCGATGGGCGTGGCGACGAGGACGAGCCGGCCCTCGTCCATCCTTGCCTCCTCACCGTGGCTGCGGGGACCCGAGCCTAGACTTCGCGCGCATGGGCACCCATCCCGCGCCCGAGGCGGCCGCACCGCAGCCGGCGAGCGCGGCGGGCCGCCGCGACCGCCGCTGGGCGGTGGCGCTGCCGGTCACCCTGGTCCTCGCGGCGCTCGCGCTGCGCCTGGTCGGGCTCGCTGAGCCCGACCGGCTGTACTTCGACGAGGTCTACTACGTCGCCGATGCCAGGGCGCTGCTCGCCGACGGCGTCGAGGACGGCTTCGTCGTCCACCCTCCACTCGGCAAATGGCTCATCGCCTCCGGCATCGCCGTCGCCGGTGACGGACCGTTCGGCTGGCGGCTGGCCTCGGCGGTCGCCGGGGCGCTGCTCGTCGGCGTCACCTACGGGGTGGGGCTGCGCCTGCTCGGCCGGCGCAGCCTCGCCGCGCTCGCTGGGCTCTTCGTCGCCGTCGACGGCATGGCGCTCGTGGCGAGCCGCATCGCGATGCTCGACGGCTTCCTCGCGCTCTTCGTCGCTGCGGCGGCCTGGGCGCTGCTCGCCGACGCCGCAGCCCGCGACGGCCCGGGCGACCCCACCCTCGAGGCGGGCCCACGGCCGTGGCGCGGCTGGGTCCTCGGCGCCGCACCCGCCCGCTGGCTCGCCGGCGGGCTGCTCGGTCTGGCCATCGCGACGAAATGGGCTGGGCTGCTCGCGATCGGCGCGGCGGGGCTCGTGGCGCTCGTCGGCGACCTCGTCGCCCGTCGTCGCGCGACCGGCCGCGTCCTCGCCGATCCCCTGCACCTGCTCGCCGGGCTCGCCGTCCCGCTGCTGCTCGTCCCGGCGGCGGTCTACGTCGCGAGCTACGCCGGCTGGTTCGCGAGCTACGAGGACACCCGCCCGGGGCAGGAGGCCTGCACCGAGGAGCCCTGCGAGGTGGGGGTGGGCGAGCGCCTCGCCGGCTGGTGGGGCGAGCAGGCGGCGATCGCGCGCTTCCACACGGGCCTCGACGCCGAGCACCCCTACCGGGCCGAGGCGTGGACGTGGCCGCTGCTGACCCGGCCGGTCGCCTTCGCCTACGAGACCGCGGACTCCTGTGAGGACGCGGCTGAGGCGGACGGGCCGCAGACCGGCGAGGCCGCGGTGCGTGACGCGGGCGACGCGACCGGCGAGGGAGCCGCGCGCGGCTGCGACCTCGCCGAGGGGCAGGTGCGCCACATCCTCGCGATCGGCAACCCCGCAATCTGGTGGCCGGCCACGCTCGCGGTGCTCGCGCTGGGTTGGGCCGCGGCGCGGCACCGTCGCGGCGACGCCGGCTTCCTGCTGACGTTCATCCTCGGGCAGTGGGTGCCCTGGCTCGCCGTCGCCCGCCCGGTCTTCCTCTTCTACACCGTGCCGATCGTGCCGTTCCTCGCGCTGGCCCTCGCCTGGGGCGCCGGCGAGGCGGCCAAGGCGCCGAGGCTGCGCTTGACCCCCGCGGTCCTCGCGGTCGCGGCCATCCTCGGCCTCGCCTTCTGGTACCCGATCTGGCTCGGCACGCCGATCGAGGAGGCCGCGTGGCGGGCCCGGATCCTGTTCGCCTCCTGGTACTGACCGGCAGATGCCGACGAAGACCCACCACAGGCTGCGCGGGCGCGACCGCGTCCGGTCACCGTCGGCGGGCACCACCCCGCCAGACAGCAGCAGGGGCGCTCACGCACTTGTGGCGTGAGCGCCCCCAACAGGGCAACGACCACCCAGGCCTAGAGATCCTCGGCCTGATCGAGTGCCCGGATCAACAACGACGCCATCTGATCCCGCGGCAACACCCGCTCAGGCGCGAACCGCGTCGCAGACACTCCATTGGTGATCCCCGCCTCGAACGCCGCGTTGATGTCCCCCACATGGATGCTGTCATCCACATCCTCGAACGGCCCCGAGGCCACCGGCTCGAGCTCGAACGCCCGCGCCAACAGCGCCGCTACCTCCGCACGCGTGATCTGCCGACCCGGCGCGAACGCCGTCTCCGACACCCCACGGGTGATCCCCTCAGCAAACGCCGCGTTGATGTTCTCCCGATGCGCCGGATACCCGTCGATGTCCACAAACGGTCCCGACGCCAACGGCTCGATCTCCAACGCCCGCACCAAGAACGTCGCGAACTCCGCCCGCGTCACCGTCCCACGCGGCGCATACCGATCACCACCAACACCCTCGGTGATCCCACGCGCCAACATCTCATCGATATCACACGCATGCGCATTCCCCGGCGACACATCCACGAACGACGCGCCGCACTCGGCCTCATCGAGGCCGCCGGAGCTGTCGATGGCCAGCAGCGCGTCGCGGTTGGCGGAGCGGCTCGCGAAGTAGAGGGTGCCTTCGCCGTCGATCGGGCCGATCACCGTGTTGGCTGACGAGTAGCCGACCTCCTCGAGCTCGTCGACGCCCAGCGCCGCGGCCAGCCCGTCGGGGGTGAAGAACCACTCCCGCATGCCGTCTGGGGCGAGACCGGCGATGTCGCCGCCGCTCTGCCGCACGAACAGGCCGCCGTCGGCACCGACCGGGATGATGTTCTCCTGGGTGCCGGTGGTCGAGTCCTTGCGCCACTGCTCCGAGCCGTCCGCAAGCGAACGGCCGACGAGGTCGCGGCTGGGGCGGGGACCGGCCAGGGTCACCACGGTGTCGCCCTGCGACGACATCGCCCAGCGCCCCATCGTCTCGTCACGCTCGAGCCACAGGTGGCTCTGGCCGTCGGTGAGCCCGTCGCTCACGTCGTAGGCCACGAGATGGTCGAACTCGGCGTCCTCGGGGCCGAGCACGAGCGTGTCGTCGGCGACGAGCATCCGCAGGCGGCCATAATCGTTGACGTCGTGGTCGGCCGGGTCCTCGTCGTCCTCCGCCGGCGGCGTCGGCAGCCCGACACGCGCCGCGACGCTGCCGTCGTCGAGGTCGAACGCCGCGAGCTCGACGGTCCCGTCGTCGTC
>Ga0207421_10000636_pt1 | contig 45210 bp, 39 predicted proteins | sample SodLakKL_010_SED_4_FD_187542 | JGI IMG/M metagenome (GOLD analysis project Ga0207421, IMG submission 187542) | Alkaline sediment microbial communities from Lake Tanatar, Kulunda Steppe, Russia - 8KL_010_SED (SPAdes) (version 2) | ecosystem: Environmental > Aquatic > Non-marine Saline and...
TTGAGCGTTTGACTGGCATGGCTGCAGACAAAAGAAAATCAACCCGAAAAAAGCCGAAAGAAAAAGGCCCGATCTTGAAACACGAGATTGCATAGGTCCTCCAGGTTGAGAAATGGTGCCCGTTGGAGAAATGGAGCTTTTGCGGTAAAATTTCAAAAAAGAGGGCAGTGGTTCGAGAAACCAGTGTCACCCACGATTCCATGATAAAGGGTTGCTTTCCAAAATGCCACCTTGACCACACAGGGTGAGCACATGGCCAGAGCCGTGACAGGAAGGATAATGGCCAAATGAACCCTCAGGGTTCTTTTCCGGGGGTTTTTCGGGAAAAAGTCCGTGTTTTGGAACTCTGAGGTCAGGAGAGCCATTCAAATGAAGAATAATTGATCCTGGCACCTTGCCACGGCAAGCAAAAACTGTCATTAGAGTCCTTTGTGAGAAGAATTCGGGCCGCCCTCGGGATTCAGGGCGATACCTTTATACTGCAGACAGGAGTGGGCCCCCTGAGGCCCGGAGTGCTGTTGATTTGAGGGAGTGTGCGTTGTCCTGCTCCCTCACCCCCCGCGAAGAAGAGGGTCCAGAAGGTCTTTAAAAGACCGGATTCCTGCCTTTTCGGGAATGACGGGAAGGGGCTTTCGCATTGGCTGGAACCGTTAAGTCAACACCATTGCCTGGGGCCCGCTCCCTGGAATATGAAACAGGATCATCGGAGGACGTCCATGGAGCTTTGGCAGGAACAAATCAGAAATCGCGTCAATACGCTGGAAAAACTCAAAAACTATATCAATGTGACGGAAGAGGAAGAGCGTGCTGTCACGGAAATGTCCACACGCTGGGGGACCACCCCTTACTTTGCCGGGCTCATGGACCGGGATGACCCCAACTGCCCCATCAGGCGCCAGGTGGTCCCCAGCCTCAAGGAACAGGAAAACACCTACGGCGTTCCCAACTACCTCGTGTGGAAGGAAAACAGGGCCACGGACGAGGTGCGCCCTGACTCCATCGCCCGGCAGTACCAGGACCGCGTTGCCTTTACGGTCACGGAAATGTGTGCCATCTATTGCCGCCATTGTTTCCGCAAAGAGCTGGTTTTGGAACGGGAGCTTCGCCTGAGGTTCGATGTGGAGGAAGGGCTGGAATGGATTCGGGAGCACACGGAGGTGCGGGACGTTCTGATCACGGGGGGGGACCCCTTTCTGCTGTCGGACGACAAGCTGGCCTACATCGTGGCCAAACTGCGGGAGATGCCTCACCTCGAGATGATACGTTTCGGGACACGCACCCCCATAGTGCTGCCCCAGAGAATCACGGAAAAACTCAAGAGCGTGCTCGCCGGCCGGCACCGGATTCCCATATGGATCAACACACAGTGCAATCATCCCAAGGAAATCACGGAGGAAACCGCCCAGGCAGTGTACGGTCTCATGACCTGCGGAGTGAACGTGGGCAACCAGGCGGTCCTGCTCAAGGGCATCAACGATGACGTGGAAACATTTCGTGAACTCCACCAGAAGCTGCTCACGGTGCGCATCAGGCCTTATTACGTCTTTTACTGCGAGCCGGCTCATGGCATAGACCATTTCCGGACCCCTGTGGAAAAAGGGGCGGAACTCATTCGGGATGCCATCCGCGGTCACACCACGGGGCTGGCTCAGCCCATGTATGTGATCGCCACCAACATCGGCAAGATTCCCCTCATGCCCGACTACTACATTGAGGACCGGAACGAGAAGGAATACACCCTTCGCAACTACCAGGGCCGCACCACCCGGTGGCCCAATATCCCCGAATGATCCTCGCCGGACACACTTCCCGGAAAAGAACGGAGGACCGGAGCTTCGCGTGCCTGAGGCTGCTGTCCGGTCCTTACGTTTGGGGCCTCTCGGAGTGAATTGAACGCGATGAGGTCTTTCAAAAGGGCCCGTTGGGCTAAATGATCAGGTAATTCCCCAGCTCTCTTGGCGTGACATGGGTGCGGTGCTCTTCCCAGCTGGCGATTTTCAGACAGAGATAGTGGTCGAAAATGTTGGGCCCCAGCAGTTCCTTCAGAAATTCGCTCTGCTCCGCTTCCACCAAGGCTTCGTACATGCTTCGGGGAAGGAACCGTTCGTCCCACACACGGCAATCCCGAATACTGCGGTAGACGCTGCCCGCATCGGGTGCACCGCACTCTATTTCTTCCCTCAAGCCCTCAAGGCCCATCTGGATCAATGCTGCCATCTGCAGGTAGACGTTGCCCGAAGGATCGGGACTGCGCAGCTCCAGGCGGGTGTTGTTGGGCCCCGTGCAATAAGGGAGACGAACCATGGAGCTCCGGTTCTTGATGCCCCATCCAACCAACATGGGAGCTTCACGTTCGGCCACGTACGCCTTGTAGGAGTTGTAGGTGGAAGCCATGATGATGGAGGTCTGGCGTGCATATTTTAAAATGCCGGCGATGAATTGGCGCGCCTGGCGGCTCAGGTGGTATTCTTCGTCTTTGCCGTAAAAGACATTGTTGCCCTCCTTGTCCCACATGGAAATGTGGAGGTGGAAGGCATTGCGGTTTTGATTGTCAAAAGGCTTGGGCATGAGGGTCATGTGCATGCCCTCTTCCGCGGCAACCCTTTCGGCCACATAGTTGAACAGAAGGGTCCTGTCGGCAGCAGAAAGGGCATCGGTGTGCTCCAGATTGATTTCATGCTGGGAGGCAGTGACTTCATGGTGGGCTTTTTCATGCCTGATGCCGCAGTGCTTCAACGTCCGAATGATCTGGTTGCGCACAACCCCGCCCTTGTCGTGGGGGTCCGAGTGAAAATAACCAGCTCTGTCCGAATGGATATTTTTGGTGAAATCGTCACTTTTCAGAAGAAAAAACTCATGTTCGGGGGCAACTTGAAAGCTGACGCCGAATTCCTCGTCCGCTTTTTGTATGACCCTCTCCAGAACAGCCCTGGGATCCGACTGGGAGCGTCCTCCCAGGAGGTTTTTGATTTTGGCAATGCAAAAACCGACCCGCTCACTTCTGAACTGCAGCACTCGAAAGCTTTCGGGAATGGGAACGAGCAGGCGGTCGCTGTCGTCCACAGTGGTGATTCCTGCGATGGAGCTTCCGTCGAACCCCACTCCCTTTTCGACCACATCCTGCATGAGTTCCGGATTGATGGTCAATGCACGAAGCCGTCCGTTCAAATCGGTGAAAAAAATCTTGATGAATTCAACATCCTTGTACCGGCCACCTGATTCCACGGAATTCAGGGTACTCTCTCCCTCGTTCATGCGTTTCCTCCTAAGGGTTTTGGTTTGCCAAAAGGCGCTTGCCTTTTGACCTCGATGGTCAGCCATCCTGACATGCCCGGCAACTTTGATGCCCGCAAGCTCCGGCGGTGTGGCGCCGGGACGGTACGGCGTGAGACAGCAAAATGCAGGGTTTTGAAGGGTTATGGGATCTTTCTGATCGGTTTTGAACCGGGTCACTCTTTGAACGGAAGATTCCAGGACAGGAGACGCTTTTCATTTCTTGTTCCGTGGGCTTGAAGAATGAAACGCCGGCTGTGGGGACCAGTGATTTCGATCCGCACATCCAGTCTTTCCTCGGGGAGGGCTTCTCCCAGCCTTTCCGGCCATTCCACAAGGGCCACGCCCTCCCCGTAGAGGGCCTCCTGCCAGGGAAGAGTGTCCAGTTCGTCTGGCTCTTCCACCCGGTAGAGATCCAGGTGGTAGAGGAGCAACCTTCCTTCATATTCGTTGATGAACGTGAAGGTGGGACTGGTGACGGGAACCCGGGGATCCACTTCCAGGCCCCTCGCCATGGCCCTGGCGAGAAAGGTCTTCCCGGCACCCAGGCCTCCCCACAGGGTGACGATGTCCCCGCTTTCCAGAAGTGTTCCAAGGGTGACGCCCAATTGGCGGGTGGATTCTTCCGTCTCCGTTTCAAGAATCAGTGGCTCCACCCGTGACCTTCCTTTTGTTCAAGCCGTCCCAGCACCCGGGGAATCACAGGCAGAAGGTCTGAAGCGATCAGGCCCCGGCTGCCGAGGGAGGAAGAAGCTTCGTCCCCGGCAGCTCCGTGGGCGTAAACGCCCACACACGCTGCCTCAAATGGTTCCATGCCCTGGGCCAGAAACCCTGCTATCATCCCCGTGAGGGTGTCCCCCATGCCTCCGCTTGCCATGGCCGGGTTTCCCGTGCTGTTGATGGCGAGCCTGCCGTCGGGAGCCGCCACCAGCGTTCCATGACCTTTCAAAACCAGAACGATTCCATACTTTTGAGCAAATTCCCGGGCAGTGTCCACTCGGTTTTCCTGCACCTCTTTCACGGGCTTTTGGGCCAGGCGTGCCATTTCCCCCGGATGGGGAGTGAGCACGAGGGGCACTCTGGTTTGCTCAAGGATTGGAGTGTTTTGGGCCACGATGGTGAGCGCATCCGCATCCAGAACGGCGGGGCACGGCAGCCGGGGCAGCAGGGAATGCAGGAGGGCGGCCGTTGAGGGGTGAGTGGATATTCCCGGGCCTGCGGCCAGGGCCTCTTTGTCCTTCAGGAAATGGACAATGGCGTCCAGTGCCGGTTCCGCAGGAGTGTGGTCCGCTGTTTCATCAATGGGAAAGGTCATGGCCTCCGTGAGCTTCATTTCCAGGATGGCGTTGAGGCTGTGGGGGATAAAAAGGGTGACCAGCCCGGCTCCCACGCGGGAAGCGGCTTCACAGATGAGGGTCGCCGCTCCCGTTTTGCCCTTTGAGCCGGAGAGGACAGCCACATGGCCGGCCCCGCCCTTGTGCATGTAGGGGGATCGGGGTTGCAGACAGGCAGCGGCCATGTCCTCCGTGAACTGCCAGCGGCGGATGCCCCTTGCCCGGGCCATGGAGGAAGGAATGCCGATGTCCACCAGGTGGAGGCGCCCCGCATGTTCAGTGCCGGGCTCCAGCAGCAGGCCGATTTTCAGGAAGCCGAACGTGGCCGTGCCCGTTGCACGGACCGCCGCACCCAGGGGTTTTCCCGTGGTGGCATGGAGACCCGAAGGAATGTCCACGGCCAAAACAGTGGTGTCAAGGCTGTTGAGAGCTTCGATGACCTCCCGAAAAAGTCCGCGCACTTCACTGTTGAGACCGGTGCCGAGGATGGCGTCGATGATGACCTGGCTTTGTGAAATTTCCTGCCATTGACTGTTGAAATCCCGGGACTCATCCCAGACCACTGTGGGCACCTCAAGTTTCTCCAGGATTTGATAATTGGTGAGGGCGTCGCCAGCAAGCTTTTGGGGAGGTCGAAGGCACACCACCTTCACCTGCGCTCCCCTGTTGTGAAAGATGCGGGCAAGGACAAATCCGTCTCCGGCATTGTTTCCGCCTCCTGCCAGGACGGTGATTTTCCTGCGATTCATGTGGGGCACCATCGTTTCAAAAAAGTTTGCAGCGCCGCGGGCTGCATTCTCCATGAGAACGATTCCGGGAATGCCCACCTCCTCAATGGTCTGGCGATCCAGGGAAGCCATTTCCGATGCGGTCACCACCAGCATTGGACCCACTCCTCAGTTCAAAATCAGGTTTCAAGGATAACCACTGCTGCGCCGTACTCCCCGTCGTCCGTGAGGCTCACATGCCAGGCACGAATGCCCCTGCTTTGGCAAAAATCCGCCACTCTCGGGGAAAGATGAATTTCCGGTTTGCCCATCTCATTGGAGCGCACTTCCACATGGAGCCAGCCCAGAGGGGAGCGCATGCCGAGGCCGAGGGCCTTGACAAAAGCTTCCTTGGCGGCAAAGCGCATGGAGAAGCAGGGGGCCGGATTTTTTCTGCCCCAGCAGGTTTTTCCTTCGATGTCGGTGAAAACACGCCGGGTGAAGCGGTTCCCCCATCGCTCCAGCATCTTTTCAATGCGCGCCGTTTGCACCAGGTCGATGCCCACTCCGTAGATGGCCATTCAACCCTTCACCAAGGCGATCATTTCCCGAACGGCACGCTCCATACCCACCAGGACAGCCCGGGCAACCACGGCGTGCCCAATGCTGAACTCTTCAATTTCCGGTATGTCCCGAAGCCACAGAATGTTTTTGTAGTCCACACCATGGCCCGCATGGATCCCCAACCCCAGCTCATCGGCCAGGACCGCCGCTTCCTCGATGCGGCCCAGTTCCTGCTCCTGGTGACCGGGATGCCCGGCTTCAGCGAAACTGCCCGTGTGAATCTCCACAAAGTCGGCTTTCAGTTCCTGGGATGCTCTCACCTGGTGCAGGTCGGGATCGATGAACAGGCTCACGCCTATCCCCCCCTCCTGAAGACGGGGAATGATCTCCTGGAGATGGGACTGCTGGCCCTCCACGTTGAGACCCCCTTCCGTGGTCAGCTCCAATCGTTTCTCAGGAACGAGGGTCACCACATGAGGCTGAATTTTGAGGGCGATCCGCACCATTTCTTCCGTGGCGGCCATTTCCAGGTTGAGCCTGGTTTTCACCGTCTGCCGCAGAACCTCCAGGTCCCGGTCCTGAATGTGGCGCCGGTCCTCGCGCAAATGAACGACGATGCCGTCTGCCCCCGCGAGCTCCGCCAGAGCGGCTGCCGTCACGGGGTCCGGTTCCCGGACCATGCGCGCCTGTCGCACGGTGGCCACATGGTCCACGTTGATCGCTAGTCTTGCCACGACTCCTCCTTCATGTACCAGTCGAAATCTTCACGCCCATGCCCCAGCGCCGTGAGGAGCTCCAGAGTTTTGGCTTCCATGGCCTGCGCCTCAAGGATCCCCTTTTCGTGGTCGAAACCCACAAGGTGCAGAATGCCATGGACCAGCAGCAGGTCCAGGACTCCCTCGTAGGAGATGCCCCGTTCCCGGCTCATGGAATGAGCCGTGGGTGCCGAGATGACCACATCTCCCAGAATCTCCCGGCACACTTCTCCCCCTTCCCCTTCCCACATGGGGAAGGAGAGGACGTCCGTGGTGGAGTCTGCATGGCGGTATTCCCGGTTGAGTTGTGCCATTTCCTCATCATCCACGATGAGGATGCTCAACTCCACGTCAGTGTATTCCAAGGCGTTTAAGATCTGTCTTGCCGTCCTTTCGAAGCGCGCCCGATTTGTCCTTATCTGCTTTTGGTTCACGGTGATTTGAATCCGGGACATCCCCTTTTCCTTTGACATCGCTGGAAGCGGTCGATGGATACTCGATGCGCTTGTGATGAATGGTGGCCAGTATTTGGTTGAAACGCTTGGCAATGTGGTGCAGATCCTTGAGGGTCAGCTCGCACTCATCCAGCTGGCCGTCCGTGAAGATGTTGTTGATGAGGCGGTTGACCATGCCCTGAATGCGTGCGGGAGTGGGATCGGTGAGAGACCTGCAGGCCGCCTCAACCACATCGGCCAGCATGACCAGTCCCGCCTCCCTGGTCTGAGGTTTGGGGCCTGGGTAGCGATAATCGTCCATGTTGATGGGGGGAGGATCCTGCCCCTTGGTGTTTTTGGTTCTCTCCCGGGCCTCCAGGGCTTTCTTGTAAAAGAAGGAGATGAAGCTTTTGCCGTGATGCTGGCTGATGATGTCCACAATGTCCCGGCCCAGGCGGTGCTGCCTCGCCAGTTCCACTCCCTCCTTCACGTGGGAAATGAGAATGAGGCTGCTCATGGATGGAGCCAGCTTTTCGTGGCGATTCTCGCAATCGAATTGATTTTCGATAAAATAGAGGGGTTTTTTGATTTTACCAATGTCATGATAATAGGCCGCCACTTTGGCCAGCAGGGAGTTTGCTCCGATGGATTTGGCCGCCGCTTCCACCATGTTTCCCACAATGATGCTGTGGTGGTAGGTTCCGGGAGCCTGGACCATGAGTTCCTGCATGAGAGGCTGGTCCATGGTGGCCAGTTCCAGGAGCTTGATGTCCGTGTTGTACCCGAAGAGCATTTCGGCCAGGGGGGTGAACCCCGTCACCAGGATTCCTGCAAAGAGACCTCCCGAAAATCCCAGCATGGCGCCCAGGAAAGCCTGACCCCAGGTGAACTGGTCCGTGAGCATCGTGTGCAGGACAATGAGAAGGACACTGGTGCAGCCCACAATGGCACCGGCTCGAATGGGAATCATGCGGTTGCGGCAGGGGGAAACGGCGTGGGCCGCCACGAGGGAGCCGATGAGAAAGTAGAGAAAAAGACCGAAGTCCTTTCCGAACAAAAGGCCTGCAAAGAGAGTCAGAAGCAGGGAGAAGATGAGGGCGATGGTCACGCCGAAAAAGATGCAGGCCAGCATGGCTCCTGCCGAGAAGGGGATGGCGTAAATGACAACCCGGTTGGTCAGCAGGAGGTTGTTCTCGGCGATCATGCCGGCAAAAGCCATGGCAGAGCGCCCCAGGAGCAGGAGAAAGACCATGAGGATGCCCAGAAAAAGAAGGTCCTGATACTCCAGCCTGAGGTTGGGGATGTGGTGGTGAGACACCCTGTGGGTGACCCAGAGGCAGATGGCGGCGAAAACGAACATGGTGAAGAAAGCGAGGAGCTGCTTCTGGACGGAAGTCTGCTGATAGTTGGCGTTGAGCTTGAGCAGCTCCTGGGGGCCGATTCTCTGGCCTTCCCGCACGAGCATTTCGTTTTGCTTCACCTGTATGTAGACAGGTCTCACCTCCGTGTGGGCACGTTCCCGGCGAAGCTCCGTCTCTTCCAGGTTGAATGAAAGGTTCGGACGCAAAAGCCGGCTGGCAAGGAACGACAGGGTCATTGTTTCCCTGACGCTTTGCCCCTGGTTGATAGCCTCCATTTTGACGAGCCTGCGGGCTTCTTCCAGGTCGGGAAAGGTGTGGGGCGGAGGTGAAAAATATTCCTTGTTTGTTTCCCTGTGGCGCAGGAGCACACTTTCACCGTGGGCCTGCATGAGGGAGGCTTTGTTGACCACAATGCCTTGCTCGTAGGCGTCTCGCAGAAGGGCGGCCACTTTTCTTTCGATGGTTTTGCTGAACTCATTCTCCTGCAGGTTCCCAAAGACATCGGCCGGTACGGCAAACCCCATGAGGGTTTCAAAGTCTTCTTTTTCCAGTGTTGCTGCAGGGGAAGCGTTTGGCGAGTTCATGTCCGGGAGCCGCCGCAGTTCCGCAATGCTGTACCCTCCCAGAAAGGTGCTGTCCTGCTGAGGAAAGGTGATTTCCTTTTCTCCACGATGGTTGCGCATGGCTTCGAAAGCGGACTCGAGGCGTTGAATGCTTTGCTCGGCCACTCTCTGATCCAGGTCGTAAACCATGGGGGACTGGTTCGCCGCTTCCTTCCGTTTTTTCTGGGTCGCCGGCTCGTCTTCGATGAGAAGATCCTGGGTGGCCTTGATGTTTTGGTCCGCAATCTCACCCAACTGGTGCTGGTGGGAGCTGATGGTGAAGGTGGGCGTCACCAGCAAAGCGATGGCCAGGCTGAGGCCCAGGAGGAGGAGTGCTTTGTTGCAGATTCGCTGTTCCACGGAACACCAGAGAGGATTCCACCAGCCGGCGTTCTTCTTTTTGGCCTTACTCTTTTCCAGTTCCTTTTTGTCCTTATCCATGGTGGGCTCAATTCTCTGCGGACTGTTCGTCCTTCTGAGATTCACCTTGTTCCGCACGCTCGTATGCCTGAATGATCTCCTGCACCAGCCGGTGGCGCACCACATCGCGATTGGAGAAGAAGGTGAAGCGGATATCGTCTATCCCTTTCAGCAGCTGGATGGCTTCCACAAGGCCGGACTGCTTGGTGTTGGGAAGGTCGATCTGAGTGATGTCGCCCGTGACAACAGCTTTGGAACCGAGGCCGAGTCGGGTCAGGAACATTTTCATCTGCTCGGTGGTGGTGTTCTGTGCTTCATCCAGTATGACAAAAGCGTCATTGAGGGTGCGACCCCGCATGAATGCCAGGGGTGCGACCTCGATGGCCCCTTTTTGAAGGAGGGCCGACGCTTTCTCGTAGTCCATCATGTCATGGAGAGCGTCGTAGAGAGGCCGCAGATAGGGATTGACCTTCTCCGCAAGGTCTCCGGGCAGAAAACCCAGTTTTTCGCCTGCTTCAACGGCCGGCCGCACCAGCACGATGCGCCTCACCTGGTCCTTGCTCATGGCTGCCACCGCCATGGCCATGGCCAGGTAGGTTTTTCCCGTGCCCGCAGGGCCAATGCCAAAAACAATGTCGTGGCTTCTTATGGCTTCTATGTATTCTTTTTGCCTCACCGTTTTGGGAGTGATGATCCGCTTGTTGGATGCAATAAAAACCCGGTCCAGAAATATGTCCTTGAGATTTCTGTTAAGGTTTTCACTCAAAATGCGTATGGCATACACAATGTCGCTGGCATAAAGGGGGTGTCCCTTGACAATGAGGCCTTTCAACTCCTTCAGGAGACGCTCGGCCAGCTCCACCTGGGACCGTTCCCCATGGATGGAAAAAACATTGCCCCGCAGATGAATGCGCACGCGCAGCTGTTTTTCCATGATTTTCAGGTGGCTGTTTTGCTCCCCTGCCAGTTGCTGAATAACCTGGTTGTCTTCAAAAGATACCTGGGCAGAAGCATCCTGCGCCTTGTGTCTGGATGAAATAAGGGCCAATGGAGACTGTTCCTCCTTGAAAAGCTTGAACAGAAAAACACCCCTTTACGGAATGAAGGCTTTCCGTAAAGCAGATGAGCCGGACTGAACTTAAGCGCTGTTGCATTCAACTTTTCAAGCACCTGCAATCGCCAGGGTTTGTTTTTTGCCTGGAAGCTGAGCAGGAGCCCTGAAAATTTCCATCATACAACCGCATATACTTAGCATTTGCTTCCAGGCATGACAACATGGACTTTAACCGTGTCTCCGTTTAGGGTATGTGAGAGAAAAAGGTGTTGGTCTTGGTGTTGGTGAAAGAACCTGCAGGGCGTGTCAGTGGTGATTTTAATACCCCTTTTCCAAAGAAGAAAGGTCAATGATCGACTGGGGCGTAATTTCATTGCCCCTGCCAGGTTTCGGGCCATGCTGAACAGGGAGAACCCATCGGCCCCCGTGTTTTTGAGAAACGGAGAAAGACTGACGTGAAGGAGAGGGTGTTATGAATGGTCTGGATTGGGCTCTCGTGGTCATTGCGGTGTTCTGCATGGTGAGGGGCATCATGAGAGGCGCCATCTCCCAGGTTTTTGGCATTGGGGGATTGATCGGTGGCTTTCTTGTGGCGGCTCACTACCACCAGGCTGTGGCAGGCGCTCTCATGGCCTCTTTTCCCAACCTGAGTTCGCCCTCGGCCATCAGCTTTGCCCTGTTGTTTTTTCTGACCTGGTTTTGCCTGGGAGCCATGGGTTACCTTTTCTCCAGCCTTCTGAGAAAGACCGGGCTGGGCTTTGTGGACCGCACCTGGGGCGGAGCGGTGGGGCTGGGAAAAGCACTGGTGCTGTCCATCGTCATCATTTCCGCCATGACCTTTTTTCTGCCGGCGGACAATGAGTTCCTGCGGCAGTCAAAAGTGACGCCTTATGTGCAGAAAGCAGCGGTTGTGCTGGTGAGCATCACACCCGATCCGGTGCAGGAGGTTTTCAGAGAAAGGAAGGAGCAGCTGGAACACTACTGGTCCCGGCGCCGGGGTGTTTCCGAGAATATTTCTTCACCTTCACAGGGAGAGGCGGTCATTGAAACATGAAAAGTGATGAAGTGGAAAAATGGCAAAAAGTACGAAGCATTTGGGACATCATTCACCAATTGAGGGGGGAATCGGGATGCCCCTGGGATCGGAAGCAAACCCCGGGAAGCCTTCAGGCCTATCTCCTCGAGGAATCCCACGAAGCGGCTGCGGCCATTCGAGGGGAACGGCACGAGGAAGTGTGCGAGGAGCTTGGCGATTTGCTCTTCATGGTTCTTTTTCTCGTGTATCTCTATGAAGAAACGGACCGTTTCGCCCTGGAAGATGTGTGCGACCGCATTTGTGAGAAAATGGTTCGCCGGCATCCCCACGTTTTCGGGAATCTCACTGTGGAGTCCAGCCAGGAAGTCATGGACAACTGGGAGAAAATCAAGGCCGGGGAAAAAAAATCGCAAAAAAACAAAATGGATGCCGTACCTGCTTCTTTGCCCGCCCTCCTGAGAGCGCACCGCATGGTTTCGCGGCTCAAAGGCCAGGAAAAGGATGCCTGGAACGATGTGCCCTTCAGAGCTCGACAGCTGGCGGCCCGGAGCGATGAGGTTGCGGGACTTGTGGAGAACGGGAAAGAGGTGAAGCCTGAAATCATTGGGGACATGCTCCTCGAGCTGGTCAACCTGGCGCGGGTCAATGGGTACCGTGCAGAGGACTGCCTTCACCGGCGGCTCATGAACTGGAAGGATGGTGCGGGTGGCCGTGGAAACGAGTGATTGCCTGGTTTTTCAAAGGATTCGAAGGGCGAAAGAGATTCATGATGAACATGGAACCGACATGCTTGGTGTGCCTGCCATTGCCATGGCCCTGGACCGCTACAGGGAACTCATGGGGCAGACCCAGCTCGCCATGGTGCGTTTCGGAGTGGTGGCCGGCTGCACCCGGTGCGCTCAGGAAGAGCAGGGCAGCTGCTGTTTTGAGGGAATAGAAGACGGATACAACACTTCTCTGCTCCTTTTGAACCAGCTCATGGGTTGTGACATTCCCGAGGAAAAGGAAGTTCCGGGAAGCTGTCTTTTTGTGGGGCACGAGGGTTGCAAGCTGAAAGGGAGGTTCTACTTTTGCCTTCACTATCTTTGCCCCCGGCTGCAGGAAAGTCTCGGAGGAGAAAGGGCGAAAGTGCTCCTTCAGATTCTCGGCAAGGAGCTTCAGGCGGGATGGGAAGCTGAAATGGCCGTTCTCCGGTGGCTGAGAGCCCATGGCGTTTCCGTCCATGTACAGCAGCCGTGAAGCCGGCTCCCCATGGAAAAACCAGTGGCTTCCTTTGCGCGCAGGTTTGGCAGAATAGCCGGCGCCGCCCTTTTGGTTTTCATTTGCCTCCTGGTGAGCGTGATTTTCACGCTTCGCTTTGTGCCCCCTCCCACCAGCGCCTTCATGGTCCAAAGGCACTTTCAGGTCCTCTTGCGGGAAAACCATGCCGTGTCCATCCATTATCAATGGGTTGACTGGAAGGATATTTCCCCTCATGCGGCCCTGGCTGTGGTCGCTTCGGAAGATCAGAAGTTTCCCGTTCACAGGGGATTTGATTTTCAATCCATGAGGGATGCCTGGGAGGAGCGCCACACCAGGGGAAGGCTGAGAGGGGCGAGCACCATCACGCAGCAGACGGCCAAGAATCTCTTTTTGTGGGAAACAAAAAGTTACGTTCGAAAGGGGCTGGAAGCCTGCATCACCGTTGTGCTCGAAGCTCTCTGGCCCAAAAGGCGGATTCTGGAAGTCTATCTCAACATTGCCGAATTTGGAGACGGCATTTATGGGGTGCATTCGGCGGCGGAGATCTTTTTCGGAAAAAGTCCCTCCCAGCTGACCCGGACCGAGGCATCTCTCCTTGCGGCCGTGCTTCCCCATCCCAAAAGATACAGTGCGAAAGCTCCTTCCGGCTATGTTCTTCACAGATCGGAACAGATCCAAAGACAAATGAACAACCTGGGAAGGTCTTATTTGAAAGACCTTTGATGCAGCCTGAAGGGGGAATGCTCTTCGGGCCGGAAGGTGAAAAATTTTGTTGTTTTTCCCGTCTTTTTATGAAAGGACCAGGACTTTCAATTATTATTAAAAATTTCACAATCCCTTGGCGTGGAACAGGTGCCCGGTCAAGGGAGGCGCACCCCGGAAAATGACGGGCAAAAATTTCATTGCGAAAAGGTGGCGACATGGGTGGTTTGTTTGGCGTGGTATCCCGGAATGACTGTGTTTTTGATGTGTTTTATGGGACGGACTACCTGTCCCATCTGGGGACACGGCGTGGAGGCATGGCGGTCCAGAACTCCAAGGGCATTCAGCGCTCCATCCACAATATTGAAAACAGTTATTTTCGAACAAAATTTGAAAGCGAATTGTCCACTTTTCATGGAAACAAAGGAATCGGTGTCATCAGCGACACCGATCCACAGCCCCTCCTGGTGGGCTCCCACATGGGAGCTTTCGGCTTGGTCACTGTGGGAAAGATCACCAATCTGGATCAGTTGGTGCGGGAGGCATTTGAACGGGGCCATTACTTCAGTGACACCAGCGGGGGAATCATCAACCCCACAGAAGTTGCGGCCATGCTCATTTGCCGCGAGAGTAACTTTGAGGACGGCATTCGCCAGGCTCAAAATGCCATTGAAGGTTCCTGCTCCATGCTGGTGCTCACAAGGGAAGGAATTTATGCGGCCCGGGACCGGCTGGGAAGGACTCCGCTCGTTATTGGCCGCCGGGAAGGGGCACTGGCTGTCAGCTCCGAATCCTGTGCCTTTCCCAACCTGGGGTACGAAACAGAGAAATTTCTGGGCCCCGGTGAAGTGGTGTTCATGGATGCGGAGGGGTGGGAGCAGCGTTGGAAGCCAGGGCCGAAGATGCAGGTCTGTGCCTTTCTATGGGTCTATTATGGCTTTCCCGCTTCCGAATATGAAGGGATCAACGTGGAATGCGTCCGCAATGCCTGTGGTGAAGCCCTGGCCCGCCGCGACCAGGTTTCCGTGGACCACGTGGCGGGCATTCCCGATTCGGGAATCGGCCATGCCATAGGTTATGCCAACGCCAGGAAGATTCCTTACCGCCGGCCTTTTGTGAAGTACACTCCCACCTGGCCCCGGAGCTTCATGCCCCAAAGCCAGAAGCTACGGGAGCTTGTGGCCAGGATGAAGCTCATTCCCGTGCGCCAGCTCATCGAGGGCAAAAGGCTCCTTTTCTGTGAGGATTCCATTGTTCGGGGCACTCAGCTCAAGGACAACATCCAGATTCTTTTCGATTACGGGGTGAAGGAAGTCCACATGCGTGCCGCTTGCCCTCCTTTGCTCTATCCCTGCGAATTTCTGAACTTCTCTGCTTCAAGGTCCACCCTGGATCTCATCGGGCGTAAAGTCATTCGGGATCTGGAAGGGGAAGGACGAGTGAACCTGAATCCCTATGCTCATGCGGGGTCTGAGAGCAATGGAGCCATGATCGAGGAGGTCCGGAACCGTTTGAGGCTCACCTCCCTGAAATACCAGCGGCTCCAGGACCTGGTGGCGTCCATCGGGCTTCCCAAAGAGCGGCTGTGCACTCACTGCTGGGACGGTTCCAGCTATTATTAGGCATTTTGTTGGCGGCACTCGCCAATGAGCGTGGCTCAGGAAGGGTTTGAGATTGATGAAAAGCAAAGCCGGAGCAATGGTCATGGGGTCCTTTGCGGGGGATGCTCTCGCACTGGGTGTTCACTGGATTTATGACACGGAGATGATCCAAGGGAAGTTCGGCCGCGTGGAGCGGTTCCTGAGGCCCCTCGGTCTATCCTTCCATTCCTCCAGGGAGCTCGGGGATTTCACCCATTATGGAGATCAGGCGCTGCTTCTTCTGGAGTCCCTTGCGGAGTCCGGGGGGTTTTCCCTTGAGGCCTTTGCACAGAAATGGAAGAAGAGCATGGGACAATATGGAGGGTACCTGGACAAGGCCACAAAGATGACCCTTGAAAACTTTGCTTCGGGAAAAAGTCCCGGTGATTCGGGCTCTCCATCCACGGAACTGGGGGGAGCGGCGAGGATCGCGCCCCTCGTCTTTTTCTACGAAAAGGACCCGGAAACACTGGTGAAAAGCGCCAGGGCCCAGACGGCCATGACTCACAACACCCCCCAGGTGGTTGACATCGCCGAATTCTTTGCACGGGTGGCCCACGGGGTGCTTCAGGGGAATGGTCCCGTGGAAGTCATGAAGCACGTGGCGGACAGGTTTTTCGCCTCCACATCCCTGGCGGAACAGGTGGATGAAGGTCTGGGGCTGGCAACACAGGAGTCCCGACAGGTCATATTGGATTTGGGCCAGAACTGTGCCAGCGATTCCGCATTTCCCTCTTCCGTGCAGCTCATTGCCCGCTATGAAAATGACTTGAGGGAGGGTCTCATAGAAAATGTGATGGCGGGGGGAGACTCGGCGGCCCGCGGGCTTGTGACGGGCATGGTTCTGGGCGCTCACCTGGGGATGGACAAAATTCCCAGGGAATGGCTGGAAGAGTTGCGTCAGGGTGAGAAGATCAACCAATTGCTCCATGCACTGGAAAGCAAGAGCGGCTGAAAGGCAGGTGGACGGTCTTTTTCAAAAAGAGGGCGCGGGCCCTCAGATCTCTCACTTCCAGCTCAGGCAGTCCACCACGCCGTGACAACGGCATGCGGTGGCAATGATGTAGCATCCCGGGGACTGAGCTGTTTGCTTCAGAAGATTTTTCAGTGCCTGGAAGGGGTATCCTCCCACGCCGGGGGCCAATTGATGGCTTCTCACCACCGCAACCTGGACATCCGCCACCTTGATGGCGGCGAGATGATCGAAAAGGTTGCCCTGACGGGGCTTGCGCGTGTGACTGCAGATGTCTGCGGGTTCGTTGCAGGCGTCGGGACAGATCCAGGTGGCATAGCTGGTGTATAGGGTACCCGAAGGCATTCGCATGGGATTGGGGACCTGCTGGTCAACAGCAGGGGGCACGGGAACCCTGTTCACCATCCTTTTTTCTCCCAGATGACTGACCAGCCACTGGTAAGCCACGTGCACGGGCACTGCGGGCACAATCCATGACTCGGCGGAGAGGCGTTCTGCCAGCAGGTGAGCGATGGAGTCTTCCTGAAAACACTTCAGCCCCAGTTCCTTTCTCACTTTGTTCAGGCGGTCTTCCCTCGTGTCCACCACGGTGAAGTCCGCATGGGGAAAACATTTGGTGAGCCTTCCGGCAGCCAGGCGCCCAAAGTGGCCCGCACCCAGAATGAGGATTTTTGCAGGGGAAAACGTTTCGTGTTCTTTGGTGCTCATGGGTGATGCCCCTTCCTTTCGCGGGGATTTGGGACTGCATGCCTGACAGTTGCAAGGAGTGCAAGAAGAAAAGTGCACCACATAAATTCCAGGTCAGTTGCAGACCACCGTCTTGCCGGAATTTGCAGAAAATGTTTTGCATCGACCATGTAAGCGGTGTTGTTTCAAGGGTGAACAGTCAAGCTCGGGGAAGTTGCGTTTTATTGGAATGAGAAGGAATGGCATGGGAAACATTTTCACCATATTCGACAAAATAGCCGATGAAAAAATTCGCGAAGCCATGAATCGGGGTGAATTTGATGATCTCGAAGGCAAGGGCAAACCTTTGGACCTGGAAGATGACAGTCACCTGCCCGCCGATATTCGAATGGCCTACAAGATTCTGAAAAATGCGAACTGTCTGCCGCCGGAGGTTCAGCTCAGGAAGGACATTCAGTCCACGCGCCAGCTTTTGGCAGGCATTCAGGACACTCAGGAAAAATACCGTCAAATGCAGAAACTCAATTACCTCGTCATGAAGCTCGGCATGACCCGCACAATGTCGCCCCTTCTTCAGGAGGGCGGGGACTACTTCGAAAAAGTCGTGGATAAAATGGGCACATCCGAAGATGAACGAGACATGAAAACAGAAAAAAAGGACAAAACCGAGCACCCCCCGCAGCAGTGAGAGTTCCCTTCACGAACAGCTTCCGGCCGTGAAGGTTTTACCTGCCCCCTTGGGGTTTCTTCCTTGAATCTGCGGGAGAGCTTGTCTCCCGCTTCCAAAATGTTCCCAATTCTCACGGCACTTCTTCAACGGGTTCTCCCACTTCCGCCGGTTCCACTTCCTCAGGGTCAGGAATGGGGTCCACCGGGAATGGCGGTTCGTCCATCACTGGCGGCATGGGATCCGGCAGGATGCGCGGCACGTCGAGCAAGGGATCAAAGCGGGTTGGGCCTGGAACCGGCGGCCCTTCGATGATGGGCCCGAAGCGCGTCCTGATGCGCTCCATCTCCGCATCCGTTCGCTCCTGAAGTGCCACGTATGCCTCCTCCAAAGACCTTTCCATCACCACAACCTGTCCCTGGCTCATGATGAGCCGTTTCAGCTCGGGAATTTTCAGCTGGCCGGCAGCTTTGAGGTAAACGGGCTGAATGTACAAGACGACGTCGCCCACGGGCAAAATGATCATTTTGCCCCGGGACACTTCCGATCCTATCTGATCCCAGAGAGTGAACTGCTGGGCGATGGTGGTGTCCTGGTCGATGAGGGCATTGATCTGCGACGGGCCATGGATCAGTTCCCCTTTGGGAAGGTCGTAAATGATGATCTGGCCATAAAAGGGCGGATCACACCCCGCAATGGCAATGGCTCTCAGGTTGTCCCTTCCCTTGGGGCTCATGGGGCAAAGGAGCAGAAAATCGAACCGGGGAGGAGAGACGAGATTGAGCGTCAGATAATAGGGCGTTATTTTGACCTGGTCTTCACCTCTGTATACTTTGGGAAATTGCCACTTGTCTTCCTGCTGGTAAAAAACTTCCGGATCTCTCTGCTGGTACTTGGAATAGACGTTCATCTGCAAGGTGAAAATATCCATGGGGTAGCGGACCTGTGTGAGGAGTTCCGGCGGCATGTCGGCCATCCTTTTGAACAGGCTGGGATATATTCGGCTGTAGGCCGTGATGATGGGATCGTCCGGTTCGAAAATATAAAAATCCACGTTACCGTCGTAAGCATCCACCACGATTTTCACTGAGTTGCGAATGTAGTTCACCCACTTCTGTCCCGTGTGGTAGGGCATTGCGTAGGGATACATCTTGGAGGTGGTGTAGGCGTCCTGGATCCAGTAGAGCCTGTCGTCGGTCACCACCAGGTAGGGGTCGCGATCCAGGGTGAGGAAGTGGGCGATGTTGCCGATTCGTTCCAGAATGTTCTGGCGGAAAAGAATCCGGCTGTCGGGATTGGTTTTGGTGGTGAAGAAGACATCCCTGTGTCCGAAATAATAGGCGAAAATGAGTTTCTTGAAAAGTGAGGAAACGGGAACGCCCCCCGTGCCCGTATAGTGGTAGATCACATTGGTGGCGCCCTTTGGAAAGTGCATTTCCCCCGTGTCGTTGGGAGCGATGGCGTAATGGTATTTCCCGAGGCCGTAGTAGATGGCAGGCTGGTTGATCTGTAGGCCAAAGTCCGACTCGGGAGGAATGCCGCGGATGAACCAGGTCATGGGTTCATCTCCCCCCTGGCTTGCGGGCACCATGACGGTTCCGTAGCCATGGGTGTAGGAAAGGTGTTCGTTGATCCAGTTGCGCGCCCCGGGAGGAAGCATGGCGTGGTCAAGTTCACGGGCTGAAAGAAAGACCTGCTGGTAAACGTTGTTCACGTAATAGCGGGCCACGTCCACGGGGGAAAACTGGTAGTAGGTTCGCAGCTGCTGCAGTTGCTGAAACACATCCTCCAGAAGTTCCCCGTCCCAGACGGGTATGTTTCGCAGTTCCGCCTTGATGCGCGGCGCCTCGATGTCGGGCATGAGAAGAGACGGGGAAAACTCCCGCGTTTCCACATTGTCCAGATTGAAGGAGGCCAGGGTCGCCTCGATGTTTCTCTCGATGTAGGGGCGCTCCCTGTGAATTTCGTTGGGTTTGACAATATACTCCTGGACAAGCTTGGGAAGAAGGGTGGAGTGGCGCAATCCGAAGGCCACCAGAAATAGAACGGTGAAACTGATCAGGAACTTCAGTCCCTTGCGGGCGTTGATGTAGGTGAGCAGGGAAAAGGCTATGCCCATGAGAAAAAGCAGGGATAGCCAGATGAGGGGCAGAACAACGTTCATCTCCGTGAAGCCCGCTCCGAAGAAAAGGGGCTGGTGCGTTGTGCTGTAGACGAGGCCATGGGCCTGCAGAATGAAATGCCAGATTTCTATGGAGAAGGCCACGAGTATGAGGGCGCTCAGATGCCACCTTGCACCCCGGGCGAGCTTTTGCTCCCTGCTGGCCAGAATCCTTCTTTCCACCAGGTAAAGGACGGCCAGTGCGGCGAAGAGGATGAGAAACGCCAGCAGAAGACGACGCACCACGAGAGTGTAAATGGGGTATGAGAACAGAAAATAGCTGATGTCTTTACCGAACGTGCTCTCGGCAACTCCCGTGGAGGGGGCGAAGAGATAGAGGAGGAACATCTCCCACTGCTCGAAAAGGGGCCATGCAATGATGACTGCCAGAATGAGGGAAAAGGGGGTGTAGACCCAGAGGGAACCCGTGAGAAACATTCTCACGAGATCTTTGTAGGTTTTTCGGGCCTTCTCCTTGAGTTCCGAAGATTCGCCGGCAATCAAGTCTTCGTAATCGTCAGGCTCCTGTTCGTATGTTCCCACGTAGCGGGAAGCGACCCAAAAATTGAGAAAGAAAAACAGGAAAAAGGCAAAAGTCACCGATATGAGGACAACATATTTGTAGAGCAGGCGCTGGATGAAATAAAACAGGTAGCCCAGTGAATCGTACCACCAGAAGTCGACCAGGAAGTCTGCCACGAGCAGCGCCAGAATGATGACGACAAGATTTATGAAAACAAAGCCGGCCCCAAGGATCAGCAGCCAGCGCTTCAGACGGGCCATTTCACACTCCTTCTCTTGACATCTTGTCATGAGCAAGCTTTTTGACGTTAGCAGACCCGGGAATCTAACCACAACGACTTCGCCTGGTCAAAGCATTTATTCGCACGATTCATGGGTTGTTTCAAGCTCGTGCGGGCACTTTCGACGAGGCCCAACGGCCCCATTTCCATTGACCTCAAAATACATATGGGGTAAGGATGGATCGGGATAAATGGCCCATTCAGCAAAAGGGGTATGGCAAAAGTTCCCGCTCGTGCGGCCACCGAAGAGGGGTGGACGTTGCTTCATGATGGAAGTTTCCAGCAATCCATGGCCTCGCCGTTGGACGGGAAACGAGGATTTCCATTTGATTTGCCGGTCGATGTCAATGGTCAATTGGATCGGGGTGCGGTCCTCGGGTGCCTCTCCAGAAAATGTGAGGACTCGGGGACTTTTTTTTGCTCCTCCGGACAGACATGTTTTCAAAGTGCATTCCTCAAGAGAAGAGGCGAACTGAAATGGCCCCGCATGTTGTGAACGATCAGGGACTGAACCGTCCTGGCCTGGTGGGCGCTGGACAGGATATTGAGAGGGAAAGTTTTCGCATCATCGATTCGGAGGTGGGAGATCATGGATTTCCCCGGGATCAGTGGCCCATTGTGCGCCGTGTCATTCACACGACGGGAGATTTTGATTTCACCCGTTGGATGCGGATTCATCCCCGGGCCATCAGGGAAGGGTGCGCCGCCCTTCGGGCAGGACGCCCCATTTTCGCGGACACGAGAATGGTTCAGGTGGGGCTGTCGCCCTGGCGGTTGAACTGGTTCGGCAATGAAGTTGTGACCCCCGTTTCCAGGCCCGAAAGCCAGAAATGGGCGGAAGAGCAGGGCACAACACGATCCGTGGCAGCTTTCAGACATTGCTCCAAACAGCTCGACGGTTCCCTCATCGCCATCGGGAATGCGCCCACGGCCCTTGCAGAGGTCTGCCGCATGATCCGGGATGAGGGCTTGAGGCCTGCCCTGGTGGTGGGAGTGCCCGTGGGTTTTGTGCAGGCAGAGGAGTCCAAGGACCAGTTGTGGAGCATGGACCTGCAGCCGAGCATCACTGTTTTGGGGCGAAAAGGGGGAAGTGCCATTGCTGTGGCTATATTGCATGCGCTTTTTGAGCTGGCGAATCAAGAGCGACAATAGAGAGGAAGGGGATTATGCTGGGCACATTGTATGGCATTGGTGTGGGGCCGGGAGACCCCGAACTGCTCACGGTGAAAGCCATCAGAATACTCAGGGAAGTGCATCATGTTTTCACCGCAGCTTCAAGCAAGAACGACTACAGCGTTGCTTTTGAGATCGTCAAGGAACACCTTCCCGCTGGCACGCCTGTGGACAAGTTGTACTTTCCCATGACCTTCGATCCCGAGGACCTGGAAAATGCCTGGCATAACAATTGCCAAAAGGTCGCCGATACCCTTCAGGAGGGTAAGGACGCCGCATTTCTCACTTTGGGGGATCCCCTCACCTTCAGCACATTCATCTACATCATGCGCAAGATCCGCCAGCGGCTTCCCCAGGCTCCCGTGACCGTCGTTCCCGGCATCACCTCGTATCAGGCCGCTGCAGCCTCCGCCAACGTTCCCCTGGGAGAAGGGGAGGAAACCATCACCATCATCTCTGGTGCCAAAGGGGGTGAGCGGTTCCGGGAGGCTGTTCACGCCTCGGACAACCTGGTTCTCATGAAAACCTACAAGCACTTCAACGATATCCTGGCTGAAATCAAGGGCGCAGGGCTGGAAAGCGGCTGTTGCTTTGTGAGCCGCTGCGGACAGAACGGGGAAGTGGTGGAAACGGACTTTCAAAAGCTGGAGCACATGGAACGGCCTCACTACCTGTCCCTCATGATCGTCAAAAAAAGAGGCCTTGACGCCTGATTCCAGGAAAATTCCCTCAAGCACCAAATGTATCGGCGGCCGGACAAAGGTCTGCCGCCCCTGTGCATTCACCTGACCGGTGAAAAGGTGTTTTTCCAGGGGCGTCAGCAGCCTCTCAGTGCCTCCGGGCGCAGTTCCATTCCCGAGGGCACCCTCCGTGCTGCGGAAGGGGAATGCGATTATTGTGACGCAGCCCCTCTTTTTCCCGCGGCCACCTCCTTTGGGGGGGCTGGGAAAAAAATATCCCGGGAGCATTATCCGCAGAGGTTCCCGGTGGGGAAAAAACCAAACGTTTAAAAAACTGTAGGGCATCGCTTCATGGCCGATGGTTCTGACAAAAAAAAGAGCTCTCGCAAAAAGCTGCGAAAGGGTTTCAGCACGGGAACGGCAGCGACGGCCGCGGCTCAGGCCGCCCTCAGGTTCCTGCTGACGGGGGCGGAAAGCCGCCATGTGTCTGTGAGGCTTCCGGCGGGCTATTTTCTGCCCATTCCCATTGATCGTGTGCACCGGGAAGGGCGGAGCGCCGTGGCTGTGGTCATCAAGGACGGGGGAGATGATCCCGATGTCACCCACAAGGGGGAAATCTCAGCAGCAGTGGACCTGACCTGCTTGCATGATCTTCATTGGGAAATGAATCAGGCACCACTGTGCCGGAGGGAAGAGGAGTTTGAGTCCCGGGCATCGTCGGGAGTCATCCTTCGAGGGGGAGCGGGGGTTGGGCACGTGACCAAACCCGGCCTGCCCGTGCAGCCGGGTGAACCCGCCATCAACCCGGTGCCAAGGCTCATGATGGCTGAAAACCTGTATGAAGAGCTTCTCCGGTGGAGTTTTCCATGGAGTGCGGAAAAGGAAGACTGTCTGCAACTGGAAACTTTGGACAGGTCTTCCGTTTTCATGCCCTTTCCATCCAATGGGTTTCTGCCCGAAGGGTATTGCCTGAGAGTCAGTGTGGAAATCCGGGTTCCCAGGGGTGAAGAGATGGCCCGCCACACTCTCAATCCACGCCTCGGCGTGGTGGGAGGCATCTCCATCCTGGGCACCACGGGGCTTGTCAAGCCCTTCTCACACAAGGCTTACGAGGAAACCATCGAAGCGGGTCTTTCCGTGGCCGTGGCCGCAGGCGGTGACACGGTGGTGCTCAGCACAGGGGGCAAAAGCGAGAGGTTTGCCCGGGAACTTCTGGCTCATCTGCCTGAGGAATGTTTTGTGGAAATCGCCGATTTTTTTTCCTTTGGCGTAAAGGAATCCGTAAGGCTGGGTTTTCGTGGCATCGTGCACAGCGTCTTTTTCGGCAAAGCGGTCAAAATGGCCCAGGGACATCCCTACACTCACGCCCATCGCGTGGCCCTGGACCTGAAGCCCCTTTCCCGCCTGGCGCTGGAAAAAGGCTATGGGGAAAACTTTTCCGGGAACATTGCCCGGTGCAACACGGCTCGCCATGCCTTGGAACTGCTTCAGGAACGATCTGCTCTGGATGTGGTGGAGGAGGTGGCTCGAAAAGCGCGGGATCGCTCCCAACATTTTGCGGGAAGCGGTGTGGACGTACGGGTTCTCGTTTTCGACTATCATGGTCTGCTCATGGCGGATACGGGAGGGGTGGCCGCATGGGCATGAAGGCAACGCCCGCAGACTGGAAGCCTCCCCTGGTGGTGGTCGTGGGGATGGGAATGGGACCCGAAGATCTTGGTGTGGAAGCGCGGCAGTGGATCCTGAAAGCGGAGGTTCTTGCGGGAGGGGCGCGCCATCTGGAGAATTTTCCCGAACACAGTGGCGATCGGATTCCTCTCAAAGGTCCTCTTCAGTCCTCCCTCGATCGAATCCTTGAGGTTTCCGGCCGAAAGAGAACGGCGGTACTTGCTTCGGGGGATCCTTTCTTCTTTGGCATAGGGCGGCAGTTGACGGGCCGGCTGGGAAAAGAGAGGGTTTTGGTCCTCCCCAACGTCACCAGTCTGCAGGTCTTTTTTTCCCGCCTCAAGGAATCCTGGGAGGGTGTGTCCGTCCACAGCTTCCATGGCCGTGATGCTTCAGCGGATCCCGGTAACTGGCTTTCCCTCCTCTCCTCTCGTTCCAAACCCGTGGCCTTTTTCACGGATCCTTTGCGCTCACCCGGCTGGATGGCCCGGGAAATGATCAAGGCTGGATGCGTGCACTGGGAGATGGCTGTGGGGGAGGACCTGGGTTTGCCCACGGAAAGAGTGGGCCGCTTTTCCCTTCCCCAGGCTGCGGCAGCGGAGTTTTCACCGCTCAACATGGTGGCTCTTTTTCCCATGGCCAGAGAAAAGCCACAGGTGCCCCCCCTGGGCCTTCCCGAAGAGGCTTTTCAGCATGAGGCGGGGCTCATCACCAAGATGGAGGTCCGCGTGATTTCCCTGGCTCATCTTCAACTGCAGCCAGGACAGGTGCTCTGGGACGTGGGCGCCGGCAGCGGCTCCGTGTCCATGGAAGCGGCGAGGATGGTGCCATCGGCGAAAATCTTTGCCCTGGAGCGCCACCCTCAGAGGTTTGAGGACATCGGGGAGAATTTGCGCCGTTTTGAGTGCTTCGGAGTGAAGGCTCTACGTGGAGCCGCTCCCGAAGTTTTTGCAGACCTTCCCGATCCAGACCGTGTTTTCATCGGGGGAAGCGGGGGACACCTGAGGCCCATCCTTCAGGGAGTGGCCCAGCGGCTGAAGCTCCAAGGGCGCGTGGTGCAGACCATGGTGAGTCTTGAAAACCTGGAGAGTGCCAGGTCTTTCTGGCGCGAACGGGGGTTCACCGTGGAGGTGAGCCAGATTCAGGTGAACCGGGGGGCGCCCATCGGAAAAGGGCTGCGCCTTGAAGCCCTCAATCCCGTTTTTGTCATGGTTGTGTTCAAACCCTTCCAGGCAACGGCAGAGGCCCCTGGGAATGAGCCATGACCGGTGCGCATCACCGCGCCCGGAACAGACCCTTGCCTGTTGCTGGAAGTGGTCTGAGACATTCATCTTTTTCAGCGATTTGGGAGTGAAGGAAGGAAAAGGACTTTGATATGACCCATCCCATATGGTTTGTGGGCGCGGGGCCGGGCGATCCCGAACTCATCACGGTGAAGGGAAAGCGCCTTCTCATGGAGGCGGATCGCGTGGTTTATACGGGATCCCTGGTGCCCGAAACCCTCTTGAAGGACTGTTTGCCCCACGCCGGAATCCATGACAGCGCCCCTTTGAATCTCGAGGAAACCCATGCGCTCCTGCGGGATGGCTATCGGGCCGGAAAAAAAGTGGTGCGCCTTCATACGGGCGATCCCAGCCTTTATGGCGCCATTCAGGAGCAGATGGAACTCCTCGAAAAGGAGGGGATTCCCTGCGAGGTGGTGCCCGGAGTTTCCGCAGCCTTTGCGGCGGCGGCAGCCCTCAGGCAGGAACTCACTTTGCCGGGAGTGTCCCAAACGGTCATTCTGACCCGCATGGCGGGCAAAACCCCCGTTCCCGAAAAAGAAGCCCTTTCAGCCCTTGCTGCCCATGGAGCGACCCTGGTCATTTATCTCAGTGTGCAGCAGATGGAAAAAGTGGTCCTGGAGCTTTCCTGTCAGTACCCTTTGAGCACACCCGTCTGCGTGGCCTACCGTGTGGGCTGGCCCGACCAGAAGCTTGTGGAGGGAACTCTGGAAACCATCGCTGCCAGAGTGCGTGAGGCGGGAATTCGACGCCAGGCTCTCATCATGGTGGGGGACGTTTTCAAGGCGAGAAAGGAGGGCCTTTCCCGGAAATCCATGTTGTACGACCCTTCTTTTCATCATGGTTTCAGAGGGAAAGGCAGTGGAAGCTTTCCTGAAGAGGGTTGATTTGAAGGGTGACTCTATATGATCCATGGGAGAGGACATGAACATTGGTGACATGAAAGTGGCTGTCCTGGCCATCACGCGTCATGGGGTGAACCTGGCTTTCAGCATTCGCGAGAAGCTTCCCGGGGCCGTGTGCCATGTGCCCGAACGGCACAAGTTCGCAACGGCCATGGGGGCTGTGGGGTTTGACCGTTTGGGATCCGTACTTCCTGAAATCTGGAAAGAATATGACGCGGTGGTGTGCGTGATGGCCACGGGAATCGTGGTGCGGCATGTGGCCCCCCTGCTCGTTCACAAGGCCACGGATCCCGCCGTGGTGGTTCTGGATGAAAGGGGCCACTACGTCATCAGTCTGGTGAGCGGCCATCTGGGAGGCGCCAATGCCCTGGCAAGAGAGGTGGCTTCCGTGACGGGAGGGCACGCGGTCATCACCACGGCCTCCGACGTTCAGGGACGTCCCGCTCTGGATCTCATCGCCCGGGAGAAGGAACTGGAAATTGAAAACCACGATGTCTTGAGCCGCTTCACCCGATCCGTACTGGAAGACCAGCCCTTTTGGATTTTTGACCCTTACGAAATCATTTCCGAAGAGTTCGAGGGGTTCGAAGGGGCCGTTTTTCTCAGGGAGGAACCTCGTGGGCGGCGTGACATGGAAAAGGCCTTTTGCACTCACGAGTCATGCCGGACAACCTATGATTCCGGCGGCGCATCTCTGGTGGACTCCAGTTTCGATCCGGTGGGCGTTTGGGTTTCGGAAAAGATCGCTCCCATAGACCTGATCTGTGTGGCCCTGCGCCCCCGCAATCTCGTGGTGGGTCTGGGCTGCAATCGCGGCACACCGGCGGGGGAAGTGCTGGAGCTCCTGGAGTCGGTTTTTGACCGGGAAAATCTTTCCCTGTTCTCCATTCGAAACCTGGCGAGCATCGACATCAAAGCTGATGAAAGGGGGCTTCTGGAAGTGGCGGAATGCCTCAAAAGGCCCCTCCATTTCTGTTCTCCGAATGACCTTGCGACGGTCAGCGTGCCCACTCCCTCGGACACGGTGGCCAGGCACGTGGGAGTGCAAAGCGTATGCGAAGCGACCGCTCTTTTGAGCTCACAGACCAAGACCCTGCTCGTTCCCAAACAGAAAACGGCCAACGTGACTCTCGCCATCGCCCGGGTTCCCTATCCGTAGTGAGTCTTGGTCCCGGCGCCCGACCTTTCATGGTTCCCGAGGCACTGGAGGCTCTCGCGCGCTCGGAAGTGGTGATGGGCTACACCCTTTACATGGAGCTCATAAAGGATTTGCTGGAGGGCAAGGAAGTGCACTCCAGCGGCATGCGCAAAGAGGTGGACCGCTGCAGAGACGCCATCGACCATGCTTCCCGGGGGCGCAGGGTCGCTCTCGTTTCAAGCGGCGATGCGGGAATCTACGCCATGGCCGGCCTGGTGCTGGACCTTTGCCGGGAGCGGGAGTTCACTGTGGCCCGCCAGGACACGGGTCCCCTTTCCTCTGGAGTGGATTTTTGTCTGGAGGTGATTCCCGGGGTGGCCGCCTTCAATGCGGCCGCCTCCATCCTGGGAGCACCTTTGATGCATGACTTTGCGGCCGTCAGCCTGAGCGATCACCTCACACCCTGGGCTCTCATTGAAAAACGCCTGGAAGCAGCCGCCCTGGCTGATTTCGTGCTGGCTGTCTACAATCCCAGGAGCAAGGCGCGACCCCATCTTCTGAATGAAGCCCGAAGCATTCTCCTGCGGCACAAGTCTCCCCAAACCCCTGTGGGAATAGTTCGAAAGGCCATGAGGGACGGTCAGTTTCATTGTCTCACAACCCTGGAAGAGATTCCCATGGAAGAGGTGGACATGCAGTCCGTGCTCCTTGTGGGCAACAGCCGGACTTATGTGTGGAACGGGTGGATGGTCACTCCACGAGGCTATCTGGACAAGTACGACCCGGATGGAGCCAGAAAATCCCCGGAAAAAGAATGAGCGATGAACGAGGGAGAAGGAAAACTTCTGCACCCGTCACTCAAAAAGCTCTCTCAGGGCGATGCGGTCCGAATCCCATCCCTTCAGCTTCACCTGCAGAGTGGCCAGTCGTTCTTCGAAGGGGCCCAGGGTCCAGCACATGTCTTCGTCCAGATCTTCGATGGGCGGGATCGTGTCGTTGAGAGGGCAGATGTCCCTCATTTCCACCACCTGCCCCTGGGGTGTTTCTTCGATCCAGCGCAGGGGAAGTCCCTGTGTGCGGCACACATAGGGACGGCTTTCGTAAATGCGGCAGCCTCCCCAATCGTCCAGAAAAGCGCAGGCTTGCGGTTCATGGGGCCGGCCTCTTTTCAGAAGGTCTTGGTGATTCCTTCGAATGTTTTCCGCTTCCACCTCAAAAACAGTGATTTCGTCCACGCAGCACTGAATGCACCCGTGGCCGCATTTCAGGCGACTTTTGTGAAGGCCCTGAAGGGGGCTGATGGCTTCCTCCAGGTCTTTATAAAAATCCTTCAGTTCCTCCAGGATTTCTTCCGGCTTTTTCGCATTCATCATCATTTTGAATTCCCTCGCTGATGTGAGAACGACTTGCTCAATGTTTGTCCACAGGGAAAAAGGGCCTGCATGTGGAGATGACCTGGGGCACTGCGCCCCCATTGCCCCGGTGAAGAACTCCCCCTTTGACAGGATCAAAAAAACAGATCTCATGAGGAATGATAACGGCCCGGACAAGAGTTCATTGCGGGAGTGGAGAGCAGGGTATGAGAAAGGAGGTGAGGAGGAGTGAAAAATCTTCTTGTAACGTCTGAAAGGGCATGTTAATTGCCCTCACATACAAGCTTGTATGTTTGCCGATGCCATCGGGTTTTTTTCTGCGGCCTGGAAAAAGGATCACCATGAGAAAAGCGTATGCAGGAACCGTCACAGCCTCCAAGAGCAGGAAAGCCGGCAGTTTTATCTTTCTTCCCGCTCTTCTCTCCCTTTGGATTCTTTTTGCCGCAACCGGGTGCATGAAAGTGGGTCCCAATTATGTCCCGCCCGAAACGAAATTGCCCTCTCAGTGGCCCACCGTTCCCGACCCCGCTTTCGCGGTGGAGGAGGAAATGATCCGGACGTGGTGGACGGTTTTCGAGGATCCTCTTCTCACACGTCTCGTGGACGAGGCTGCCGAAGGAAATCTGGACCTGAAAACGGCGGTGGCAAGGGTCAGGGAGGCTCGAGCCCGGCTGGATTTTGCCGCCGGCGGGTATTTCCCCGGAGTGGATGCCGACGGCAGTGTCATTCGGCAGCGAACCAGTGAAAACGTGGGATTGAGGGCAGGGGAAACGTTGACCTTTTATAGGGCTGGAGTGGATGCCGGCTGGGAAATAGATCTTTTCGGCCGCATCAGCCGTTCTGTGGAAGCGGCGGCGGCCGATTACGAAGCCAGCGAGGAAGACCGGGGAGATGTCCTGGTGAGCCTGTTTGGTGAAATCGCCACCAACTATCTCACTGTTCGAACCCTTCAGGCGCGGCTGGCTTCAACCCTGGGCAACATCGAATCCCAGAAAGAGGTGCTCGAACTGACTCAAAGCCGTTTCCGCTATGGTTTGGCCACAGGCCTGGATGTGGCGCAGGCCGAAGATGTTCTGGCCAGTTCCCAGGCTCAGGTGCCTCCTTTGAGAAGCGAGTTGAATCAGGCCATGAACAACATTGCCCTTCTGGTTGGAAAAGCACCCGGCTCCCTGCGCGAGGAACTCATGGAAAAGGAAGACATCCCCCTTCCCCATACCGCCGTTGCCGTGGGCCTTCCCGCCGATCTTCTGCGGCAGCGCCCCGACGTCCGGCGCGCCGAACGGCAGCTTGCCGCCCAGACAGCCCGCATCGGGGTGGCCACGGCGGACCTCTATCCCGCCTTTTCCTTGCTGGGGACTCTGGGTCTCGAATCCATCGATGCGGGGGATTTCCTCACTGCCGGAAGCCGGTTTTACAGCCTGGGACCAAGATTGCGCTGGAGCATCTTTGATGGGGGAAGAATCCGAAGCCTCATACGGGTGGCGGACGCCCAGACGGAACAGGCCCTTCACCAGTACGAGCAGACCATTCTGAGGGCTATGAGTGAAGTAGACAATGCCATGTTTGCCTATGTGGAAGAACAAAAACGCCTGGAAGCCCTGGAACGCTCCGTTGAAGCAAGTCGCCGAACCCTGTCCCTGGCCGTGGAACTCTACAGGGAGGGTCTCAGGGATTTTCAAAGTGTCCTGGACGCCCAGCGATCCCTTTTCAACCAGGAAAATCAGTTGGCCCAGAGCCGCGGGAGTGTTGCCATCAACCTGGTCTCGCTCTACCGGGTGCTGGGTGGAGGATGGGCCCCCGGTGAAGGCAGAGAGGCAGGAGAGCACAGGGAACAGGCCCGGGGGGGTGAATAGCGCACCTGGCCCACTCTCCCGGTGAGACAAGAACCTTGCAAGACCTGCTGACCCTGAAAATTTTTCAACAGGCGGACTCCGCAGGCATATCCATGCATTTGGAAGGAAGTGAACATGAAAGAAAAAACTCAGGAATGGAATGTCACAAAGGCATGCTGGATTTTTGCGGCCGTGGCGCTGATGGTGGGGCTGGCAGGTTGTCAGCGACAAAATGAATATGCTCCCCCGCCTCCACCCCAGGTGACCGTGGACAAACCGGTCATCCGGTCCGTGACGGAACATGCTGAGTTCTCCGGAACCACGGAAGCTTACGAGTCGGTGCAAGTGAGGGCACGCGTGGAGGCATTTCTGGAGAGTGTTCACTTCACGCCAGGGGGAGTGGTCCAGGAGGGAGACCTTCTTTTTACCCTGGATTCCAAGCCCTTTCAGGCCCGGCTGGATGAAGCCCGTGCAGAACTTGTGCAGCGGCGTGCCCAGCTTCAGCAGGCGGAGGCGACCCTTCAGCGGAAGGAAAGTGCTTTCAGAGCCCGGGCGGTCAGTGAGCTGGAGGTGATTCAGGGAAGGGCTGACCTGGAAGTGGCCGAGGCTGCCATTGAAGGTGCCAGGGCCGCTGTTGAAACTGCGAAAATCGATCTGTCCTATACCAGAATTCATGCACCCGCTTCGGGACGTATCGGGCGGAGCCTGGTGGATTTGGGCAACCTGGTTGGATCCAATGGTAAAACACTGCTCACGACCATCGTGCAGGACGATCCCATTTTCGCCTATTTTTACATCAATGAACGGGATTACATCCATTACCAGGCACATCGAACGGGAACGGAAGGACCCACCAACGGGGACGGCCAGGCTCCCCTGGCATTGGGATTGGCTGGCGATGACGTCTATCCCTTTGAGGGGCGCATCGACTTTGTGGACAACCGACTGGATCCTTCCACGGGCACCATCGAGGTGCGGGGTGTTTTTCCCAATCCCGGGCGGGAACTGTTGTCGGGGCTCTTCGTGCGCATTCGTGTGCCCCTGGGTGTGAGGGAAGATGCCATCCTGGTGCCCGATGCAGCCTTGGGGAGTGATCAGCGGGGCCGATTTCTTCTCACCGTTGATGAAGAAAGCATCGTTCAATATCGCCCCGTGCAGGTGGGGGTTCAGGTGAACGGCTTGCGGGAGATCAGGGAGGGCATTTCACCCGAAGACCGAGTGATCGTCACAGGAATTCAGCGGGCGAGGCCCGGTTCCAAAGTGACGGTCCGGGAAGCGGAGGATCAGAATGCTTCCAATTCCAGCCCCTCCCAAAGGGATCAGTGAGGTGAACATACATGTTTAGCCGTTTTTTCATTGACCGCCCCATTTTTGCCGCGGTCATCGCCATGATCATCGTCATCGCGGGGCTGATCACTTTCATGAATCTGCCCATCACCCGCTATCCCGACATTCTGCCCCCCACCGTCACCGTGTCGACCGTTTACCCCGGGGCGAGTGCCCGGGTGCTTGCGGAAACGGTGGCCCAGCCCATAGAGGATCAGGTCAACGGTGTGGAGGGCATGATTTACATGTCCAGCACCTCTTCCAACGACGGTCAGTATCAGTTGACGGTCACCTTCGAAATGGGGACGGACCTGGACATGGCTGCGGTGCGGGTGCAAAATGCGGTGGCCCTCGTGGAGGCTCAGCTCCCTGAAGAAGTGCGCCGGGTGGGGGTTCAGGTACGGAAGCGGTCCGTCAACATTGTCATGATGGTGTCCCTGACCTCTGAAAATGAAGAGTTTGATGCTCTTTTTTTAAGCAATTATGCAGACTTGCGCATTAAGGACGAGCTGGCCCGCCTGGAAGGGGTGGGCGATGTCATGGTTTTCGGGGGCACCTACAGCATGCGCATCTGGCTGGATCCCCAGAAGCTTAAAGTACGGGGATTGACTGTCAATGACGTGGTCCATGCCATTCAGGAGCAAAACGTTCAGGTGGCTGCAGGACAAATTGGAAGGGCCCCCATCCCGGAAGATCAATCATTTCAGTACACGATCAATGTGGAAGGTCGTTTGCAGGATGTGAGCCAGTTTGAGAACATCATTGTCAGAGCCGAGCCGGGAGGTCGCTTCATACGCATCAAGGACGTGGCGCGCGTGGAGCTGGGAGCCCAGTCTTACGACGTGAACGCAAAGTTCAAGGGCACCCCTTCGGCGGCCATGGCCGTTTTTCAGCTTCCCGGAGCCAATGCTCTGGACGTTTCCCAAAGAATTCAGGACAAGATGGCCGAACTGGCGGGCACATTTCCCCAGGGGATGCAGTACAACATCCCTTTCGACACCACTTTGTTCGTGAATGAAGCCATCAAGGAAGTGATTCTGACCCTGTTCCTCGTTTCTCTTCTGGTGATCTTCACCATATTCATCTTCCTTCAGGACTGGCGGGCTTCGCTCATTCCCGCCGTCACCATTCCCGTGAGCCTCATCGGAACTTTTGCCGTCATGGGTCTTTTGGGGTTCACCCTCAACATGATCACCCTTTTCGGCATTGTTCTCGTCATAGGGATTGTGGTGGACGATGCCATCATCGTGACGGAAAACGCCTCCCGGCACATGGACGAATCAGGCCTCGGTGCCCGGGACGCCACCGTTCGGGCCATGAGTGAAGTCACGGCTCCCATCGTGGCTACCTCCCTGGTCCTTCTCTCTGTTTTTCTTCCGACGGCGTTCATGGGTGGAGTGACCGGTGAACTTTTCCGCCAGTTCGGCCTCACCATCGCCACGGCGACGGTGTTCAGTTCCATCAATGCCCTCACCCTGAGCCCTGCCCTCTGTGCCCTGGTGCTGCGGCCCACACCCGAGCGGCGAAACCCCCTTTTTCGAGGTTTCAACTGGGCTTTCGACAAAGGACAAACCTTTTACCGGTTCGTGCTGGGTGGCATGGTGCGCCGGGCGCTCCTCATGATTCCCCTTTTTCTGGTCATTTCGGGCGTTTCCTACTGGGGTTTCACCGCTCTTCCCACAGGTTTTCTTCCCGAGGAGGATCAGGGGTATGTGATGCTGGCGGTGCAGCTGCCCGATGGCGCTGCCAAGCCACGCACGGACGCTGTGGTGGACAAAATCAATGAACAGCTGGGTCGTATGGAGGGGCTGAGCGGTTACGTGTCCGTTTCAGGCTACTCGCTGCTCAATGGCACCACGTCAGCCAACGCCGCCACCTTCTGGATCATCCTCGACCCCTGGGACAAACGGACCGCGCCTCACCTCAGCCTCGAGGGCATCATGGGGCGTCTGTGGCAGTTGGCTCACACAACCGAGGAAGCCAATGTCATCCCTTTCGCCCCCCCGGCCATACTCGGCCTGGGTCAGGCGGGTGGTTTTCAGTTGGAGTTGCAGGACCGGGAGGACGTGGGACTGGACCAACTCCAGCAAATAACCATGGAGATGGTGCAGGCTGCCAATGCTCAGGGAGGGTTGACCAACGTGTTTTCCAGCATGAGGGCCAACGAGCCCCAGCTTTTTGCCGATGTGAACCGCGTCCAGGCCAAATCGCTGGGCATTCCCCTCTCAGACATTTTTCTGACTCTCCAGGCCTACCTTGGGTCATTTTATGTCAATGATTTCAACAAATTCGGAAGAACCTACCAGGTCAATGTTCAAGCGGACGCGCCCTTCAGGCGGCAGGCGGAAGATTTGCGGCGTTTGGAGGTGCGCAACGAAAAGGGCGCCATGGTTCCAATGGGAACCATAGTGAATGTGGAAGAAGTTCTCGATGCCCAGATCATTCGCCGCTACAACATGTACCCTTCAGCCTCCGTCAGCGGAATGGCCGCCCCTGGATTCAGCTCTGGCGATGCCATGAACATCATGGAGGGAATGGCCCGAGAGACGCTTCCCGCCGGCATGGGCTTCGAGTGGACGGGAATGTCCTACCAGGAAAGGCTTGCGGCTGGCCAGGCCACCATAATTTTTGCTCTCGCCCTCCTTTTCGTCTATCTGGTGCTTTGCGCCCTTTACGAGAGCTGGTCCCTTTCCTTTGCCATCATCCTGGCTGTTCCCCTTGCCCTGGTGGGGACCGTTCTGGCTCTGTGGGCGACGGGCCTGGACGTGAACATGTACACCCAGATCGGCATGGTGCTGCTCATAGGCCTCGCCTCCAAGGCCGCCATCCTCATTGTGGAGTTTGCCCGGACTTTGCGGGAATCAGGAAAATCCATCAATGAAGCCGCCCTGGAAGCCGCCAGGCTGCGTTTCCGGCCCATCCTCATGACGGCTTTGACCTTCGTCCTGGGTGTCGTTCCTCTGGTCATCGCCACGGGCGCCGGGGCTGCCAGCCGCCGGTCTGTGGGCACAACGGTTTTTGGAGGGATGCTTTCCGCCATCGTGCTCATGGTGGTTTTTGTCCCCGTTTTCTTCGTGGTGCTGCAAAGGTTCAGCGAATGGCTCGGCACCAAGAGAAAAGGGCAGTGAATGGCTCGCAAAACCAAGGAGGATGCTGAAAAGACCCGGCAGAACATACTGAGTGCGGCCTTTGAGCTGTTTTCCAGCAGAGGTTACACGCGCACCACTCTCAGCGAAATTGCATCATTGGCGGGAGTCACAAGAGGTGCCGTCTACTGGCATTTCAGAGATAAAGTGGACCTGTTCATGGCTCTCTGGAAGGAAATTCACGCTTCTGCCGGTGTGCAGCCGGAAGATCTCAGGCTGGACCTGGTGGAATCCCTTGAGGACTGCAAGCAGGAAATCATGAAGTATCTGGAGCATTTTGAAATCAATGACCGCTATGCGGTCTTTTGGGACATTGTTCGTCACCGGACGGAATACACGGAAGAGCTGGAGCCGGTGATGGAGAGGCAGCGGACAGAGCAAAAGGATATCCTGAACAGGATGACCCTCATGTTCGCCCGGCTCAAGTCTCGCGGGCGCTTGCGGGCAGATGTGGATCCTGCCCACGCCGCCCTCAGCATCGCCGCCTTTGTCACCGGAATCATCGAGATCTGGATCAGGGATCGGGAGGCATTTCCCTTGTCTCAGACGGTGTTCCACATGATTGACCATCTGTTGAGGGGCATGGGGACATATGAGTGAAGTGTCCGGTGTTTCAGCTTGCCATCGCTTCCAGGGCTTCCCATCTCTCGTAGGTTTCCCGGAGCTCCACCTCCAGGGTTTCAAGCCTTGATTTGGCCCTGACTATCTGCTCACTGTCCTTTTTGTAGAGTTCCGGATCGGCCATGGCGTCATAGAGCGCCTTTTGTTCCGCCTCAAGGGCTTCTATGCGTTCGGGGAGCTCTTCCAGTTCGCGCTGCTCTTTGTAGGTGAGTCTTCGGGGCCGGTCCGTTTTGGGTTTTTTCCGCTCCACTTTCGCTCTGGGTTCCCGGAAAGTGCTCCTGGCCCGGGTCTGTTCAAGCCAGTCGTCGTAGCCTCCCACGTATTCGCCCACCTTGCCCCCGCCCTCCAGGACCAGGGTGCTGGTCACCACATTGTTGAGAAATGTGCGGTCGTGGCTCACCACAAAAACGGTTCCCGGGTAATCCAGGAGAAGCTCCTCCAAAAGTTCCAGGGTTTCCGCATCCAGGTCGTTGGTGGGTTCATCGAGTATGAGGACGTTGGAGGGTTTGCTGAAGAGGCGTGCGAGCAAAAGCCTGTTTCTCTCCCCTCCTGAAAGAATGCTCACGGGGCTTCGGGCCCGCTCGGGGGAAAAGAGAAAGTCCTGAAGATAGCCGATGATGTGCCTGGGTTTTCCGTTGAACAGAATGGTGTCGTTGCCGCCGGCCACGTTGTCCTGTACGGATCCCGTTTCCTCCAGCTGCCCGCGGAGCTGGTCGAAATAGGCCACTTGAAGTCGGGTGCCAGTGCGCACACGGCCCTTCTGCGGCTCCAGTTCCCCCACCAGGAGCCGCAGAAGGGTGGTTTTGCCCGCTCCATTGGGGCCCATGATGCCCACCTTGTCCCCGCGAAGCACGATGGTGGAAAAATCATCGATGACGGGATCCTGTCCGTAGCTGTAGCTCACTGAATGCGCTTCCAGCACCAGCTTGCCCGAGCGTTCGCTTTCCTGCATTCTCAGGCGCACATTGCCCGTGCGCTCGCGCCGCTGCCGCCTTTCTTCGCGCAATTTTCCCAGAGCTTTCACGCGCCCTTCGTTGCGGGTTCGGCGGGCTTTGATGCCCTGGCGAATCCACGCTTCTTCCTGGGCAAGCTTCTTGTCCTGTCGCTTCCAGTCCTGGGACTCCGCATCCAGGAGCGCCTCCCGGCGCTGCACGAAGGTGTCGTAATCGCAGGGCCAGTCCACCAGGGCTCCGCGGTCCAGTTCCATGATGCGTGTGGACAGCTTTCTCAGAAACATGCGGTCGTGGGTGACGAACATGAGTGTTCCGTTGTAGCGCAGGAGAAAATCTTCCAGCCACCCGATGGCCTCAATGTCCAGGTGGTTGGTGGGTTCGTCCAGAAGGAGGATGTCGGGCTCCGTGGCCAGGCTGTGTGCAAGGAGCACACGGCGCTTGAGACCCGCCGAGAGGGTTTCAAAGGTGGCCGCCGAATCCAGTTCCATCCGGGAAATGACCCGCTCCACCTGCTGTTCCCGGCGCCAGTGCAGTGTTTCCTCCCCTTCTGAAGAGGGCACCTGTCCGTTGGCAAGACCTGAAGCGCTGCGGGACACCACCTGGAAAACGGTGCCTCTCAGATCCCGCGGCACTTCCTGGGGAAGGTGAGCCACCCTCAGTCCCGGTTGACGCACCATTTCCCCTTCATCCGGGGGAACTTCGCCATGGACCATTTTCAACAAGGTGGATTTTCCCGCGCCATTACGACCGAGGAGACAGATGCGGTCACCTTTTTCAATCTGAAGACTCAATTTATCCAGGACGGGAGGCCCTCCGTAGGAAACGCTCACGTCTTTCATGCTCAGCAGTGCCATTTACGACTTTTCATCCTTGTTCATCGATCATCCCCTGCGTTCCGGGCTTCCATTTCCATCACCCCGGGGAATGATCAGTTCATAGCGTTCGAAGGCTGCTCATTTTCCATTCGGTCTCCACCGCATGAGGGACAGCAGGGTTGAGGGTCCCCCATGGTGAAATTGACCCGGACCAATTCGGTTTTGCTTCCCACCCATCCGCAATCCTGGCACTTTACCCAGGCAATATCCATTGCTGTTTCCTCTTGTGTGTGTTTTCTTTGCCACAACGGTACCGACTCTGAAAAGGATTCTCATTTGACGATGGGCAGAATTCTGCGAAATTCATCCGTGTTCGCTCGCAGGGCCCACTGAAAAATGACGATTTCCGCCGAGGTGATCACCGCGCCTGCCTGTCTGAACATTTCGATGGCAATGTCACGGTTCTCCCGCGTCCTGGATGTCACCGCATCCGCCGCCAGGTGTACCTGGTGGCCTGCCTGAATCAGGTCGAGGCCCGTTTGAAGGACGCACACGTGGGTTTCCATCCCCACCAGCACAATTTTGCTGCGGCCATGGCCGCGTATGAGGGGAAAAAAATCCCCTTCCAGGCACGCACTGAAATGCTCCTTGTGCATTATAGATGGTTCTTGAATTTTTTCAAGAACTTGAGGGGTTGTGTTTCCCAGTCCTTTGGGGTACTGTTCCGTCAAGAAAACGGGAATGCCAAGGGCCCCGGCGGCTTGAGAGAGCTGATTCACTCTCGTGGCGGTTTCTTCCCAGTGGGGCATGGCTTTGAGCATGCCCGACTGAAAGTCGATGATCAGAAGAAGGCTGTCTTCCCGCCTGGCAACAAATGAATGGCGCATCAGATGGGCTCCTTGTGAAAGGCCGATGGGGTTGAAGGTGCGGAAGAGCCTGAAAACCACCCTCCGGAATCTTTCTCCCGCATCTTTTGGAGGGACTTGTGGTCAATGGCTTCATCCATCGTGTTTGAAGGTCGTTTCAACCGGTCCCAGAAAGCCCGAATGCCCCGGCGCATCCTTTCCGCTGCCGGTTCTGGAGGCCTGGTGTATTGAGCCAGGGGAACAAATTGCCAGAGGGGTGAAGCATCATCATCTGAAGTTTTCATCTGCTCCATGCCTGATATCACGCTCCAAAAACAAGCCCTGCCACAAAAGATCGATCCTCAAAGGGGCGGCCGGCCCTTGAGAGCTCTCACCAGCAAACTGATCACCAGCAGGATGAGAAAAATGAAAAACAGGATTTGGGCGATTTCACTGGCAACGCCGGCTATTCCCGTGAATCCCAGCAAACCTGCGATGATGGCGATGACCAAAAATGTTACGATCCATCCCAACATGGCGTTCACCTCCTTGGTGATGCTCAAAAAAAGGGTCAATGGAAATGGTGGCAAAGTGACTGAAAATCAAGGATCATTCACATTCCCTCTGACGCTCAAGTTTCAGGTAGATAATTTCCTGAACTTCTCACCGGTTGTGAAGAGAATTTGCAAGGTCATTCCCGGGGTGCGGGAAAAATTGGAATTTCAGCGTGTCGTGTGAAAAAGGGAATGGGTGGACGAAAGGCGCATTCTAATTTCGGGTAACCTGCGATTTCACAATTCTCTCATGTCCCCAATATAGGAATCAAAAGGGTAAATGCGCAACTTTTTTTAATCATGTTTGTATGAATGCATCCCGAGAAGGAACAGCCGAAATGGACACTATCAGAAATTTTTTCAAAGAAAAAGACCGGTTCGCCCAATGGGTGGGGATTGAGTTGCTGGACGCTTCACCGGGCTTTGCCAGGGCAAAGATGGGAATCAGGAAGCACCACCTCAATGGCTTGAACATGGTTCACGGTGCGGCCATTTTCTCCCTGGCGGACCTGGCTTTTGCGGCGGCGTCCAATTCTCACGGGAACGCAGCCGTGGCCATAAATGTGAACATTTCTTATTTGAAAGCAGCTTTTGCCGGGACCCTTTTTGCAGAAGCCACGCAGGTTTCGAGAAATCCAAAACTTGCGTCCTACACGGTGCGGATCACCAATGAACAGGACGAACTCCTGGCGGTCTTTCAGGGCATGGTCTACATCAAAAGGGACAAGATCGATTTTTCATGATCTGCTTTCAACCGGTGGCGGTTTTCTTTGTGGAGTTCAAAACCCATGAACGGTTATGGAGTTCAATGAATGGGGCGTTCCTGCCGGGGATGGTTTCCGGCTCCAGGCAAGGAAACTTGGGGCATGCATGTCATTCCCCGTTGAGCACCGAACGGATCTTGTGCGCCAGATTTTTCAAAGGAAAAGGCTTTTGAATGAAATGCACCCCTTCCTCCAAAACACCATGGCGGGCAATGATGTCCGCCGTGTAGCCCGACATGAAGAGGGTTTTCATTTGGGGACAGGAGGCTTGGAGACGCTGGGCCAGTTCCCGGCCGTTCATGCGGGGCATGATCACATCGGTGAGGAGCAGGTCGATGGTGAGGCCGTGTTCATGTGCCAGTTGCAAGGCCCCGTCAGGCTTGGTGGCCGTGAGAACCCGGTAGTTCAATCTTTCCAGCATTGTTTTGCTCATGTTCAGGATCGCTGTTTCATCTTCCACCAGCAACACCGTTTCGCCCTGGCTCAGCGGGATCTCTGCGCCCAGTTCAGATCCTGAAGATTTCCATTCCCTTTCCTGGCGCGGAAGGTAAACCCTGAAAGTCGCTCCCTTCCCTTCCTCGCTGGACACATGGATGAAGCCTCCGTTCTGCTGGACAATGCCGTAAACGGTGGCCAGTCCCAGTCCTGTGCCCTTGCCCACTTCCTTGGTGGTGAAAAAGGGCTCGAAGATGTTGTCCAGAGTCTGCTTGTCCATGCCGCATCCATTGTCGGTCACGGAGAGCAGGACGAAATCGCCAGGGGAGAACTCCGGGTGTTCCCTTTGAAGGGTTTTGTCCACCGTCACATTGTCTGTCTCAATGGTGATCCGGCCCACTCCGGTGATGGCATCGCGGGCGTTGACGCAAAGATTGGCCAGCATTTGATCGACCTGAGCAGGATCGATTTTCACCGGCCAAAGTCTGGCCCGCGGAATCCATTGAAGGTCAATGTCCTCGCCGATGAGGCGGCGCAGCATTTTGAGTGTGCTTTCCACGGTTTCATTGAGGTCAAGCACTTTGGGTCTGATGGTTTGCTTACGGGCAAAGGCCAGCAGCTGCCGGGTGATTTCCGATGAACGATGGGCGGCACTGAGGATCTCCTTGAGAATTGAATGAAGGGGATTTTGAGAATCCACGTTGTCCATGGCCAGTTCCGTATAGCCCATGATCACACCGAGCATGTTGTTGAAGTCATGGGCCACACCGCCCGCGAGACGGCCCACCGCTTCCAGTCGTTGTGACTGGATCACCTGCTTTTGCAGGGAATCGTGTTCCTTTTGGATTTTTTCACGTGTCTCACTCATTTCAATGTTGTGCAGGGCATAAGCGATGTCTTCCTCCATAAGCTTCTGCTCCTCCACATCCACTCCCAGCCCCCTTTGCAGAGCCACCACAAGGTAGCCGAAGGCTGTGTCTCCGTGCTTCATGCGCACGGCCAGGGAAGAGGTGTCAGGGCAAAAGCCCCCCCGCGGGACAGGTTGAGCAAACACCAGGGCGGTCTTGTAGGAACACGACCTCACGGGTGGCTTTTGCGTGGGGGCAGCAGGGAGGAAGGTGCCCCTTTTCGAGCATCTCTTCAAGAGGTCCGGAGGCTCCCTAGAGACCCGCCTGAGCCCAGGACAGCGGCGCGTCGCCGGAGTCTGTCAAAATGATGAGGGAGGACGTGTAGCCGCGATTGCCCACCAGGAGCCGGCAGGCTTCCAGGATCAGTGAGTCCCGGTTCCGTTCGCGCACAATCAGCTGATTCACATCACGAATGGCCCTCAGGACATTGTTGAGATGGTGGATACGTTCCTGTGCCAGCTTGTATTCGGTGATGTCCTGATAGGTTCCGTAGAGAGAAATGACCTTTCCGTCGGCCCCCTGTTCCGCATAGCCACGGGTGAGACCATGGCGCACGGTGCCATCGGGCCGAAGGGCGCGCAACTCCACTTTTCCTTCTGCCAGTTCCCTGAGCATGTCTTCCTGAGTTTCCACGAAAGTGATCTGCTTGTCATGTCCCAGCCGGCCCAGGACTTCATGTGTGACGTCTCCACGCTGAAGGACAATGCGTTTGTGTGCCAGCTCGTCCACGGACGACGGAGGGGGGCCTTCACCCTTGCGCACCACGGTCACATAGTGATTCATGGTGTGAGGTTGCGTGAAATGGAATTTTGAGGCGCGATCGGGGGAATAGAACATCCCTTGGATGACGTCGATTTCCCCTTTTTCCAGGGCTTCGACCACTTCTGCCCAGGGACCGAAAATGTATCGGTTGTGTGGAGGTGGATGCCGTGATCCTTTCGCCGAAGAAACTCTTCCGCGTTGTCATTTTTCATGACGGCCACCCGGCGGCCTTTGAGGTCAGCCAGGTCCTGTATGTCCTTGGTGTCTGTGCGAACCACGATGGCACCATGGAGTGACATGTAGGGAAAGGTGAAGTCGAAAAGATGCTCCCTTTCAGGGGTACGGCCCACCAGCGGCAGAACCTGAACGAGCCCCTTTTCCAGGGAACTTTTGACTTCCGACCAGTGGCCGGTGCGGAAGGTGACCTGGTGACCCATGGCACCGAGAGCTTTTCTGAGCAGTTCCACGGAAAATCCGGTGGCCCGTCCTGAAGCATCCATGATGGAAAAGGGTGGATAATCGATTTCTGCGGCAGAAAGGATGGGTTCTGCATCTTTTGAGATGGTTTCGCCTGAGACGGGCGAAGCTCCAAGAAGCGTGATGATGCAAAGAATCCGTAGGGCGGCTTTGAGCCAGTGGTGTGCTGTGGACATTTTGTTTCGACCGGCATGAATGTTCACTGCCTCAATCCTCTGCTGATGAAGGAAGAACTTTTGACGAACTTTTTTGGAGTTCAGGAGGTTGATTCCTATGAGACGGGACGGCCATCTTCATGCTCAAAGACAGTCATTTAATTGAATACGCATCGAACTGCAAGACTTGCAAAGGACCTGAAAGATTTGAGGGCGACGCGGACAAAGCCGGCAGCAGACAGGGGTGTCGTTTGAATCCTGAAAGCTGATCCCTGCAGGGTTTTTCAGAATCCACGGTGTCCATTCAAGTTCAGGTGGCTCCTCACGAAAGGGGAGAGTTGCTCCCTGTTGCACAGTGGTGCTGAGCGTATTCAGGTTCAGGTGGGTTTGGATATGCTTGAATCGTGCCAGAGAACAGTCCGGAAAGTGTCCGGTAACCATCGAGGGGGAAACTTCAGGAACTTTTGAATTTTCAGGCTGTACCTTTAAAGCAGCGATGGACCAGCTCTTCAGGATTTTTTGCGCAGCTTGAGTCGGCATCTCCGACCTGAATGAATTTCATTCCCAGCGCCAGCGCTCCCATGCCATCAGTTTGCGGGTTATCGCCGATCATGGCCACTGCTTGCGGGGGACGACCAAGCCGACGCAAGCCCTCCTGCAGGAGGGGTTTCTCAGGCTTTCCAAAGATGATGGTTGGCAAGGCGCTTGAGCAAGCCACAACGGCCTGCATGAGCGCTCCTGTCTCCGGAACCACTACCCGTCCCCCCACTCCAGGATGGGTCAGGTCAGGGTTGGTCACCAGAAACTCCGAGCCATTGCGAATCCAGTTGGCCAAGAGAGAGAGACGCTCATAGCTGAATGCCACGTCGCGAGCCAGGAGCACCACATCAGGATTTTTGTGAACCAGGTTAAGATTCTGCTCTCTGGCGAACTCCCGGAGTATTGGTGAGCCAGCCAAAATGATCCTCTGATTCCGTCTGTTTTCAGCCAGCCATTTGACGGCGAATTGACCGGCAAGGAGAATTTGCAGTTCTGAAACCCAGAGCCCCAGTGTCTGAAGTTTTTTTGAGAGGCTGAAGGACGTTTCCGTTGAGTTGTTGGAAGCGATCACAAAACGGTCTTGTAAAAGGCTTATGAGCTTATTCGCTCCAGGCATGAGGTGGTTTCCGCTCAGGAGGGTGCCGTCCAGGTCGATGAGGTAACCCTCTTTCTTGTCACAGCCCAGTTTTTCGCACTTCAAAATGCAGTTTCCCCCGATGGTTCATGGCGTTTGGTGGCTCTTGTCCGTTTTCTGCGTGAACCTTAAAAACACCAAAAATAACAATGTATTGTGTCAGTATTGTGTCAATTTTCACTCCTCTTGCTTTTTTCTTGGGGGAAGGAGTTTCCGGGTTTTTGAGGGCACTTCAGGTTTCAACAGGTTTCAAGGAGATGAATTGAGGTGTCTTTTTTCCCTCCAGCTTTTTTTTATGGCCCCTGACCGGGTCCCCGGGGATACGGCCTCACTTGCAGGGCCTTGTCCTCGCCTGCCTCCGGTCATGCCCTTTCAATCACAGGGGTGGCGAGGCATCCAGGGGTAAAGGTCGAAGTGAGCCGATCATCTTTCATGAACTTGAAACATTCATGTCACGCCAGCGGCACATTTTAAATCAATACTTTGAACAGGTTGATGGCCTTCAAAAATCAGGAATTCCAATACGGGTCCAGTTTCCCCTGTGCCTGGAGGGCTGTCACGAGGATGATTTTTTCAGGTCGAGTGCCTTTCAGGGGTGAGTGTCCGTTTTCTTGGGGAGTGATCATGCTGGCAATAGAAAATCTGAAAAAACAGTTTGGTCAAAATGTTGCGGTTGATGATGTTTCCCTTTCCATTGGCACCGGGGAAATGGTGGGGATTATCGGCCGGTCCGGAGCGGGAAAATCCACTCTGTTGAGGTGTATCAACCAGCTGAGTGAGCCCACTTCAGGTCAGATAGCCTGGCATGGGCGTAGGGTGACCGGTCTGCGTGGACGCTCTCTTCGCAACTGGCAGCGACAGTGCGGAATGATTTTTCAGCAGTTTAATCTGGTGCCCCGACTTGATGTGATCACCAATGTCTTGATGGGAAGGCTCAGTTACCGCAATACCATCCTGTCCTTGATGAAGGTCTTTGCCCAGGAAGAGCGTGCCATGGCCATAATGACACTGGAAAGGGTGGAGATGGCTGCACATGCCCTGCAGCGCGCCGATACTCTATCGGGGGGACAGCAGCAGCGTGTGGCCATTGCTCGGGCGCTGGTGCAGGAACCTTCCGTGCTTCTGGCCGATGAGCCCATTGCTTCTCTTGACCCCCGGAACGCCAGGAAGGTCATGGAAATCCTGCGCTCCATCAATATGGAAGACGGTATCACCGTGCTTTGCAACCTTCACACACTGGACACAGCCCGGCGCTACTGTGACCGCATTATAGGCATGGCTGCCGGAAAGATTGTGTACGACGGCCTTTCTCATGAACTTGACCTGAAAAGCCTTCAAAAGATCTACGGTGCCGAAGACCAGCCCTTTGATGAAAAGATCACCTCCACCTCGATTCCCCAGGGAGATGATACTGCGTGTCCGCTGACCCACGTTGGATGAGACCCTTTAACTTTAAAATTTTTGAGGAGGCAAAAGATGTTTGCTGACAGAAGGCTGAGGTTGTCATTTATTGGCGCAATGCTGGTGGCCCTTTTGGGGATGGTGAGCCCGGATGTTCACGGCTGGCAGGAAGAGTACCCAAAATTTCGCTACGGCGTCCAAAGTGTTGAAACGCAGGGAGCTGCATTGACCCGCTACGAGGGTTTTGCAGACTACGTGAAGGAGAAACTGGGGGTAGAGCTCGAATTGTTTCTCTCTTCCGAGTATGCGGGAGTCATTCAGGCCATTGCAGGAGGCCAGATTGAAGTGATGGACATGGGAGCGAGTGGTTATGCCGCCGCCTGGATGGAAACCAATGGTAACATTGAGCC
>Ga0207421_10000637_pt1 | contig 45196 bp, 42 predicted proteins | sample SodLakKL_010_SED_4_FD_187542 | JGI IMG/M metagenome (GOLD analysis project Ga0207421, IMG submission 187542) | Alkaline sediment microbial communities from Lake Tanatar, Kulunda Steppe, Russia - 8KL_010_SED (SPAdes) (version 2) | ecosystem: Environmental > Aquatic > Non-marine Saline and...
AAGCAGACTTTTGATTAGTGTATTAGTAATAGCTCTGGCAGCCGCCATGATTGGCGGCGGCACAATGGCATGGTTTACGGCCAAGGACGATGCCCCCGTGAACGAGTTCACCGCTGGAACAGTTATGATAGAAGCAGGCGAAGAGTTTGTTTGGGGAGAGGATATGGACAACGTTAACCCCGGCGACTGCTTTGCAAAGTGCATTCAGGTTTACAACACCGGCACCAAGGATATTGAGCTACGCCTGGAGGATGTAGGATTTGAAGTTGATATTGACTGGAGCGAAGATGGATGGTTGGCTGAGAATTTTGATGCGCTTTGTTTTGGAGAAGATAATTATAATGACATAGGCGCGCTGGAAACTGCCTATAATAATGGCGAATTCGAAAACCCCGCTTTCATAGCTCCCTGCCCCGATAGCGGCTGGGCTATGGAATACGTTAAAGAAAATGGCGAGATCGTAGGTTTCAACTTCTACTACACCGATGGCCCTATTGCTCCTGGCGACAGTGTAGAGCTCTGCGCGGTTGTGGCGTTTGACGGGGAATTGATGAACAACGTATGGCAGGCTGCAGATTGGAAGCAGATTAACGGCGTATTCGAAGCCGTTCAAGCCTCCAACAACGCACCCGCTGAAGTTTGGGGAGCAGGCTGGGATTGGGCCGATGGCTTAAGTGCTGCGGCAGCTTTGCAACAAGGCACCAGCACTGCTTATGCCAATTACTTCTACGAAAACGGCACATTCCTGTTTGCCGATTGTCTTATAGGAGCAGAATATGTTACCACCCAGGAAGAACTGAATGCTGCGCTTGATGATGAAGAAATAGAAAGAATCAAGCTTGACGGTGAGTTTGATGGTTTTATATTAGATAGAGGCGTGGTTATTCAGGGTGGAACGATTAATGCTGTTAAATTGTCAGGTGAACCAAGACCTACAGGAATTTACCTTGCTACGGAAGAGGATGTTAGCATTACTGGTGTTACGTTTGATGGAGAAGGGACTGATTTGGCAAATGGAGTTCTTTCTGTAACAGGGAATAGCACAAAGGTAACTGTTGAAAACTGTGTATTTAAGAACGTCCACATGGGTGTTTATTTTAACCCTGGCGCCTACGGGACTATCAGCGGAAACACATTCAACAACATCAATCATTGTGCTATTGGAATTGACTCTGCTGCAGGCGTAGAAATTTTTAACAATTACATAAACAATGCAAGCGTTGGAATTGAAATATTTAAGCCTAACGTTAATTACTATGACAATACATTTGTTGATGTAACTACTGACGTTGTTGAATAAAAGTTAATATCATTCAGGTGGGACGAGGGGACAGGTTCCTTGTCCCACCTTTTTTTTACAATTTATCTGTAATCATTTTGGAAACTCCAGTATATGAAGCATTAATCTTCACTTTGCTTATTGTTAAATCTCCCAAATCGTTATATTGCTCTTTCTCGTCCTCCGATCAAATTTGCCCTCCGGGTCAATTTGACGAAAACTCAGAAGTTGTGGTAAATTAATTTAGTTAGTTCGACAAAAAGAAGCATAAAATTTACAAAACTGGCCGGGTAGAGGATGGGTGTGATTTGGCAAGATCGTTAGATGTACCATTCGCGGAGAAAATTGCTTACAGTTTCGGTGGTGTGGGAAAAGATTTTGTCTATGGTGTGACTTTTAGCTTTTACACCATTTTTTTGAACCAGGTAGTGGGCTTGGATCCGCTGATTACTGGTTTCTTTTTCTTTGCTGCCCGGGTTTTTGACGGCATCAATGATCCTCTGATGGGCACACTCGTGGATAACACCAGGACTCGCTGGGGCAAATTTCGACCGTGGATGGCTATTGGTGTTCTTCTTAATGCAACCATCCTTGTTTTAATGTTCTCCGGGTTTGATTTGTCCCTTCTGGGAAAATATTATTTTTACTTCACCATGTATCTTTTATGGGGCATTACCTACACACTCATGGACATCCCTTACTGGTCACTGATACCGGCCATATCTGCTACCAAGGATGAACGCAATGTCATTTCCTCCCTGGCCAGGCTTTTTTCCTACGGGGGCACGGCTTTAGCGGGCGTTTTGGTTCCCATTTTAATAGGTGATGACTGGAGCATGGAAAACTTTTTAAACATAGGCTTTATTTCTGCTATCTTGTGTGTTTTTACCATGCTATTTACTATTACTTTCACCAGAGAGCGAATTGTCATTCCCACCGAAAAGATTAGTTTCCGGGGCATATTTAAGGTGTTTAGCCAGAATGATCAATTGTTGGCCTACATCTTTACCTTTGGTTTATTTTATTTGTCCAGCCAGGTTATGAGCATGGCCGGAGTTTATTATTTTCAGATTGTTCTGAACAGAGTGGAGCTTATGTCCCTTTTCCTGCTGGTTGGGGGAGCCGGTGGTGCCGGTGTTTCCATGTTGGCTTATCCCTTGCTGGCCAATAAATTTGGCCGCCGCAGCATCTATCTATTTGCCATGGCCATTACCGTCCTTGGTTTTGCTATTATGTCGTTTTTTTCCTATGTCTTTCCTGAGCATCCATATTTGTTGGTGCCCGTTTTTATAGGCGGTTGGCTGGTTTTCTTTGCCCTGGGGATTGCTGCAGTGGGCTCCACGGTAATGCTGGCTGATGTGGTAGATTACGGAGAATGGAAAAACGGGTATCGAACCGAAAATATCATTTTCTCCGCTCAGTGTTTCCTATACAAGTTTGCTGGTGCCTTTACTTCAGTCATCATAGGCATTACTTTGAGGATTGGCAACATACCCACCCTGGACCCCGAAGGGATCCCCACCCAGGCAGTGACAGAATTTGGTGAAAACGCTATTATATTCTCTCTATTCACACTGCCAATTTTCTTTGTTATCCCGGCAGCTCTTATTTATATGAAGTATTATAAACTAAACGGTAAGTACCATGAAGATATAATTGAAGACCTTCATGAACAAAGGAAGGCAAGAGGGCAAGCGCCAGACGAAGAATAAACTTAGGCTGCCTTTTATGACCTATAATTTAGGAGAGAACAAAAACTGAAGCAAGAACATGAGCAAGAGCATGAACAAGAGCGGATGGATTTGATGGTGGCTGACAGAAGCGACTTTGTATGTTACACTGATACTGGATCAAATTAAACGCGGAGAGATGGCCGAGTGGACGAAGGCGCTCGACTCGAAATCGAGTGACGGTAATCCCGTCCGTGGGTTCGAATCCCACTCTCTCCGCCAAGCAGGCAAGGGCAGGCAATGGGACGGTTCTTTTGCCTGCCTTTGCCTGTAACTTAAACTAATCTTCACCTTCTAAGTTGTGCTCCTGTTTGATCTCCCAAAGAATAAGTCCGGCCAGAAAAGCACGAATAACCAGGATGATTACCAGGATCTTTAATTCACCCCAGCCTCTAACAGTTATAGTGCGAATAATTTCCGCAGCTAAAAGAAATTCCAGGCCTAAGGCCAGGTGCCGGGCGAAGTTTAACCTCAATCCCTTGTTTGGTTTTTGAATATGTTGAAGATAATAAAAAAGAACTTGGTGGGAAGAGATAATAATTACAATTGCACCATAGAATTCCAATATCAGTACCAGAACGAAGAGTAGTTGGCGGGCGATACTTTCAAATTGTTCAAAGTACATAAATCCTCTTACCTTTGATTTTCTATATATTTTCCCCGCTTATCTTTAAAATTAAACCAAGTAACCATAGAGAGGATAATGATGTTTTGCTGTATTCTTGATTCTTCCCGGCCTGGTATCATATTAAAAAAAACTGTAAACATTAAGTATATAAAATTACTTGCTGCTTAGGGAGGTGATTGATATGACTGAAAGGGAAAAATATGACGAAAGTAAGCCGGAAAAATGCTTAAGTTTTCTACTGCTTGCACGCCTGAGGCTTTTTGATAGAACTCGCAATAAAATGAGTCAGGAATTTTCGTTAAAGGCAAGGAAAGCCCTCGAAGAATATCAGATTAAAATGGATGCCTTGAAAAAAGAACAGCACAAAGAGTGGGAAGCTATTGAAAGGTTAAAACTGGAACTGGAAGAAGAAATAAAACAGGAGTTGGGCGAACAGTATTCGCTTTTGGATATCTGTCCTTATTCGGGGAGGTTGTTGCGGGAGAAAGAAGTAGAAGTATAAAAGGTGCAAGGGGTCGGTTCTTTTGCCTGTGCCCCTGCCTACTCTTAACTGCTGCGGCCATTAACATCTTCCTGCTCATATATGAGCGCATCTTCTATGGCTTTTAGAATAACAATGCTGCTGTACGTAGCTCCGGATATAACATCCACATCCAGATTTCGGGCTTCTTCCACTATCGCCGGCAGAACCTCGGCATCTTCACCCATGCCATGGCTATGCTCCAGTAGCTCAACTTTTGTTATAGCCTGCTCTTCAATTGTAACCTGAACCTCAGCGGCAACCGGGAAGGAACTGAAACTGCCGGTGTAGTTGCCATCTTCCATAGAGGATAAATCAATCTTTTCGAAGGTAAGCTCCCTTAGTTCTTCCATGTTGGATTCAAGCCTCTGCATAGCACCGACCGCGATTATTACCAGCACAGCGATTACAGCCAAGACCACCAGGACCGTTTTTCTCCGTTTTTTCATGTAAATTTTCTCCTCACCAAACTTTCTAATCTAAAAACTAAAAACTAAAAATCTAAAATAGTTTACTGAGACTTTCCAACGCTTTTTTTTCAGTCGTTTCCCGCCGAGATTCAGAGCAGATTACAATCCCGGCACCCAAGGTTTCCGCGCCCTTATCTTCACAGAGCTTTTTCATCTGGCCCACAGTCCGGTTTCCCCCCGTCCAGTTAAAAGGCAGCTGTTTGGTGACCAGAAAAGCCACTTTCTTACCTTCCAAAGAGGTCAGCTGCTTTAGGTAATCTTCCATCACTGAACAGAGTGAAAACGCGTGTACCGGAGTTCCAAAGACAATGGCCTCATAAGAGTTTGGGTCGGGCATAGCCGTAAACTGAAAGTCTTTCTTCCCGGGAGAGACTTCGCCGGCAACGGTAATCTGCTCAATATTGACAACATGACCATCCACAACTATCTTCTCCTGCAACTTTTGGGCTGCGGACAGAGTATTGCCCGTTTTGGAGTAGACAATTATCCCGATATTCACTTTTTTCACTCCTTGCCTGGAATATTTATAAATAAGAAGGGCTGCTAAAAGAATAACTCCGAGCTGTAAGAATTTGTTTTTGATGATTAAATATTACCACGAATTTTCAGGACAGGCAAGGGGATCACACCGGGGCAGACAAGGGGACGGTTTGGGGGTCAGACCAGTTCTTTTGCCTTCCCACAATTATACGGACTCTACTCAATAAATCAATCCAATAATAAGTTGATTCTTTAAAGGATTAAACAGGTTGGTGACGAAATTAATATTATCATTGCTGGTTTACATTGCTTGATAGATTATGCTCACAAGAATGAGATGACTAAGAGCGAGAGCCGGCAAAGTTAGATGAAAGCGTTTTTTCATAGCATGACCAATAATATTGAGGGGAGAGCGGAAATTTTGTTAAAAAAATGTTTGCTGTTAATCATTTTGTTTACTGGTGCGATTTTAGTGGGGGGCTGTGACGGAGAACCGGAAAGCGGTGAGCAGGAAACCTTTGAGTTTTCGTTGGCTCATTTTTTCCCGGCTAATCATCCTGCGGAAACAGAGTTGGTGCAGGGGTGGGCCCAGGAAATTAATGAGGCCACCGATGGCAGGGTTACAATCACCAGTTATCCCGGTGAAACATTGAGTGATGCCGATGAAATATACAATGCGGTAACCAGTGGCATAGCAGATATTGGGCTATCCTGCTTTTCCTATACCCGGGGACGATTCCCGGTTTTAGAAGCATTTGAATTGCCCGGCATTGTTTATGAAACTTCCTGGGCTGCCAGTAAAACGGCCTGGGAAGGCATTCAGAAGTTAGACCCGGAAGAAGTGCAAGATACCCAACTTATGTTTGTGTTAGCCACCGGCCCGGGAGATCTGTTTACTACCACTCCCGTTAACAACCTGGAGGATTTGCAGGGTATGAATATCAGAGCCACCGGGTTAAGCGCCGAAACATTGGAAGAGTTGGGAGCCACCCCCGATGCCATGCCCCAATCCGAAGCTTATGAAGCTTTAGCCCGCGGCATGGTGCAGGGCAACCTTTCGCCGGTAGAAGTTTTAGAAGGCTGGAACCACGGCGAGGTAACCGACTACTTAACCCGCACTCCTTTTCTTTATAACACGCTCTTTTTTGTAACCATGAATCAGGAGAAGTGGGACCGTTTGCCTGCAGATATTCAAACTACCATTGAAGAAGTAAACGAGGCCTTTTTTGAGGAAGTGGCCTGCAGTCTGTGGGATGAACAGAACAGCTCCGCCTGGGAATGGGCGGTAGAAGAAACCGGACAGGAACTAATTGAACTCAGCGAAAGTGAAGCCGAGCGCTGGATTGAAAAGGTGCAACCCATTCAGGAAAAATATAAAGAGAATATGGAAGCTGCCGGACATGATGGTGCAGAAATACTGGAAATGGTGCAAGAACTGGCAGAAACTTACGCTGAGGAATATGACGAAGCAAACTGATTGAAATTAATACATTACTACTAACAGTTATATTTAAAGCAAAAAGGATGGCCTAAGTAAATGGAAACAATCAAGCAGGCAGTATATAAAGCCGCCAGAGGAGTGGATTTTCTGGCTGGTTTTATATTGATGGCAGTAGCAGCATTGGTAGTTGCCAATGTTTTTATGCGAGTAGCATTCGACAACCCTATTACCGGGACTTACGAGTTGGTTGGCTATTTAACGGCAGCGGCTATCGGTCTCTCTTTGGCCCATTGTGCAGTTCAAAATAGCCATATTGCCGTAGGCTTTTTAGTCGATCGACTTCCTTTCCGAGCCCAGACAGTTGTGGATATTATTGTTTACTTACCGGCAACTGTTTTGCTGGGCCTAGTCTCCTGGCATCTGGTTCTGCACGCTAATCAGATGCTATCTACGGGAATCGTATCCAGCACCCTGCAGCTACCCTTTTATCCTTTCATTTTCCTGGTAGCGTTGGGCTTTTTATTATTAGCTTTGGTCAATGCTCTCCGGCTTATTGAAGCCATAAGCGGTGGAGGTGATCAAAGGTGAGCCCAACTGAGATTGGTATACTGGGCATTATCGCTTTTTTTATACTGCTCATTCTACGCATGCCCATTGCTTATGCCATGACTCTGGTGGGGTTGGTGGGCTTTGGAGCAGTATCCACACCTACCTCAGCTTACTCCATGCTCTCCAGTGAGCTGTTTCAAACTTTTTCTTCTTATTCACTGAGCGTAATTCCCATGTTCGTCTGGATGGGGTTTTTGGCTTTTCATTCCGGCATTGGCACTCGGCTATATGATTTTGCTTACAAAATGCTGGGACATCTTCCCGGCGGCCTGGCCATTGCCACTCAGGGTACCTGCGCCGTATTTGGGGCTGTGTGTGGTTCCAATACAGCCACTGCCGCCACCATCGGAGCTATCGCCCTGCCGGAAATGGATAAATACAATTATGCCCGCTCCCTCTCTACTGCCAGTGTTGCCGCTGGCGGCGCACTGGGGGTGCTGATTCCGCCCAGTGTGATTTTTATAGTGTATGGTATTGCCACCGGTCATTCAGTGGGAAATCTTTTCCTGGCCGGTATCATACCCGGCTTGTTGTTAATGTTGTTTTATATGGTTACTATTTTCATCGTTGCCTCTCGAAACCGAACCCTTGGGCCTCCCGGTTTCAAGGCGAGCTGGGGTGAGCGCTTCAAAGCTTTGCATGGCGGATTGCTGGAGGTATTAATCATTTTTGCCATTTCGCTGGGTGGGCTCTTTGCCGGCTGGTTCACACCCACTGAAGCCGGAGCAGTGGGTGTTGCTGGGGTGCTACTGGTAACTGCCATCCAGAAAAAAGTATCCTGGGATATACTGCGCAAATCCCTTATTGATACCACCCGCACTAGCGCCATGATCATGCTGCTGGTAGCAGGTGCTACCATTTTTGGCCGTTTTATTACCTTGAGCCGCATCCCTTTTGAACTGGCCGATTGGGCCGGCAGCCTGGAGTTACCCGGTTTTGCCATCATAGCCCTCATACTGCTGATATACCTGGTATTGGGCTGTTTCATCGATGCCCTGGCTCTAATTCTGCTAACCATTCCTATTTTTTATCCGGTAGCTGTTGAGGTTCTAGGTTACGATCCGATTTGGTTCGGCGTAATAATAGTCATGGTAGTAGCCATGGGAGTAATTACCCCGCCAGTGGGGATGAATGTTTACATTGTAAAAGGAGTGGCCCAGGAAGTGCCTTTAGAAACAATCTTTAAAGGTATTTGGCCTTTCTTGGTCGCCATAGTATTGTGCCTGGCCCTGTTAATCACCTGGCCGGAAATAGCCACCTTTTTACCCCAGCTAGTAGGCTAACCACACAGGCAAAGAAACGGTTTGGAATGGGACTAGGGGACAGGTCCCTTGTCCCACCATTATTTAACAATTTATTGTCAAAACAGGCACAGGCAGAAGAACCGTCCCCGTGCCTGGAACCGTCCCCATGCCTGCTTGCCTGTGATTATGATTATTATTGCCACTAAAATTTGGGAAATTATATTTACAAATTTTAAATTATCTTGTCAACCGATACTTATATGAACTATTTTTTTCAAAAACCAAGAATATATGCTTTGTTTCTAGTTCACCCCGGACTTGATAATAAAAAATGGGTTTTTGCAATTCATCAGCAACTTTGAGCAAATCCTCAAAAGTATCTACCGCCACGTTCTGTTCCATGTAAACCCCCGGTTTACTTGATAAGGTTACAATACGTTCTTGGTGTTTTTGTAACAAGCGGGCTACTTTTCGTTCTTGAGGTGAAACTCTCTCCTTTACCGGATAAGTTAGCGTCATAAAGCCCACCAACACTATGCCTACCAGAGCAGCGGAAACAGCAAACCCAATCCTGGCTTGCTTTAAATCTGTAGCTTTTACTATTCTGGTAGCAGTGACTCCGCTTGAGTTATTTTCAGCAAGATTTCCTTCCACTACAAAGGTACTACCTCTCATATTTATTATCATGCTAGGGTTAAGCTCCTTAGTTTCAGAGCCACTATCAGTTTCCACTTCTATTTCTACATCAAACTCTACATTCAAGTTTAGCTTTCCTGGATTATAATTAGTGTGATCCTTTATCTTTTCAGCAATATCCCTATATTCAGCGAATGGAATCTCTATTTCTTCCTGCAAGGTAAAGCTTTTTTCTGCATAGCTAAATTCCCGAGAATCCACTAGGGTAAAATCCTTCTGCCACACTTCCCGCTGTTCTTCTCCACTTGTTAAAGCCTCTAAAGTAGCGTTAGCCGCATAAGTGCCGCTTATTTTCGCTTTCTCTTCCCCCTCAAAATGGTAGTGCAAATCTGCCATGATACTTTCAGTTAGTTCAGAAAGGTACGCCTTGCCCGGTTCTTTTAATTCTTCTTCAAAAAATTCCCCGCTTTTCATCTGGACCCGATAATCTACTTCCGCATTTTGGGTATAAGAGTAGGCAGTGTATTCTTCTTCTTGCTCAATAGACTCGGAAAAGCTCCAGGCAAGCCCTCCTCCTAAGCCTACTAAGAAAAGAACCAGTAATGCTGTCAATGTGTGCCTAATGTTTTTTTTAAGCTTTCGTTTTTTCATCATTGTCTCCTCTCCAATAATATTTTACCGGCTCATATATAAATTCTAAATTAAGACTTATCCTTCTATCTCATTACTGGAACCGGCACTTCTCATCATGATAGTTGCCCAACCTACCTTGGGTATTACTGTCTCTACTTTGCCCACAAATTGATCTGCCTCCACAGGATCGCTGTCCGGCCCAGGATTATCATCCCCCTGGGTAATAAAAAGGGGCAACCCTCTATCGTCTTCTTCGATATCTATTACCCGGTGAGTAACTTTAATGTCTTCATCCCGAAACTGAATCACATCTCCTACCTTTACTTTTTTTGCTGCTTCTTCAGGGTGTATTTTTTCAACTATTACTACATCGCCGATTTCAATGGCAGGGGACATGCTACCGCTTACAATGACGTTGGGGAAAAAGCTAAAAACCCCCACAGCAAACCAAATCATAAGAATAGAGACTGCACTGGCTGCTATCCAACCAGTAATGTTCTCTTGGGGCTTTCTTCTAATCTTTAATACTTCGCTCCGGTGCACAGTTTGCACCAAAACTATTCCCAAAACCGGGGCAAAGCTTCCGAATAAGGCTTCCGTGAGCCAGTTGGGGTCAGGCAGGATAGGAGAAAACCACTGAAACCCCATAAGCATGCCCCGGTAAATTATGGCCGGCAGCGGACCGCCCAGAAATACCAGGTAAGAAGCCAGAGCGCTTTCCATTAGAGCCGGCAGAAAATTACCTCCTAAAAACTCTGCCCCTTCCAGAAAAGTTTCTAAACCAAACAAGCGCCGAATTGAAAGAGTAAAAAGGGTAAAAATAAGTGCACTAACAGAGATGCCCCAGGCCGGGTTTTTGGAAAATAAACCGTTTACCAGCCAAGCACGGGATACTTCCATTCCCACCAACATAGAACCAAGGTAGAAAAGGTTAATTCCCATACCAATTAAGCTGTGGTCGTAAGGACTTCTACCAAAGCCTCCCATCATTCCGCTGGCCACCGAAGCCACTATCCCTATCAGGCCGCAGACTAGCGCCAGCCAGCAGTAAAGCTTATAGCGGCTAATACGCCCTGCCGGACGAACTTTGGGAAAAATGTAATAAATAGTTAAAGCCAGCCCTCCCCAAAGCAAAGAGGGTAAGACGTAGTTGCACCAAAAGCCGCTTAGTGATACAAACCTGGTAATATAGAAAATGGCGGCAATATAGGCCAGGATTAGAAGCCCATACCGGATACGCGGAATATAAAGCTTATCCCACAAAACAGCCATAGCTCTTCCTCCACTTCCAAAACTAACTTAAGTCTTCATCAAAAAAAGAGAAATCGTTGTCATTATCGTTGTAGCTTACAAAAAGAGAATCCTGTTTGCGTTACCTTCAGAAAAAACACCTTTTTCTCTACTTAAATCATCCGATAAACTGCTGCTATTTGTTAACTGTAAATATTAAAGAAATTGTTTTTGTCTTAACCGGAATTTTTAGAAGAACTTTCATCTTCACCATTTTGCTATCTTAAGATTCACCATTACTACCTGAGTCGTCTTTTTCCTCAAAGGAATTCTTTGCCCCATCTGTATTTTTTTCGTTTTCTTCTTCTTCTTCTTCTTCTTCTTCTTCTTCTCTTACTTCTTCAGAAGAATCGATTTCTATTTCTGACTCATCTCCGGAGCTTCCTCCCTTGGCATCAGATTCTTCCCCTGCTTTATCCTCTGAATCAGAACTTTTCTCCTCCTCAGAAGAATCTAACTCCTCTTTTTCAGTTTCTTCCGATTCAGTTTCTTCCGACGTACTATTAGGAAGGTCTGATTCTCCCGAAGAGGTGCTTGGAAAATTGCTATCTTCGCAAAAAGTTGTTTCCACGCTACCTTCGATATACAAGGAATTACCCCAGGAAGCCATTCCGCCGGGTAGTAAGGCAAGAGACATCAGCAGACATATTGCAACAAGCAGAACTTTTTTCATAACCTTCAATGCCTCCATTACATAGTGACTTCAGGCTATGTGACAAATATTAGTGTTAGGAATGGGTAACCGGGGGAAAGAAATGTTTCCCCCGGTCACTTTTGTGGGCTTATGTAAATCTGTACTTAGCGATTCCATTGTTTGAAATCAAAAGTAACTGTAAACGAACCTGATTGGTTTTGTTGTTCATCCCCCGCATTCCTGCAAAGATAAAACCAAGTTGTGGCTTCATGTTCTTCACCTACATCAAGTTCTGCATCTACCAATGGACTTTTAAGATGGCCTTCAAGATCTTGCAAGGACATATCCCAGGTTTCTCCTCGTTTGAACCTCAAGTAATCTTTAACAATATCATCATCAGAAGCTACTTCAATACCAGATACTTTCACAGGAATGGTACCTTCATTTTCAATGGTTAAAGATATCCAAGGATAAGCTTCATCATCATTGCTTTCTCGAGGATAAAGATTTTCAATCTTGAAAGATACTTCATTTTCTTCCTCATCGTATTCATATTCTGTAACTTTTTCATAATTACCATTTCCGTAATCTTCAGAGACACCAACTTCTAAAGTTCCAGTTTCTACTGTGCCAGCAACAGCCAATTCATCAGACCACCAAGCATACGCTGCTCCCATCATTCCCAACGCTAACACAAGAATAAGCGCATAATACTTGAGATTTTTCAATTTGCCATTCACTCCTTATATATTTGGGTTAAAGGGGAAGGACAGAACTTTTCCTTCCCCTCTAATTCCACTCAAATACCGTGCTTAGAGTGGAAGATTAACTTAAGATTAAGCAAATTTACTTGTTCCACTGCTGCCAGTCAAAGCTAATTGTAAAAGTCAAATCTTCAAGGTTTTGAAATTTATTTTCCTTTCCATCTTCCTCCATTGAATCAGCATCTAACCAGAAATAAATGGAATTTTCAGAATCGGTGTCGTCCTTGGGATGAGAGAAGCGAACCATTTCTCCTGGTTCAAGATCTTGATCTTCAGCGGCTTTTTCAATATAATGATCCAAATTTTTAAACGGCACTCCATGATACCTGGTCAAGCCGTAATCATCACTTCCGGGAAGGCCCAAACGATCGCCCGGCCCCCACCTTGTACTAGACCCTTCAAAAGCACGACCTACATCAAGATGAGCTCTCATATAATCCCAGGCTTCATGTCCACAGGTTGAAATTTCAGCGCTTTCCAGTTTAACTGGAATACTGCCCTCATTAAGCATTGCAGGAGAAATTCTTATAACATGAGGCATTCTATAATTTTCTCCTGCCTCTTGGGGGTAGAGGTTGCTAATGGTATACTCTGCCTTTTTTCCATCTTCAACAACGTTTTTTGTGCCAGTAACATAATCAGGCGTATCCAAATGAAGATAAACACCATCTTTAATAATAACATCTACCTCGCCGGTATCTACTGTCCCTTCAACTTCCAATGTGTCTGACCATGCTGCATATGCTCCACCAATCAACCCCAACACTAGCATTAAAGCCAACGCATAATACTTCACACTTTTCATTCTAATCATTTCCTCCTTCTCATAATTTTGATCTTTCAGCTAAAGACACACCATGTTGTAATCTTCTTACTCTTAACTTAAGAATAAGAAGTTGCTTTCTTTGACTTCACCTCCTTTCTTCCATAAGGGGATTGTATACTGAAGCTTAACCGCTCAATTTACCATGTTCCACTGCTTGAATAACAATTCGATGTCAAAGTCATAAATAGTTCTTTCATCTAAATCACGATCTATCTTTAGCCTCAACCTCCCCTTAATGTTTTCCTCAGGCTCTAAAGTTCTTTGAGGAAGGGTGTTGCTCAAAAGCCTGAGACCGGAGTCGCTATCTTTATTCAAACCGTCTATATCGAGCTTCAAAGGGATGGTGCCCTTGTTGGAAATGGTGTATTTCAGCTTATAAACATCGTTTTTTTCTGCATCATTAATATAAATTGAGATTGACTTTCCATTGCTTGAGATAGATGGATTAACAGTTCCCGGCTGGTTGCCAAATGTATCTATTTCAGTAAATACCGGGTTAAACTCACCAGTTGAAACAGTCCCTAAGACGAATACACCTTCCCCTTGCCAGACCGCCATACTAACCCCCATTAGGGCAAAAACGGCGGTAAGTGAGAAAAATATTAACCAACCCTGTACGAAGTTTTTTTTATGGCGCCTATTTCTGCTAATAATTTCTTCCTCCCCTCTTTCCACAGCATTGTGAAAAGCAAATTAGACAATAACAATTCCTTTCCAACAATCACTTTCTGATGAATTGCAGACGATCTTAGATGTTCCAATTGTTAAACTGGTGCTCCGCCTTAGGTTTGCCCGCTTCATCCATGGCTTCCTGCAGCAATTCGATCAACTCCAGAAGGCTGCGAAAGCTCTGTTTTTTGCCTGCGTCCAACCAGTGCACTTCTCCCTGCCAACTGGTGTTTTGCCGGAATATCACTCTAACCAAAAATTCTGAGCCGCCGATATTTTGGTATTTTCCTGTTTCACTTGGGGGAACTGTCACTGTTTTTTTATCTCCTTTGGCGTAGAGTTTGCCGATGCCAGGCCTTCATTTATGTGACCGGTTTGTGAGGGCCTATTTTCCAGCTTTTCCTTTATCAATAAAGCATTTTTATTTTGCTGTAAAAAATATCAAACCTGTTGGGTAAGGAATGCTCGATTTTTCCTTGGGTGAAGCAAATCTCGCAGGAGAAAACTAGAATATGAAATTCTATTAATTTATTTTTTAGGGTAAAACAATTTTTTTTACGGCGCACAACAAGTCTCCTTGATAGTATTATGACTTGACAATAGCAGTTTAGCAGGAAGGCGTTATAGTTAAGTTATACCTGTGTTATTTTTACGCTAATTCTGCGTTATTTTTGTGTTATTTTTCCAATTGCATCAAGATTATCATTCTGAATGAGGTTTTTAGAAATTATTTAGCTGAATTATAAAGGCATTTCTCCGTCCTCATTTGCTTCAGTTTCATATGCAAGAGGCAACAAAAAAACCGCAGTTTCCCTGCGGTTCAATAAATATAAATTTTGGATGACTGACAATAGTTTTATATTTTATTTTTTGTTATCTAACCAAAGGTGAAATAGAGTGAGCTTGCCCTCGTAAAACAATGCTTTTGTCAAAATAATTGTTTCGGAACTGTTTCCGCAGACGTTCAAGGACCATCTCTGCATGTTCGTAAGTTAACCCTGATAAAAGCAGCACAAATTCAGCTTCGTTCAATTGAGAAACGATATCGTTTTTGCGTAAATTAGACGCTAAAATCTGCTTAATGCAACCTGCAGAGGTGTTTAACTTCTCGGAGGGCGGAAGGGAAAAATCAGAGGTGGTGATAGTTAGCTGACATACTTGCAGCAAAGCTTCCTCTCTCTCTGCACGATACTTTTCTCTGTTAAGTATAAAATGAAAAGTTACTGGGTCACAAAATAACGCTCCTTTTACCTCATCTTCCTTCATTAAAAGTTCCTGGATGCTGCTAATGCTTGGGGTAGCAGTATTACTTCTTATAGTTTGATAAAGCTTTTGCAACTCTCTTGAAGGTTTTACTCCAATTTTCTGATAAATCAAATTGGTTATGTATTCATAATGAGATCGGGCTTCATCCAATCTATTATCTTCTATAAGTGCTTCTAAATATTGGAGGTGAAGGATTTCCTCAAAAGGCTCAAAGAAAAAAGCACTTTCGCACAGTTCTATAACTTCATCATTCCGGTGAGTTTTTTTCAACAGACTGATAAGCTCCTGAATACTTCGCAGATAAATTTGGCGGTAATAATTCCTTAAGGGCAACACCCAGTAGTCGGCTATGCAAGGAAGATATTCTCCGTTATACAGAGATAAAGTCCTGTAATACAAATCTATAGCTTTTTCTGTATTAAAAGGGGCACGCTCAACGGCTTTTCGATATAGCTCTTCAAATTCTTTCACATCCAGCCAACAGCTGTCCTTTATTTCTAAGGTATAACCCCCTCCCGAGGGAGTTATTTCCAGTGCTTGTTCTGAGATACCACCTTGTCCCAGAACTTTTCTTATCTTATGAATTTGCTGTCTGAATGCTTTTCGAGGGTCAATATACTCTGTATCTGGCCAAAGATTTTCTAAAACTTGCTCGGGAAAAAAGCGTTTTTTTTCGTGGGCGAGAAGATATTTAAACAAATCCCACATTCTGTTTGCCCTTTGGGTATTACCTGAAAGCTCTTCTTCATTTTTGTAAACATCAAAAGTGCCTAAAGTAAATATTTCTAAAGTATGTTGTGATATAGAATTGTTTCTTTTAAACTCCACCAGCATTCCCCCTGCTTGAAAGATGTTAGCAAATATTGGACTGAAGAACTGAATTTTTGCATGTTAGAACTTCTCTGCCAATAAAAGCAGTGATAAAACCCAATATAAGTTAACATCAAGGCTGGTCTAAAGCTCATGAAGCAACGAATCCTAATAAGAATATGCCTTATGATGCCTAAATATTACCATGTATTATCAGTAAAGTAAATCCAATAATTAGAAAAATATTCTTGCACCACCCCCGGGACGCAGGGATAGGTCCCTTGTCCCACCATTTTTTTACAATTCATATTGTCAAAACAGGCACAGGCAGAAGAACCGTCCCCTTGCCTCGGCACAGGCAAAAAACCGTCCCCCTGCCTGTGGATCAAGGGAACAGGCAGAAGAACCGTCCCCGTGCCTGTGCCCCTTGCCTGCCTTGACTGTATAAAAATCCGGGAAAAATTAATCCTAAATACAGGCAAATAAAGCAGGGGGGTAACTATGAAAAAGTACATGTTGTTTTGGGTTATTTCTTTAATGTGTTCTGTTTTTTTATCCATACTATTCGTGGGTGGTTGTGGTGGGGAAGGGGATATTACCAGGACTCGCCCCTTTGTAATGGCTTTTTTTGAAAACGGCTGGAGTGAGATGCACGGCAGTTCGCTGCCTTCACTGCAAGAAAACCGGGAAATTATTGATACCGTTTCTCCTTTCTGGTTTACCGTGAACATGGATGGTAGTATTGAGGATAATCATAACCGGGAAGCGATGAATTTCGCCCGGGAAAATAATATACCGGTAATTGCCCTGTTTAATAATGAAAAGGATGTTGTTTCCGGGAATGATGCCATGCTGCAAGACCCGGAGGTAAAAGAAAAATCCCTGGAAGCTATACTTGAAATGGTAGAGAAATATGACTATGACGGGATAAATATAGATTTCGAGATTATGCCGCCCGAGAGTCGGGATTTGATGACGGATTATATCCGTGAGCTTGCGGAAGCGCCGGAGATGGAGGGCAAGAAGTTGGATGTGTCCGTTTTTCCCCGCCAGGGGGTTGATGAAGAAATGCACGGTGTTTATGATTTTTCCGCCCTGGGCGAAGTTGCAGACCGCATTGTCCTCATGACCTACAATGAGCATTACCCGGCCAGCAACCCCGGCCCCATAGCTTCCCTGGACTGGGTGGATCAAAACATTCAGGATGCCTTGCAGGACGTGCCGCGAGAAAAGCTAATACTGGGGATCGCAGTATACGGTTATGATTGGCCCGGGGCTAAGGCCGGATCACCGGAAACGGTTGAATATATTCCCATGACCGAAGCGGTGGAAAGAGCGGAAAGGAAAGATGCTGAAATAGATTGGGATGATGAAGCCCGTTCGCCTTTTTACCGTTATACGGATAACGGGCTGCAAAGGGAAGTTTGGTTTGAAAATGCCCGTGCCATAGAGCCCAAACTTGACCTTGCCTTGGAATACGATTTGCCGGGCATTGCCATCTGGCGGATTGGTTTTGAGGACGAGGAAGTGTGGGATGTCGTTGAAAGCAGGCTCGGGAGCTACTGAACACAAGAGTGGAAAGCGTTTCACTATGTGCTTCACTATTTGTTGCTTCTGTTTGAGGAAAATGTGTGGAAAAATGTGTGCTATTGTAAGCAATTTGGAATTTTTCCACTTTAGCAAGCACATTATATATTATGATAAGAAAACATGCGGCGAAGCCAAAACAAAATTTATCCGCTCTTAAGGTGGGGATAGTTTATATTGGCGCTATTGTTGGGGGCGGTTTTGCATCAGGTCAGGAAATACTCCAGTTTTTTGGATATTTCGGTTTGTTCGGAGTTGCAGGCGTGTTGCTGACAACTTTTCTTTTGGGCTTTTTTGCATCAAAGGTTATGTTAATTGCTAAACGTATTGGCGCCAGTTCGTATAAGGAGGTAATTGATGCAGTTGGCGGTCCCTGGTTAGGACCGCTTATAAATGCAGTCATAACCTTCTTTTTGTTTGGCATTTTGGTGGCAATGGTAGCCGGCACAGGGGCGATTTTTGAGCAGGAGTTTGGCTGGCCGCTATTTATAGGGCTGTCAATTATGGTAGGGTTGGCCGGAGCTACTGTATTATCCGGTTTGAGCAAAGTAATTGATGCTATCAGTTTTGTTGTCCCCTTTTTACTAGTTGCCGTGTTAGGGGTCGCACTTTATATTATTCTATTTGTACCTTTTGATTTAACCTGGTCATCTCCGGAGAGCGCATCGCTCCCCCACTGGCACATGGCCGGATTTGCTTATGTCTCCTATAATCTGATTCTGGCTGTTCCCCTCCTTGTCCCAATGGGTAATTTAACCGACGCTCAGGCACTGAAGAAGGGAGCTTTTATAGGGGCACTGGGGCTGGGGTTTTGTGCTTTGATAATATTGATTACTATTTTAGCCATGGCCCCTGAAGTTACAGGTTTTGAAATTCCCATGCTGGTGATTGCCGGCAGAGTATCTCCGATCATCAGGTTGATTTATACGTTTGTACTGGTTTCTGAAATATATACTACGGCTATCAGTAGTCTGTACGGCCTTGTTTCTCGCTTAGTGTCTGGCGATAGCCCCTGGTTTAAACCTATTACCATTGTAATTGTTACTGCCTCCTTCTTTGCCGGCCAGCTTGGGTTTTCAAATATAGTTTCCACAGTATATCCCGCTATGGGTATTGTGGGCTTTATCTTTCTTGGCTCCTTGTTGATGCGCCCTGCTTTTTAAAGCCTTGCAAGAGGTCAGCTGCGAAGGCTTAAGTGGGTAGGGTGATACTGCATGGGTAGGTATTAATAATAATGAAATCTGATAAATAATATAGATAAGAAATTAATTAAGATTCACCGCATTGTGTTTTTGTTATAAAATGAGTATGAACTATAATCTAACGTGGGTGATAAAGTGATGATAGGATAGTAATTATATAGTGAAGAATATTGCTAAGAAAAATGTAGTTAATAAGAATGGGAGGATTTAAGGAAATGGCCGAACCGGATATTTTAACTCAAGAGCTGACTGACACCAGTATAAAATACCTTCATTATGCAGGTGAGGGGCCTACTTTAATCATGCTTCATGCCACCGGTTTTTCTCCGTGGCTCTGGCACCCTATTGCCAGAGCATTATCGGGAGAGTATCGCATAATAGCTCCATTTTTGAGCCATCACCGAACAGCCTCACCCGAAGAGGGTATTAGCTGGCAGGTATTAGCCGACGACCTTTATCAATTATGCAGGAAGTTGGACCTAGATAAGCCTTTATTAGTGGGGCATTCCATGGGCGGCACCATTATTACCTTGGCAGAAGCTTGCCATGGCCCCCTGGCTGACAGAATTATCTTAATTGAACCTATTTATTTACCTTCCTGGCTATATGAAACTGAAGTCAGCCCCGAACAACATCCTATGGCCGGGAAGGCTCTGCAGCGAAGAAATTACTGGCAAGATACTACTGAGGCCCGAAATTATTTGTATTCTCGTTCTTTATTTAAAAGTTGGGACGAGGAGGTTTTAGAGCTATATCTTTCCCGCTGCATGGTTCCTGGGGAAAACGGAGGGCTAACTCTGGATTGCCACCCAAGAACGGAAGCTGCCCTATTTATGGGTGGATTAAAGAAAAACCCCTGGCCACTTTTACCGGAAGTATCCTGCCCGGTTTTAATTATAGAGGGTGGACAAAGCGAGAATAAAAGTGAAATAGACTTAAGCAAAGCAGCGTCATTATTCCCGAATGCTCACCACCACCAGGTGGATGAGGCAGGGCACCTTATTCCCATGGAAAACCCTGCTGTGATTGAGGAGCTTATCAGGGGGGGTCTGCAAAAATAAACCGGGACGCGGGGACAGGTCCCTTGTCCCACCATTTTTTTACAATCTATCAATAACACTTCTTGATATTCCGGTAATTTTTGATAACTGCCTTATAGTTACCCCTTCAGTTAATTTAAGGTTTTTTAAGACTTTGCTCCTGGTTTCCTTGTCAAGGGTGTTGAAGTGGGTATTATTTTCTATTCCCTGTTGTAAAAGCAATGCCCTTATTTCATCATCTGTTAATCGCTTTTTTTCTTCATAATCGAGGCATTTATCTTTATTATGCTGATTGTTGAATTTTTCAAATTGTTGTATTGCTTTTTCTCTGTCATTTGAAAATAGCTTCAAAGCAAATTTTGTATCGGTTATTATAGCTTTGTTAACATATTCTTGATAACTACTCCATTTGTAATCAGAAACAGTTTTTGCTATACCCGCTTTTACAGGATTTTGGTGTATGTATCTCAGCACAGTTAAAAAATATGTATCATCTTCAACAGTTTCACTTTTAAAGCGTTCTTGAAATAAATGGCCGCTTCGTTCATATTTTAAGTTATACCAGTAGACAAAACTACTGGAGATTCTCTTTACACATATTGAAAGAGGTTCAGAATCTTCTTTTAGTAGTGCATGGATATGGTTACCCATAAAGCAATAACCATAAATTTGATAGTTACTTATTTCTTTGAACTTATTAAATGATTCAAATAGCTTTTGCCTGTCTTCATCGTCTTTAAAAATTGTTTGCCGATTTATACCCCTTAACATTATATGATATATTCCGGTTCTACTTTTTTCTCTTGCCTGTCTTGGCATTTTTATCACCCTTTTATATAATACTACAACTTGCTAAAATAATCCAGTTGGTAAGAGGACCTTTTCCCGCGGTTCTCGAGTTTTTATTCCTTTGGGAGCCTGATCCATGTGCCTTCTAATTGGGACAAGGGACCTGTCCCCGCGTCCCACCCCGCGCCCCGCGCATCCCAGTTTGAGTTTGTTGTGGGACAAGGGACCTGTCCCTGCGTCCCACCTGTGTCACAGTTTCTTGACATGGAGGGGATGGGTGTTTATAATTATATTCGCATATGCGTATATACATAATTGGGTGTAAAATTAAGTGTAAGTTTATTAGGGAGGGTGACAAAATGTCGGAGATGGAAGTTAAGGATACTTTTGAAGTAGAACCGCTGGTGGATTTGTTCAAGGTATTGGCAGATTCTACTCGGTTGAGGATTTTGATGCTTTTATATCAGAGGGAGTTGTGCGTATGCGAGATTAGCGATATCCTTGCCTTTTCTCAACCAAAAGTTTCCAGGCACATTGCCAGGTTGAGAAGTTCGGGGTTGGTTAAGGTTTCTCCTCATGCCCAGTGGTATTTTTATCATTTGAATAGAGGGGGATTTAGCAAAGGAGAAAATAATGTGATGCTGACCGATATTCTTCAGAATATACAACATGCCATGGATGCCGGATATTATCAGGAGTTAAGAGCAGATTTGGATAAGCTACGGGAAAAGGAAAGAACGAATGATTTATGCCCCAGGGAAGAATAGCAATCTTTAAACTGATAAAACTGAAATCTAAAATTTAATTTAAATTATACAAAATTAGGCAAAAAGGGGAGTTTGTTTTAATTGCTTGCTATAGTTGAGGAAGTAGCTATTTACGCAGGGAATCTGTTGTTAACGGTCATTCCAATTCTTTTTGCTGCGCTTTTTATTGTAGAGTTAGCCCGTCGCTTTTTTGGTGAGGAGAAATTGTCTTACGCGCTTGCCGGAAAAAGCGCCTGGGGAGCTCGCTTGCGGGCGGGAGTGCTGGGTGCGCTTCTTCCTTTTTGTGAATGCGGTGCTTTTCCGGTTGGAATAGCCTTGATAAAAGGAGGCGTGCCTGTTTCTGCAGTTTTAGCTTTCTTTTTAATTAGCCCTGTGTTAAGTGTTCCCGCCTTTTTCATATTGGGAGGCTTATTTGGTTTTACTTTTGCTGCTATTTATGCTGTGGTGACTTTTATGGCTGGCATTACTGCGGCTTTGCTCCTGGAAAAAGCGGGGGTGGGGCGCGGGGCAGTTAAGTTGGACGACCCGCAGCTATCCGGCAGCGCAGGAGCATGCTGCAGTTCGGAGATGTCAATTCCGCAGTCAAAAGTGATTGCAAGTAATATTAATATGGCAACTGGCCCTAATAGCGGATGCGAAAGCAAAAGTGGAAGCGAAAACGAAAGCAGAAGCGAAGGTGGAAGCGAAGGTGGAAGCGAAAATGCAAGCGAAAATGCAAGTGCAAGTGCAAGTGCAAGTGTAAGTGTAAGTAAAAGTGCAAGCGGAAGCGGATGCGGATGTGGAAGCGAGCAAGAAGGAAGTAGTTTAAGTGCAAGCAACCCTGCAGGTAAAGGGACATCCTCAACCGTGGAGATGTTGCAGGAAGCTCTAAGGCAATCCTTACTCACCCTCAAGCAAATTTTGCCGTACATCCTGGCGGCGGTTGTAGTTGCGGGATTGTTGGTATCCCTGATTCCACCGGAATCCATGGAAACTTTTCTTGCTCGCGGCGGAATTTGGGGAGTTCCCCTGGGAACTTTATTGGGTATACCTGTTTATCAGGGTGATTGTGCCATGATTTCTGTAGTGGCGCCTTTAATCAAAGCTACTGGTGCTGTGGGGCCGGGTATTGCTTTTATCATAGCTGGCAGCGGAACCAGCATAAATGGAATAATTTTATTAAATGCGCTATTTAATAGGAAATTTATTGTGGGCTATGTAGTGAGCGTGATAGCCATATCTCTTTTAACTGGGTATATTTTGCAATTATTAGGTTAAATGAGTTTCTGGGACAAGGGACCTGTCCCCGCGTCCCAGTTTTGTGGGACAATGAACCTGTCCCCGCGTCCCCCGCGTCCCACGCGAAAAGCAAAGCATGATTGTGTATCAAGAGGTTAATTGACCTACACATGATTCCTCAGCATTAATTCAGATGGATGAGGTGAAAGATAAACCTGTTTTTGCAGATAGTTGATTTCGTATTTTCGCACATAATGATTTATTAAAGTTAAAGGCACGGTGAGAGGAACTAAACAATTGCGATAATCTTGAATTAGTTCCAGGAGTTCAGCTTTTTCATCACTGGTGATATAAGGTTTAAAATACCCCATAATCCTTTGCAGGACATTGGTGTTTTTTTTCACAGTGGAGAAGTAAGAAAGGGCTTCCATATAAAGGTTTTCATAGTCAGATAAAAGCTGTTCATGGGGCAAATGTTTCCCCGAAGAGACTAACTTGCCCATTGTCGAATAATGGGAAGGGCTGTGAGCCATGATAAAAAGTTTTTCTCGGGTATGAAAATCTACCAGTTTTTTGTAGTTAGGCGAAGATTCTAAAAAATCTTTCCACCGCTTATAGCTAAAAAGGCGTTCAATAAAGTTTTCGCGCAAATATGCATCATTTAGCCTGCCTTCTTCTTCAAAGGGTAAAAGAGCAAAATTTTCTGCCATGGCGGCTGCAAATAGCCCACGTCCTTTTTTTACTGCAGATTTACCAGAATAATGGTAGACCTTTACTCGATAAAGGCCACAACTTGGAGAATCACTCTTAAAGATAAATCCACATAGATTTTCTTCGGCCAATTCCCTTACTCTTTGAGAGGCATAGTTATTCATATGCTCTGTATAGTCAATATCAGTTTGGGTGGTTTTTAGACGAGGGTTTTCTATTTCTCCTACCAGGCGTAGGGCCTCCCGGGGAGTAGGAAGACCGCATTCAACTTCCGGACACACCGGGACAAATTGAAAATAGTTACTTAGGGTTTCTGTAAGATAACGATCTTTCTTATGGCCACTGTTGAAACGAACAGGATTTCCTAAAAGGCAAGAACTAACTCCTACTTTGATTTTAGAACTCATTTGTTTCACCTTCGTTTAAGCTATGAGGATTAAATAAAACTTGATTGTGGTTTAAGGAGAGGATATCTAAATAATATGTAGCTGTCAACGAGCAATAAATTTGTTATCATTATTTTAAAATAATGGCTTTAGCCTTTTTTTAAAGCATTTAATTTTAAACATTATATATTCAAAAGGGAATGAGTTAAACATGGATAAATATATAACGGAACTGATAGGGGAATTGCATGGGAAAAATGCTTACCTTGACGAATTATTTATTTTCATTGCGGATTATTCATCCTACTTTTTTGCAGTTGTTTTTCTGGTGTTGGTTGGTTTTATGGGGGTTAAGGCAGTTTCAAATTATTCAGGAAAAGATTTTTATGGTTTAGTAATATTGCCTCTGGCTTTATTGATCAATTTACTTATAAGGGAATTAGTTAGCCGGGAGAGACCATTCAGCGCATTGGAGGATTTTAGCTCCTTAATTTACCATTCTTATGAAAATTCTTTTCCCAGCAATCATGCAGCTGCCAGTTTTGCCATTGCAGCTATGGTGTTTTTAATAAACAAGCGGTTGGGTTATGTTGTTTTTGTCGGAGCCTTAATTGTTTCTTTGTCCCGGGTTTATGTGGGCGTGCATTATTTATCTGACGTAATGGTCGGTGCCCTGGTTTCTATCTTGGTTTTTTATGGAGCATATGTATTTCGCCATGATTTGCAAAATCTAACAGATAAGCTATTTCGGTCAGTCCTGAAAATAAAAAAGTAAATGATTTTTTCGCTTAAGGGCTAAAAAGCAAGTTTAAGGCTGGATCTGATATTTTGGTGTTAGAGGGGCGATAGGGACGCGCGCGGGTGGGTTTCCCATGCTTCACTTCCTGATAGGTTTCTATAAATGGAATAATTTTATTAAATGCACTATTCTATAGGAAATTTATTGTGGGCTATGTAGTGAGCGTGATAGCCATATCTCTTTTAAATGGGTATATTTTGCAATTATTAGGTTAAATGAGTTTCTGGGACAAGGGACCTGTCCCTGCGTCCCAGTTTTCTGGGACAAGGGACCTGTCCCCGCGTCCCTAAAAGCCTTTGGTTACTGTGCCGATCCAGGTTTTGTTTAGCTCGCTGCTGCCGCATGCTGGACATGCTTGAGGAATGTGAGGCCATTCGAATTCAACCCAAAAGGAATGGCCTTTGGAGCAGACGTAACCATTAACTCGTTCAGTGTCCGAATCCATTAAACTGGTTATTTTGCTCTGGCTTAGCTGCTCTGGAGGGTTTTCCAGGGATTTAAGATAATAATCCAGGGCCTTGGTTATTATTTTTGTTTTTTCAAGCTGAAAGCTTTTGGACAACATATTTAATTTTTCCGCTTCGCCTTTAGTTAAGTATACTGTTAATCTTTCTTTTTTCTTTTCGCTTTCCGGTTTTTTAGGCCTGGCCATATATTTTGTTACCTCCTCCCAAGCTAACTGGGTTTTTTAAAATAAAAGTTTTTTTTAAACAAAAGCGCGTTTTTAGTTATAAGGTTATTTATAATATAATTTCTGGTTAGCTAATGTTTCCACTCATAAAAATACATCACCAGAATATATAAATCAAACTGGAAATTAGTTTATTTGGGGGGATTTGAGTTATATACATGTAAATAACTTTAAAAAACAATTTACTGTGGACAAATTTTAATTTTTATGTTATAATTACTTATACAATGGACAGGGAGAAAGGTTATCTTCAGCCTTTTATTTTTTTGTTTTTTTGACTTCATACTCCTGTTTTTTTACCCCGGGTGAATTTAGACCCGGGATTTTTTGTATCAACTGTAATACATCAACTATAATACTTTGAATAAAATCTTCTATGAGTAAAATCTTTCGGTAGTTGCAAAATTCTTCAGAATTGGATAATATAGTATGGCACAAATGTTTGCCAAGTAAATTGATTATGAGGGAATACAATGGAAAGTATTGGAGAGAATCTCGAGCTAATCTGGGATTGGGGTGTTTTAAAACTTTCGGAATTAGCTGAATTCATGGGAGAAGCTTTACAAGGCCTGGACTTAAATTGGGAATGGTATACCCTGGTTGTTCGCCTGGTTTTTCCCGTATTGGCCATAATTATAGCCTGGCGGTGTATTTTACCTCTCCTCTGGAGTAGCAGGCAAAGCGTAATATGGGGATACCTCACTTTGAAAGATGGAACCAGGATTCCTCTGAATCACTGGGAGAACTCAATTGGGCGCAGCAATTCTTCGGATGTGGTTTTAAATTACCCTTTTATTTCCAGAAATCACGCTGTGTTAATATTCCGCAGAGGGAATGTTTTTATCTATGATTTGGGCTCCAAAAATGGGGTAGAAGTTAACGGAAAAAAGGTGGATAATTTTGCGCCAGTGGAAAGTGGAGACGAAGTTTCCATAGGTGGCTTGAAAACAACTGCTAAGCTGAAACAGGAACCTTCTACCCGGGCCTCCAGGACAGCCCCTAAAGATTTCTTAAAAAAATATGCTGCAGCCGGCAAATGGATTAAGCCGGAACTAACTTTCTTTTTAATTTTAATTTTTCAAGTGCTATCTGCCTTTCAAGTTTGGCTTGCAACCGGATTTGATCTGGAATCAGGGATTTTGCAGGCGTTTATTCTTTTTATTTTGGCTGAATGTGCCTTTTTTGTTTTTTTGTATGGGCGAACAAAAAAACACGTGGAATTAGAATTACTGTGCCTTTTTCTTAGTGGCTTAAGCTTGCTAGTTATAGCTTCTGGGGCACCTGCTGCGCTTTTTGTGCAAACTATTTCCATAATTGTAGGTATGGGGGTTTATGCAGGAGTTATATATGCAATTGAAGATCTGCAACGAGCGGACAAATTGAAAAAGGTTTTTATGGGAATAGCCTTGGTTCTGCTGGTATTGACTTTGGCTATCGGGGAAATCCATTTTGGGGCCCAGCGCTGGATAGACTTGGGAATTATCTCTTTTCAACCTTCGGAATTTGTAAAGATAGCTTTTGTCCTTTCGGGGGCGGCTACTTTGGACAGACTATTAACTACCCGCAATATGACCGCATTCATAGGTTTTGCGGGAATTTGTATTGTGTCTTTCGTGTTAATGAGAGACCTGGGGACTGTGGTAGTATTTTTTGGAGCTTTTATGGTGATTGCTTTTATGCGTTCGGGTGACTGGCGAACAATTGCTCTGGCAAGTTCAGGAGCATTATTTGGAGTTATAGCCGCCTCTTTTCTAATGCCGTACGTTGCTTCTCGCTTTGCTGTGTGGGGAAATGTCTGGGACCATGCTTTTTCTGTGGGTTACCAGCAAACTCAGACCATGATAGCCGTGGCCAGTGGTGGTCTGTTGGGCACAGGAGGAGGTAATGGGAATCTATCATATGTTCCCGCTGCTGATACAGACCTTGTGTTTGGCGTATTAAGTGAAGAATGGGGATTGCTGGTGGCAGTTGTCTCTATATTGATTATAGCTTTTTGTGGGGTTTATTCTCTCTTATTAACCCAAAATACCCGTTCGTCTTTTTATGCAATAGCCGCTTGCGGGGCGGCTTCAATAATTTTAATCCAAACTGCTTTGAATGTTCTGGGCTCAGTAGATCTCCTGCCGCTGACGGGGATTACGGTGCCGTTTATCTCCAGGGGTGGATCTTCCATGATTGCTTCCTGGGGGCTTTTGGCTTTAATAAAATCTGCCGATAATCGGTTTCGAGCTTAGAAACTATATTCAGAGGGATATACAGAGGGTGGCAAACTAAATTCTATAGTAAAGAGGGTTATTAAAATGAAGCTGATGTTAAGTCGTTCCTTAGTGCTCCTGGTGATTGCCTTTGTCCTGGTGGGGGGGATGGCTCTGTTTGTATTCAATTATTTTACCAGTGCATCCAGCTGGGCTCACTTCCCCACCAACAGGCATATATATGCTGACGGCGAGTTTGCCTCTTCGGCAACAATATATGATCGTTCCGGGGATATCCTGGTAAATTTTGATGGGCAAAGCAGGCAATTTCATCAAAACCCCGAGGTAAGAACCGCCCTCATGCATGCTACTGGCGATATGGAGGATAACGTAGCTACCGGTGCCCAGGTTGCTTTTAGGCCCCGGTTGAGCGGATGGAATTTAGTCAATGGATTATTTAATATAGATGATTCTACCCTTCCCGGTGAGGATATAACCATGACTTTAGATGCCAGCTTGTCTGCAGTGGCGCACCGGCAATTGGCCGGGCGCAGGGGAGCGGTGGGGGTTTATAATTATGAAACCGGTGAAATCCTGTGCATGGTTAGTTCCCCTTCTTTTGACCCGGTAAATCCGCCTGCTTCTGCCGGAGATGGGGAAGAACTTGACGGTGCTTATATTAACCGCTTCCTATCAGCTACATATACCCCAGGGTCAATTTTCAAAATGGTGACTACTGCTGCTGCCATTGAAAACATAGAAGATATAGAAGAAAAGCGTTTTCATTGTGAACAGATCAAACAAGTAGGCGATGATGTTATCACCTGTCATTCCTTATGTGGGGAAATTAACTTTGAGCAGGCTCTTGCAAATTCTTGTAATGTGGCTTTTGCGGAAATTTCCTTGGAGCTCGGAGCAGGAACTATTCAGAGATATGCAAATTCTGCGGGTTTCAATTCGGCGCTGAAGGTTAATGGAATCCCTACTGCTACGGGGATGGTTGATACTTCTGATGCTAAGGGAGCCGACCTGGCCTGGGCGGGGATTGGGCAATATACCAATACTGCAAATCCCTTGAACTTTATGGCCTTGATGGGGGCCATAGCAAATGATGGGGTGATGATTGAGCCCACACTTTTGCAAAATGAGGGGTTGTTCAGCTCCCTGGTGGGGAGCGTTTTCAACAGGAGCAGGGTTTATTCCCGGCACACAGCCAGTGAGCTGGAACAAATGATGAGAAATAACTTCCAGAGTTATTTCGGCACGGAATACTACAGTCACTTAAATATATGTGCCAAATCCGGCACGGCAGAAGTAGGAGGCGACAGACGACCTCATGCCTGGTATGCCGGATATATGGACCGCGACGATTATCCCCTTGCTTTTGTGGTGATCATTGAAAACGGCGGCTCTGGAAGCAGGGTGGCAGCGCCGGTAGCAATAAACGTTTTGCAGGCGGCAGTCGAGCAGTAAAGATAACTAATTTAATGGAAGCAGTGCAAATTATTTGAATTTGCTAAGCCACGGCAGCAGGCGGAAAACTTGATGGCAGAGGCAGATTTAATGGCAAATTTTCTGTATTATTCTCACTTCAGCTTCATATTTATTAAGGGTAGGGAGGAACATTTATGACAGAAAAAAGCCATTTAAATTTTGCGCAACTTATTTTAAAACTGTTAGATTCAATTGCCGTGGAAGAGTATGCGCTGGGGCACCTTATCAATGCGGAAGCCGAAAAAATTCAAAATGTGAAAACTACTCCCGCAAACCTGGGGGAAGTTATTGAACTTCAAAATTCAGTTAACCAGATTATGAAAAGCGTCATCAAGAAACAGATCATTCTTCAAACCAAGCTGGAACTGGTGTTAAAGATGTTTGAGATAAAGCCCCCCATTCCCGACCCTCCACCAGATATAGCTTGTATCAAGACGGATAAGGTCTACGAATCATGCCAGGAAATCAAGATGAATGAACATAAGATTGATCTTTCCTCCATAGCCAAGGGAGATATAACAAGCGTATCCTGCAGGGAAGTGGAACTTCTCGATGATGAAGTATATCCTATAGTGTGCAAGAAATTACCCGGAAGTAACCGGGCTCAAGTTTCTTTTTATTACCGGGTGCACCTTTTATACGAAGATCAAAAGTCTACCTCCAAGTTTGTGAGCCAGCCCTTCTTTTACAAGCAAACTGTGGTTATGAGCGAGAGGATTAGGGAAAAAGAGTTTGCGGTTCAGTGCGAAATATTTTTGGAATGCGTAAAATGCTTCCCTGCCGGGAAAGCTGAAATAATTTGCTGTGTGAATAAGTTAATGGTATTCAAATTGACAGCAATGGTACAATTGCTGGTTCCCGAGTATGGATTTTGCCCTGCGCCGGAACCCTGCGAAACTCATGATTGTACTGATACCAGTGGTGTGAGGCCCCAATGGCCGCCATACATTGGACCAATAGAATGGGAAGGAGAGAAATAGATGAGCGCCCCCCACATTCCACGACGCACGAAAGAAGAGTCAATTGCGGATCTTCTCCAGTCGGTAGCTTTGGAAGAAGCATCCCTGGCTCATATTATCAATGCCGAGGCAGAGAAAATTCAAGAAAGTTTGCGGGAGTTTTGCCCGGAGGAAACTTTGCAAATTCAAGAATCAGTTCGGGAGGTTTTTAATAAAGCCTTGAAAATGCAGATACTCCTGCAATTTAAACTGGAAGAGATCCGGGAGCTTAAGGAAAAAGAGTGCCAGGAGGATGGAGGGGATAGCAAAACAAATAAGAAATAAGAAAATTTCCTCTAAATCAGGTAGGGTAATGCAAAATGTGGTAACAAGGCAAAAAGCCGGTTAATACCGGCTTTTTACCCATTTACCCAGGTTGTTTATTGAGAGTTTTTTGCTTATTCAGTAGTAGCTGGTGAGTTTTCTCCCTTGTATTCAAGCACATCTTCCAGCTTGAACTGCAGCAGCATTTGGAACTTTATAGCTGTGCGCATGATCTTGGCTACCGACTGTTGAAACCTGATGAGTTCGTCGGTATCATCAATATCATTTTCGGCGACATTCTGGATTTTTTCTCCTTCCGCATTGATAAATGTAGCCAGAGCTGCTTCTTCCAGGGCTATAGAGTGCAGAATGTGCGTAAGGGCTTCTTCCTGATCAGCAACTTCAATATCGGGTGCTCCCAAAGTATTCCCTCCTTTCTTGTTAATTTGTGACAAATGGTTTATCAATTAGCACAAACCAACTGATAAATTTCCATTTAACTCCATAAGTCCGCTGTCATGAGCAAGTTCTTCTTTATTGAAAGGAGTAATGATCATGCGGAGGGTATCGGTTCCCGGAGGGCCGCTGCCCCCATCATTGACAGTGTATATAAATTTGGCGGTATCAGTTAAGGGTGGGTCTGGTGGTTTTTTTAAGGAAATTTGGGCCTTACCTTTTATGACTATGCGATTAGGATCTTGTGGTGTTGGTTGCGGGTTAAAAATTTCCGGGCATTTTATTAGCAGTGTTTCCGGATGAGCGGTTAGCGTAAGCTGGATGCCTGGGGCGTCGCCTACCCTGTAGCTTAATTTGCTGTCAGCAACGAGGCCGCAGTCAGCGCATACTTCTGGATCGAGCACCCGGGCTATTTTATCGAAAAAGAAATCTTCTTCGTTGGTAACTACGGCAATGCCACTTCCGGTAAGGCTGCAGCGGCATTCTTTTCTGTTTTTAAACTCCAGGATATCTTCCAGCTTAAACTGGAGCAGTATTTGGAATTTAACACTGGCGCGCAAAACATTGGCAACTGCCTTTTGGCACTTAAGAAGATCATCCAAAGGCATATCCCTGCCCGCTGTCTGCAGCTTTTTCCCTTCGGCGTTGATCAAATTGGCCAGCGCTGCTTCTTCCAGGGCTATGCTTTGGAGAAGGAAGTTAATAGCATCTATTTTGTTAGATGTTTCTATTTCCACCCCTTTGATGGTTTTCACCCCCTACGTGCATGTTATGAATGAATCACTCCTTCTAATTTAATATATTCTTTCTCTTGTAATTCTGTTAATAAGTTTACTTTCAAATAAAAGCGCGACCCTGCACAGGCCGCGCTTTTAAGAAATTGATATATTAAAAAAAGATACTTGAGCTAGTTTTCTTGGGGCTAAGGAGTAAGGGTTTTGACTTCTGTATCTTGTTCGCCAAGTTGTTCTGAGGTGGAATACAGAGGGAAAAACTCCCCATCCAGCCAGGCTTGAATCTGGTCATCGTAATGCTTGCTGAGAGGGTGCCCAGACTGGCCGCCGGCTATGACTCCATATGCCTCCACTTCTTCGGGATGCATGACTGCCACATAGCGCATCCCTGCAGTGTGGTTTACCTGAAAAGGGTTTGTTAGGTCGTATGCAGCCCTTCCCACGGTCATGTGGTCCCCGCCGTAGGGATAAGGGCCACGCGACAGGAACGAGCCAAGCAGGGGTGCATCTTTCATCTGGTGAGGAAACTGGATAGATTGCAGTTCTTGCCATTGCCAGCCAGCAGGACTGCTTCCCATCTTGGAGGAGAGTTCCTCTATGGTTCTGGTGTAACTAACAAGGAGCAATTCATTCAAACCGGGTTCAAACCAGGCCGAATCTTCTTGCTCCAGCATGTTTTCCAGGGCATTATAGGCCAGGTAAGCTCTTTCCAGAAAGATCTGGAAAAGGTCCTCTCCCATGGTGTTTTTGAAAACTTCTTCCATGAAGTTGAGGTACCAGCTTTGGAATATTGCCGGTGCGGGCTCCTCTGGCAGGTTTACTGGCTCCCGGGCCCAATCTTCAAGAAGTTCCATGCCTTTGAGTTCCTGCTCGTTTAGTTCATCCTGGTTTTCTTGCAGGGCCTCAATAAATAAGGGAAGACGATCAGCTGCATGTTGGTTGTACCAGTCATTTTGCAGCTCTTTAAAATCTGCGGCTGTGAATTCTTCACCTTCCTCCAGTACATCCACAATCCTCTGCATGCGGGAAGGAGGGGCGGTGTCATAGGCAATGGTGTAGGGGTAATCATCACCGGCTACCATGTGGTTGGCGTTTGCTATATATTGGGCGGGAGGATTAAATAATTCCGGCATTTCTTCGTGGGGGATGTAGCCTTCCCAGCCGTAATCGGGATCCCAACCCGGCGAAGGTTTCAATCCCATTCCCTTCTTACGCACAGGGACGTGGCCGGCAAGACGAAAACCTATATTCCCCTCCACGTCTGCATAAACAATGCACTGAATGGGTATGGAAAAGTCCTCCAGAGCCTCCTTAAACTCCGCCCAGTTACGGGAGGTGTTCATGTTGAAGATTGCATCGGCGCTGCTTCCTTCCACGTCATAGGCGGTCCATTTTAAACTCATGGGAGGGTCTTCATTGATAAGGGGCCCGTTGCGGGTGACGATGATTTCATGTTCCACGGGCTTTTCTTTTCCTTTTACCTCTATCTCTTCCGTAATTATTTCTGCCTCATACCATTCATCGTCATAGCGGAATTTATGTGGATTATCGGGGTGTTGTTCTTCCAGAAATAGGTCCTGGGAGTCACCGATATTGGTTAATCCCCAGCTTAAGTGCTGGTTAAAGCCGATAACTACCCCAGGCGCGCCCGGAATTGACCAGCCGTAAATATTTAGGTCGTCCGTTTTTTCCAACCGGTTTTCATACCAGATGGAAGGTAGATCTGCTTGAAGGTGGGGATCATTGGCCATTACTGCTTCTCCCGAAGCAGACATCTCCGGACTCACCACCCAACTGTTACTGCCCAGCCGGGGGAGGAATTTTTTCTTCTGTTCCATGGCCGGTCCATGTTGGGTGAGCATGCTTTCGGATAACCCTTTTGCTTCAGAGGTCTGTGACTTATTATCTGCAATTTGGTTAGGCTTTTTCTCTTCTATTTCTTTGGATTCTTTAAATGCAGTGGCTTGTTCTTCGGTCCAGATTTTGGGTGTGTCCCAGTCCTTGTAAGGTGGCATCAGATCTGCAAACTTTTCCTCTGGCAACTCTTCCTGCAGGGAATAGCGCGCTGCTTCTTCCATCCAGTTGTTGCCCATCTGGTACCCTAACAAGCCAATAATGCTCAGGCTGTCTTCTACTGTCCATGGCTCAGGTTCAACTCCCAGTAAGCGCATTTCCGGGGGAAGGATATCCTCTTCCAGGAAAGTATTAACTCCGTCAGCGTAACTTTGCAGCACGGCCATGCCTTCTGGTGAAGTTTCCTCGGCTAGGTTTTCGATTATTCCGGGCATATTTACTTTTCGCATTTCCAGGTCCATTTCAATGGCATCTTCGCCTACTATCTCGCTAACGCGCCCTGGGCCGGCCCTGCGGTGGGTTTCCATTTGCCACAATCGCTCCTGGGCATGGATATAACCCTGGGCGTAAGCGAGGTCTTCCATGCTTTCTCCTTGCAAGTGGGCTACTGCCCTCTCATCGCGCTCAATGGTTACTTCTTCCTTAAGGCCTTCCAGAGAAGCTTCCCCGGTATAGGTAGGCATCCCCGCGCGAAGTAAGAAGTAGACGCTTCCTGCTCCAATTAAAAGCAAGATTAGAATTACTCCCAAACCAATAGCTATCTTTCTTTTCAGTTAAATAACCCCCTCCCGTTAAAGTTATCTAAGTTTATTCATTTGGGTTGGACTGGATGTTAAGTGTTGGCAAATATTGAATAATAATATAAGTTCTATAGACAGGACCTTTTTCCTGCCCTGTTAAAGAGGGAGGAGGTGAGACCAGAGAATGTGAAGAGCTGCCTGCGAAGCTCTCAGCTTGATCTGTTCCCTGTTACCCCAAAGGTCGTAGCGGTGGCAGATGGTCCGCTCAGGGGTGGCCAGGGCAATATAAGTAAGACCTACCGGCTTTTCCGGCGTGCCGCCAGTGGGGCCGGCAATGCCGGTAACGCCCATTCCCAGGTGAGCTTCACCTTTTTTTCGGGCGCAGTGGGCCATTTCGCTGGCTACTTCTTCGCTTACTGCCCCATGCTGCTCAATGAGAACAGAATCCACTCCCAGCAGTTCTATTTTTGCCTGGTTGCTGTAAGTGATTAGCCCGGTGTGGAAGTAAAGGGAGCTATGGGCAATGTTGGTGAGGCGATGGCTCAGATAGCCGCCGGTACAGGATTCGGCCAGCGCCAGCGTTTTTTGTTGAGCCCACAGTTTTTTGGCAACGGCCAGTTCCAGGTTTTCGTCGTCTTCCCCGTAAACGGCGTTTCCCAGGATTGCTTTGATCTGGCTGGCGGTGTTTTCCGTAAGTTGTTTTGCCTCCTGGACTGATGTGGCAAGGGCAGTTATCCGCAGATGCACTTCAGCTTCCTTGGCCAGAGGGGCAATGGTGGGATTGCTCTGGTTTTGCAAGATATCTCCTATTTTACTAACCAGGGAAGATTCACCCATGCCCACGACCCTCAAGATTTTAGAATGAAGGATCCCTAATTCCCCGATGTTTTGCAATTTTTCTTTCAAACGGGGAATTACCTGGTTCCGGAAGATGGGCATGGCTTCAGCAGGTGGCCCGGGCAGAAGGACCACAACTTTATTTTCCAGGGGTAAAAATATGCCTGGTGCTGTTCCCCTGTCATTGGGTAGCAATTCTCCACCACTGGGGACCATTGCCTGCCTGCGGTTAATTGGGGCCATGGTGCGCTGCCGTTTTTGAAAAAAATGCTCCAGCTTTTTTTCCCAGTCTTTGTTTTTTTCCAGGGGAAGTTCAAGCGCTTGGGCTACAGTTTCCCGTGTTAAATCATCTTCGGTGGGCCCCAGTCCCCCGCACAAAATAACCAGTTCGGTACGTTGTAAGGCCTGGGTAAATACTTCCTCCAGGCGCTGGGGATTGTCTCCCACTACAGTTTGAAAATAGACGCCCACGCCCAGGGACGATAATTCCTGGGCCAGGTTCCGGGCATTGGTGTTGGTGATTTGACCCATTAACAATTCGGTTCCTACGGAGATAATTTCGCAGCGCATAGCAGTATCAGCCTCATTTCTTCTTAATTTTAAAGTTGGCATCAGTTGTCTTGCATAGATTTGGCAAGTGACCGGGACAAATTGTTACAGCTTTTCCAGGAGGGCTTCCAACCTGGTAAAGGTGGTTTCTTCACTGTACTTGCGGGGATCGGCGTGGTCAACATCAATGAATACCGAAGGTACTCCCAGTTCTCTGGTGACTTTTTTCTGTAGATCTATTTGCATTAGAGAATATACTTTACAGCTGCGGTTGCTGGCAAATACCACGCCATCTATATTGAATTCATTTATGGCCTTGCGCATGGACTGAAATCTCAAATTTAAACCCTGAGGGCATACCGAGAAATTTTGTAGGCGAGCCAAGTATTCCAGGGGATGCTCGGAACCATCATAGGAATAAAGGTTAATGTCGCCTTCCAGGCTGCCCATACAGTAAGTATAACTGGCGGTAACGATGTTGGCATCCAATTCAGCCAGGCGAGTAGACATTTTGCGTAACTGGTGCCAGGGGGCAATGTTATCCCAGAGGAGGCGATAGCGCTCATTGGGAACGGGGTATTCACCCCGGGCTAATCTTTCTCCTGTTTCTTCCAACAGAAAGTTATAATGCTCTACTACTTCTTTAGAGCCCCGGGAAGTGAGGATCGGTGCCATCTGCACAAAGGTGTCGAAAGCGGTAATGCCGGCAGGCTGTTGTTTGGCGAAATCCAGGAACTGCTTCCAGCAGGCATATGTCTGGCTGCTGTTGTAGACTGCTTCCGCCGCCTTTTCCGGTTGATACTTTTCTCCGCTCAGATCCTCAATGGTGCGAATGAGCTGCTGGAATTGCCCTTGAATATATTTGCGAGATTCTTCAGTTTGGGGAGAGTAGCAAAAAGGTATGTCAAGGTTAAAGTGAGGCACTCCCCACTCGCGTTTATACACATCAAACCATTTTACCATTAAGGAGCAATTGTTGTTGTTGGAAATGAGCAGGTTGGGCTGGGGAAGCCCCATGGTAGGTGAGTCCTTGCCTCCATCGAATGCCGTTCCCAGGTCGATGCGGGCGTAGGAGCAGATATCAGGGGAATACCCCATATTTTCCGCCTTTTCACATTGCAAGGGAGCTACGCCTTTGCCTGCGGTCATGGCAGCGTGGCTTTCCGGGACTGCAAATACTACATTTTCGAAACCGTAAAAGATTTCCACTGGCACTACTATGGATACCCATATCACGAATGCTCCTTGGGCAGCTTTCTGGTGAAGCATGGTGTATTGGTTGGTGAGCATGGAGGTCAAGCGCTTCCCCGACTCTGTTTTTTCAGGTTTTTCTTTTTTATTTGTAGAAGTGGTTTCTGCACTTCTTACTTGAGATGTTCCTTCATTTTTCCTTGCCCGTTCAAGGTTTTCAGTCATCATAGTTCACCCCGCTTTAACTTTTATGCAGAATCTCTGCAAATGCCTCGATCCGGGTTTGATGGGCTCCGGATTCTTTGGTGTAATCATCTACAGAAAACTCCAGGGTCAGGGTATGAACGCCTTCTTTCTGCAGGTGATTTTGAAGGTAAGGGTATTCTAAGAATTCGTATTCGCAAAACTTTTCTCCGCTGAAAATAATCCCTTTGGCTCCGGTGTCTTTTATTTTCCGGCGCAAAATAGAAGGCCGCTGCTCTACGGTGGGCTGGAGAGTTGAGCAGGGAAAATGATACCGGTAAAACTCCTCCAGGTAAGTGAGTGGGTCAGCCGATGGCTCCGGTTGAGAAGAATAGGTGCGACATTGGGTGGCAATGTCGTTGCTCACTACCCTAAGGCCGGCATTTTCTATGGCTTCAATTACAGAAATGGGAGGTGCCTGAATGCCGCTTAAAATAATGCCCGGTGGAGAAGTTTCGAAAGTTTCACTTTCGCTCGCTTTGTCGCCGATACCCTTTTCCACCTTTAATAATTCTTCCAACTGTTTTTCGGGTGGGCGAAAGTTGTTTTCCAGGAGGGTGCGGGTAAAAGTAACATAACTGACTTTGCCATTGGAAACCTTAGCTCCCAGGCGATTAGCAGTTTGCCTTAGCCGAAAATACAGTTCTGCACTCTGCTGAAAAGCTTTTCCATCAAGGGAATTGCCTGTAAATTCTTCCAGTTGCTCTATTAGCTGAGAAACTTGTTTCCGGAAGTATTCCCTTGCCTCTTCGCGTTGCAGAGAGACCATGGGCAGGTGCATTTGGAAAAAAGGCAGTTGGCGGTTTTCTGCTTTTAAACCTTCTTCCAAGATTTCGGGCATGTTGCGCAAGGTGTCGCAAGCATTGTAGGAAAAAATACCATCCAAAAAGGATTCTTCTTGCAAAACAAACTGGGCCAGTTGCCGGGCAATGGAACAAGTAAAACTCTGGATGTGGCTATCGGCTTTTTCCAGGTTGGGAGTTTTTCCCTGCAAATTCCACAGAGTAACGGGGGTTAGCCCCAGCGCGTGAAAAAGCTCGGAAGGTGGGTAGAGGGGAAAACACCCCATAATTTTTTGTCCGGCTAAATCCGGGAATCTTTGCTGCGCATTGTTATTGCCCATGACTTGCACCTCTCCACATTAGTTTAAATTTTAACCTCCTTAAAACACCCTATACTATAATTATTCCATTTATTTGAGATGAACCCTTTTATTTTTTGAAAACATATTATATTTTATCTATATTTTTAAGGAGTAAAGTTAAAAAGCGGGGTAAAATATGATAATATACCAATTAATAAGTAAACGAGTAAACGCAGGAAGGAAGGAATTGGATAGTGGCCACATGGGATTTAATAGCCACGGCAACTTTTGGACTGGAAGCCATTTTGGCTCAAGAAATAAAGGACCTCGGCTACCAGGATGTTCAGGTTGAGAATGGGAAAGTTAATTTTAAGGGCGATGAGAGAGCTATTTGCCAGAGCAATTTGTGGTTGCGGACTGCAGACCGAATCCGAATCAAAGTGGGGGAGTTTAAGGCTACCACGTTTGAAGAACTTTTTGAGCAAACCCGTGATCTCCCCTGGGCGGAGATAATTCCCCGGGAGGCGGAATTTCCGGTGGAAGGTAAATCTGTAAAGTCAACCTTGTTTAGCGTTTCCGATTGCCAGGCTATTGTTAAAAAAGCACTGGTTGAGAGTTTGAAAAAGAAGTATAAGCAGGAATGGTTTCCCGAAAGGGGGCCTCTATATAGGGTGGAGGTGTCTCTGCTCAAGGATGTGGTTACTCTCACCATCGATACCAGTGGTGCAGGGTTACACAAGCGGGGATACCGGGAACATACGGGGTCTTCCCCTTTGCGAGAAAACCTGGCTGCGGCTATGATCCGCTTGGCCCGCTGGGATGCGCCCATTCCTCTTGTAGATCCTTTTTGTGGTTCAGGAACTATCCCCATAGAGGCGGCTTTGATGGGGCGAAATATTGCTCCGGGGTTAAATCGAAGTTTTGCTGCCGAAAGATGGCCCCAGGTTCCTTCTTCCTACTGGGAAAAAGCTCGGAAAGAGGCCCGCGAACTTATGGACTTAGAGCAGCCTCTCTATATTCAGGGCCTGGATGTGGACGAACGAGTATTAAAGGGTGCCCGTAAAAATGCTGCCAGTGCCGGAGTAGAGGAAGATATCCATTTCCAGAAATCTGCGGTAGCCGAAATAAGTTCGCGGAAAAAATATGGCAAAATTATTTGCAATCCTCCTTATGCAGAAAGGCAGGGGGAAATGCCGGAAGTGGAAAAACTTTACCACCAGATGGGAAAAGTTATAAAAAATCTTGATACCTGGTCCTTTTATATCCTTACTTCCCATACGGGATTTGAGCGGTTATTCGGGCGGAAGGCCAGTAAAAAAAGAAAACTATACAACGGCAATATCCGCGTTTATTATTACCAGTATTACGGGCCTGCGCCACCGAGGAAATAAGAGGGAGACAGTGTTAGGAGTTGGCTGAATAAGTGGGTTCTGAGGTAGGGGGTTCTTTGAGGTAATGAGTTCTGTGGGGGGGATGGGGGGAGTTTATTGAAGTTTAAATTATAAAGAAAACTCTATGTAAAAGAAAACTCTATATTGTTGAATATAAGCATGGTAAATGTTATACTGTTTTATGCCAAAGGGATAAAAGAGGCAAACTCGAAAAATCAATGAAGCCGAACGAATGCGTGGAGAGATGGCCGAGTGGATGAAGGCGCTCGCCTGGAAAGCGAGTAGGCGGGGCAAAACCTCGTCTCGAGGGTTCGAATCCCTCTCTCTCCGCCATTTTATTTTTAGGCCGTGCTAGACGGGAAGGTAGCGGTGTCCTGTACCCGCAATCCGCTAAAGCGGGGTTGAATCCCTGCCTGCGGCCTCTTAGCTTTCAGGGTCTGCTTCAGGTAAGTGGCGACGAAGGTTTGGTCCCGTGCGGCGCAAGCTCATGAACCCCGTCAGGTCCGGGAGGAAGCAGCGGTAAGTGAGTCCTTGCGGGTGCCACGGGGTTGCCGGACCGGAGCTAACTGCCTGGATAACGCCTGGGGGCTAAGGTCAAGGGTAGGTGCACGGCCTAAATTTATTATTATTTTTTTTACTACATCTACTTCTTGTAAGTTGCAGCAGATTAAGCTAATGGCAGTATATTTCAGTATATTTGTTCTATATATCCTTACCAGGTTTTTAAAAGCTTGCCCAGAAGCTTTTTGGTAAATAAATAGGAGGATGCGGGAGTTTGTCTTACCAGAGTTTGTATCGAAGGTGGAGACCCTTAAGTTTTCGCGATGTAGTGGGGCAAACACATGTTACTACTATCCTGCAGAATGCCCTCATTCGTGATAATGTTTCTCATGCTTATCTTTTTTGTGGCCCTCGCGGAACTGGAAAGACTACAGCGGCAAAAATTTTGGCCAGGGCGGTTAACTGCAGCAATCCAAACAATGCTGAACCGTGTGGAGAGTGTAGTTCTTGCCAGCACATTTTAAGTGGTGCTTCCATGGATGTTTTGGAACTTGATGCTGCTTCCAACCGGGGCATTGATGAAATTCGTGAATTGAGGGAAAAAACAAGGTACGCTGCCACAGAGGGCAGACAAAATGTCTATATTATAGATGAAGTTCACATGCTTACTAATGAAGCTTTTAATGCTTTGCTCAAGACCCTGGAGGAGCCACCACCAGGGGTTATTTTCATTTTGGCAACCACCGAGCCTTCCAAGTTGCCTCCAACAATTATATCTCGCTGTCAACGTCTGGATTTTCGCCTTTTGACTGCCGAGGAGATCAAAGAAAGAATTGAAGAAGTAGCAACCAGAGAAGGTTGGGAATATGAAGATGAGGCTCTCTATCTCATTGCCCAGTTGTGTGAAGGAGCTTTGCGAGATGCGTTGGGGTTGATGGAGCAGATATACGCTTTTGGAGATAACAAAATTACTGCTGAAAATGTTTATGCCCTTTCCGGATTAGCAAAAGAGGAGACCCTGGGCCGCCTTGTGGAGGCGTTGGTGCAAAAAGATGTGGTGGCAGGCTTAAACGTAGTGCGGGAGATAACATTTGGCGGCAAAGATTTGTTTTTATTTTTCAAAGAGATGATTTCTTTTTTCAAGCAGATGCTGGTGGTGCAGTCTGCCGGTATGGAAATGGCTACAGATGAGAGATATGCTTCTTATTTGCAAGATTACAGCAACAATTTTAGCCGCGAATCTATCCTGGAAATCATAAATTTATTACATCAGTCCATGGGCGAAATCCGCTATGCCGAACATGCTAATTTTATTTTGGAAATGGCTTTTTTAAATATGCTCAGGGCGGTGCAGAATATATCCGGGTTTTCATTTGATTCGTTGAACGAGCGCCTGGAGAGGTTGGAAAGAGGCCAGGCCGTGAGAGAGGTAAAGGGAGAAGCAGTAGGTAAGGAGCCGGGTAAAAAGGAGTCTGCACCTGCATCTGAGACTGAGCCTAAACATGAGCCTACACATGAACCTAAACATGAGCCTACACCTGAGTCTAAACCTGAGTCTAAACCTAAGCCTGAGCCTGCACCTGAGTCTGCGCCTGCTTCGAATTCCCAACAGGAGTCTTCCTCTCAGAGTTTTGGGCTGGCAGGTAATGGTTATGGGGTGGACCCAAGTGAACAAGGCGGCGGGCAGCAGGTCCAGGGGCAGCAGGTTCAAGGGCAGCAAGGCGATCAAGGCAGTGTAGAAGAGATTTGGGAAAGTGTTTTAAAACAGTACCAAAAAGATAAGAGTATGCATGCCTTGTTGAGCGAGACTCTGAAGCCGGAGAGCATGGATGATAAGGCTCTTAAATTATCGTGTTCGGAGCAGATGTATCAATTTGTCAAGAATAAAGTTAAAGGTTCCGATCAGCGCCTTTCCCTGGAAGAGGTTGTTAGCAAGGTGACTGGTAAGGCTCTTAAAGTCCAAATTCAATCCAGGAAAGAGAATGACGAAGTAATTGAGCAAGAGCCCTTTCCTAAAAATTCTCAGGGGGGATCTGCAGAAAAACTTCAAGAAGATGCTCCGGATTCTCCAGAAATTTCCCAAGGGGCTGAGCCATTAGAGTTTCCCTCAAACGACAGCGCAGAAGAACTTTCCGGGGGATCTCCTGCTGATTCTGGGGAATCTACTGATGATACTGATGAGGAAGAAATTTCTGAAGCGACAGAGGGGTCGGCGGGGGAAGAATCAGATTCCGCGGTAACCCTGGAAATACCGGATATATCTGATGCTTTTACCGGAGAGCCCGATAAAGGGGCAGAAGATGGTGGAATAGCATCTGAACAAGAGGAAGAAAATATTTCAGAGGTTGAAGTTCAGGAGCAAGAAGCTTATCCGGAGGAAGATCAGGCTAAGGCGGAAGAAGAATTGTCATCTTCGTCGCCGGAAAGAGGAGAGGAGCCGGGTCGAAATAACAACCAGCAAGCGTCTTCGGCGCCGGGCATTAGTTCATCTTCCTCGCCACCAAAAGTTTCTCCGGAGAAGGATTACATCATAAAAGAAGCTTTGCGTCTTTTTGAAGGAAGCAAAGTAATTGAAAGCGAAAATTAAGGCAGATAATATAATTAGTGGTTGATTGTTTAGATACTGTCTGTCACTCCACAAAATTTAAAGGGAGGTTGTTCTTATGGGTATGGGTAAAATGATGAAGCAGTTGCAGAAAGTGCAGAATGAGGTTGCGAAACTTCAGGAAGAACTGGGTGAGAGGGAACTGGAAGCTACCAGCGGTGGTGGAGCAGTGAAAGCAGTAGCCAACGGCAAGAAACAACTGGTATCTGTATCGGTTTCTCCGGAAGTAGTGGATCCCGAGGATACTGAAATGCTGGAAGATATGATCGTGGCTGCGGTGAACGAAGTTATGGAAAAAGTAGATGAAATGACCGCAGAAGAAATGAAAAAAATTACCGGTGGCATGAACTTGCCTCCCGGATTAATGTAGTCAATATTAGTATGTGGCGAAGAATAAGTAATTTTTATGTGGTTAAGAAATAATATGTAATTAGGAATAGCACAGTAATGAAAACAGGAGGAATTTTTTTTGAGCTACCCATCCTCGCTGCAGGATTTGATAGATGTGTTCTGTAGTTTTCCGGGTATAGGAACCAAAACCGCACAGCGACTTTCATTTTATTTGCTGGGCCAGCCTGCGGAAGAAGTGGAACGCATAGCAAGGGTTATGGTGAATGCCAGGAAGAAAATTAGTTATTGTTCTATATGTGCCAGTTTTACGGAGGAGGATCCCTGTCCTATATGCTCTGATGAGCGCCGTGATAAGAGTGTTATTTGTGTGGTTCAGTATCCCCGGGATGTTCTGGTGATGGAAAATACGAATCAATACCGGGGTCAGTATCATGTATTGCATGGAGCCCTTTCCCCTGTTGATGGAATTGGCCCGGAAGAGCTGAGGCTTCCTAAGTTAAAAGAGCGTATAGAGAAAAATGGTATCAAGGAAATGGTTATTGCCACCAACCCCAATGTGGAAGGAGACGCAACTGCTGCTTATCTTTCTAACTTGATCAAACCACTGGGAGTGAGGGTGACAAGAATAGCTTTTGGCCTTCCAGTAGGTGGTGACCTGGAGTATGCTGATGAGCTAACCCTGGGAAGAGCTCTGGAAGGAAGAATGGAGTTATAGGCTTTGTTAAAGATATGTTAAAGTTCCGTTCAAGATTCTGTTCAAGATATCCGTTCATGATCTGATTAAGTAAAATTGTGAAATAAATAAATGCAAGGAGGGTCCGGTTTGGATTTTAAAGAACTGGCCCGTAAGCGGCGTAAAAGTGTGCGTAAATTCAAGTCTGATGATATATCTGAGGAAATAATTGCCGAACTTTTGGAGACGGCAATTCATGCTCCTACAGCTGGAAATGTGCAACCCTGGAAATTTAAGGTTGTAAGATCGAAAGCAACCAAACAGCAACTGGCTGGGGCTGCTTTAAATCAAAGCTGGATGGTGCCGGCGCCGGTAATCATAGTGGTTATGGCCGACCTGGACCGGGCTGCCCGTGGCTATGGCAAGAGGGGAGTAAACCTGTATGCTTTGCAAGATACTGCGGCAGCAATCCAGAACATGCTTCTTGCCGCTGCTGAGCAGGGAATTGCTTCATGTTGGATAGGAGCTTTTGATGAGGAAAAGGTTGTTAATTACTTCGGCTTACCTTCATATTTACGCCCCGTAGCCCTTATTCCCTTGGGCTACCCTGCAGAAGAACCTATTTCTCGCTCCCGCAGGCCTTTAAACGAAGTGGTAGAGTGGGAATAAGTTAATGAATATGGCCTAAAAAGAATATGGCCTAAAAAAACAATTAATTGTTCCAACTTTATCTTTTTTCTTTTATTCCCAAACATCCTCATTATTTATCTTGCCAATTTGTTTTTCATTATAATTATTTGTTTTTATTAAATAATCATTATTTTTACTCCTGCTTCATACATTAATGAAGGGGGGAAACTTATGGCAACCATTAAAAATATAACTCAAAAATTGAACAAGCTCTTTGTGGTGGAGGATAAAGAGGAACAAAAAAATAAAGAGGAGATGGTGTTTGTAATTGAAGAAGCAAAGAAGGAGTGGGAAGAAGCCCGTCATCTTCTGGATTATGTTGAAGACCCTGATTTGATTGACCATGCTATTTATTCAATCCAGGCTGCAGAGAAGAAATACGTTTATTTATACAAGCAGGCTAAGTTTTATAAGGTTTTAGAGGGCTTTAGCTCACTGAACAAGTAGAAGGAGGAGAACCAATATGGATTTAAACATAGATTTAAACCTTTTACTTGCTATTGCTCTGAGCATTGTAGTTTTATTAATTTTGTTTAGAGTTTTGTATTACCCACTTCGTTGCCTTTTCAAATTGCTCTTTCAAACTGCCGGAGGGGTAGTGGTCCTCCTTCTCTTCAATTTCGTTGCTTCTATTTGGGGATTCTCTGTCGGCCTTAACCTGTTTACTGCCATGTTAGTAGGCGTGATGGGCATCCCCGCATTAATAATGCTCATCTGCCTCCAACTCATCCTGTAACAGCCTTCTCCCCAGGGTGGGACGCGGGGACAGGTCCCTTGTCCCACTTTTTCTCTAACTGCTTTATTAATTTGGTTCCTAGTCTAAATTTTTGTGAACCGAGTATAAAAGGTGTGTAAAGCGTAAACGGGCAGAATAAGCATAATTCTCAAAGGCGCAGAAATCGCAAGTGTGCACTAGGTGTGCCCTCTTATTTTAATTTGAGCTTAGGGATGCGCATTATGGGCAATGACGCAGAAAGCACAACTGGGCAGAAAGTGCAGAAGGCGCATCCTTGCAACACTTGCAACACTCCTGTAGAGGCGCAGGGCGGGATGCTTTGGAAATGTTCCTGAAAAGGCGCAGGTCGGGATGCTTGGCTATGCTCCTAATCGTATCGCAGGCCATAGACACGGTTCAGCTTTCGGTGGAGCCGGGGTTCCCTCGACATTCGACAATCGTGTCTCAGGGTCTCGGTGGCTTACATCCTGTAAGCCACCCCGGCTCCAGCC
>Ga0207421_10000638_pt1 | contig 45194 bp, 33 predicted proteins | sample SodLakKL_010_SED_4_FD_187542 | JGI IMG/M metagenome (GOLD analysis project Ga0207421, IMG submission 187542) | Alkaline sediment microbial communities from Lake Tanatar, Kulunda Steppe, Russia - 8KL_010_SED (SPAdes) (version 2) | ecosystem: Environmental > Aquatic > Non-marine Saline and...
GCCGCTGGCGGAGGCGGAGGGATTCGAACCCTCGAGACACGCGAGGTGCCTGGCGGTTTTCAAGACCGCTGCCTTCGTCCGCTCGGCCACGCCTCCCGGCCCCGCAGTGTAGGGGCCGGCGACGACGCGGTCGCGGGGCCGCAGGGCGGTGGCTACACTGCCGACCGCCCGCCGCGTGAGCGCGTACGGTGGGCACCGGGAGGCTTCGCACAGTCTGGTCTAGTGCGCGGCACTGCTAATGCCGTTGGGCTCACGCCCTCGAGGGTTCAAATCCCTCAGCCTCCGCCACCCACCCTTGCCCGCCGGCGCGCCCGGCGCGGCCGGGCTCACACCGCTCGGCGGTAGCGCTGGATCGCGAGCGGCACGGCCACGGCGAGCAGCGCGGCGATCCACAGCAGCGCCCGCAGCGACAGCTCCCCGGCGCTGCCCCCGGCGATCGCCTCGCCCGGCTCGCCGAGCATGAGCGCCCGGGCGGCGTTGGCCACGGCGCTGACCGGCTGGTTCTCGGCGAACGCTGCGAGCCAGCCCGGCATCGTCTGGGTCGGCACGAAGGCGCTCGAGGCGAAGACGAGCGGGAACACCCACACGAAGCTCGCCGCCTGCGCAGCCTCGGGCGAGCGCATCGACATCCCCACGACCGCGGCGATCCACGACAGCGCGAAGCCGAACGCCACGACGATGCCGATCGCGGCGACGGCGCCGAGCGCGGTGCCGCCGAAGCGGAAGCCGATGAGCGAGCCGATGAGGGTCATGAGCAGGACGACGAAGAGCCCGCGGACCGCGTCGGCGGTCGTGCGCCCGGCGAGCACCGCGCTGCGGCTCATCGGCAGGGACCGGAACCGGTCGATCACGCCTTGGTCGAGGTCCTCGGCGAGCGCGACGCCGGTCTGGGTCGCACCGAAGGTCGTGGCCTGCACGAAGATCCCCGCGAGGAGGAAGTCGATGTAGTTGTCGATGCCGGGGATGTCGATCGGGCCGCCGAAGACGAAGTTGAAGAGCAGCACGAACATGATCGGCTGGATCGTCGAGACGACGAGCAGCTGCGGCAGGCGCACCCAGCGCATGAGGTTGCGCCAGGTCATGACGAACCCGTCGTTGAGCTCGTGGCGGATGCGCGTGAGCAGGTCGATGCGCTCGCGCTCTGCTGGGGCGGCCGCGGCGGCGGCGCGCGCGGAGGTCGCGGTCATGCCGCGCTCCGGTCGCCGGCGGCGTCGGCGTCCTCCTCGGCGGCGCGGCCGGTGAGGGTGAGGAAGACGTCGTCGAGGGTTGGGCGTCGCAGCCCGAGCTCGCTGGCCTCGAGGCCGGCCTCCTCGAAGCGCCGCGCGGCGGTGGCGACGTCGGCGGGGCCGGAGGCGGGGACGGTCACGAGCCCGTCGCCGAGGTGAGCCTCGCCGTTGCCGAGGCCGGCGAGGAGCTCTGCCGCGAGCGCCTCCTGATCGGGCGCCACCCGGGCCTCGACCCGCGAGCCGCCGACGCGGTCCTTGAGCTCGTCGGCGGTGCCCTCGGCGATGACCCGGCCGAGGTCGATGACGGCGATGCGGTCGGCGAGCCGGTCGGCCTCCTCGAGGTACTGGGTGGTGAGCAGCAGCGTCGTGCCCTCGGCGACGAGGTCCTCGATGAGCGCCCAGAGGTCGAGGCGGCTGCGCGGGTCGAGGCCGGTCGTCGGCTCGTCGAGGAAGAGCACCGGCGGGTCGTTGACGAGGCTCGCGGCGAGGTCGAGGCGGCGGCGCATGCCCCCGGAGTAGGTCCGCACGAGGCGGTCGCCGGCGTCATCGAGCTCGAAGCGCTCGAGCAGCGCGTCGGCGCGGGCGGCCGCGCCGGCCCGGCCGAGGTGGTAGAGCCGCCCGACCATGCGGAGGTTCTCCCGGCCGGTGAGGTTGCCGTCGACCGCGGCGTACTGCCCGGCGAGGCCGATGCGCCGGCGCACGCCTCCGGGGTCGCGGGCGACGTCGATCCCGGCGACGCGGGCCTGTCCGGCGTCGGGGCGCAGGAGGGTCGTGAGCACGCGCACGGCGGTGGTCTTGCCCGCGCCGTTGGGGCCGAGCAGGCCGAGGACCGTGCCCTCCTCGACGGCGAGGTCGACACCGGCCAGCGCGGTGGTCGGACCGAAGGCCTTGCGCAGGCCGATGGCCTCGATCGCGGTCATGGAGGGCTCCTGTCGGGGACGGCTCAACCCTACGTCGGCGCCCCCGGAGCCGCTCACCGGTCCGCGGGCGTGCGACACTCGCACGCACCGCCGCCGTCGGCCGTGGCGGTCCCACCGACGAAGGACCATGCGTGGAACTGCGCGCGCGCTTCCGCCCCCACCCTCGGGGCTTCGGCTTCCTCACCGTGGTCGGCGCCGACGGGCGCACGCCTGCGCCGGCCGAGGCCGTCGGCGCCGACGGTGAGCCCGCCCGGATCGGCCGCGCCTTCGTGCCGCCGCCGCTCGCGCGGACGCTGCTCGCCGACGACCTCGTCACCGCCGTCGTCGACCCGACCGAGGAGCGCCCGGCCTGCGAGCAGGCCACCGTCGTCGCCCGTCCCCGCCGCCTCGTCGCCGGGGTGGTCGAGCGTCGCCGCGGCGCGCTCGTCCTCCTCGCCGAGCGCAGCGTCGCCGCCGGGCCGATCGCGCTGTCCGATCCACTCGCGGCGCGCCTCGACGGCGCCGTCGGTGAGGTCGCCGTCGTGCTCGTCGACGCCGCCGCGTCGACACCGCGCGGCAGCGCGCTCATCGCCGGCCCCGTCCCCGCGTCGACTCCCGAGGCGGTGCGGGCCTCGGCGGTCGGTGCGGTGCTCGGTGGCGCGCCCCCCAGTCTTGCCGAGCCCGGCCCCGAGGCGGTCGGTCTCGACGCGGCGGCCGCGGAGACCGCGCACCTGCGGGTGGCCGGTCAGCTCGCCGCCGGCAGCGCCCAGGTCGCCTCGGGACTCGACCGCCGGGGTCCGGTGCCGGGTGCGGCCCTCGCGGCGGTCGACCGCCGGGCCGAGCCGTGTCTCACCGTCGACGGCTTCGACAGCCGCGACCTCGACGACGCCATCGCGGCGTCGTGGAGCGGCGCCGCCGACGCGCCAGTGCGGGTCGCCGTCCACGTCACCGACGTCGCCGTCGACGTGGGGCTCGGCTCCGCCGCCGACCTCCACGCCCGGACGATGGGCGCGACGGCCTACCTCGGCGCGGCGAGCGCGCCGATGCTCGGCGAGGACCTGTCCGCGGCGGCGGGCTCGCTCGGCGCCGGCCAGGAGCGCCGGGTGCTCTCCGCGCGCTTCGACGTCGCCCCCGACGGCAGCGTGGCCGCCGTCGACCTCGAGCCCGCGCTCATCCGCTCGCGCGCCCGGCTGTCCTACAGCGCCGTGGAGTCCTGGCTCGCCGGCGACGCCACGCAGCTGCGCGCCCAGGCTCGCACCCAGGGCGAGCCGGTCCTGGGCGTCCTGCGGGCCGCGCAGGAGGCCGCCCGTCGGCTCGCCGCCGCACGCGAGGCCCGCGCGAGCCTCGAGGCGCTCTTCGAGTCGGCCGCGCTCGCACCCGCCGTCGTCGACGGCGCCCTGGTCGCCGTTGCCGCCGAGCCCCACGCGCGGGCGCACCACCTCATCGAGCAGCTCATGGTCGCGGCCAACGAGGCCGTCGGCCTCTGGCTCACCGAGCGCGACGCACCGGCGCTCTTCCGCACCCACCCCGGCCTCGACGGCGAGCATCGGCGCCGCCTCGTCGCCGCCGCCCGCCGCGCCGGCGTCGACCTGCCCGACCTCGACGGGGACCCCGAGGCGCTGACCGGTGCGCTGCTCGGTGCGGTCGGCCGCCTCGACGCCGGTGCCGGAGGGGAAGGCCTGCCCGGCCCGGCCGGTACCGGCGAGCGGGACGTGCTCGATCTCGCCGACGCGGGTGGGCGGGACCTGCTCGATCCCGCCGACGCGGGTGGGCGGGACCTGCTCGTTGCGGCGGCGGCCTCGTCCTCGGCGCGGGCGCGCTACCGGTCGTGGCCAGGCCCCCACCGCGGGCTCGCGGCGCAGGCGTACTGCCACTTCACCTCGCCGCTGCGCCGCTACGCCGACCTCGTCGTGCACCGCCAGGTGCGGGCGCTCCTGGCCGGCGAGACCCCGCCCTATGGAACCGCCGAGCTCGACGCCCTCGCGACGTGGCTCGACGCGCGCACCGGCCCGCTCGGTCGGCTCGAGGCCGTCGAGCGCGCCGAGCTGTGGACGCTGCTGCTCGAGCGCGGCGCCGTCGACGGGCCCGAGACCGCCGTGATCACCGAGGTGCGCCCAGCCGGCCTGCGTGTGCGCGTGCCCCGTCTCGGTCTCGGCGGCTTCCTGCCGGCCGGGGCGCTCGGGGGCGAGGGCGCCGCGCTCTCGGCGGTCGACCACGGCCTCGCCAGCGCGGACGAACGTTGGCAGGTCGGGCGTCGCGTCGCGGTGCGCTACGGCGGCCTCGACGAGCAGGGCCGCGTCGACTGGGCGCTGGTCGAGGATCGCTGATCCCTCGATCGGGCCGGTCGGGCCGGGCCGCGCCGTCCTCGCGCCTCGCGCGGCCGCGTCCCCGGTCGTCGCCCGAGCCGATCGAGCCGATGGAGCATTCGCCCGGTGCGGAGGCTGAACGCTCCATCCAAGCGTGCCAGCTGTGCGGGCGGGCCGCGCGCCCGTCCACACACGCCCGCGCGGCCCTCGCGTGGAGCATTCGCCCGGTGCGGTGTCTGAACGCTCCATCGAGCGCCGGCGACGAGGTGTACAGCCGCCCCCGGCCGTGGATGGTGCGAAGCCCGCGCGCTGCGGTAGCCTCTGGGGAGTCACTCGCGCCGGTAGCTCAGATGGATAGAGCGTCTGACTACGGATCAGAAGGTCGGGGGTTCGAATCCTCCCCGGCGCGCCACACCGATCCGCCGCCACCCGCCGCACTTCCGCCCGACGGTCCCATGGCAGTCGCGCCCGAGCGACGGGTGGCGAATGTCCCGTCGCGTGTGGGCTCGACGTTCGACTCGACGGGGCGCGGGAGAGGCGACTGCACACATCGGCCGCGTTCACCACCCGACGCGATCGGCGGGGAAGGGCTCGTCGCGTCGTCCATGGGCCGCAGCGCTCGTGCGTACGCGTCCAGGGACGAGATCCGCGGCACTTGCGCCGCACGAACCGCGACGTCTCGCGCCACCTCGGCCGGTGGGCGCCTGCATGGCCCTTGGACTGAAGGGGAAGGTTGCTGCCCAAATAGTGGCAGAAGCCACGGTCGGGACGCCGGTGGGGACCAGCCACGATGCCGCCGCGGCGCGGCGCTGCTCCGAGGCCGGTCGATTGCAACGTCAACCGACCACCTGCGCACCGGCCGCGCCCCCTTGACTTCGTGTGGAATTGCGAAGCGCAGAGGCCCCCTACAGCAGAGCATGACGCGAAGGAGGCTGCATGTTCGGTTGGAAGCCGGCGGTCCGGATGCTCGAAGAGGCCGACTTGGAGGATGCGAGCGCAGCGATGCTGCGCCAGGGCTTCGTGGAGTATGACCGTGGTGATGACTACGTCGTCCTCCGAAGGCCCGGCAAGGACATGACCTTCCGAGCGGAGAAGAGCCCGCAGAAGGCGGTGCTGCAGCAGCACGGCGACGACGTCGAGCTCGAGGTGCGCTACGACGACGACGTCACCGTGGTCATCGACACCGGCGACCTCGAGTCCGTCGCCGACCGGATCGCGAGAGTCGTCAGCGGGTAGGCGGGCCGGGTCCGGGCCTGGGCGGCGTTCGCCCGCCTGGGCCTCGTCGCCGGCAGGACGCGGCCGCTCATCGACGGGTGGCGGTGTGCGGGCCCGAGGCGCCGCGCAGGGCGCGGGTCATGGTCCGAGCACCATCGGCGGCGTCGTGGGTCACGAACCCGTGCTGCTCGTAGAGCGTCCGGGCGGGGTTGTCGTCCTCGACGCTGAGGCTGAGTCGGCTCGTGCCCGCGAGGCGCTGCTGGGCGATCATCGCGCTCAGCAGGCAGCGGGCGAGACCCCGGCGGCGGAAGGCCGGGGCCACCGCGATTGTGAGCTCCGGGGTGTCGGCGTCGACGAACCCGTAGCCGTGGCGGTGCTCGTCGAACCGGCGGACCCAGACCGCCCCGGCGGGGCTACCGGAGACGTGGGCGACGAGGCCGTGGTCACCGGGCCGTCCCCACTCCTCGAGGTACACCGCGAGCGTCGGGTCGCCCAGCGCCTCCTCCAGTGGCGGCAGCGGGCTGTCGGGACGCCAGAACGCGGCCTCGTAGAGCATCGTGCGCAGGAAGGGCAGATCGTGCGCGTCGACGGGCAGGATGGCGAGCGTGGTCGTGGGGGCGCTCACCGTTCGATCGCCAGCCCCGCCGCGATCTCGCCGGCGGCCTTGCGGTAGCGCCACGTGCCCCACGCCCAGCCCGGAGCCACAACGAGGACAGCCCGCGGGCCACCCCCACGCCGTACCGCGCCGTCGCCCATGCCCAGCAGCATGCCAGGGAACCGACGGCCGGCCCGGGCGCTGACGCCGCTGACTCGCCGTTCGGGAGGGCGGCGAGAGCGCGTGCGCCCTGGGGAGTCGCCGGAAGCCTTTGGGCTCGGAGAGCGCGTGAGCCGGACGCGGCACCCATCGCAGCTGCGTGGAGGCTCGGGATGCTCCCCGCGGGGGTAGATCCGATGGTGTGATGCCGGCTGCGGCGCTCCTCGGAGCAACCCGGGCAGGAGCAGCCGCCGAGAGCCTTCGTGGCAGCGAGGAGGAGGCCGATGCCGCGGGGTCGGAGGGGTGTGGTACGCCTGCTCGTGTGGTCGACGGTCATCCTCGTTACTGCTGGCCTCGTGGGGTGTGCCGGCGGCGGCGACCCGGGCGGTGACCTCCCGGCGGAGCCGGCGGGGCGACGCCGACGGGAGCCTCTCGGTGGAGGGCCACACCTCCCTGCGCGCCATCGCCGCGGGGCCTTCGGGCCTCGTTGCCGTCGGGGAGGTCGGTCCCGGTGACGGCTCCACCGTCGGCGCGGCATGGAACAGCCCATGAGAGGAGGGGTCACGCGCCGGCGGAGCCGCCAGCGCGGCACGCCCGCCCCAACAGCGTGAGCTCGAGGAGGGAGGTGGCGACCGTGTCGACTCCGGCAGGCTTCGAGGCGACCCTGCGCGGCGCGGGCCGCGGCCCGAGACCGCGATGCCGACGTGCCGGGGCTCCGCTCAGGCGCGCAGGTCGCGGCGGCGGAAGGCCACGAGCCCCGCGGCGCTGAGCCCCGCGGCGGCCGCGAGCAGGACGAGCAGCGGCAGCCACCGCAGCTCCTCGGAGGGCACCGCGGGCACGTGGGTGAACGGCGAGACGTTGAGCACCCACTGCGGCAGGTCGAGCAGCGCGCCGAGCTGGCCCAGCACGAGGCTCACGCCCACCGCGCCCCAGCCGATCGCCACCGACCGGCGCGGCAGGAGGCCGACGGCGGCGGCGGCGAGCGCCCCGAGCGCGAGGACCGCCGGCAGGGCGACGACCGCGGCGACCACCCAGTCGCCGAAGCGGCTGCCCCACTCCCCGGTCGCGAGGCCGTAGGCGGTCCCGCCGGCCAGGCCGGCGGCGAGCAGCATCCCGAGGCTCGCGAGGGCCACGACGGTGAGGTGGCTCGCGATCCACCGCGGACGGGCCACCGCGGTGGCCAGCAGCGGCTCGGCCCGGCCGGAGACCTCCTCGCCCCGTAGGCGCAGGACGCCCTGGACGGCGAAGGCGCCGACGGCGACGGCGAGCAGCGCCATCAGGAAGACGATGAAGAGGTCGACGAGCTCCTCGCTGTCGCCGAGCTGGGCGAAGAGGTCGACGAGCTCCTCGCTCGTCTCGAGGAAGGCGTCGACCTCCTCGCCGATCGCCCCGAAGGCGCCGGCGGCGAGGACCAGCCCCGCCGACCAGCCGAGCACCGACCCGCGCTGCAGCCGCCAGGCGAGCCCGAGCGGGGAGCGCAACGCCGCCGAGGCGCTCGCCGGTCCCGCGCCGACCGGCCGCATGCCGGAGCCGACGTCACGGTGGCGCGTCAAGGTGAAGGCGAGCGCGACGGTCGTGACGACCGCTGCCGCGAAGAGCCCGAGCACCCACCACCGATCGCCGGCGAAGGCCTGCCCCTGCTGGCCCCAGCCGATCGGCGACAGCCACGATGGCCAGGCGCTCGTGACCGCGACCCCGCTCGGCGCGACCTCGCCGAGCGCATCGCCGACCGCGCGCAGGAAGTACGCCAGCCCGATGGCCGCCCCGGCGAGACCGTTGGCGCCGCGGGCGCTGCCGGCGACCTGCGCGGTGATCGCCGCGACGCCGGCGAAGCCCCAGCCCACACCCATGAGCAGCAGACCCGCGAGCAGCGCCCCACCGGCCGGCAGCCCGTAGGCCAGCAGGACCACGACGGTGACGGCCCCGACTGCGAGGCTGGCCCCGAAGGCCAGCAGCAGCGCGGCGGTCAACGGGGCGTGCCGACCCACCACGGCGGCGCCGACGAGCTCGGCGCGGCCGGTCTCCTCCTCGAGGCGGGTGTGTCGCACGACGGCCTGGACGCTCATGATCCCGACGAGCACCGAGAGCATGCCGAAGGTCTCGGTCACGAGGATCGCCCCGAGCGAGGTGCCGAAGATCGGGCCCTCGAAGGCCCGCGCGATCACGCTCGGTGCGACGGCCACCGCGTACTGGACGCGCTCGGCCTCGGTGCCGTAGAGGCCGGCGATGCTCGCGACGCTCGCGAGCACGACGAGGCCGAGGGCGACGACCCAGATCGGCAGCAGGAACCGGTCGCGCCGGGCGGCCAGACGCAGCAGTCGCGGCGTCCCCGCCAGCTCCGACCCGCCGGCCGTCGCCGACGGCGCGGTCCTGCGGGGCGACCGCGTCCCCGTGGTCACGAGACGTCCTCGGGCGCGTCGGCGACCTCGGCGTCGGTGAGCCGCTCGCCGTAGTGGCGCAGGAAGAGCTGCTGGAGCGTCGGCGGGGAGCTCGTGAGCGCGACGACCTCCCGGTCGGCCAGCCAGCGCTGCACCGCCCCGAGCGCCTCGGGCTCGACCTCGAAGCGCGCATGGACGCCGTCCACCGCGACGTCGTGGAGTCCGGCGAGGTCGGCGAGGCCGTCGAGGGGCCGGAGGGTCTCCACGGCGATCGAGGTCCGGGTGAGGTGGCGCAGCTCAGCGAGGGTGCCCGACTCGACGGTGCGCCCGTCACGGATGATCGTGACGCGGTCGCCGAGCGCCTCGACCTCCGCGAGGACGTGGCTCGACAGCAGCACGGTCCCGCCCTCGGCGGTCACCTCCCGCACGCACGCCTGGAAGACCGTGTCCATCAACGGGTCGAGTCCCGAGGTGGGCTCGTCGAGGAGGTAGAGCTCGACGCGCGAGGCGAACGCGGAGACGATCGCGACCTTCTGCCGGTTGCCCTTGGAGTAGGTCGAGCAGCGCCTCGTGGGGTCGAGCCCGAACCGCTCGACGAGCTCCGCCCGACGGCGCTGGTCGAGCCCGCCGCGCAGCTCGCCGAGGAGGTCGATCGCCTCCCCGCCGGTGAGGTTGGGCCACAGGTGCACCTCGCCGGGGACGTAGGCGAGCCGGCGGTGCAGGGCCACGGCGTCGTCCCATGGGTCCCCGCCGAGCACGACGACCTCGCCGCGGTCACGCCGCAGCAGCCCGAGCAACACGCGGATCGTCGTGGACTTGCCGGCGCCGTTGGGCCCGAGGAACCCGTGGACCTCCCCCACGGTGACATCGAGGTCGAAGCGGTCCAGGGCGGTCACCGGCCCGAAGGCCTTCGTCAGGCCGGCGACGTGGATCGCGCTCGCGGTCATCGGCGGGTCCTCGCTGGAGGGAGCCGAGGCGGCTCCGGTGCCCGGTGCCGTCACCATCCGTCGCGCGCCGGCCGCGGTCAAGGATGACCGGTCGGCCGGGTCGGTCGGCGCGACGCGGGCTACCGGCGCCGGCCGAGCGCGGCAGCGGCGACGCGTCGCAGCGCGGCGAGGGCCTGCCGCGGTGTGCGGGCCCGTCGCAGGCCGCCGGCGGCGTTGGCGACGGCGACGATGCGGCGCTGGCGCAGCGTCGCGAGGTCGGCCTCGATGTCGGTGAGTCGACGGGCGAGGTCGTTGGCGCCCCAGCCCGCGTAGGCGCCCGCGCCGGCGTCGGCGACCTCCGCGGCCTCGCCCGACGGCGCGAGACCGTAGGCCTCGCCGGCCTCCCAGCGCTCGCCGAAGAGCTCCCCGCGCAGCGTCGCGGCGCGGTCGGGGTCGTCCGCGAGGCGGGCGGCCCGGCGGCTCGCTCGGGTCGTCGTCGCCTCGACGAGTCCGTCGCGCGGGCGATGGCCGGGCACGGTGAGGTGCAGCGTCCCGATCTCGTGGTGGGCGAGGGTGTCGACGACCTGGCGGATCGTCGAGGGGCCGGCGATGGCGTGGGGCGGCAGGGTCACGCGGATCGGGGCGAAGCGGTGCAGGGCGTCGAAGGACGCCGCGTCGTCGACGGCGAGCACGCGCGGGTCGGCGGGGAACCACGCCTCGACCCAGCGGCGCGCGGCAACCCGTGGGGGCCCGGCGACGGCGACGACGAGATCGCTGAACGAGCCGGCGAGCACGGCGCTGACCGCGCGGACGGCGGCGTCGGGGTCGGTCGTCTCGCCGACCGGCACGGTCACCGCGACGGTCGGTACCCCCCAGGAGCGGCCGGGCTGGCTTGGGCGGTGCCAAGGGACCGGCAGCTCGTTGGCGAGCAGCGGGGCGCGCTCGGCGAGGACGGCGGCCTTGAAGGCGGGGTCGTCGAGTGAGCGCGGCCCCTGGTGCCAGCTCTGCGCCTCCCGGTCGGGGACGAGCAGGGCCCCGCGGGTGTGGAGCCGGTAGCCGAGCACGGTGTCCTCGGTGCCGCGCACCCCGAAGACCGGCAGGCGGCCGAGCTCGTCGAGCAGCGTCCGGCCGACGCCGAGGGAGGCTCCGACGACGACGCGCCACTCGTCACCGGGGGCGCGGGTGAGGTCGTCGGTGCGCGCGAGCTTCTCCTCGATCCAGCCGTGCGGTTCGCTGGGCCGGTCGGCGAAGAGCGTCGCGAGCGAGCCGGCCGCCGCCGCCTCCGCGACGTCGCCGGCGGTGAGGCCGCCGGTGTCGACGAAGCGGCGCATGCCGAGCGTCGCGGCGTCGTCGACGAGGTGGTGCCAGCGGGCGTGCGCTTCGAGGTGGCCCGGCTCGGCGAGGATGTCGGCGTCGAGGAAGACCACGAGCTCACCGTCGGCGGCCTCGAGGCCCGCCTGCCGGGCGCGGCCGGCGCCGAAGCCGCGGTGCTCCTGGCGGCGCACGATGAGCTCGCCGGGCACCGCGTCGGCGGCAACGGCGATCGGCGGGTCGGAGCCGTCGTCGACGACGACGACCTGGGTGAGCTCCGGCGGGTAGCTCTGAGCGGCGAGCGCGGCGAGGGTGAGCTCCAGCTCCTCGCGCGCCTCGTAGCAGGGCACGACGACGCTCAGCGTCCGCTCGGGAGCCCACGTGCCGAGCTCGGGGGCCTCGAGGAGGTCCCAGCGGTTGCCGGGCACGTGGCCACCGAGGTCGTCCGGATGCGGGATGCGCCCCGTGGCCGTGGCGTCCGCGGTGGCTGGGGCAGGCCGGTGGTCCTGGGCGTTCATCGGGCCGCAGGCTAGTGCGCGCCGGGGCGTCGGCGGGCCGCGGCGACCGCCGGTCACCCGCGTCGTCGGGCCGGGCCCTGGAGCCGGAAACGCCGTGCTGCGGGGTGATTTCCTGCCCTTGGATCGCGAGGGCCCTGCGCGCGCCGTCAGCGAGAGATCACCGGATGTTCACCGTTCCGCAGCCCCGGCGACGGCCGCGCGCCACGCGCAGCGCCCATGGTGCAGCCATGCGCATCCCGCTCGCTTCCCACGCCGGCGCGACCACGCCGAACGCGGCGTCCCCAGCGATCCGGCTGCCGCGAATGCGGCGCCGGGCGACGCAGGGCCCCCGTCGCGGCAGCGCCGGCCTCGTGCTCAGCGACACCCCCGCTCGCGGCCGGGCGGCGCGCGCCCTTCTGCCGCGCCGCGCCCGGGCAGCGGCGACCGTGGTCACCCTCGACGAGCTGGCGACGAGCCTCGACACGCTGCCGCCACGGCACGCGCACGTCGTCGTCGCCGCGGCGAGCGAGGCTGCCCTCGGTCGACTCCTCCCGCTCGCCTCGGGCGCCGGCGCTGCCGCGGTCGTCACCCTCGCCCTCCTCGACGCCGCGGCGCCCCCTGCGCACGCCGCGACGCTGCGTCGTCCCCTGCCGTCGCTGCGCCTCGCACGCGAGGAGAGCGTGCGCGCGGGTCGCCTGCTCCACCTCCACGCCGACGGCCTGCTCGAGGTGCGCCACGCCGTTGCGGCGACGCTGCCGTCCGACGCGCTCGCCCGCGGCTGGGGCGCGGGTGGTCTCCAGACCGCGGTCACCGGCGCGGCGGGTCTGCCATGGGCCTTCGGGGACGCGCGTGCGGTCACCGCCGGGGGTGCGTCGCTGGGCAACCTCCACGGACGAGCCGGGCGCCACCTCGACGTCCTCGTCGTCGACGACGCCGACGAGGCCGCTGACGCGCTCGCCGGCGAGGCCGCCGCCCTCGGGGCCGCGGTGCTCCACGTGGAGTCCTCCACCGGTGCCCTCCGACGTCTCGTGCCGGCCGGCCCGGTCGCCCCTCCGCCGGCCGCCTCCCTCCCGGCCGCCGCGCGGCAGTGGACCCTCGCGCGCGAGCGCGAGGCCGAGCCGGCGCCGTTGCGACCGGCGGTACCGGTCCCACGCGCGCTGGCCCTGCCCCCGGTCGACCTCGCGGTGTGCAACCCCATCGGCTTCCGCGAGGCCGAGGAGGCGGCCTACGCCGCGGTGCCGACGCTGTCGCCGCTGCCCCTTGCTGACGAGGGTGCTGATGCGCGCTCCGCGGGGGCGCCGGTGCCCTCGGTTCGCCTGCCCCGCCAGGGACCGCTCGGTTCCGCCGACGTCGCGGCGTTGCGGCCCCTGCGCGGGGTGATCGACCGGGCCTGCGACCACGCCGGCCCCGCGGGGCGGGCCCGGCGGATCGCCGAGCTCACCGCCGCCGGCGTGCCCACCGTCGCCCGCGACCTCGACGAGGCCACGAGGGCGCTGCTCGGCGGCGACCTCGCCGACCTCGTCGACGTCGACCCCACGCGTCTGGCCGGCAGCGTCGCCCGCGAGCAGACGAGCATCGCCCAGCGCCGCGCGAGCCTCGAGCGCCACGGCCCCGAGGCGCGTTGGGCCGACCTCCGCGTGGCCGCGGGGATCCCCCCGCGCCGACCGCGGACGGTCAGCGTGCTGCTCGCGACCAACCGGCCCGATCACCTCGCCCACGCCGCCACCCAACTCGCCGGGCAGGACCACGCCCACGTCGAGGTCGTCGGGGTGCTCCACGGCGAGGCGTTCGACGACGCTGCGGCCGCGCTGCTGCCGCGGGCGCTCGACGTGCCGGTCACCGTCCTGCGCCGGCCTGCGCGGGCGAGCCTCGGCGAGTGCCTCGCCGCCGCGACCGAGGCCGCAAGCGGGGAGCTGCTCGCGAAGATGGACGACGACGACTGGTATGGCCCGTCGCACCTGCGCGACCTCGAGCTCGCCTGGGTCTACAGCGGCGCCGAGCTCGTCGGCAAGGCCGCGGAGTTCGTCCACCTCGCCGAGCTCGACGTGACGATCCGCCGCTTCGCCGGCGGTGCGGAGACCTTCAACGACCGGCTGGGGGGCGGGGCGCTGCTGATCTCCCGCGACGACCTCGCCGCGGCCGGGGGCTGGCGTCGCGCGCGCCGCGCCGTCGACCGGCTGCTCATCGCCGACGTTCGCGCGGCCGGCGGGCAGGTCTACCGTACCCACGGCTACGGCTTCGCCCTGACCCGGCGTGGCGCGGAGACCCACACCTGGGACGCCGACGTCGGCTACTTCCTCAAGCAGTCGTCGCTGCAGCGCCGCGGCCTCGACCGCGAGCTCGCCGACCTCGCCTGATCCCCCACGAGGGTCAGGTGTCGGCGGCGGTGAGCCGGTCGCCGACGACACCGAGGGCGACGAGGCCGACCGCGAGCGGCACGAGCGCCGGCAGCGGCAGGCGCAGGGGCATCGCGGGGTCGGAGAGCCCGGCGACGACGAGCCAGCCGATGCCACCGGCCGACAGCGCCACCCCGGCCCCGGCGAGCGTCGCCGCCGGGCGCGGGGCAAGCCCGGCGGGGCGCGGCGCCGGCGGGGACTCGAAGCGCCCGACGAGCACGACGAGGGCCCCGAGCGCCGCAGCGCACAGCAGGAGCCACAGCGGCCTCGTCGCCCACCACGACCCGTCGACGCGGTCGGGCAGCGGCCACACGCCGGTGAGGATCGTCGCGTTCGCGACGGCGAGCATCGCCGTCTGGTGCCAGAGGTAGACCGTCATGAGCCGGCCGCCCGGCAGCGCCACCGCCGCCCAGGCGACCGGGCGCTGCAGCCAGGCGGTGACCCGGTCGCGGGCGAGCAGGGCCAGCGAGAGCTGGCACAGCCCGAGCGCGGCGAGCGCGGCGCTCGGCGGGCTGAGGTTGTTCGGCAGGTCGGTGCCGGCGATCGGCACCATCGTGAGCGGGTACGGCCCCGGCCCGATCATGACGACGAGGACGCCGGCCCCGGCGAGGCCGAGCGCGAGCTGTCCCGCCGGGCGCGTAGGCAGGCGGCCGTCGGCCCAGAGGTAGCCGAGCTGGTGCAGCAGCACCCACACCGGCAGGTAGTTGACCGCCCCGACGGCCGGTTGGCCGCCGATCGTCATGCCGTCGGCGAGGGGCCCGAAGCGCAGCAGGTCGACGCCGACGGCGAGGGCGGCGCAGGCGGCGATGAGCCAGAGCCCACCGGCCCACTCGTGCAGCCGCAGCGTCACCGGGGTGAGCGCGGTGACGACGAGGTAGGCGGCGAGGAACCACACGGGGCTGATCGCCGCGTCGGGGTCGAGGACCATCGCGTCCTCCCCGACGGTGGCGCCGAGCGCCAGGGCGATCGCGACCCACAGGGCGAGCAGCGGCAGCAGGGGCCGCAGCAGGCGGCGGCTGCGTCGGCGCAGCCAGTCGGCCGCGTGCTCCCCCTGCTCACGGGCCCGGCGCCAGCTCGCCGCGTTGAGCGCCCCACCGACGAGGAAGAAGATCGGCATGACGTTGAAGAGCAGCGTCGCCCACTGCGTCGCCGGGACCGCCTCGAGGATGTAGGTCTCGGCGACCTCCCCGTCCTCGGCGGTGAGCACCCGCGCCATCCAGTGCCCGATGACGACGAGCAGGATGCTCGCGACCCGCAGGAGGTCGAGGTAGCGCTCGCGGGTCGCCGGTGTCTGCTCGTGGACCCTCTGCGCGAGGCTCATCGGGCTCCTGTGGCTCGCGTCGTGCCCTCGGGTCGGGGTGTGCCTGGCGTCCCCCGGAATGCCGACCGTACCCGCGGCTGCGGGGGCGCTATGCCCCGCTGTGCCCCGGTAGACGAGGGTAAGCCGGCCTGGCTCCGGGTACGTGTCAGAGGTGCTGCACGCGCACGCGAGGACGGTCACCCGTCACCGGCGGAGGATCCCCGATGTCCGGACGAGCCGAGCACACCATCGTCGCGTCGAAGGAGCCGCAAGGCACCGACGACCAGGCGCCGCCCACCGAGGAGGTTGCCTGGCACGCGCGCACTGCCGAGGATGCCCTCGCGCACCTCGACGCCGACGCCGAGGGCGGCCTGTCCACGGCGGAGGCCGAGCGTCGCCTCGGCGAGTACGGCCCCAACCGCCTCGAGGAGTCCGAGGGCCGCCCGTGGTGGCAGACGCTGCTCGACCAGTTCCGCAGCCCGCTCATCTACATCCTGCTCATCGCCGCGGTCGTGACGCTCCTGCTCGAGGAGTACGTCGACGCCGGGGTCATCGCCGCGGTGCTCGTCCTCAACGCCGCCATCGGCTTCTACCAGGAGCGTCAGGCCGAGCAGGCCGTGCAGGCGCTCATGGACCTCGTCAGCCCCACCGCGACGGTGCTGCGTGACGGTGTCGAGCAGGAGATCGACGCCGAGCAGGTCGTGCCCGGCGACGTCGTCCTCCTCGAATCCGGTGGCAAGGTGCCTGCCGACGCCCGTCTCCTCCGGGCGTCGTCGCTGCAGGTCGACGAGTCGCTGCTCACCGGGGAGTCCACCGCTGTCGGCAAGGATCCCGAGCCCGTCGATGCCGACGCCCCCGTCGCCGAGCGCTCCTGCCTCGTCTTCGACGGCACCGCGGTGGCGACCGGCCGGGCGCGCGGTGTCGTCGTGGCGACCGGGGAGTCCACCGAGCTCGGCAAGATCGCCGAGCAGATGCGCGAGGCCGAGGAGCTCAGCTCACCGCTGGCCGAGCGCATGGCGCGCTTCGCGAACATCATCGGCCTCATCATCCTCGTCTCGGTCCTCGTGACCGTGGCCTACGGCCTGCTCATCGGCGAGCCGCTGGGCGAGATGCTGCTCATCGCCGCCGCGCTCGCGGTCGCGACGGTGCCCGAGGCCCTGCCCGTCGTGCTCACCGTCGCCCTCGCCCTTGGCGTCCGCCGCATGGCGCAGCGCCGCGCGATCGTGCGTCGGCTCCCCGCGGTCGAGACCCTCGGGTCGGCGACGTTCATCGGCTCGGACAAGACCGGCACGCTCACCCGCAACGAGATGACCGTGCAGGAGGTGTGGGTCGCCGGGCGCGCCCACGACCTCACCGGCGTCCCCGAGGACCCCCGCGAGGTGGAGTCGCGGCAGCTGCCGGAGGCCGACGCCGAGCCCGCGACGCTCGCGATGCTCGCCGGCGCCCTCGCCAACGAGGCCGACCTCGAGCTCACCGACGACGGTGTGGAGGCCCGGGGGGACCCCACCGAGACCGCCCTGCTCCTCGCAGCGGCGCGCTCGGGCTACGACCTCGAGGCCCTGCGGCGGTCCTGGGTCGAGCGCGCCCAGATCCCCTTCGAGTCGCAGCGCCAGTACGCCGCGAGCTACCGGGAGCGCGACGGCGCCCACCACGTCTTCGTCAAGGGCGCCCCCGAGCGCGTGCTCGCGATGTGCCGCGACCTCGCCGGCGACGGCGTCGACGAGGACACGGTCCGCGAGGCGCAGGAGGACATGGCCGGGCGTGGGCTGCGCGTGCTCGCGAGCGCCTACGCGCGGCTCGACGCCGCCCCGGACCCCGACGAGCCGGCCGAGCCGGCCGGGCTCACCTTCCTCGGTCTCCACGGGCTCCTCGACCCACCGCGGGAGGGGGTCAGGGAGGCCATCGAGGGCGCGAGGCGCGCCGGCCAGCGGGTCGTGATGATCACCGGGGACCACGCCGCGACCGCCCGCGCGATCGCCCGTGACCTCGGCATCGTCGCCGACGACGACGCGAAGGTCCTCACGGGCCGCGAGATCGCCGACTACAGCGACGCCAACCTCGACGAGGCCGTCGCCGAGGTCGCGGTCTTCGCCCGCGTCGAGCCCGGCCACAAGCTCCGGATCGTCGAGGCGGCCCAGCGACGGGGCGAGGTCGTCGCGGTGACCGGTGACGGGGTCAACGACGCGCCCGCGCTCAAGCGCGCCGACATCGGCGTGTCGATGGGCCAGGCCGGCACCGACGTCGCCCGTGAGGCCTCCGAGGTCGTGCTCACCGACGACAACTTCGTGACGATCGAGTCGGCGATCGAGGAGGGCCGCGTCACCTTCGACAACGTTCGCAAGGTCACGTTCTTCCTCATCTCGACCGGGGTGGGCACGTTCCTCATCGTCCCGGCGACGCTGCTGCTCGGATGGCCGCTCATCCTCGTGCCCGCCCAGCTGCTCTGGGCCAACGTCGTCACGAAGGGGCTGCAGGACCTCGCCCTTGCGTTCGAGGCCGGCGAGCCCGACGTCCTCGACCAGCCGCCCCGCGGCAAGCGCGAGCCGGTCATCACCGGCCCGCTGTGGATCCGCACCGTGATCGCCGGTGTCGTGATCGCCGCCGGCACGCTCGCGATGTACGGCTGGGCGCTGGGACAGGAGGCGCTGGGTCAGGAGCAGGCGCGCACCGTCGCGCTCAGCACGCTCGTGGTGTTCCAGGCCTTCCACCTCTTCTCGAGCCGCTCCGAGCTGCGATCGGTCTTCACGCTGTCGCTCACGAGCAACCGGTTCCTCTTCCTCGCCCAGGCCGGTGCGCTCGTCGTCCACATCGCGGCCCTCTACCTGCCGGCGACGCAGTTCGTCCTGCGCGTGGAGCCGATCCCCCTGGGGGCATGGGGGCTCATCGTCGCGGTCTCGCTCAGCGTCCTCGTCGTCGTCGAGGTCGAGAAGCTCATCCGCCGCCGCTTCGGGCTCGCCGCATGAGCAGCGCGCTGCCGAGGACGGCGAGCACGACGGCCTGGACCGCGAAGCCCGGGGTGTCGGCGGCGGCGAACGACAGCCCCGCGGCGGTCGCCGCGTTGATGCCGGCGTGGAAGAGCACGCACAGCGCGACGCTGCCGGTGCGGTCGTACAGCCACGTCATCCCCGCGCTGTAGCCGAGCCCTGCGAGGGCGAACAACCCGAAGGAGGCCCCCTGTCGAGGGTCGCCGACCACCCAGAACAGTGGCAGGTGCCACAGCGCCCAGACCACGGCGATCACGAGGTTCGTCGTGACGAGGCCGTGGCGCGTCCGCAACGCCGGCTGGAGCACGCCGCGCCAGCCGACCTCCTCGATGCCGCCGAGCACGATCCCGGTCGCGAAGGCGGGGACGAAGACGAGGGCGGCGCCAGCCGGGTCCTGCGGCCACGCCACCCCGGCGATGACGTCGGCCAGGGCGCGGCTGAGCAGGCCCAGCAGCGCCGCGCCGAGCACGGCGCCGACGAGCAGGCCCGCGGGCACCCGCACACGCAGCACGCGCGCGGTGAGCTCGCGCACCGACCCCGCACCGGGGGTGCGCCACACCGCGAGGTAGGCCATCCACGTCGGGGCGCTGCCACCGAGGACGAGCAGCGCGGTGGCTGCGGGCCCGCCGGCCTCGAGCGTCCCGTTCGCGGTCAGCGCCGCGAGGGCCCACCACGCGCCCCACGTCACCGTGAAGGTCCCCATGAGGAAGCGCCGCACGCGCCGAGCCTCCTCGCCTGCCACCGACGTCACCGTCGCCTCCACCTCGCCCCGGTCCCTGCCGGGGTTCTAGCAGGCCGGGGCGGGCAGCCCGGCAGGGTCGCAGGCGCCGGGGGCGACGCCCGGTGCGCGGCGTCGCACCGCGTGTACCGGCCAACGCCGTCGGGGAGGCAGGGGACATGACCGCAACCGGGATGCTCACCGCCGCCGGTGTGCTGGCCTGCACCGCCGGCGTCGTCGTCGTGTTCGTCGCGGCGCGGGTGCGCGCACGCCTCACGGGGCTCGCGGCCATGGCCTCCGGCGCGCTGCTCGCCCTCGTCGCCGGCGACCCCTCGCGCGCAGAGACCTGGGGGATGCTCGTGACGAGCGTCGCGACCGTCGTCGGCCTGCTCGCCTTCGCCGTGGCCCTCGAACGGCGGACCTCGGCGAGCGGGGCGGCACCCTGGACCCACGGGCGCGACCGCCGGCGATGACCTCGCTCCTCGCCGTCGTCGCCGCGCCCGCGGCCGGCGCCGCGGCCACCGCGCTCGTCCGCGGTCGCGGTCAGCGTGGCCTCGGTCTCGCCGCCGGGGTGGCCACGGCGGTGGCGGCCGTGATGCTCGCCTGGCGGGTCGGTGCTGCAGGGGAACCGCTCACCGTGCGTGGGACCACGCCGCTGGGCACCGACCTCGTGGCCACCGCCGACGGCCTCGCGGTGGCGATGGTGCTCGCCGCCTCCGCCGTCGGCCTCGTGGGCGCGCTCTTCGCCGCGCTGGAGTCCGAGGACCGTCCCGGCGCCTCGCCGGCCTACTGGCCGCTCTGGCTGCTGCTGTGGACGGCGCTGCACGCGCTCTTCCTCGCCGGGGATCTCTTCGGGCTCTACCTCATGCTCGAGCTCCTCTCGATCACCGGCGCCGCGCTCGTCTCGCTGAAGGGGGAGCCACGGGCGCTCGTGGCCAGCGCCCGCTACTACTACGCCGAGCTCGTCGCCTCCCTGACCTTCCTCCTCGGGCTCGCGCTCGTGTGGGGGCAGGCCGGCACGCTCGTGCTCGACGCGCTGCCCGCCGAGCTCGGCGACAGCGGTGCCGGGCGTCTCGCGCTCGGGGTGCTCACCGCCGGGCTGCTGCTCAAGGTGCCGCTCGTGCCGCTGCACTTCTGGCTGCCGCCGGCGCACTGGCTCGCCCCCTCCGCGGTGAGCCCCATCCTCTCCGCGGTCGTGGTGAAGTCGGCGTTCACCGTGCTGCTGCGCCTGTGGTTCGTCGCCCTGCCGGCGGCCCCGACCGCGCAGGCGGCCCTGCTGCTCGGCGTGCTCGGCGCGGCGGCCGTCGTCTGGGGCTCGCTCAACGCGCTGCGCGCACCGCACCTGAAACTGCTCATCGCCCACTCGACCGTCGCGCAGCTCGGGCTGCTCTTCCTCCTGCCGCCGCTCGTGCTCGCCGGCGCCGGGCAGGGCTGGACCGGTGGGGTGCTCCAGGCCGTCGGCCACGCGCTGCCCAAGGCCGCGCTGCTGCTCGCCGCGGTGGTCCTCACGCCCGGCCGTGGCAGCGACGACCTCGCGGCCACCGCAGGGGCGGCTGCCCGCCGCCCGGTGGCGGTCTTCGCCTTCGGCCTCGCAGCGGTGAGCCTCGTCGGTCTGCCCCCCACGGTCGGGTTCGTCGCGAAGTGGTACCTCCTGCTCGCGAGCCTCGAGACCGGGCAGTGGTGGTGGGTGCCCCTCATCGTCGTCGGCAGTCTGCTCACCGCCGCCTACCTCATGCGGGTCCTCAGCCGGGCGCTCGGCCCCGGCGACCCCGCGCAGCCCCGCACCGTGGGCCCCGTCGATCTCCTCGCCCTCGTCCTCGCCCTCGGCGCGCTCGCGTTGGGACTGTGGCCCGGCCCCCTGCTCGAGCTCCTCGAGGTGGGCGCGCCCCTGCCGGGCCCCGGAGGTGGGTGAGGTGACCGCGACCGCCGCGCTGCCGCTCGCCCTCCTGCTGACCTCGCTCGTGCCGGCGCTCGTGATCTTCGCCCTGCCCGAGGAGCGCGAGGGCACCCGGACGACCGTGAACATGGTCGGGGCGATCGCGAAGGTCGTCCTGTCGGGGATGCTCGTCGTCGGGGTGCTCGAAGGGCAGGTCTACGAGTGGCGCATGCCCCTGCTGCCCGGCGCCGATCTCATCCTGCGCGTCGACTCCATCCCCCTGCTGTTCGTGTCGCTCTCGGCGGTGCTGTGGCTCACGACGACGGTCTACGCGATCGGCTACCTCGAGGGTGACGCTCACCGCTCACGGTTCTTCGGCTTCTTCAGCCTCTGCGTGACCGCGACGATCGGCATCGCGCTCGCTGGCAACCTCCTCACGTTCCTGCTCTTCTACGAGTTGCTCACCGTGGCGACCTACCCGCTCGTCGTCCACCGGGGGGATGCCGCGGCGATCGCCGGGGGGCGCTCCTACCTGCTCTACGCGGTGACCGGCGGCGCGGTCCTGCTCGCGGGCATCGTCTGGCTGCATGCCCTCGCCGGCCCCGTCGCCTTCCTCGAGCCCGGGCTCGACGATCTCGCGCTCGGGCAGGGCCCCGCGCTCACGGCGATCTTCGCGTTGCTCATCGCCGGCCTCGCCGTCAAGGCCGCCGTCGTGCCGCTGCACGGCTGGCTGCCGCAGGCGATGGTCGCCCCCGCCCCGGTCAGCGCGCTGCTCCACGCCGTCGCCGTCGTCAAGGCCGGCGCCTACGGCATCGTCCGCATCACCTACGACCTCTACGGACAGGCGCTCGCGACCTCGCTCGGGCTGCTCACGCCCCTCGCGGTCCTCGCGGCGATCACGATCGTCTACGGCTCCCTGCGCGCCCTCGCCGAGGACGACCTCAAGAAGCGGCTCGCGTTCTCGACGGTCAGCCAGCTCTCCTACATCATCCTCGGGGTCGGCCTCGCGTCGGTGACCGGCGCGACCGGCGGCCTGGCTCACCTCGTCCACCAGGGGATCCAGAAGGTCACGCTCTTCTACTGCGCGGGCAACTTCGCGAAGGCGATCGGCGTGAAGAGGGTCAGCGAGATGGACGGTGTGGGCCGACGCCTTCCCGTCACGACGGCGACGTTCACCGTCGCCGCGCTCGGGATGATCGGGATCCCGCCCACCGCCGGCTTCGTCACGAAGTGGCATCTCGGCCTCGGCAGCCTTGATGCCGGGCAGGGCTGGGTGCTCGCCGTGCTCGTCGCGAGCAGCCTCCTCAACGCCGCGTACTTCCTGCCGGCGATCGCCCGCGCCTGGTTCGCCCCCGGCGAGGCGCCGCGCCAGCCCGAGCTCGGCGCTGAGCGGCGGGCGCTGTCGTGGTGGCTGCTGGCCCCGCCGGTCGCCACCGCCGCGAGCGTGCTCGTCTTCGGACTCCTCGCCGGCATGCCGCTCAGCCCGCTGTCGTTGGCGGCGCTCATCGCCGAGGAGGTGCTCGCACGGTGACGCCCACCCTTGCCTGGCTGGCCCCCGTGCTCGTGCCGCTGGTCGGTGCCCTCCTCGTGCGCCTGCCAGGCCGGGCGTGGCCGTGGCTGCTGCCGCTCGCGCCGCTGCCGGCCGGCGCGCTCGCGCTCGCGGGTGCGCCGGGACCGCCGCCCGAGCTCGGCTGGGTCCTGCTCGACGCCCGCCTCCTGCTCGACCCCGTCGGCCGCGCCCTGCTCGCGATGACCGCGCTGCTCTGGGCGGCCGCCGGGCTCGCCGCGCAGGCGCGCGCGGTCGAGCGTCGCGGCTTCGCCGTGCTGTGGCTGCTCACGCTCGCCGGCAACGTCGGGCTCCTGCTCGCCGGCGACGTCGCGACCTTCTACACGCTCTTCGCCCTCATGACCTTCGCCGCCTACGGCCTCGTCGTCGACGACCGCAGCGCCGAGGCGTTGCGGGCAGGGCGGGTCTACGTCGTCCTCGCGGTGCTCGGCGAGTCCGCCCTGCTCGCCGGCTTCCTCCTCGCCGTGGGCGAGGCGGGCGGCGCACTCGACCTCACCGTCGTGCGCGGGGCGGTGGCCGACAGCGCGCAGCGCGACCTGGTCATTGGCCTGCTCCTCGCCGGCTTCGCCGTGAAGGCCGGCGTCGTGCCGCTGCACGGGTGGCTGCCGCTGGCCCACCCCGCCGCACCGGTCCCCGCCAGCGCGGTGCTCAGCGGCGCGATGCTCAAGGCCGGCCTGCTCGGCTGGCTGCGCCTCGTCCCGCTCGAGGAGGCCACCCTGCCGGGTTGGTCGGCGACGCTCGTGACCGTCGGTCTGCTCAGCGCCTTCGCCGGCGTCGCGATCGGGCTCACCCAACGCGAGGCCAAGGTCGTCCTCGCGTACTCGAGCGTGAGCCAGATGGGCTTCGTCGCGCTGCTCGTCGGTGTGGCCGCGAGCGGCCCCGAGGCGAGCGCGGCCGGCGTGGCCGCGGCGGTGGCCTACGCGGTGCACCACGGTCTGGCCAAGGGCGCGCTCTTCCTCGGCGTCGGCATGGTCGGCGACCGCGGGGGGCGCTGGCGGCGACGGCTCGTCGTCGCCGGCCTCGCCCTGCCCGCCCTGGCGCTGGCCGGCCTGCCGCTCTCGAGCGGCGCGCTCGCGAAGGTCTGGGCCAAGGACGCCCTCGCCCTCGCGCCCGGCGGATGGCCCGAGCCGGTGACCACCGCGCTGTCGCTCGCCGCGGTCGGCACGACCCTGCTCATGGCGCGCCTGGCCTGGGTGCTCCGGGGCACGCCGGCCAAGAGCGAGCCGTCGGCCGGGCGTGACGTGGCCTGGGCTGTCGTGCTCGCCGCCGTCGCCGGCGCCACCTGGGCGCTGCCGTCGGTGCTCGGCCCCGCGGTCGCGCTGCCGGCCCCGAGCCTGGACCTCCTCGTCGACGCGCTGTGGCCCGTGGCGCTCGGCGCCGCGATCGCCGGGCTCGCCTGGCGTCTGGCGGGGCGCACGGCCACGACGGTCCCCGAGGTGCCCGCGGGCGACGTCGTCGTCGCGGCCGAGTCGGCCCTGCGGCGGCTCACCGCGTGGTGGCGCGGGCGCGGCGCGCCGGCGCTCGGCAGGCTCGTCGCGCTCGCCGACCGGTCGCGCCGCCGTGCCGCCGGCCTGCTCGCCGCCGGCGGCGCGGTCGAGCGCGTCGACCTGCGGCTGACCCGCTGGCGCACCGCCGGCGCGCTCTTCGGCCTCGTCACCGCCGCGCTGCTCGCCACGCTCCTGCTGCCGGCCGGGTGAGCCCGGGGGCCGGTCGAGGGTCCGCGCGGGCCGGCCCGTTGGTCCCGTGTGCAGGGCCGACGCTTCGGAACACTCCTGACATGCACGACGTGCGGCAGGCGGAGACGCTCGCCCCCGGCGTCGCGCGCCTCACGGTCACCGCGCCGCGCGTCGCGCGCTACCGCCGCGCGGGGCAGTTCGTCATCGTGCGGGTGCGCGAGGGCGGGGAGCGCATCCCCCTCACGATCGTCGACGCCGACTCCGAGGCCGGCACGATCACCCTCGTCGTGCAGGCGGTGGGCCACACGACGCGCCTGCTCGCCGCGCTGCGCCCCGGCGAGGCGCTGACCGACGTCGTCGGCCCCCTCGGCACGCCGAGCGACACACGAAACGAGGGCCACGTCGTCGCGGTGGCCGGTGGGGTCGGCGCGGCCATCGCCTACCCGCGCGCCCTCGCCCGCCGGGCGTCGGGCAACACCGTCAGCGTCATCCTCGGCGCCCGCAACGCCGAGCTCCTCCTGCTCGTCGAGGAGCTCGAGCAGGTCGCCCACACGCTGCATCTCGTCACCGAGGACGGCTCGCGCGGCCGTCGCGGGCTCGTCACCGACGTGCTCGCCGACGTGCTCGCCGACGCCGAGGCGGGAGGCAGGCCCTGCGACCGGGTCGTGACCTTCGGGCCCGAGGCGATGATGGCCGCCGTCGCCGAGGCCACGAGGCCCCACGCGATCCCGACGACGGCGAGCCTCAACCCGCTCATGCTCGACGGCACGGGGATGTGCGGCGGGTGCCGGGTGCGCGTCGACGGCGCGACGCTCTTCCCCTGCCTCGACGGCCCCGACGTCGACGCCCACGCCGTCGACTTCGCGCTGCTTGCCCGCCGCAACCGCAGCTTCGCCGCCGAGGAGGCCGCCGCGCTCGAGCGCAGCCAGCAAGCGGTCGGCGCCACGCGTGCCGCGCGAGGAGCGGACGACGCCGCCCCCGCCGCCCCCGCCGAGGCGGCCGCGGCGCGGCCGCGGACCCGACGGGAGCGCATGGCCCTGCCGCGCGTCGAGCCCCGCGAGCGCGCGCCGAGCGTCCGCGTCGGCGACTTCGGCGAGGTCGACGGCGGCCTCGACGCCGAGGCCGCCGTCCTCGAGGCCTCCCGCTGCCTGCGCTGCCCGACGCCGCGCTGCGTCGAGGGCTGCCCCGTGGACGTGCGCATCGACGTCGTCCTCGCCCTGCTCGCCGACGGTGACGTCGACGCCGCCGGCGAGGCCCTGCTCGCCGACAACGCCCTGCCGGCGATCTGCGGTCGCGTCTGCCCCCAGGAGGTCCAGTGCGAGGCGGCCTGCGTCCTCGCCAAGCGCGACAAGCCCATCGCGATCGGCCAGCTCGAGCGCTTCGTCGCCGACGCCCACCGGGCGCGCGCGTCGCCGCCCGAGCCGGTCGCGGCCGACCCCCTCGCCGGGCGGGTCGCCGTCGTCGGCAGCGGGCCGGCGGGGCTGGCCGGTGCCGCGGACCTCGCCCTGGCCGGCCACGAGGTCACCGTCTACGAGGCGCTGCACGAGCTCGGCGGCGTGCTCGCCTACGGCATCCCCGCCTTCCGCCTGCCCCGCGAGGTCGTCGACGCCGAGATCGACCGGCTCGCCCGCCTCGGGGTGCGCTTCGCGCGCAACGCGCCGGTGGGCCGCGCCGAGGGCGTCGACGGGCTGCTCACCGGGCACGACGCCGTGCTCGTCGGCGTCGGTGCAGGGGTGCCCCGGCTGCTCGGCGTGCCCGGCGAGGACCTCGTCGGGGTGCTCTCGGCCAACGAGTTCCTCACGCGGGTCAACCTCATGCGCGCCCACGAGGAGGACGCCGACACGCCCCTGCCTCCGGTGGCCGGACGGCGGGTCGTCGTCTTCGGCGGCGGCAACACCGCGATGGACGCCGCGCGCATCGCCGTGCGGCTCGGCGCCGCCCACACGCTCGTGTCCTACCGCCGCGGCCGCGAGCAGATGCCCGCGCGCGCCGCCGAGATCGCCCACGCCGAGGAGGAGGGGGTGGCGTTCGCGCTGCAGACCTCCCCGGTCGCGCTGCTCGACGACGGGCAGGGGCGCCTGGCCGGCGTGCGCCTCGAGCGCACCGAGCTCGTCGAGCCCGACGACGGTGGACGCGCCCGCCCGCGAGCGCTGCCCGGCACCGGGCACGACCGTGAGGTCGACCTCGCGATCGTCGCGGTCGGCAACGAGCCCAACGCGCTCGTCCACCGCCGCGGCAGCGACCTCGAGCAGACCGAGCGGGGCACGATCGCCGTGGAGGAGCCCAGCGGCGCGACGACCCGCGAGGGCGTCTACGCCGCCGGTGACATCGTCACCGGCGGCACGACGGTCATCGACGCGATGGGCGGGGGCCGGCGGGCGGCCGCGGCGATCGACCGTGCCCTGCGCCGGGCGGGCGCGACCTGACCGGGCTCCTGCCGGCGGGGCTGCCGACCGGTCGCTCAGGCCCGGCGCAGCAGCAGCAGGCTCAGCCGCGAGGGGCTGCGGGCCTCGAGTGAGTGCGGGGCGTGGGCGGGCAGGTAGGCGCAGTCGCCCGGCTCGAGCGCATGGACCTCCTCGCCAAGAGCGAGATCCATCGCCCCCTCGATGAGGGTGAGCACGGCAGGCATCGACGCGGTGTGCTCGGTGAGCCGCTCGCCGGTGTCGAAGGTGAACATCACGATCCGCACCGCGTCGTTGTCGACGAGCGCGCGCGAGGTCGTCGCGGCGGGGGTGACCGGCAGGGCCTCACGCAGGCCGGTGACGACGACGTGGTCGGTCAGGGGGTCAGCGGGCATCGTCATGCTCCTCATCACGGGGTCGGGGGGAGGGCCTCGTCGGCGGTGGCCGGGCCTCACGCAGCACCCCGTGCAGGGCGCTCAGCGCCAGGGCGAGGGTGAGGGCGACCGCGGCGACGATGAGCGCCCAGGCCGTGGTGGCCAGCGGCGTGGCCAGCGCGGGGCCGGTCGCCGGCACGGACGCGAGGGCCAGGAGCAGCACGCCGAGGTTGAGCGCGGCAGGCCGGGCCCGTCCGAGCCGGGCCAGGCGTCGGCGCGCGAGCGCGCGAGCGGCCGGCCCGACGCCCACCGCCATCGGCAGGAGGTAGCTCCACGAGCCGAGGATGGCCTGGGCGAGCACACCGACGAGGGCGATGCGCCCCACGGCGTCGAGCAGCCCGGCACTGCCGGAGGCCAGGGCGACGACGCCGATCCACGCGGCGGCAGGGAACCACACGCAGGAGGCGGCGAGCATGAGGCCGTGGGCGTCGCGCTCGGTGCGGTAGGCGACCTGCACGACAGGGGCGCACACCGCGGTGGCCGCGAGCGCGTAGCCGGCGAGCGCGAGGGCGGCAACGACGTCGGCGAGTCGTCCGGCGGCGTCCTCGGCGCCCCCGAGCGCGAGTGCGGCCACGCCGACGAGCAGGGCGGCCGCGGCCGTGCGCAGCGCCGGCACGGCGAGCCGGCTGGCCTGGGGGGCGATCCGGGTGCGCAGGACGGTGGGGCCGAAGAAGACGACGGTGGCGAGGAGCACCAGGCCGGCCCATCCCAACGTGCCTGCGGTGAGATGCGCGAGTCGCACGCCACCGTGCCAAGGGCCGGCGAGGTCGCCGGCGCCGAGGAGCGCCCCGAGGACGCCAGCCAGCAGGAACGCCGCCGCGCCGTGCTCGTAGGCACGGACGACGAAGGCGAAACGGGCGCCGAGCGCTCGACGGCGCATGCGGATCAGCGCGGCGAGCAGCCAGGCGACCGCTGCGGTCGTGCCGAGGGCGCCGAGGAGGAAGGCCGCGCGCGCGTCGTGGTGGAGCCCGGCGAGCAGGGCGAGGGTGCCGGCGTTGAAGAGCGCGAGCCGCAGCCAGGTCGCCCCGTCCGTCGGGGCGTGGGTGATCGTCGCGCTGAAGTGCACGGTGAGCACGAGCACGAGGTTGCTCACGACACCGAGGGTGAAGAGGTGGACGGCGAGCCAGCGACCGCCGGGCAGGGCGTCGCCGGCCAGCGCCCAGAGCAGCGCCGCTACGCCGTAGGTCGCGGCGAGGGCGAGGGCCGGCGCGAGGTGCGCGAACGGCGGGCGCGCGAGCGTCTCGCCGCGGGCGGGGGCGGAGGGCAAGGGCGCTCGCCCCGCTAGTGGCTCGCGTCGGTGTCGGGCCCGCCGTCGCCGGCCTTGAACATCCCGAGTGCCCCGGCGCTCGCGTGGTTGAAGGCGTGGTCGACGATGGGGTAGAGCCCGTCGGCGGCGAGGCTGAACTCGACGTAGGCGCCCTGGGCGGGGGCGAGGTCGACGGCCTGGCTGCCGTAGCGGCCGGGGTTGTCGGCGGAGAGCTCGACGCCCTCCTTGACGACGCGGTCGAAGATCGTGCCAACGACGTGGAAGGAGGTGTCGACGCTCGGCCCGTTGTTGAGGACGAACGCCCGGATCGTGTCCTCGACGCCGACCTCGATCGGCTCGGCGGCGTACTGCTCGGCGACGCCGTTGAAGACCACGAGGTCGGGCTCGGCGGCGGTCCGGGCCATCTTGGCGAGGTCACCGGGCTCGCCCTGCGGGCCGAGGTAGTACTCGTGCTGGACGAAGAAGAGCTCGTGGTCGACCTCGGCCAGCCCGCCCTCGGGCTCGACGACGATGAGGCCGTGCATGGCGTTGCCGATGTGGTGCAGCGCCGGGGCGGTGCCGCAGTGGTACATGAAGACCCCCGCGTGGGTGGCCTCGAAGACGTAGCGCCGCTCCTCGCCCGGCGCGAGGTCGCGCATCTCGTCGTTCCAGGCGACCTGGCTGGCGTGGAAGTCGATGGAGTGGGCGACCTCGGCGTCGTCGGGGTTGCGGATCGTGAGGTCGACGGTGTCGCCCACCTCGACGCGCAGGACCGGGCCGGGCGCCTGCCCTTCGAAGGTCCAGACCTCCTGCCAGACGTCCTCGGCGACCTGCATCACCCGCTCCTCGACCTCCCAGGCGATCTCGTGGACCTCGCCGTCGGGCCGCGGGGGCATCGTCGGGTCCCGGCGCTCGAGGGGCGGGCGCTCGCCGTCGTAGTCCGCGGCGTCGTCCGCTGAGGCCCCGGCGGCCTCGGTCGCCTCGGTCGCCTCGCCCGGGCCGCCGTCCCCGGCGGTGGAGGGGTCGGGCTCACCGGCGACGGGCAGGGCGAGGGCCATGCCCGCCGCCTCGTGGCCGGAGACGGTGCAGATGATCTCGATGACGCCCGACCCGGGGGCCTCGAGGGTGAAGGCGCCGGACTCCCCGGCGCCGAGCATCGCCGTGCCCTCGTCGCCGACGACGGCGTCGTGCGGCACCTCGCCGACGTTGGTGACCTCGAAGGTCACCTGCGCCCAGGCCGGGACCTCGGCGACGTCGGCCTCGATGGTCATCTCGTCGAGGACGAGCTCGACGGTGACCTCGGGGCGCGCCTCGAGCGGCCCGCTGACCGCCTCGGTCCCCTGGGCCGGCTCGTCCGCCGCGCGGTCCTCGGCGTCGGCGACGAGCCGCTCGTAGTCGTCGCGCAGCTCGCTGGCGATGAGGATGCCGCCAATCTGGTTGACGACGAGCACGACCATGAGCAGGGCGGCGAGACTCGTGACGAGCGCGAGCCGTCGGCTCCACAGGGCCTCTCGCGGGTGTCCGCTCGTCGTCATCTCCGGCCTCCATGCTGGTCGTTTACCCTGACGGTAACCGTGAGTCAGAAAGTAAACGATGATGTGAGGTTGCCGGAGTGCCGAACGTCCCACCGCGGAGGGACCTTCACCGCGCCGCCGGCACGGCAGAGAAGGCGCCCCGTCGAGCGCTCAGGCCTCGCGGTGGCGCTGCCACGACTCCCGCAGCTCCATCCCGCCGGTGAGCTCGGTGGGGTCGCCGGGGGCCGGCTCAGCGCTTGTGACGTCCCGGCCGCCGCAGGCGTAGCAGTCGTAGGCGTCGAGCCAGCCGGCCGGGGTGCGCTGCTCGCCCCGGGCCTTCTCCCACAGCGGCACGGGCCGGTGCCTGAGGTCCTTCGAGCCGCACAGCGCGCAGCTGCGGTCGGGGTCGCGCAGCCAGGTGGTCCCGCAGGCCTCGCAGGTCACGCGCAGCGCCTGCCCGTCGCGCTCGCCGGCGAGCGCCTCGGTCTCCCCGCAGGCGGGACAACGCACGGTCGGCACGGTGGGCTCCCTCCTCGGCGCCGGGGCGGCGGCGCCGGCCAGACCACATCCTGCCCTCTCCCCGGTGTCGGGGGAGCGAGCGCGCGAGCGCCGCAGTGCGGCTCAGGCGCGCTTGGGCACGATCGTCACCGGCCTCTCGCTGAACTGCGCGACGGAGGCCGCGACGCTGCCGAGCAGGAGCTTGCGCACCGGCCCGCGTCCGCGGGAGCCGACGACGATGCCGTCGGCCTCCTCCTCCTCGGCGACCTCGAGGAGCGCGGTACGGGGGTCGCCCTCGACGACGCGCACCCGGTAGGGCACCCCGAGCTGCCGCAGCGGGCTCGCCCACTCCTCGACGAGGTCGGCGCGCGCATCGAGCTCGGGCCGTGGGTCGACCTCGGGCGCGTGCGCGCCGGGGTCGATCGGCTGCAGCGACTCGACGGCGTGGACGACGACGACCTCAGCCCCGACGCGGCCCGCGAAGTCGGTGGCGCAGAGCATCGCCCGCGCGGCGTGGCGCGACCCGTCGACGCCGACGACGATCGTCTCGAGCGAGACGGGCTCGACCGGCGTCGTCCTCGGCACGATCGTCACCGGGCAGGGCGCGTGCTCGGCGAGCTGGCGCCCGACCGAGCCGAGCAGCAGCCCCTTGAACCCGCCGAGCCCACGGGAGCCGACGACGATCATCTTCGGCGTCGTCTCGGCCGCCCGGAGGATCGCGCGGGCCGGCGAGCCGCGGGCGACCTTCGCGGTGGCCCGGCGCGCGTCCTCGGCCCCGAGCTCCTCGGTGAGGAGCGTCTCGAGCTGCTCGGCCACGTGGGCGTCGGCCGCCTCGGGGTCGGGCAGGTCGATGCCGCCCACCGAGACGACGGTGTCGGCGGGGTACTCCCAGACCCACAGCGTCCGCAGGCGCAGCATGATCGCGTCGGTGACCGCAGCAGCCCAGCGCAGGGCGACGCGGGAGTCGTTCGAGCCGTCGATGCCGACGAGCACGCTCTTCATGGCACCACCTCCCCCCAGGTGCCCGGTCGCCGGTCGCCGCAACCGGCGCCAGCATCCCTGGGGCATGAGGGTTCCCGCAGAGCGCCTCGGCCTACCGCGTCGGAGGTCCCCTCCGGGCTGGCACCTCGTCTCCGGTCGGGCGGGGCAGCGCTGCGCGGGGACGTCGGACGTCGCGCCCGGCCGCGCGCGGGGTGGCGACGTAGGCTGCGGACGCCACGACGACGAACGGATGACGTGTGAGCACGAAGATCACCGCGGACCTCACCGGCGGCGCCTACGTCCGGGTCACCAACGGCCGCCACGTCTGGATCGGCGACGAGCCGGAGAGCGCCGGCGGCACCGACGAGGCCCCCAACCCCTACGAGCTGCTGCTCGGCGCGCTCGCCGCCTGCACCTGCATCACCGTCTCGCTGTACTGCCAGCACAAGGGATGGAAGCTCGACAACGTGAGCGTCGAGTACGAGCACGACCGCGTCCACGCCGACGATTGCGATGACTGCGACAGTGACGCGACCGGCCACCTCGACCGCGTCCGCAGCCGCATCTTCATCGACGGCGACTTCGACGACGCCCAGCGCGAGCGGCTGCGGCAGGTCGCGGTGCGCTGCCCGGTCCACAAGACCCTCGACCGCGGCATCACCTTCGGTCACGAGGAGATCCACGTCGGCTGAGCCGTCGCGGTCCTCGCCTGCGAGGGTGCCTCAGCCCCGCAGCGAGCGCCGGCGCACCGCGAGCGCGGCCGCGACCGCGGCGAGGGCGAGCGCGACGGCTGCGGCGACGACGGGGACGGTGGGTCCCCGTCGCTCGGCGGGCTCCTCGTCGGCGAGGTCGACGGTCTCCCGGCCCTCGCCCGGCTCGAGCGGGGTGAAGCCGCCGTCTCCGGCCGTCGGTGCGTCCCGACCTTCATCGGCGGCCTCGGCGGTCGCGGTCACCCAGGCCGCGACCCGGTCGTCGAAGCCGACGCGCACCTGCCCGTCGACGAGGAACGTGGGGACGGTGCGCGGCTCGCGGTCGAGGGCGGCGAGGGCCTCGGCGAAGGCCGCCTCGCCGGCGGCGTCCTCCCACACCTCGACGCGGACGACGCTGACGTCGGGATGCGCGGCCTCGTAGCGGTCGAGCCAGTCGATCGCCGCAGCCGAGAAGGGACAGCCGTCGCCCCAGAAGACCACGACGTCGGCCTCGTCGAGGTCGTCGAGCGCGTGCGCCGAAGGCGCGGCGGGGAGGGCGTGCGCCGAAGGCGCGGCGGGGAGGGCGTGCGCCGAAGGCGCGGCGGGGAGGGCGTGCGCCGAAGGCGCGGCGGGGAGGGCGCCGAGCGGTCCCGCGGCGAGCAGCGCGATCGTGAGGGCCGCGGCTGCGCGGGCCGGCGGCCTCCGACGGGCGTGGGCGGCGGTGCTCAGGAGCCGCCCGCCCGCGCGCCGAGGCGCACCGTGGCGAGCAGCCCGCGCAGGAACACCGAGCGCAGCGGGCCGATGGCCCGGTCGGCGGTCGGCTCGGGCGCGCGCTCGAGGTGGCTGAGCAGTCGGGCGACCGCCCGGGGGCCGGCACCAGGCAGGGTGTCGACGAGGAGGTCGCCGAGCTTGCCGCGCTCGACGGCCATGGCGATCATCCGCTCGAGCCCGGTCTCGGGGGTGTAGGGGCGCTCGCCCCGCGGGGCCATCTCGCGCACCCCGAAGGCGCAGGCGTCGACGCACACCCCGCAGCCGATGCAGCGGCTGGCCTCGACCTCCGCCCAGTAGCGCCGCCGCCCGCGACCGTCGTTGTCGACCCGGGTGATCGCCGCGGTCGGGCAGGCCTCGAGGCACCCGCTGCGGCAGCCGCGGCAGGCGGTGAGGTCGCCGGCGGCGACCCAGGCCGACGGCACGACCGCGCCGTCGATGCCGGCGCTGCGGATCGACTGCAGCATCCCGCAGCAGCACCCGCAGCAGTTGCAGAGGTAGGACACCTCGTGCTGGACGTTGTCGGCGGTCTGCGCGAGCCCCGCGGCCTTGGCCTCGGCGAGGATCTCGAGGCCCTCGGCGTTGCTGATCTCCTCGGCGAGGTCGGCGCGCACGAGGGCCTGCGCGGCGCTGCCGAAGGTCAGGCACGTGCGCTGCGGCGCGTCGCAGGCGAGGTCGAGGAGCTCGGCGTGGTAGCGGCACGGGCAGCGTGAGACCGCGACCGTCGCGGCGCCGGCCACGACCGCGGTCGCCCGCTCGAAGTCGAGGACCTCGCTGGCCGCGTCCGCCGGCAGCGCCTCCTCGCGCACGAGCGAGCGGCCGAGCTGGACGTTGCCGGCGAAGACCGCCTCGGCGAAGCGGTGCTCGGGGTCGTCGAAGAGGTACTCGTGGAAGAGCGCCGCGAGCTCGGTCATCGGCGCGTCGTCGCGCACCCGCATGAAGGTGAACTCGAAGAAGCCGATGACCACCGGCGCGAGCGCGACCCAGCGCTGCCCGCGGTGCTCGAGGTCGAGGACGAGGCCGCGCGCGGCCATGCTCGAGAGCGTCGCGTCGAGCTCGTCGCGGTCACGGTCGAGCCGGCGCGCCAGCGCCCGCACCGACACGAGCGAGGGCAGCTGCGCGGCGAGCTCGGCCTCGCCGGGGCTGAAGAGCAGCCGGAGGATGCGCCGCAACGCGGCGGTGTCGGGCGCACCGGTCGGCATGCGGTCGAGGCGGCGCTGCAGGGCCGCGTAGCTCGCCGCCGCCGCCGCGGCCTCACCGCCGGCAGACCCGCCGCCGTCAGCGGTCGGTGGGGTCGTCGTGGCGTGGCCCATCGTCGCGCTCCCCGGCTCGGGTCCGCGCCGGCGCCGGCCGGGAGTCGGCGGCGCAGGCGCGCGGTGCCTGCCAGGCTCGCGGGGCGCGCCGCGCGGGGCCACGGCGATCACGGCCGCTGCCGGGGGGCCGAAGGTCCCCCATCGCCGCGGGGCAGCCGGACCGGCACCCGCGTCGCTTAGGCGCTACGCGGCGCGGCCGTCGCCTCGGCAGGCGGGGCGAAGCCCGGCAGCCAGCGCTCGAGCACCGAGCGGACCGGCACCGTGGCCTCGAGGTGGCAGAGCACTCCGACCATCCCGAGCCAGACCCGGTGGGTGAAGAGGTGCTCGGCGGGCATCCGCAGCTGCAGCGCGACGCCGAAGTCGGGGTTGCGCGGGTCGTTGACGCGGCCGAACTGCCCGCGCAGCCACGACCGTGTGAAGGTGAACTCCGACGCGGCGGCCGGCTCGGTGAACGGGCGCATGTAGTCGAGGAGCTTGTCGACCTCGACGGCCGCGCCCGGCTCGACGAAGCCCGCGTCCTCGAGCGCCGCGCCGACCTCGGCGGGGGAGTCGGCGATGAGCGCGGCAAGCAGCCGCCCGAACGAGTCGGGCATGCCGTTGGGCATCGCCAGGGCCGAGCCGAAGTCCATGACCCCGAGGGCGCCGTCGTCGAGGATGCGGAAGTTGCCCGGGTGGGGGTCGGTGTGCAGCCAGCCGGCGTGCTCGGGGCCGGCGACGAGGAAGCGCTGGTAGGCGCGCGCCGCGGCGTCACGCCGCTCGGGCGGCGCGTCGGCGAGCGCGGCGAGCGGCGTGCCGTCGAGCCACGTGCTCACGAGCACCCGCGGCGTCGCGGCGACGACCTCGGGCACGACGACGCCGGTGTCGCCGGCGAAGCCCTCGACGAAGCGGGTCTGCACCGCCGCCTCGCGGGTGTAGTCGAGCTCCTCGGCCAGGCGCGTGCGCAGCTCGTCGACGAGTGGCGGCAGGGCCAGGGAGGGCGCGAGCCGGGCGGCGAGCCGTGACATCGCCGCGACCGTGCCGACGTCGCTGGCCACGGCCTCGGCCACGCCGGGGTACTGGATCTTCACCGCGACCTCACGGCCGTCGCGCCAGCGCCCGCGGTGGACCTGCCCGAGCGAGGCCGCGGCGACGGGGGAGGCGTCGAGGGCGGGCAGGTCGCGGCGCCAGCTCCCGCCGAGCTCGTCGAAGAGCACCGGCGCGAGCTCCTCGAAGGGCACCGGCACGCCGACCTCGCGCAGCTCGCCGAGCGCCTCGCTCCACGTCGCCTCGGGGTCCTGCGGCAGGAGCGCGTCGACCGTCGACAGCAGCTGGCCGGCCTTGAGGGCCCCGCCCTTGAGCTCGCCGAGCGTCGCGCGGGTGCGCTCGGCGTTGCGCCGCCGCAGCTTGGCGCGCACCGCGTCGGGGTCGCCGCCGGCGAGGGTGGCCAGGCGCGCCCGCAGCCCGAGGGCGGCGGTGCCGAGCGGCAGCGAGAGCAGGCGCAGGCGCCGCAGCGAGGTCGCCATGGGCTCAGGCCGTCATCGTCGCGGGGTCGAGGCCCTGCGCGGCGCACCAGTCGCGGTAGGCGTAGGGGCTGATCTCGCTCGGCTTGATCTCGCTGCGCCCGCCCCAGAAGACGTTCGTGTACTCCACGGGGATGCCCGCCTCGGCGAGGTGGTCGTCGATCGCGGCCTTGTGGGCGAGCACGCGGTCCTTCTCGGTGCCGTGGGCCACGCCCATGACGTTGACGTCGGCGAACGCCGGGCCGCCCTCGCGCCAGTACGCGTGGGTCATGCAGTGGTGCCGGCCGACCTCCTGGCCGGCGTCGAGCTCGCGGCCGGCGGGCACGCGCCAGTGGAAGAGCGCGTTGTAGCGGGTCACCCGCGTGCCGTCGGCGAGCCGCTTGGCGTGCTCGAGGAACGTCGAGAAGCGCCCGACGATGTCGCGGCTGGCGAGGTCGGCGGCGACCTCGCAGAAGGCCTCGAGGGTCTCCCCGGCCTCGGCGGCGCGCGGCGCCCAGAGCTCTCTGCTGAGCTCGGCGGGGGTGAACTCGCGCTTGAGGGCGGTCAGCACCCGCCACTCGCGGTCGTTGAGGTCGACGACCTCGGTGTCGAGGACCCGGCCGGGCTCGGGCGTGCGCTCCCCGGGCTCGACGCTGCGGCGGCGCACGTGGCCGACGCCGAGGGCGAAGAGCCGCTTGGCCGGCAGGAGCGCGAAGTCCGTCGCCCCGGTGCGCTCGGCGAGGTGGCGCGCGTGGGCCTCGAGCGAGAAGGGGCGCGGGACCTTCAGCGTCGTCCAGAGCCGGTAGTCGCTGCCGGGGGTCTCGCGGTCGGTCGTGCGGATGACGACGTGGCCGGTGAAGGGATCCTCGCGGAACATCCAGTCGAAGGCCTCGTCGAGGCGCTCGGGGGGCACCCGCCAGGCCACGAGCGCGCCCGGCGCGAGGCTCGTCGACAGCAGGGTCTGGCGCACCCGCCGGATCGTCCCCGCCTCGAGCATCGCCGCGATGCGCGTGATGACCGTGTCGACGTCGGCGTCGGAGCCCTCGGCGATGACCTCGAGGGGGCGGCGGTGGAAGCCCTGCACGCGGTCCTCCGAGACGCTGAGGATCGCGGCGTTGACGGGGTCGTCGATGCTCGTGGGCACGGTCGAGGTCGTCATGGACCGAGTGTAGGTCGCGCTGGTGCCCCGGCTCAGTCCCCCGCGCCGGCGCCCCGACCGCCGCGGGCCGTGGTCCCGCGCCGCGGCCACGCGCCGGTGCTCCACAGCGCGAGGACGACGAGCACCGGCTGGAACAGCAGCCGCACCCCCCGCGCGAGGTCGCTGTCGAGGCCGAAGGCGTCGGCGCCGGTGAGCAGCTGGGAGACGTTGCCGGGGAAGATCACGACGTAGAAGGCCGCGAGCGCCCAGCCGACCTCCCGGCGCCGGCGCCGCCACGCGAGCAGCGCGAGACCGAGGACGACCTCGACGACGCCGCTGGCGTAGACGATGAGCTCGCGGGCGGGCAGCCACGGCGGGGTCTGGGCGAGGAAGGCCTCGGTGGCGGTGAAGTGCCCGACGCCGGCGACGATCATGAAGACGCCCAGCGCGACGCGCACGGCGTGGCGCACGGCGCGGCCTGGCGCCGCGGTGCGGCTCGCGGAGGCCATCTAGCGCACGAGCGGCAGCCGGTCGAGCAGCCGCAGGGTCCGGGTGAGCAGGGCCGGGTAGCGCTCGGGGGCGAGCCCGGGCGGCGGGGCGATCGGCGCGAGGCGCTGCACGGCGACGGTCTGGGGCTCGGTGTAGCGGCGCAGCCCCTCGCGGCCGTGGCGCCGCCCGAGGCCGGAGTCCTTCATGCCGCCCATCGGCGCGTCGATCGAGGCCCACGCGGCGACGTAGCCGTCGTTGACGTTGACGCTGCCGGCCGCGATGCGCGGCGCGAGCCGCCGTCCCCGCGCCGGGGAGGTCCACAGGCTCGCGTTGAGCCCGTAGGGCGAGGCGTTGGCGTGGGCGAGCGCCTCCTCGGCGTCGGCGACGCGCTCGACGGCGACGACCGGACCGAAGGTCTCCTCGCCGGCGACGGCCATCGCCCCGGTGACGCCCTCGAGGACGGTCGGCTCGTAGAACAGGGGCCCGAGGTCGGGTCGGGCGCGGCCGCCGGCGAGCACGCGGGCGCCCTTGGCGACGGCGTCCTCGACGTGGCCGGCGACGGTCTCGAGCTGGGCCGGCCGCGAGAGCGAGCCGACGTCGACGCTCCAGTCGAAGCCCGCCCCGAGGCGCAGGGACGCGACCCGGTCGAGGAAGCGCGAGAGGAACGCCTCGGCGACGGCGTCCTCGACGTAGAGCCGCTCGATGGCGATGCAGAGCTGCCCGGTGTTCGTGAACGCCGCCCGCACGGCACCGGCGGCGGCGTCGTCGAGGTCGGCGTCGGCGAGGACGATGAGCGGGTTCTTGCCGCCGAGCTCGCCGGAGAAGCCGATGAGCCGGCGCGCGCAGTGCTCGGCGACGCGGCGACCCGTCGCCGTCGAGCCGGTGAACGTCACGTGGTCGACGGCCTCGACGAGCGCCGGCCCGATGACGTCCGCCTCGCCGGTGAGCACGGTGAGCAGCCCACGGGGCAGCCCGGCGGCGGCCAGCAGCTCGGCGGCGGCCAGCGCGGTGAAGGGTGTCTGCGGGTCGGGCTTGAGCAGGACGGCGTTGCCGGCGAGCAGCGCGGGCAGCGCGTCGCTCACCGCGAGGGTCAACGGGTAGTTGAACGGGCTGATGATCCCGGCGAGGCCGACGGGGTGGTGGTGCACGCGCGCGGCGGTGAGTCCCGGGAACGCGCCCTGGCGCCGGGCGGGCGCGAGCTCCTCGGCGGCCACGCCGGCGTAGTACCTCGCGGTCGAGGCGACGTCGGCGACCTCCTCGAAGGCGCTGCGGCGGTCCTTGCCGGTCTCGAGCTGGATGAGGTCGAGGAGGTCGGCCTGCCGGGCCAGGACGAGCTCGTGGTAGCGCTCGGCGACGCGCACCCGGTCGGCGACGGGGGTCGCTGCCCAGCGCGCCTGGGCCTGCCGCGCCCGCGCGGCGGCGGCCTCGACGTCCCCGGCCGTGCAGGCGGGGACCTCGCCGACGAGCCGGCCGTCGAACGCGGCGTGGGAGGCCAGCGTCGGCCTGCGACCGCCGGTGGGGACCGCGGCGGCGAGCCGGGCGAGCGCGGCGGGTGCGAGCAGCCGCGAGCGGCCTCCTGCCGTGGCGGCCATCAGCGCCCGTGCCCGCTGAACGTCGACATCGCGTCGTTGACCCCGAAGGCGTCGGCGAGGCGGTCGTAGAGCCCGACCGGCAGCGCGCGCAGCGGGCGGGTCAGCCGCGCCAACGGCGGCAGGATGAGCTCGGCGCGGCCGCGCTCGAGGCTGTCGAGGACCCGGCCGGCGACGTCGTCGGCGTCGAGGATCGGCAGCAGGCGCGGCCAGCGCGTCCGCACGCCGTCGAACATCCCGGTGTCGAGGTAGAAGGGGCAGACGAGCAGGGTGTGGACGCGTGCCCCGGCGGCCCGCAGCTCGGCGCGCAGCGACTCGGTGAAGCCGACCGCGGCGTGCTTGCTCGCGGCGTAGTCGGTCTGGCGCGCGACGCCGATGAGCCCAGCGGCGCTGGCGATCGTCACGATGCTGCCGCGCTGGCGGGTGAGCATCGACGGCAGGAACGCCCGCGTCACCCAGTACAGCGGCAGGACGTTGACGGCGAAGGTGCGCTCGATCGCCTCGGTCGGGGCCTCGAGCAGCGCAGCGCCGGCGACGACGCCGGCGTTGTGGACGACGACGTCGACCGGGTCGCCCGTCGCCAGCCGGGCCTCGGCGGCCTCGGTGACCTGCTCACGGTCGGCGACGTCGACGGCCCGCGCCTCGGCGTGGCCGCCCTCGGCGCGCACCGCCTCGGCCGTGGCCTCCGCGGCGTCGGCGTCGAGGTCCCAGATCACCGCCTCCGCACCCCGGCGCGCCGCCTGCAGCGCGAGATGCCGGCCGAGGCCGTTGCCGGCGCCGGTCACGAGGACCGTCGCGCCGTCGAGGCGGGGACGGGGGCGCATGGGCCCCAGCCTCGCGCGCGAGCCCGCAGGTCGCCAGGCGGTCCGCGGGGCGGGCGTGGCATGCTGCAGCGGCCGCACGCGCCGGCCCGCGCGCGGCGAGGAGCCGCCGATGGACGCCGAGCGCGCCACTGAGGAGGCCCGCCGCATCGTCGCGGGGCTCGACCTCGACGAGCGCATCCGCCTGCTGTCGGGGCGCGACGCCTGGCACCTCGAGGGGGTGGCCGAGGCGGGCCTCGCCCCGCTCGCCGTCGCCGACGGCCCGCACGGGGTCCGCCGCAAGCGCGATGGTGCCGGCGACGCGACGCTCGGTGACGCCGAGCCGGCGACGTGCTTTCCCACCGCGGTGACCCTGGGCGCGACGTGGGACGAGGGGTTGCTCACCGAGGTCGGCGCCGCCCTCGGCGCCGAGGCCGCGGCGCAGGACGTCGCCGTCCTGCTCGGGCCCGGGCTCAACCTCAAGCGCCACCCCGCCGGCGGCCGCAACTTCGAGTACCTCAGCGAGGACCCGCTGCTGGCCGGCCGGCTCGCCGCCGCACTCGTGCGCGGCATCCAGGGTCAGGGGGTCGGCGCCTGCCTCAAGCACCTCGCGGCCAACCACCAGGAGCACCACCGCATGAGCGTCGACACCGTCGTCGACGAGCGCACGCTGCGCGAGCTCGAGCTCGCCGGCTTCGAGCACGCGGTAGCCGGCGGGGCGCCCTGGACGGTGATGCACGCCTACAACCGCCTCAACGGCGTCTTCTGCGGGGAGCACCGCTGGCTGCTCACCGAGGTGCTGCGCGAGCAGTGGGGCTTCGACGGCCTCGTGATGTCGGACTGGGGGGCGACGAGCGACCGCGCCGCCGGGATCGCTGCCGGCTCCGACCTCGAGATGCCGGGCAGCAACGGCGCCTTCGACGACGAGGTGCGCGCCGCGCTCGCCGAGGGTCGGCTCTCCGCCGACGACGTCGCCCGCAGCGCCACGCGGGTCGTCGCGCTGCTGCGGCGCGCGCACGCCGCCCGAGAGTCGCGCGGCGCGGCGGGGGAGGTCGACGCCGACGCCCACCACGACCTCGCCCGCCGGGTCGCCGCCGCAGGGTCCGTCCTGCTCGCCAACGACGGCACGCTGCCGCTCGACCTCGCCGCGCTCACCGCGCGCCCCGGGGGCCTCGCCGTCGTCGGCGCCTTCGCGGCCCACCCGCGCTACCAGGGCGCGGGCAGCTCGCAGGTGACCCCGACCCGGGTCTCCGACGCCCTCACGGCGCTGCGCGCCCGCGTCGCCGGCGACGGGCTGCGCTACGCGCCGGGCTACGACCCGTTGAGCGGGGCGACGACGCCGCACCTCGTCGCCGAGGCGGCCGAGGCCGCGGCCGCTGCCGAGGTCGCGGTGGTCTTCGCCGGCCTGCCGGGCGCCTACGAGTCCGAGGGCTTCGACCGCGAGCACCTCCGGCTGCCGGAGGGGCACACCGCGCTCATCGAGGCGGTCCTCTCAGCGAACCCCCGCACCGTCGTCGTGCTCGCCAACGGCGCGCCGGTGGAGCTGCCGTGGGCCGACCGCGCCGCGGCGATCCTCGAGGGCTACCTCGGAGGGCAGGCCGGCGGCGAGGCCGTCGCCGAGGTGCTCGTCGGGGAGGCCGAGCCGGGCGGACGCCTCGCCGAGAGCTTCCCCGTGGCGCAACGCGACCTGCCCGCCGACGCGCACTTCGCCGCCCACCCCAGCCAGGTCGAGCACCGCGAGGGCCTCGCGGTGGGCTACCGCTTCCACACCACCGCCGGCGTGCCGGCGCGCTACCCCTTCGGCCACGGCCTCGCCTACACGTCCTTCGCCTACGGCCGCCTCGAGGTCAGCGGGCAGGGCACCGACCGCGAGGTCGCCGTCGAGATCACCAACACCGGATCCCGCGCGGGCTCGGAGGTCGTGCAGCTCTACGCCGGCCAGGTCGCCCCGGCGGTGCCCCGGCCGCTGCGCGAGCTCGCGGGCTTCGCGAAGGTCCGCCTCGAGCCGGGGGAGACCGCGACGGTGCGCCTGCCCCTCGACGCCCGCGCCTTCGCGCTGTGGGACGTCCGAGCCGGCGACTGGCGCGTGCCCTCCGGGGCCTACGAGGTCGAGGTCGGCTCCTCGGCGACCGACGTCCGGGCCAGGGCCCGCGTCGAGGTCGTCGCCGAGGCCGAGCCCGGGCCGTCGGCCACGCCGGTGGCCGCCGCGGCCGACGACGCGGCGTTCGCGGCCGCGCTCGGCCGCCGCGTGCCCACCCCGGCCGGTCCGCGCCCCTTCGACCGCGACTCCACCGTCGACGACCTCGCCGCGACGCGTGCCGGCGCGCTGCTGCAGCGGGCGCTGCTCGCCCTGCTGCGCCGGCGGATCGCCGCGGACGTCGGCGCCGACGCAGCGACCCGGCGCTTCTACGAGGCCGCGGTCCTCGAGGCGCCGCTGCGGGCGCTCGTCATCCTCGCCGGAGGCCGCCCGCCGCTGCGGGTGCTCGACGCCCTCTGCGCGGTGCTCGACGGGCGCGCCCCGTGGCGACCGGTGCCGCGCCCGCGCTGAGTGGACCGTCGAGGTGGGGTCCGAAGGCCTCTACCGCCCTCGGATCGCCGTCGATACTGCGGGCAACGGCCGAAGGAAGGCTCGAGGGCGGCGGCGGGCCGTGCCCCTTGCCCGGGACGCGCCGTGGAGAGGAGCCCACGATGATGGCGACGATGGTCCTCCTGCTCGTGCTCGCCGTGGTGATCGCGTCGTGGGCCCGGCGCTCCCGGCGCCTCGCGCTCGCCGGCGTCGCCGCGGCGGCGCTCGTGCTCGCCGGCTGCGAGTTCGAGGGCTCGGTCGGTGACGACGAGCCGCTCGAGATCGGCAACGCCGTCGCCGCGCTCGGCGTCGACGGCGACGACCGGCCCGTCGACGTCTCGGAGGTCTTCGACGTCGACACCCCCGAGATCGTCGTCGTCGTGCCCGTCCGCGGCGTGGCGGAGGACACCGTCCTCGCGAGCGAGTGGGTCCACGAGGGCGCCACGGTCTTCGCCGAGGTCGACCTCGACCTGCCGGAGGGCCGCTCGAGGCCCAACCTCAGCGTCACCCGCCCCGACGACGGCTGGCCGGTCGGCGACTACGTCGTCGACCTCGAGGTGGCGGGGCCGGACGGCGAGCGGGTCACCGAGCAGGTCGCCTTCCGCGTCGAGGGCGAGCCCGCCGTCGAGGAGCCCGAGGAGGAGCTCGCCGAGGAGGCCGAGGAGGTCGTCGAGGAGGCCGTGCCCGAGGATGACCCCGACGGGTCCGAGCTGTCGTCCCTCGAGCGGGCCGAGGGCCTGCCCGCCGACGTGCCGCTACCCTCCGAGCCCGGGCGTGTGCTGCCGATCTCCGAGGAGGACGGCGACCTCCTCTTCGGGTTCCAGGTCATCGCCGACCACACCGACATCGTCGCCTTCTACGACGAGGCCCTCGAGGAGGAGGGCTGGTCGACGATCATGCGCGAGGACGACTGGGAGCAGGACGATGACAGCGTCTTCTGGTTCGTCTCGAAGGGCGACCTCCACATGGTCGTCGTCGTGGGCCCCGACGAGGACACCCCCGATTGGACGCTGATCGCCATCGAGGTGGACCCCGACTTCGAGCCGTGACGGGGCCGCGGGCCGACGGCCGGCCCTGGCTGGGCCTGCTCGCCCTGCTCGGCGCCGCGACGATCTGGGGCTCGACGTTCGTCGTCACGCGCGGGATGCTCGACGCGATCGGTCCCCTGACGATCGCCGCGGGGCGCTTCGTCCTCGCCCTCGCCGTGCTCCTGCCGCTGGCCTGGCGCGAGGGCTACCGGCCGCGCGACAGCCTCGCGCCGGCGTTCCTCGGCTACGGGGTCACCGGGGTCGCGCTCTTCTTCGGGCTGCAGAACCTCGGGCTCGTCTTCACGACCGCGGGCAGCGCCGCGCTGCTCGTCGCCCTCGTGCCGGCGGTCACCGCGGCCCTCGCGCGCGTCGTCCTCGGCGAGCCGCTGCCGGGCCTGCGCCTCGCGGGCATCGCCACCGCGGTCCTCGGCGCGGCGCTCGTCGTCGCCGCGGGCGCCGACCTCGGCGGGCCGCGCGCCTGGATCGGCAACCTCCTCATCCTCGGCGCGGTCGTCTCCTGGGCGGCCTACACCGTCCAGGGGCGGCGGGTGCTCGCCCGGCGCTCGGCGGTCGTGGCCGCCACCGGCGGGATCGTCGCCGGCCTCGGCGTGCTCCTGCCCGCCGCGGCGCTCGAGGTCGCCCTCGTCGGCCCGCCCGCGCTCACGCCCGGCAGCGCCGCGGGCCTGCTCTACCTCGGCCTCGTCGCCTCCGCGGCGGCGCTGCTGCTGTGGAACGCCGGGATCGGTCGCGTCGAGGCGTCGGCGGCCGGCGCGACGCTCAACCTCGTGCCGGTCGTGGGCCTGCTCTTCGCCGCGCTCGCCGGCGAGCCGCTCTCGGCACTGCAGATCGCCGGCGGCGCCCTCGTCGTCGTGGGCGTCGCGCTCGCCAACCGCCCGACCGGGCGCCGGCCGGCGGCCGCCGGGGCGAAGGCCAGCGAAGGGCCGCCGACTGCCAGCGGGCCTCGCTGAGCCGCTCGCCGGGGCAGGGGTGGGACCGCCGCGCCCTCGGAGCCGGGACCGTCGGCCCTCTCGGCGGGGATGATCGGGGGGAGGGTCGGCACGACGCGACGCAAAGCGCGCTCCCAGGCAGCGGAGGTCGGGATGTCGGCGACGGCGGCGACCGAGCAGCGGCCCCTGCACGCCCTCGAGGCCGAGGAGGTCGTCGCGACGCTCGACGGCGACGCCGAGGAGGGCCTCAGCGCCGGGCAGGCCGCGACCCGCCTCGCCGAGCACGGGCCCAACACCGTCGAGGAGGACGAGGGGCCGAGCCGGCTCGCGATCCTGCTGCACCAGTTCACGAGCCCGCTCATCTACCTCCTCATCGTCGCCGCGATCGTCACGACGCTGCTCGGCGAGTACGTCGACACCGGGGTCATCGTCGCGGTGCTCCTCCTCAACGCCGTCATCGGCTACACCCAGGAGTCGAAGGCCGAGGCGTCGGTCAAGGCCCTCATGCAGCTCGCCGCGCCGCGCGCCCGGGTCGTCCGCGACGGCGAGGAGCGCGAGGTCGAGGCCGTCGACCTCGTCCCCGGCGACCTCGTGCTCCTCGAGTCCGGCAGCAAGGTGCCCGCGGACCTGCGCCTGCTGTCGACGCGCTCGCTCGAGGTCGACGAGTCGCTGCTGACCGGCGAGTCCACGGCGGTGCGCAAGCACGCCGACCCGATCGACGCCGACACCTACACCGCCGACCGGGCCAACGTCGCGTTCATGGGCTCGTCGGTCATCACCGGGCGGGGTCGCGGGCTCGTCGGGGCGACCGGGACCGACACCGAGCTCGGCAAGATCGCCGAGCAGGTCCGCACCGAGGAGCAGCCCCAGACACCCCTGCAGCAGCGCATGGGGCGCTTCGCCAACCTCATCGCCGTGCTCGTCGTCAGCGCCGCGGCGGTGTCCTTCGCGCTCGGCCTCGCCGTCGGCGAGCCGGCCGGCGACATGTTCATGCTCGCCGTCGCCCTCGCCGTGGCCGTCGTGCCCGAGGGGCTGCCGGTCGTCTTCACCGTCGCGCTCGCGCTCGGCGTGCGCCGGATGGCCGCGCGGCGTGCCCTCATCCGCCGGCTGCCGGCCGTCGAGACGCTCGGGTCGACGACGACGATCGGCTCGGACAAGACCGGCACGCTCACCGAGAACCGCATGACCGTCACCGAGGTGTGGACCTTCTCCGGGGTGCGCACCGTCGACGGCGACGAGGAGGCCTTCGGCGAAGGGGACGGCGACGCCGAGGGCGGTGACGCCG